>Ga0137415_10002979_pt1 | contig 16776 bp, 21 predicted proteins | sample CZODoug3_1_1_16f_FD_183082 | JGI IMG/M metagenome (GOLD analysis project Ga0137415, IMG submission 183082) | Vadose zone soil fungal communities from Angelo Coast Range Reserve, California, USA - CZODoug3_1_1_16fungal (Hybrid Assembly) | ecosystem: Environmental > Terrestrial > Soil > Vadose...
ACGACGTCGAAGGTCGCGCGGCGCTTGATCGCGGCGCGAAGGGTGTTGCGGCCGATCCTGCCGAAGCCGTTGATGGCAAAACGAGCCATGTGGGAGTCTCCTTGGGGGAGGGACACATAGGCTCGGAACTGCGGAGCGTCAAGCGACTCGAAAGAGCCTTTCTAAGCCGCTCCCTTGCGCTCCGCCTGCAGGTCCTGCGTGATCAGATCGATCAGCTCCGTCGAGAGTGCCAGCAGCTGCTTCGGCGTGTACCCGTTCTCGCGAAGCTCCTTGTAGAAGGACCTGGCGAGAATCCGCGCGCCGGCCGCGCGATCGATACTGGGGATGGACGCGCTCGCGCTGGCGGCGCCGGCGCTGGGGGTCGATCCATCCGGTGAGACGAGCTTCTCAGACACGAGAGACCTCGTTTGAGGGCTGCGTTATCCGGGTTTGCAGTGCAACCGCTCTGCCGGAACACGATGTATCGCAAATTCAGCGATTTGCAAGACACAGGGCGTCGAATGCTGCGGCGCGGTGCGAATCCCGCGAGTCGCTTTCACGACGATTGGCCATGTAGGACGCGTAAACTGGTTCGCACCGCGCCGCGTCGTCGAGGGATTGCAGCACCGCCGGGCGGTCCCTAACCTGACGGCCGCATGAAGCTGCAGGTCAAGCAGACGGGCAGCAGGCAGGAGCTCACGATCGGGAGCCAGAAGGAGTTCCTGCGGCTGTGGAACACCGGGGTGATCGCTGCCGACGACCTGGTGCAGCGCGGGGAGGGCTGGGTGCACGCGGGCGACCTGCCCTGGATCCACGGCATGCTCGTCGACCGCAAGCGCGATGGGCGCCGCCTCTTCTGGCTCACGCTGGCGCTGATGATTCTCGGGCTCGCGGGCGTCCTCTGGATTCAAGCGCACGCCGGCGCCGTCGCGCAGAAGTCCGGCGCCCTGCCGCCGGGAGCGGCGCAGGCGGTCCCGCGCTGAGGCCGTGGTAGACACGCCGCATGCCGACGAAGGCGATCTGGCAAGGCAAGGAGTGCGACGTCCGCGTCGACTCGGATCTCGAGGCCAACTGGAGCGTCAGCATCCTCTCCGGCGAATACGATCCGGTGAGCCTGATCCGGCGTCCTGCAGCGCCGTTGATGATCAAGCTGCGCGCGAAGACGCGCTGGCTGGCGATGGACGCCGGCCTCAGGGCGCTCAAAGCGCAGGGCAAGATCAGCGACTACACCATCGAACCCCGGCCCCAGGCGGAGCTCGAAGCGGAGGCGGCCGAGAAGGCGAAGCTCGCGGCCAGGAAGGCGGCGGGCGCGAAAGCGGTGGCCGAAGAAGAAGAGGAGGCCTAGCAAACCAACGTTGACGTTGACGTGAACGGCGTTGCAGGACCGCGGCGCGCGTGCCGGGCGGCAGCTGATCGGAAGGCGGCGGCTGCGTCTGCTTCACGCAGGCCAGGCGATCGTCCCGAGGATCCAGATGGGCTTCACGCGGCGACCCGTACGATGCACGCGGTCGGTGGTCAATGGGCCGGCCACGAAGTCAGGGGGGTGTGATACATCGGCGCGCATGACCGTGGAGGCGATCTTCGAGCAGATCCGCTCGTTGTCGGCCCGGGTGCGCGGCGCTCATGTCCGCGCGCTCCTGTTCGGGTTCCTCGACGATCCCGCGCTCGCGCCGGCCTTCCTGCGCGCCCCCGCCGCGAAGAGCATCCACCACGCACATGCCGGCGGCCTCTGCGAGCACACGCTGTCGGTGATGCAGCTTGGCTGGCGGATCTGCGATCACTATCCCCAGCTCGACCGCGACCTGGTCACCGCCGGATGCCTGCTCCACGACTTCGGCAAGGCGCGGGAGCTCTCGCCCGAGCCGGGGTTCGAGTACACCGACGAAGGGAAGCTGGTCGGCCATCTGATCCTCACCTGCCAGCTCATCCGCGAGAAAGCGGCTCGCATTCCCGGCTTCCCGCGCGAGCTAGAATGGCGCATCACGCACCTGGTCGCGGCGCACCACGGCCGGCACGAGTACGGCAGCCCGAAGGAGCCGGTGACGCTGGAAGCGATGGCCGTGCATGCCCTCGACGAGCTGGATACGCGCATGAGCTCGTTCGCGCAGCTCTTCGCCGCCGCGGAGGGCCCCTGGACCGACCGCAAGAACCTCTACGGCAGGCAGCTGCTCGTTCCGTCCGCGGCCGCCGAGGACGAGCGGCGGCTCGAAGGGCCCGGCTTGTACCGCGAGGTGGAGTGATGCAGCCGTTCCAGCGCACCGCCGCGGTCTTCGACATCGACGACTCGCTCCTGGACGGCAACGCGGGGACCATCTTCACCTGGTTCCTCTACTCGAACCGGGAGATGGTGCCGCAGGTGCGCTCGCAGGTGCCGCGGGCGCTCTACGAGTACGCCCGCAAGCGCCTGAGCGAGGCCGACATGGTGGCGCTCGGCTCGCGCTGCCAGCAGGGCATCCGCGCGGACCGGCTGCGCGACCTGGCGAGGAAATGCTTCGATCGGCACGTGAAGAAGCGCGTCACGCAGCAGGGCCTGCGCACGGTGCGGCGGCATCTATTGTCGGGCCATCTCATCCTGGTCGCCTCCGGATCGCCGCAGTTCATCATCGACGAGCTGGGCAGGTTCCTGCACGCGCACGAGGCGGTGGGAACGCGCGCGGTGATCCGTGCCGGGCTATCCACGGAGGAGCTGGTCCCTCCCATCGTCTTCCGCGAGGGAAAGCGGGAGCGGGTGAAAGAGGTCCTCGCCCGCCACGGGATCGACGTCGGCCGCTGCTACCTCTATTCCGACTCCGTCGCCGACACTCCCCTGTTCGAGGAAGTCGGCCACCCCGTGGTGGTGAACCCGAAGCCGGCCTTCAGGGCCGAAGCCCTGCGCCGCGGCTGGGAAGTGGTGGAATGGAAGGGCCGCTGGAAAACCGAAACCGCCGAAGACGCTCTCAGCGAGGAATGGCTCAGCTGGGAAGGGTGAGCGAGCCTACTTTTCCGCGGAGAAGCCGGAGTCGGCGATCGCCTTCTCCAGATCGATCCGCTTCACCTTGCTGTCATCGTACGTGACCTTCACCACGTGCTTCGTCTTGTCCGACGACACGGTGGTCACACCCTTGACGTCCTTCAGCGCCGCCTCGGTGCGCGCGGCGCAGCCGCCGCAGTGCCAGCCCGAGACCTTGATGGTCTCCGTCCTCTCGGCCGCCAACGCGCCGAACGAGAGCAGCATGGCGAACAACGAGCCGGCGATCAGGTTCTTCATGGATGGTGATCCTTTCGCGACCGTGGACCTTCGACGTGCGCCGTGACGGCAAGATTCAAGGCGATCCTCCGGGGAGGCGCAAGGCGCGGCGGGCGTTTTCCGTGGTGGCTTCCGCAAGCTCGTCCGCCGGCAGGCCGCGCAGGCGGGCAAGCTCCGCGGCGGTGAGCGCTACATACGCGGGTTCATTGCGCTTTCCCCGGTGGGGAACAGGCGCCAGGAAGGGACAATCCGTCTCCACCAGGATCCGGTCCAGCGGGGCCCGCCCGGCCGCGTCCCGCACCGCCCCGGCATTCCGGAAGGTGAGGACGCCGGAGAAGCTCAGGTGCATCCCCAAGGCGAGGTAACCCTGCGCCGCCGCCCAGTCGCTGGTGAAGCAGTGGATCACGCCGCCGTCGGGGCCCAGCTCGGCGCGCAGGAGCTGCGCCGTCTCGACGTCCGCCTCCCGGGTATGTACGACGAGCGGCTTGCCCAGCTCCTTCGCCAGGCGGATCTGGCGGACGAAGACCGAGCGCTGCACGTCGCGCGGCGAGCGATCGTAGTGAAAGTCGAGCCCGCACTCGCCGACGGCCGCGACGTCGGGATCCGCGCACATCCGCCGCAATTCCACGAAGTCGGCCTCGGTCGCGCGCGCGGCGTCATGCGGATGGATGCCGGCGGTGGCGGAGAAGAAAGAGCGGTCCTCCTTCGCCAGCGCGATCGCGTCCTGCGCGCCCGCCATGCCGGCGCCCTCGCGCCACTGGCCGACGGCAACGACGTGCACCAGACCCGCCGCCTTGGCGCGCGCCACCACCTCGGCGCGATCGGAGTACGCGTCCAGGTGCGCGTGCGCGTCAACCAGCATCCGTCTGCACCTCGGCGAGCAGCTCCGCGCAGATCTGCCGCAGCTCTTCCGGCCCCTCCGCGGCGAGCTTGCGCAGCAGGTCGAGGGCCGCCGGGGTGCCCAGCTCTGCGAGCCCTTCGGCCGCATCCAGCCTCAGATCATCGGGTGAGGCCCCATCGGCGGCGATCCGGATCAAGCGCTGCTCGGCCCCCGGCGCCTTGAGCCGGCCGAGGGCCCGGATCGCCGCGCCCTGCGCAGCGTCACCGTCCGTTCGGGCCAGCGCATCGAGCGCCGGGATCGCGTCCTGCACCCCGAGCCGTCCGGCCCATTCCGCGGCGATCGGCCGATCGTCGCCGTCGGACTCGATGCGCGCGACGAGATGACCGGCGCCGCGCGCATCGCCGAATCGCGCCAGTGCCGCCGCCGCCAGGGTCCGATCGAACTCGCCCAGAGACTCGTCCTCGAACACCTCGGCGATCCCGGGTACCGCGGATGGATCGCCGAGCGACATCAGGGCGGAGAGCGCTTCCTGCCGGCGGTGATCGTCCGCGAGCGCGGCCTGCAGCTCCGGGAGCGCGGCGGAGTCCTGCACGTCGGAGAGAGCGCAAGCGGCGGCGAACCGCATCGTTTCCTCGCCGGATTTCAGGACCGCCCGGACCTGCGCGCGCGCAGCGTCGCCGGGGAGCCGCAGCGCCGACCAGATCGCCGCCGTGCGGACCTGGAGAACGGGATCCGCCAGCAGGGCGAGCACCGCGCCCTCGCATCTGGCGAGGTTCTCCGGCTTGCGCAAGAGCCGCACGCCGGTGAGCGCCGCGGCGCGGACGAACGGCTCCGGATCCGCGAGCAGATCGCCGAGCCGGGGAGCGAGGATCTCCGCAGCCTGGACGTCACCCGAACGCCAGCGCTCGAGCAGCGCGCGGACGGCATCGACGCGCAGCGCTCCATCGGGAGATTCGAGCGCCTCGCCCGCGTCGATCCCGGGATCGGGCGGCCGTTCGGCCTCTGCTTGCGGCGCCCTCTTCCCGAACAGCGAGGAGAAGAGGCCCATCACTTCACCTTGGACCCCGGCTTCACGTCCCCAGGGAGCTCGATGGCCGTGTGCTCCCGATCTCCTCCGCTCGCGTACAGGACCATGCCGTGCGAGACGAGGCCCTTGCCGAAATCGCGGGGCGGCAGGTTCGCGACCACGCAGACGACCTTGCCCACCAGCTCTTGCGGCTCGTACGACTGCGCCACGCCGCTGACGATGGTGCGCGGGGCGGCCTCGCCGAGATCGATCGAGAGCTTGAGCAGCTTGTCCTTCTTGGGAACACGCTCGGCCGCGAGCACCTTTCCCGCGCGCAAGTCCATCTGCCCGAACTGCTCGACACTCAGCTCGGGGGTCACCACCGCCGAAGGCGGAACCACCGCCGAAGGCGGAACGACAAAGTGCGAGGAAAGTTTCTGGATATCGACGTCCTCTACCTTCCGCACCAACGGACCGGGCTCCCGGATGGCGACATTTTCCAGCGGCGTGAAATCCCCCCAACGCAGTTCCGCCCCAGTCTGTTCCTCCACCCCCTTCGCGAACCGCGGCACGATGGGCCCGAGCCAGCGCGCGCAGAGCCGGGCGACGTTCACTGCCAGCGTGAGCTCGGCCAGCGCGCCGTCGCGATCGCTCTTCAGCTTCTCCCACGGCTTTTGCGCCTGCAGCCGTTGGTTTGCGGCGGACGAGAACTCGAGCACCTTCTGGACCACCGCGCGCGTGTCGCACCGCTCGTACAGGGCGGCGATCTCACGCTCGATCGCCCGCGCCTTCTCCAGCCCATCCGCCGACCGCGTGAGCCTGCCGCCGTTCTTCCAGATCAGCGAGAGCGCCCGGTTGGCGAGGTTTCCCACGTTCGCGAGGAGCTCCCCGTTGACGCGGTTCTTCAGCTCCTGGAGCGAGAGATCGATGTCGCTCGTCGTCGGCCCCAGATTCGCCGCGTAGAAGTAGCGCAGCCATTGCGGATCGAGCCCGGCGTCCAGGTAGTCGCGCACGTTCAGGAACGTGCCGCGAGCCTTGCTCATCTTGACGCCCTCGACCGTGAGCATCCCGTGCACGTGCACCCGCGCCGGCTCCTTCCAGCGCGAGGCATGCAGCATGGCGGGCCAGAAGAGCGTGTGGAAGTAGATGATGTCCTTGCCGATGAAATGCACGATGTCGCAGTCCGCGTCCGGGCCCCAGAACTCCTCGACGCGCCGGCCGTGGTCCTGGCACCACTTGTCGGTGCTGGAGAGGTACCCGACCGGGGCTTCAAACCAGACGTAGAAGTACTTCTCGCGCTCTCCCGGGATGCGGAACCCGAAATACGGCGCATCCCGGGAGATGTCCCAGTCGCGCAGCGGCTCGGCGAGCCACTTGTCCACGAAGTTGCGGATCTCCGGCTGCAGGCGCCCTTCGCCCTGGGTCCACCGGCGCAACCAATCTTGGTACTTCGACAATTTCACGAAGTAGTGCGGCGAGCTCCGCCGCTCGAGGTTCGTGTTTCCGCAGATCGCGCAGCGCGGATTTTTCAGCTCGGTCGGCTCGTACGTGCTCCCGCAGTTCTCGCAGGAGTCGCCGTACTGGTCCTTCGTGCCGCATACCGGGCATTCGCCGCGGATGTAGCGGTCGGGCAGGAACCGCTCGTCGACGCCGCAATACATCTGGAGGACGTCGCGCTTCTCGATGGCGCCGTCCGCGCGCAGGGCCTCGTAGATGCGCCGCGCGTGGTGCTCGTTCTCCGGCGAATGGGTCGTGTAGAAGAGATCGAAGCCGATCTCGAACGCCTTGTAGTCCTGCGCGTGCTCGCCGTGGATCTTGGTGATCCAGTCCTCCGGGGCCACGCCGGCCTTGCGGGCGCTGATCTCGATGGGCGTCCCGTGGGTGTCGTCGGCGCAGATGAACACGCACTCCTTGCCCATCGCGTTCATGGCCCGCACGAACACGTCCGTCTGCACCGACTCGACCATGTGGCCGAGATGCAGGCTGCCGTTCGCGTACGGCAGCGCGTGGGTGACGAGCATGCGGGATGCCATCAAGAGAGCCCTGTACCACGAATCATTTGCCGCAGACCTCGAGGAGAAGACGCTCCATCGACAATCGCGGATCGGCGCCGTTCTTCAGGTCGAAGTCGACCTCGGCGCAGCGGATCAGGGCGCGCCTCCAGGAGGCCCTCGGGCGGCGGCGCGCCCGCTTGTAACCGAGCCAGGCCGCGAACGGATGCGGCACTTTCTGCTTCTTCGCCGACAGCTCCGTTTCCAGGGCCGGGAACAGCTTCGCCTGGAACTCGTTGTACCCCAGCTCCCGCGCCCCGGAGCCGGCGTAGCGGGCGCTGTCCGCGAGCGCCCTGCGCACGGCGCTGGCCACGCCGCCGAGAAAGGGAAGCGCCACCGCCGAGGCGTTCGCCTTCCGCCGCAGCTCGTCCGCGAAGAACTGGAGCGCCTTCGCCACATCGCCTTCGCCGATCGCCTCGGCGAGCGCGAAGAACTCCTCCTCGCGGATGGGAGCGACCACAGCCTCCACGTCCTCGCGCGTGATCTGCGCGCGGTCGCCCGTGTAGAGCGCGAGCTTGCGCAGCTCGGACGCGATCAGGCGCAGGTCGTCGCCGAGCCGGTTCTTCAGCTCGAGCTCCGCGTCCCGCGCCAGCCTCTTCTTCAGCGGCCCCAGCTCGTCCGCTACCACCGGCGAGATGTCCAGCGTGTCGATGGTGCGCCCCCGGCGCTCCGCCCGGCGCCGGATCTGCGCGCCTTTCTCCTGCGCAAGCCGCACCAGGGCGTGCTTTGGCGGGAGCGATTCCGCCACCAGGATCAGGTGCGTCTTCGGCGGAAGACCCCGTTCCACGGCCTGCACGAGCACCTCGAGATCGTCGGGCGGCGCCGTCACCTTCTCCGCCTGCGCCCAGGAGGAGAGCTCCTGCAGCCAACCCTTGTCCCCCTCGTCCGGCGCGGCGCCGATGTCCTTGCGCCACTTGGCGGCCGAGGCACCCGTCTTCAATCCGAGAGCGACGTCCGCCGCTCCCCACCCGGCGGAGCGAACGAGCTTGAGGAGCCTGCGCGCGGCGTCGCGCTGCCGTCTCGCTTGCCAGAGCTCGCGCACCCGCGTCAGCTCGCGCTCCGCGTCCACTTCTTCCGCGAACGCCTCGGCGCCTTCGACCACCACGGCTTTGGGGGCCGCAAACATGCCCACGGTGACGAGATGCGAGGCGATCTCGCGCGCTCCGGCCGCCGCGTCGAGCACGATCAGGTTGAGCGCCCGCTCTTTCGAAGGGACGATCGCATCCGCCAGCTCGCGGGCGCTGGTGCGCGCCAGGTACTCGTCGCCCTCGATGAGGACGACCGCAGGCGCCTTTCCGGCGGACGCCTGCCCGATGAGCGCGGCGATGTCAGACATGCCGCAGCTCCCGTGTCCCGAGCAGGAGGCGCTCGAGCTGCAGCCGGCCGTTGCCGTTCTGGTGGAGCGCCTCGATCACATCGGCGCAGAGCGCAGCCTGTCCGAGAAGGCCATGCGGCGGGACGCGCTCCGATACCTCCCGCGCCCTGCCGGCGAGCTCGCGCAGCTGCGGCGACCCTCCCGATCGCGAGACCAGGAGATCTCGCGTCCAGGCGTGCACCGCCTCCGCCACCTCCAGCGCCGAGTCGCGGTCGCCGTACGCTTCGGCGAGATCGAGGGCCTCGCGCTCGTCGGCGGCCGCGAGCGCGTCCTCCACCTGCTCCAGCAGCTCGCGCCATTCGCCCTGAGGCGCGAGCGCCCGCGAGAAGCTGCCTTGGGCGCGGGCGGCCCGCTCGCGCGCCTCGCCCTCTGCGACGCCCTCGCGCCGCAGGCTCGCGGCGAGCATCTCTTCCGGCAGGGGCCCGAGCTGGACGCGGGCGCAGCGCGACCGGATGGTCGGCAGCAGCGCGTCCGGATTCGTGCTCACCAGCAGGAACGTCGTGCCCGCGGGCGGCTCCTCCAGCGTCTTGAGCAGCGTATTCTGGGCGCGCTCGTTCATCGCATCGGCCGGCGTGACGATGGCGATCTTGCGGCGGCCGCGCAGGGCCGCGAACGAGAGCCGCCTCGCCAACGCGCGCACGTCGTCGACGCGGATCTCCTTCGAAGGGACGCCTTCCAGGTCGGCGCGGGAGACGAGGCCTCGCGCGAGCAGCTCGGTCTGCGGCATCAAGAAGCTGACGTCGGGAAAGTTTCCCCGTTCGATCCCCCGGCAGCTCTGGCAGCTGCCGCAGGGCCGTGCGCAGACGTCGTCCACCTCGCAGTTGGCCGCCTGGGCGAAGGTGCGCGCCAGGAGCTCCTTGCCCACACCTTCCGGCCCGGCGAGAAGATACGCGTGATGCACGCGTCCGCGCTCGAGCGCGCCGCGCAGCAGCCTGACCGCCCGTTCCTGTCCGGAAACATCCTCCCAGCGCATGAATGTGGGTTCCTACACAGCGTCGAACCTGGACGCAACGGAGTTCCGACTCCGTGCTAGAGGTCGCTCATGGGCAAGGCTGCATTTGCGCTGCTGCTGCTCGCGGGCGGCTGCAGCAACAACGACAACGTGGTCTACGGCGCCATCGGCGCGAGCAGCATCACGCCGTTCATCTCGTTCGAGAACGTGAACAGCGTGATCTCCGGCCGCGCCAAGCTCACGAGCGCCGACGGCGGCGTCACCGGCACCTCGGAGGTCGTCATCTTCAGCAATCGGCCGGCGCTCTGCGATCGCCTGCTCCAGAATCCCGACTATTTCCGGAATCCCCACGAGACGTACGTCGCGCTGATCCTCTTCCTCCCGGGGGACAACCGGCTGGGCACGTTCCTGCCTGGCCGCCCGGGGGACGAGGGAACCGGAAGCGAGATCATCGGCGCGGATCCATCGTTGGCGCAGGCGTCGATGGAGAGGACCGGCAAGCCGGTAGCGCCGTTCCCCGCGGAAAACGCCGGATACATCGCGGTCAGGGATTGGTCGGAAGCCGCCGGAGGCGAGTCCGTCGGGACCTTCAGTCTGCTCTATGACCCGCCCCCGCCGCTCACCTCGAGCGGCGCATTCCCCTTCTCCGGCAACTTCAAGTCGAAGGTGTGCACGACGCTCGACGGCACGCAGCTGCCTTGACAGCGTCGGACACGCGCTCTACTCAGGGCGCGCCGCGGGCGGGCTCCGCCTGACGCGGGCAGGGCCCGAAGAGCCGCACTGGAGATCCCTACGATGGCGCTGCCTCTCGCGACCGATCAGCCCGACCGCAGCGTAGCTCCGGACGAGCGGACCATCGCGCGCGACTTCATCCTGGCGCGGCTCGGGTCGCTCTTCGCCTTCGCCCCCGTGGGCGTGTGGACGGTCGTGCATCTCTGGCATCAGCTCGCGGCCTACCAGTCGCCGCAGGCCTGGGAGACCGCCGTCACCGCGCACGTCAACGTCGCCAGCACGGTGCTCGTCTTCGTGCTCGTGCTCGGACCTCTGCTCTGGCACACGATCTGGGGAATCGTCCGCATGCTGCGCAGCCGTCCCAAGCCGCTGCAGAGCGGGTTTTCGAATCTGCGCTACTTCCTCCAGCGCCTCTCGGCCGTCGGCTTGCTCCTTTTCCTCGGCGCGCACCTGTACCTGGCGTGGTTCGAGCCGCGCTTCCTGCATGGCCGTCCGGAGCCGTTCGCGGCGATCTCGCGCGAGATGCGCTTCCACACGCCGACGCTGATCGTCTACATCCTCGGCGTGGTCGGCATCGCGTATCACCTCGCGAACGGCCTCTGGAGCTTCATGACCATGGGCTGGGGAATCGCCGTCAGCAAGAGCGGCATGAAGTGGCTGGAGCGCTTGTCGATCGCCTTCTTCGTCCTGCTGCTCGCGCTCGGCTGGGCCGCCATCTACGGCCTCTACCGGGGCGGCGCGCGGCTGGGCACGCCGCTGGCCTGAGCAGGCGGCTGCTGCATCGCCGCGCGGTGCTCGCGGGCCGCCTCGCGCAAGAGATACGCGACCACGGCGAGATTGACCCCGACGATGCCGACGCGTCCCCAAGCGGGACGGCGCGCGAGCTCCCAGATCTCGATCGGCAACAGCGCGGATGTGGCGATGACCACCAGCCACGGCGCCCACCAACGCCCCGCGCGGAGGGCGAGGCCCTCGATGCCCGACAATACCGAGTCTCCGATCATCGCGAAGGCAAGCAGCTTCACGCGCCCCGGGGTTGTCGCGCGCACGAGGACCGTCGCCAGCTGTGCCGCCCAGGCGCCGGTGAAATGCTCGAGGAGGAACTCCGCGAAGGTGGCGGCGCCCGCCTCGGCGCCTCGCGCCAGCAGCCAGATGAAGGCGACGCCGAGCAGCGCCTGGACCACCGACTTCGCGAGCTTGTAGACGATGATGGTCTGCAGGCCTGCCGGCCGCTTCATGCGCCGGGGACCAGCATCTTCACCAGCTCGAGCAGGCGGCTGACGTCGAATGGCTTTTCCATCGAGCGCACGCCGAGGCGCTCCGCCTGCTCCCGCCCCTCGTTCGAGCCGGTGGTAAGGACGACGGGGACCTGTCCCAGGCCCGCGTCCCGCAGCTGCTGGACGAGCCAGGCGCCATTCGCATCGGGCAGGAAATAATCCACCAGCATCAGGGCGGGTCGCAGCGCACGGGCCGCGTCGATGGCGCGGCGCGCGTCCGGGAAGGCGCGCACGGCATACCCATTCAGCTCCAGCAGATCCTGGAGCACGGTGCGCGTATCCTCGTCGTCGTCCACGATGAGGATCTGCCGGCCTTCCGCCACACGGCGCAGCCTATCCCTTGCCTGCGCGCAGGGCGAGGGCGACCGCGTCGCACAGTTCCGGTAGCAAACCATCGGCCACGGCGTCGACGCGCAGGCCCGCCTTGCGGGCCTCCTCGGCGCATTGCCGGCCCATGCACGCCACGGCGGACCTCTCGGCGCTCGCCACCCCGGCCAGGGCCGCGAACCCTCGCGCGGCGCTGCCGCTCGCAAACGCGATGGCGTCCACCTGGCCTTCCCGCAGCGCTCGAAGCGCCTCCGGATCGGCCTTCTTCGCCGTCACGGTCCGATAGAGCGTGCACGCCTCGACGATGGCTCCCGCCGCGCGCAGCCCTTCGACCAGGGCCGGGTTGCCGCCTTCGGCGCGCGCGACCAGCACGCGCTTCCCGCGCACTCGCCCGCCGATCTCCCGTACCAGGGCGTCGGCACCCACTCCCGTGCGCGGCACGATCACGTCGCCGGGCAGCTCCCGCGCAGTGGCCGCGCCGGCGGCCGCGAACGGCACGCCCGGGGCGCCGTGCAGCGCGAGCAGGCGGCGGGCGGCGTTCGGCGATGCCACGACGATCAGGTCCGCCTGCCGCTCGCGCAAGACGGAGGCGATGCGCGCCGTGTCGGGTCCATCCTCGAACGCGATGCACGGCATGCGCAGCGGGACCGCTCCACGCTCGCGCAACAGGTCCTCCAGCTCCGGCTCGTCCTCCGCCGCGCGCGTCACCAGAACGCGCGCCCCCGCGAGCGTCATGCGCGCTTCGGCGCGGGCAGCCCTTCGGCTTGCGACCGCGCCGCCTCGAGCAGTGGTGCTCCGCCCCTGTCGAGCAGCGCCTCGGCGACGCTCCTGCCGAGCGCCTCGGGCTCCGCCGCCGGACCGCGCCGCTCGGCGCGGACTACCTTGACGCCGCCGCGCCCGTCGGGCCCACCGAGAAGCGCGCGGAGCCAGATCCGGTCGCCCTCCAGGACGGCGTGCGCTCCTACCGGGATGGTACACCCGCCCGCGAGCCGCGCGAGGACCGCCCGCTCGGCGCGGACGCACTGCGCGGTCTGCGCATCGTCGAGGGGGACGGTCGCCGCGAACCCGGCCGATCCGCGGACGGTCTCGATCGCGAGCGCACCCTGCCCCGGCGCGGGAAGGGAGAACTCGACAGCGAGGACCTCGGTCACCTGCGCTTCCAGACCGAGGCGCCGGAGGCCGGCGAGCGCGAGCACCACCGCGTCCAGCGGTCCTTGCGGATCTCCCTCGGCAGGACGCCGTTCGACTCCGCCGCGCACCACCGTGGCTCCCGTGGCGCGAGCGAGGCGCGTCTGCACGTTCCCGCGCACGGGAACGATCGCCAGATCGGGCCGCTCGGCGAGAAGCTGCACGGCGCGCCGCAGCGAGCTCGTGCCGACCCGCGCCCCCCGCGGCAGGTTGGCGAACGTCTTCGCCAGCGGCGCAACCAGCGCGTCGCGCGGATCCTCGCGCGCGGGAAACGCGCTGAGCGCGAATCCTTCCGGAAGCGCGAACGGAACGTCTTTCGCGCTGTGCACCGCCAGATCGGCCCTTCGCTCCGAGAGCGCCTGCTCCAGCTCCTTGACGAAGAGGCCCTTGCCGCCGACTTCCGCCAGCGATCGGTCGAGGATGCGGTCTCCCTCGGTGGACATGGGCACGAGCTCGCAAGCGTGTCCGCGCTCGCGCAACCATCCCTGGACGCGCTCGGCCTGCCAGAGCGCCAGCGCGCTCTTGCGGGTGCCGATGCGGAGCATCTACCTGTTCCTCAAGAGCGGCAGTACAGCACCCTCCGCCGCGGTCTCCGCCGGCCCCTCTTCGCTCGATGCTTCGGCGTCCGCCGGCTGCTGCGCCTCGCCCTCGAGCCCGAAGAGCGCCGCTGTCGCCTCGCCGAGCGGACCTTGCCCGGCCTCCGCCCGCAGCCTGGAGGTCGGCGCGTGGAGGAGCTTGTTGATGATCGCACTCGCCATGGCCCTCACGGTCTTCTGCTGCTTCTCGTCGAGGCCTTGCAGCGAGGCGAGCGTCTTCTCCACCTCGGCCCGGGCGACCGATTCCGCGTGAGCGCGGAGCCGCGCCAGCACCGGCACCGACGCGCGCTCTCGCGACGCCAGCAAGAACGCTTTCAGCTCCTGCTCGACGATCTCCTCCGCCTGTCCCACCTGGGCCGTGCGCAGATCGCGATTCTGCGCGCCCACCCGCTCGAGGTCGTCGAGGTCATAGACGTAGACGTTCTCCAGTTCGTTCGTGCTCGGCTCGATGTTGCGGGGCAGCGTCAGGTCGACGAGGAAGATGGGCCGGTAGCGCCGGGCTTTCAGGGCCCGCGCCATCATCTCGCGCGTCACCACGGCCTGCTTCGCTCCGGTCGAGCAGATGGCCACGTCGGCCCGCTCCAGCAGTGCCGGCAGCTCCGCCAGCGACACCGGCAGCCCGCCCACCTCGCGGGCCAGCTCCTCCGCCTGCTGCGGGCTGCGATTCGCCACCAGCAGCTCGCGGGCCCCCTGCGTTCGCAGCTCGCGGGCGGCGAGCTGGGCCATCTCGCCCGCGCCGACGAGCAGCACGGACCGCCCATCGAGGCTGCCGAGGAGCTTGTGCGCGAGCTGCACGGCGACGCTCGACAGCGAGACGGCGCCCCGCGCGATCCCGGTCTCGGTGCGCACGCGCTTGGCGGCGGTCGTCGCCCGCGCGAGCGCCTTCGACAGCTCGGGGCCCAGCGCGCCGGCCTGCTGCGCGATGGCGGCCGCCTCCTTCACCTGGCCGAGGATCTGCGCCTCGCCTACCACCATCGAGTCCAGGCTGGCGGCGACGCGGAACAGATGGCGCAGCGCTTCCTCCTCGAATCGGCAGACGGCGTGAGGCGCCGCGACGGGTCCCAGCGTCTCCAGCACGTCCTCGCCTGCCGCCCGCGAATCGGCCACCGCGAAGATCTCGATGCGGTTGCAGGTGGAGACCAGCATCGCCTCGCGCACCCCGGGGAGCGACTTGAGCTGCCGCAAGCGCGCCTCGAGCTGTTCCGATGGCACGGCGATCTGCTCGCGCACCGCGATGGGCGCCTGCTTGTGCGAGAGGCCGACGCAGAGCAGCGTCATGCGGCCGTCCCCTGCAGGGCCGGCGCCGCCGACAGCAGGCCCACGTAGGTCCCGACGAGCAGCACGAATCCGGCGACCACCAGCATCGCCACGCGGCGCCCGCGCCAACCCGCGACGAGCCGCGCCTGGATCAGCGAGGCGAAGAGGGCCCAGGCGAGGATGGCGAAGCCCTGCTTCGGGGCAAGCGGAAACGTCGAACCGGTGGCCTCCCTCGAGACCAGCGAGCCCGTGGCGATGGCCAGCGAAAGAAAGACGAAGCCCCAGACCGCGAGGCGGTATCCCGCCCGATCGAGCAGGTCGAGCGAAGGCAGCCTCGCGAAGAGCCGGCCAGGCCGCTTCTCCTTCATCTGCCGCTCGCTCGCCAGGTAGAGAACGGAGAGCCCGAACGAGAGCGCGAGCACCGCGGTGCCGATGGCGGACGCGCCCACGTGCACGAAGAGTGCGATGCTGTGCGACACCTCCGGCGCGATGGCGCGGGCGTTCGAATGCACGAGGTGCGCGGGGACCATGACCGCGACGGTGAAGGGACCCACGAACGCGCCCGCCACCGGCAGCTCGTAACGGAAATCGAGCAGCAGGTACCCGGTGACCGTGACCGCCGCCAGCAAGCTGAAGAGCTCCCCGCCCTTCCAGGCCTTCACGCCGAGGCCCGCGCCGGCGACGCCGAGCGAGACCCCGAAGGCCGCGAAATGCACCACCACGCCGACGAGCAGCAGCAAGCGGCCCGCGCGCGCAAGTCCCGGCGCCGGGCGCACCAGCCAGGTGAGGAAAGCTGCGGCGCCAGCCGTATAGGCGACGAGCGCGATGTGGACGAGGATGGTGGCCATCGGCGCCTGTTCTAGAGATTATCGAGCAAAAACTGCTCCAGCATAACCTGCTCGTCGCCCTTCTCCTCACCCTGCGCAGCTTGCGGATTGGAGGCAGGATTCGCGCCTCCCGCGGGCTTGCCAGCGGGAGTGGCTCCGGGCTTGGGGGGCTGCGGCTGCGAGGCGGCTGCGGCGCGGCGCAACGCGTTCGCGTCGGCGAGGAACCCCTGCTGCACCTGATAGGCGCTCTCGCCGAGGATGACGGATTCCATGTAGTGCTCGGCGCCCATCTGCTTCAGGGCATCGGTGGTCTTCACCTTCGCGAGCAGGCCGGCGTTGTCCTCGCCGGCTTCCATCTTGATGAACCGGACCGCGCTGGTCAGCGCGAAGCTCTTCTGCTCGCCCAGGATGGTGAGCACGTTCCCGTCCACCTCGATGCGTCCCTGCTCCGACCATTTGTCGAGCACGGACTGGGGTACGAAGAGGTAGTCGGCCATGGGGCGCTGCGCATCCTCGCCGCGCGTCGGTCATCTTATCTCAACGCGGGAACCTCTCGAACTGATACCAGCGACGGCGGGTCACGCGCAATGTGATTGACGAGCGGCCGGGCGGGCGGCAGATTCCCCCGACCGGCGAGAGGAGCGATTGGAAATGGCGAGCGCGGACGTGGTGACCTTCACCGACGACAACTTCCAGAGCGAGGTGCTGGGCTCCACGGAGCCGGTGCTGGTGGACTTCTGGGCAGCGTGGTGCGGGCCCTGCCGGGCGATCGCGCCGCTCGTCGATCAGATCGCGGTGGAGCACAAGGGCAAGCTCAAGGTGGGCAAGCTGGACGTCGACACGCACCAGAACGTTCCCCAGAAGTACGGGGTGATGAGCATTCCTACCCTGCTCCTGTTCAAGAACGGGCAGGTGGCCGACCAGATCGTCGGCGCGGTGCCCAAGGCGAAGCTCGACGCCATGGTGAAGCGGGCGCTCTGATGGCGAAGGCCAGCGACGCCGAACGCGTCAGAACATGAACCGGCGGAGCGACACGTTCAGGAGAATCCCGATCCCGAGCATGTCCGCCACCACGCTGCTGACGCCGTACCTGAAGAGAGGCAGAGGTACGCCGACCACGGGCAAGAGCCCCGTGACCATGC
>Ga0137415_10002981_pt1 | contig 16762 bp, 13 predicted proteins | sample CZODoug3_1_1_16f_FD_183082 | JGI IMG/M metagenome (GOLD analysis project Ga0137415, IMG submission 183082) | Vadose zone soil fungal communities from Angelo Coast Range Reserve, California, USA - CZODoug3_1_1_16fungal (Hybrid Assembly) | ecosystem: Environmental > Terrestrial > Soil > Vadose...
CGTGGCGCAGTCGTAGCGCAGCATCTCCTGGACGGCCGGGGTGAGCAGCCTGTCCGGGTCGGCGCGCAGCCTGGCGTGCTGGTCGGGGTGCCGCAGCAGCGCCCAGAGGCCGTTGCCGGTTGCGTTGACGGTGGCCTCGTGACCGGCGTTGAGTAGCAGCACGCAGGTACCGATCAGCTCGTCGGAGGACAGTCGGTCCCCGTCGGCGTCGGCGACCTGGGTGAGCGCGGTGAGTAGGTCGTCGGCCGGTTCGGCGCGGCGCCGGGCGGCGAGCCGGCCCAGGTAGTCGCCGAACTCCGTGCACGCCGCCGAGGCCGCCTCCCCGTCGGCGCGGTCGGTGTCCAGCTCGAACATCCGGCAGATGGCCGCCGACCAGGGGCGCAGCCGCCAGCGGTCGGCCTCGGGCACGCCGAGCAGCTCCGCGATCACGGTGACCGGCAGCGGTTCGGCGAGCACCGCGACGAGGTCAACGGGCGAGCCGTCCGAACCGGCGTCGAGCACCTCGCCGACCAGTGCGCCGGCCAGCTCGGCGATCCGGGGCGCCAGCTGGTGCACCCGGCGCGCGGTGAACGCGGCGGAGACCAGCCGGCGCAACCGGGTGTGGTCGGGTGGTTCGCGGTCCAGCATGCCGTTGCGCACGGTGCACCAGAACGCCCGCAGGTACTCCGGCTCCGGTGGCCGGCCGAACTCGGCGTGCTCGGCGACGTGCAGGTAGCTACGGCCCAGCCGGCGGTCCCGCAGCAGGCGGTCGACCAGTGCGTAGCGGGACACCACCCACTGGCCGGTCGCCTCGTCGTAGTGCGCCGGCGGCCCGGCCCGCAGCGCCTCGAACGCCGGGTACGGGTCGGTCACGAACTCCTGCGAGCCCGGTTGGTAGAGCGCTGGTTCGAGCAACTGCCGCTCCCCGGGTTGGCTCGGTTCGACCGCCGGGTCGAGGATGCCAGGTCCCGGCCGGCTCAGCCGGGCAGCAGCTCCTTGAGGTCGGCGCGGATGTCCTCGGGGGTGTCGGTGGACTCGTAGCGGCGGAGCACCGTGCCGTCGGTGCCGACCAAGAACTTGGTGAAGTTCCACTTGACGTCGTCCGTGCCGATGGCCTCCGGCCGGATGGCGCTGATGTGCTCGTAAATCCGGCCGTTGGCGGGGCCGAAGTCGCCCGGGGCCTCGGCGCGCACGTAGACGTACAGCGGGTCGGCGTCCGGGCCGTTCACGTCGATCTTGTGCAGGACTGGGAAGGTGACGTTGTAGGTGGTGCTACAGAACTGCTGGATGTCGGCGTCGGTACCGGGTTCCTGGTCGCCGAACTGGTTGCACGGGAAACCGAGGATCTGCAGGCCGCTGCCCTTGGTGTCCTGATACAGCGACTCCAGCCCCGCGTACTGCGGGGTGAACCCGCATTTGCTCGCGACGTTGACCAGCAGCAGGACCCGGCCGGCGTAGTCACCCAGGTCCAGGGTGGCGCCGTCGGCGGTGGTGACCGAGAAATCGTGAACGCTCATGAACCGTGCAACGGGCCGGCGGTGAGGAAGATTCCGAGCCCTGGGCACCGGATGGCCGTCGGGTCAGCGCGGCGCCTGGTCGGACAGGTTGGCCCGGCAGACGAGCAGGTAGCCGCGCAGCTCGGTGGCCTGCGCCTCGTCCAGCCCACGCAGCATCTCCCGCTCCAGGACGGCGACCTCGGCTCGGTACTTGTCCAGCAGCCGGCGCCCCGCCGCGGTCAGGGCGAGCACCAGGCGGCGGCGGTCGGCGGGGTCCCGGTGCCGTTCGAGCAGGCCGCGCCCCTCCAACGTGGTGATCATGTCGGCCATCGACTGGTTCGTCACGAACGAGTTGCGGGCCAGCTGCGCCGAGGTCAGGTCCGGGTGCCGCTCGAGCACGGTGAGCGCGGTGTACTGCAGCGCCGTCATGCCCTCGGGCCGAAACAGCTCGTCCAACCGCGCGCGGACGGCCTGCTCGAGCTGTTTCATCAGGTACAGCAGCGTGCTCCCGGTCGCGCCGGGCGGCTCCGGGCGGGTCGGCCGGTGCGGGTCGGCGCGCGTCATGGCCCTCATCGTCTCTCGGGATCGGCTGCCACGACGACAGTAGAGCGTCGGCCACCGCGCGGGTGACGGCATGGCCGAGGGCGGTACTGAGACCCGGGCTGAGACTCGGCTGAGCGAATGATCATTACCGGTGGCCGAATGGGCCGGTAGAGTGATATTGGCTGGCCGGTGAGGCGTACGAAGGCGCGTCCAGTCGTGGGGCACCCCGGTCGCCGGAGTCGCCCGGTGCAGGGGGCCACGGCCTCCTCGGAAGATGTCGGCCAGGCACCGTAGGGTTCCCAACATCCTTCGTCGTACAGCCCACGGGTAGCGCTCGACAGTCGCGCTCAGCAGGGGCGCGAGAGAAAGTGGTGGCGATGGCTGAGGTCGACAGCATCAGGGTCTTTCGGGGAATCTATGGCGGGTTCGCGCTCGCCATGAGCGAGGCCGAGTCGGGAATTCATTTTGACGAGCTGCCGTCATCGGATGAAATGGCGAACAAGGCTTTCGAGCTGACCTCGCAGGTCATCGTGGCTGATCAGCGGGACGCCATGCCGGGGGCGCAGCAGGAGTACGCGGCAATGACGATTGCGCTCGCCATCATCGAGCACAACGGCAAGGCTGAGGAGCTCGCGGCCGACTCGGTGATCGAGACCCTCGGTGGGCTGTGGTCGCTGATCGGCGGCCGCTGGGCCCAGCAGCCCGACGCGGTGCCGAGCGACGCGGGCTGAGCACGAGCGGGTAGCCGGGGGTAGCCGGGGGTAGCCGGGGGTAGCAGAGCCACTGGGAGACGCGATGTCGAACGGCCAGCAGTCCGGGCGCCGCGAGCTGGACCGCCGCGAGCTGGACCGCCGCCAGGTGGTCGCCGGCGCGGGTCTGCTGGGGTTGTCCGCCGCGCTCACCGCGTGCGGCGGGGCGCCGAGCGCGCCGGCTCCGGTCAGTCAGGCCCCGAGCGCGCCGCCGAGCGGGCCGGCGGGCGGGCTCATCCCGGCCGGCAGTGCGGTCGAGCTGGGCCGGGGCGCCGACCTCCCGGTCGGCGGCGGGGCGGTGTTCCCGGAGTACCGGGTCGTGGTGACGCAGCCGAGCGCGGGCCGGTTCACCGCGTTCAGCGCCATCTGCACGCACGAGCAGTGCACGATCAACCAGGTCGCCAACGGCACGATCAACTGCCCGTGCCACGGCAGCCGGTTCGCTATCACCGACGGCTCCGTGGTGCACGGGCCCGCGACGAAGCCGCTGCACGCGCGTTCGGTCACCCTCCGGGACGGCGCGCTGGTCCTCGGCCAGTGAGCCGTGGTCAGCCGGCCGTGTTGAGCACCGTCACGTCGTTGGAGCTGATGTTGGTCACGTAGGCGCGCTTGCCGTCGGGCGTGACGAACACGTTGGTCGGGTCCTGCCCGGTGGGCACCGTGGCGGTGACCTGGTTCGTTGCCGTGTCGATCACCGAGACGGTGTTGCTGCCGTCGTTGACCACGTACGCGTGCTTGGCATCCGGGGCGAACGCGATGCTCTGCGGCTCCCGCTGCACCTTGATGGTGGCGGCCACCGTGTTCGTCGCCGGGTCGATCACCGAGACCTCGTCGGAGTCGTAGTCCACCACGTACACGCGCCCCCGGTCCGGGGACATCGCGAGCGCGTGCGGGCTGCGGCCAACCGGGATCTCGTTCAGGATCGCGCCGTTCTTGGTGTCGATCACCGTCACGATATTCGAAGAGTGGTTGGCGATGTAGGCGCGGCGGCCGTTGATCGAGTAGGCCACGCAGTGCGGGTTCGGCTTGACCGCGATCTTCTGCACGACCGTGTTGGTGGCCGTGTTCACCACCGACACCAGGTTGACGTCGTGGTTGGGCACGTAGACCTGCCGGCCGTCCGGGCTGACCGCGATGGCGTACGGGAACTTCTCCGCCGGGATGGACGCGGTCACGGTGCGGCTCGCGGTGTCCAGCACCAGTACGGCGTTGCCGGTGTTGTGCAGCTCGTCGTACACGCTGATGTACGCGGTCTTGCCGTCCGGGGTGAACGCCACGTACTGGGGTGGGCCGGCGGAGATCGGGATGCTGCCGACCACCGCGTTCGTGGCCATGTCGAGCACCGTGAGGCTGTGGGTGTTCGTGCTGGTCACGTAGGCGAACTTGCCGTCCGGGGTGATCGCGCCGGACTGCGGACCGGCGGCCACCGGGATCACGCCGGCCACCGTGGGGGTCGGCGAGCTGGCGGCCGGCGGCGGGGGCGGCGGCGCGGGCGGCGGGCCCGGGGTGGGCACGGTGACACCCGGCGCGGCCGCGATCGAGGTGCCGGGCGTACCCGGTGTGCCGCCGGGGCGGAGCACCACGAACAGCAGCGCGGCGAGCACGACCAGCGCGGCGGCCACGCCGATCACCCAGTTGCGCTTGCTGCCCGACCGGGGTGGCTCCGACGCTGGTGGCCCGAGCGGTGGGGCGCCGCCCCCGTCCGGGTGCCACGCGGTCGGTGGCTGGTACGCCGGCTCCGGGTAACCGTTCGCCTCGGGGAAGCCCGGCGCGGTGCCGGTGCCAGTACCGGCCGCCGGGCCGGCGCCGCCCGCGACGGCGTCCGCCCCGCCATGGCCGCTGTTGTGCCCGGTTGCGCCGTGTCCGAACCCGCCGGCCGACGCGGCGGCGGTCGTCCCACCGGCCGTGCCGAGGCCGCCGCCGGCGCCGGCGGTGGCCGGTTCGGCGACCGGCAGCGGCGCGACGACGGGGGTGGCGAGCGGGGCCGGCGCACCGAGGTCGGCGTGCCGCCCTGGGGCACCGGCCGCGCCGAACGACTGGGACTCACGCACCGGGTGGCCGTTCACGGCGGTGGCCGCGCCGGCCGCCGCGAGTGTCGCGGCGCCAAGCGCGACGGCGTACTTCGGGTGGGTGTCCACGACCGTCGGGCAGCCCAGCTCCTCGGCGACCGTCCTGGCCACCAGCGGGATCCGCGACGAGCCGCCGACGAGCAGCACCGAGGTGAGGTCCGAAGGGTGCAGCCCGGCCGAGTGCAGCGTCCGGACCAGCGCCTGCGTCGTCGACTCGATGGGGCCGCGGATCATGGCCTCGAACTCGCTGCGGGTCAGTTTGACCTCGAAATGCCCGCTCGGCAGGAAAACCGGGATGACCGCCTCGGTGTCGGAGGACAGCGATTCCTTCGCGAGTACGCAGTCCTGGCGCAGCCGGGCGATCGCGTGCGCCGTCTGCAGATCGGTCATGTCGAGGCCGTCGAGTGCCCCGCCGGAGGAATAGTTGACGAAGTCGAGGATCGATTCGTCGAAATCCACGCCACCGAGTCGTTCGATTCCTTCGGGCCGGCCGAGAATTTCCACCGCGTTCGATCCGCCGCGCAGAATGGTGGCGTCGAAGGTGCCCCCGCCGAGGTCGTACACCGCCACGACCTGTCCGTCGTGCAGCCGCCGGGTGGCGGCGTAGTGCGCGGCGGCGGCCTCCGGCTCGGTGATCGTGTCGGTGTTGCTCAGCCCGGCGCGGGTCGGCACCTCGTCGAACAGCTTGCGGCGGAACGGGCCCCAGTTGGCCGGGTGGGTGAGCACCACCTGCTCCGGCGGCGCGCCCTCCCGGCTGACGACCTGCGTCAACACATCGCGCAGCAGGGTGGCGAGCAGCTCGGTCACGGCGAACGACTCGGTGCCGAGCAGGACCGGGGTCGGGTCGCCGAGGCGGCGCTTGAACTGGCTGCCGATCCGGTCCGGCCGGGCATCGGCCCGCCGCTTCGCGGCGTCGCCGGTGACTATCGTGCCGTCGTCGAGCAGACATACCATTGCCGGCGCAACAACTGATTGGTGCGCCAGCGCCACCATTTCGGCCCCGTACGGACGGGCGATCGCGGCCGCCACAAAGGTGGTACCGAGATCAACTCCAAGGCTGTAGGACACGCCGCCTCCTCCGGAAACCGGAGCGCGATTCTAACCCTGCATTGACCTTGATCCCATGACGATTTATGGCGATCAGGAGCGCTCGACTCGCACATCCGGTCGGCCGGCCGTCGGAAATCCGGTTCGAATGATCTTATGTGGGTGGAATGATCTTATCTGGGTCGCGCCGGATTCACCGGCGGGCCGGTGAGCTCGTCGACCGGCCGGCGGCCGCCGAGCGTGCGGTCGATCAGCAGCGCGGCGCCGAGCGCGAGCACGTCCTGGGTGAGTGGGCGGCCCAGCAGGGCCTCGGCCTGGGCCAGCCGGTAGCTGACCGTCTTGTGGTGCACGTGCATCAGCTGCGCCGTGCGGGTCTTGCTGCAGCCCTGCGAGAGGTACACCAGCAGCGTCTCGCGCAGCCGCTCACCGGTCTCGTCCTGGCTGCTCAGCGGGCCGAGCCGGTCGTCGGCCAGGCGCCGGGCGCGGTCCGGGTCGGTGCACAGCACGGCGGCCAGCTCGACGTCGCGGTGCCGGACCACGCCGGGCCTCGGGTGCCGGCTCAGCCGGGCGGCGCGGTCGGCCTCGCGGGCCTGGTGGTGGGAGCGGCGGAACCCGGTCCGGCCCCGGCCGGGGGCGCCCATACCGGCCAGCACGCCCCGCAGCGGGGTCGACGCGATGCCGGCCAGCAGCTCGTCGGCGGGCCGCGACGGCCAGCTCAGCCACACCCACCAGGTGCCGTCGCCGACGGGCAGCGTGAGTGTGGCCGCCGAGGCCGCCCCGCGCAGCGCCTCCAACGCGGTCCGCACGTCGCCGGTCGGGTCGATCGGGGCGAGCACCAGCGAGACGTGGTGCCCGCGCACGTCGAACCGGAGCACGGAGCTGGCCGCGCTCTCGTCAACCGGTGCCTCGCCGAGCAGGTCGCGGATGACGTCGGCAGGCGCCGGCTGGCCCCTGTCCGGCGGGCGTAACCCACCGAACTCCTGGCGGTACTCGTCGACCAGGTGCTCGCAGGACCGGTCGATGAACGTGAAGATGTGCTGCGAGGACAGCGCCAGCACCTCGCTGAGCAGGTCCGACTCGGGCAGCCGGCGACCCAGGTAACCGCTCCAGCGCTGCCAGATCAGCTCGTGGCCGTACCGGTAGGCCCGCAGCAGGTCGGTGATGTCGCCGCCGCCGGTCACCGAGTGCCGCATCAGCTTGCGGGCGCCGAGCGGCGGCTCGGTGGCCGTCGCCGGCACACCGAAGGCCAGCGTGGACAGGATGGCGCCGATGTTCTGGTCGGTGCTCTCGCGCACCGCGTCGATCGCCTCGGCGGAGCCGGTCGGCACCAGCCGGGGGAGCTTGGCCAGCACCTGGGCGGTGATCTCGGCGGCGATCTCGCCCGAGCGGGGCAGCAGCTCGTGCGCGCAGCGCTGCATGGCCTCGGCGGCGCGCTCGGCCAACGCCGCCGGCACGCCACCGGGCTCACCGACGCGGTCGCCCGACATGCCGCGACACTAGCCTGAATGTCGCAGTCGCTATGACCCAGGTCACCTGTTCGCTATCTACTTTGTCGCACTCCGTGGTCCCAACGGGATAACCGGGCCGGGCTGGGCCCGGCCGGCCCGGCCCGACCTCGCGTTCCGGATAGCCGACCGGACACACCTTGCCCGCTCCTGCCATTGGCGTGCCGCCATGGCTGCACCACGATCTGTCCCACCGTGCACCGGCCTGAGCACCGGTTTCGGACCGAGACATCACAAGGGAGTGATCGAGGTGGACGACTTCGCGCCGATCGGTACCGGGCTGACCGTGTTCGAGCACGACGAGCCGGTGCAGGGGCCGGTCGTCTGGCTGGACTCGCCGTCGGCGGTGCTGGAGTTCGTGTCCGGCGGCGATGTGGCGAACTCGATCGTGCTGGCCCGGGGCGGCACCACCACGTTCCTGACACCCGCGCTGTCCGCCGGGGTCAAGGGCGTGATGACGCTGCAGGGGGCGCCGGAGAGTCACCTGGGCATCCTCAGCCGCGAGTACGGCATCCCGTGCCTGATGTCGGTGGCCTTCACCGAGGGCGTGACCAGCGGCCGGGGCGAGACCATCCCGCCGGACGGCGCGGTCGTGCGCCTCGACGTGTCCGGCTCGCCGGCGGGCCAGGTGTTCATCGAGCAGGCCGCGCGGAACTACGGCGCGACCGGCGCCGACGGCCCGACCGAGGTGGACGCCGAGGCCGAGGCGGCCGCCGCTGCCCAGGCCGAGCAGCTCAGGGCGTTGCTGGCCAGCTACCGGGGCGAGATCGACAACGGCGTGGCCGGCAACCGGCAGATGCGCGCCCGGCTGCGCTCCGGCGTGCTCGACGGGACCCCGGCGAACCTGCACCGGGACCTCGAGCCACCCGAGATCGCGGACATGTTGGCGTACTCGGGCTGGAACCTGTGGGACCTGATCGCCGCCCGGCAGACCGAGGGCGAGTCCGGACTGATCCCGCGCCAGGAGTACGAGACGATCGGCTTCGTCCAGCAGTGGAGCAGCTACGCGCGGTGGATCGAGCTGATCACCGACAAGATCGGCGTGGCCGGCGTGATCGAGCTAGGCGGGCTGCCCCGCCGGGAGATCGGCACCAAGGCCAACCACGTGCACATCTGGGGCGCCGGGGTGTGCCCGCTGATCGGCCGGGCCATCGCCGGCCAGCTCGGCGCCGGCGCCGGCGCCGGTGGGGGTGGGGGTGGGGGTGTGCAGCTGGATGACCGGCGCAACGCCAACACGATCATCCAGTTCCTGCGCCGCCTGCAGTACGGGCTGTGGGGGGAGGGCCCCGGCTTCGTGTCCGGCCGGGGCTACCGGGTGCCGGCGCTGGCGGAGCACTGGCTAGAGCGGTTCCGCGACGAGGAGACCCGGCTGGACGACCCGGACCGGCTCGCCGCGTTCCGCTCGTTCAACGCCACCACCGAGCTGACCGGGTTCCTGCTGCACTACGACTGCCGGGCCGGCCTGTGCGACACCGGCCCCTACCCGCTGCCGGACGGCGGCTTCGTGATCGTGCGGGACCACTTCCTGTACGAGCCGGCGTACGCGTGGGCCTCGGTGCTGGAGGGCCTGCCCTACTGCGTGACCGAGGCGATGTTCTTCCGGCCGGACACCCCGGTGGAGATCGCGATCAACGACATCGCCACCACGTTCGCCCGGCCGCGCAACTACCTGAAGTACCTCTCCGGCGTCGCCGTCTACGCCAGGGACCGCTGGGACACCCCGGTCGAAGACGTCCGGCGGCTGGACGACGCGGAGATGGCCGCCATCGTGGCCCGGTGCAACGAGTCCATGCTCGCGCTGTACACCTCGATCGGCGAGCTGACCTGGGACGAGCGGATCCGCAACGGCGTGCAGGTGTACTGCCGGGAGATGCTGCTGCCGTACGCCAGGGCGGCCGGGCTGTGGGACACCATGCTCGGCGAGGGCTTCGACGAGCTGACGCCGCTCACCGAGCAGGTCTACCCGACGCTGGCCGGCGGCACCGCGGCGCAGGTGCTCGGCGCGGTGTTCCTGATGGGCGAGGGGTTGGTGCCCGAACAGGGGCTCGGCGAGGCACCCCGGGTCGGTGCGGAGGCGCTGCCCGCGCTGCACGCCATCGCGCTGCGCGGCAACCTGGCCGAGCTGCCCGGCGACCCGGAACCGCTGCTGGCCGCCGGCCTGGTGGCGCACACGCCGGCCGGTTACCTGCTCACCGAGGCCGGCCACCGGCGCCACGGCGAGCTGCTGGCCGCCGAGCGGGCCGGCGTGGACCAGGAGCGGCTGAGTCGGGCCTACGAGCGGTTCCTGGCGGTGAACGGGCCGATGAAGGGCCTGTCCGCGCGGGCCACCACGCTGGACGCCGCCGACGTGGACGGCCGCTTCGAGCTGCTCGGTTCCGTGGCCGAGCTGGTCGGGCGCGTCGACCCCGCGCTGCGCCGGAGCGGCGAGCTGCTGCCCCGGTTCGACGAGTACCGGGCGCAGCTGGCCGAGGCGCTGCGCCGCGTCGAGGACGGCGCCTGGCAGTACCTGACCAGCCCGACTGTCGACTCCGTGCACACGGTCTGGATGCGGGCGCACGAGGACTACCTGCGCACCCTGGACCGCGACCGCGAACAGGAAGGCAGCTACTGACCCGTGAGTGGCGAGTCGGGTCCTGACCAACTCGCCACTCACGGGTTCTGACCTGGGGAGATGTGGATGCTGACGTACGGGTTCTCGGACGCGGGGGACGCCGGCCGGGAGGTGCTCGGCGGCAAGGGCGCCGGGCTGGTGGAGATGGTGCGCCTGGGGCTGCCGGTGCCGGCCGGGTTTGTCATCGGTACGCCCTGCGGACGGGCCTACCTGGCCTCCGGCGCACTGCCGGACGGGTTGGCCGGCGAGCTGGCTGACCGGCTCGCCGCGCTGGAGGTGGCCGCCGGGCGGCGGTTCTCCGACGACGCCGACCCGCTGCTGGTTTCGGTGCGCTCCGGGGCGCCGGTGTCCATGCCCGGGATGATGGACACCGTCCTGAACGTCGGGCTCACCTGGCGCGGCGCCGAGCTGCTCGCCGAGCGCACCGGGGACGGCCGGTTCGCCTGGACCTCGCTGGAGCGGCTGCTGGACGGGTTCGCCCGCACCGTGCGCGGGGTCGACGCCGGCGAGCTGGAGGACGCGCTGCTGGACCTGCCGACCGAGCCCGATCCGGCGGTCGCCGCGCGGGCCCGCTGCGCCGCGCTGGCCGAGGTGATCGAGCGGGAGTCCGGCAGCCCGTTCCCTGCGCCGGCCGCGCAGCTGAGCGAGTCGGTCGAGGCGGTGTTCCGGTCCTGGCGCAGCCCGCGTGCGGCGGCGTACCGGCGGCACAAGGGCATCGACGAGCAGCTCGGCACCGCGGTCGTGGTGCAGACGATGGTGTTCGGCAACCGGGACGAGCTCTCCGGCAGCGGGGTCGCGTTCACCAGGGACCCGTCCACCGGCGCCCGGGGCGCGTACGGCGACTTCCTGTTCACCGCGCAGGGCGAGGACGTGGTGTCCGGCGAGCACGACACCGACCCGCTGCCGGTCATCGCCGACCGGCTGCCCGAGGTGTACCGGCAGCTCACCGCGATGTTCGGCACGTTGGAGCGGCACAGCAGGGACCTCTGCGACGTGGAGTTCACCATCGAGTCGGGCCAGCTGTACGTGCTGCAGACCCGGGTCGGCCAGCGCAGTGGCCGGGCCGCCGTGGCGCTGGCCGTCGACCTGGTGGACGAAGGACTGATCACCGAGGCGGAGGCGGTCGGCCGGGTCACCGACGAGCAGTTGGCCGCGGCCTCGGCGCCCCGGTTCACCGGCGAGCCACCCACCGAGGACGTGCTGGCGCGCGGGCTGGCCGCCTCGCCGGGCGCGGTCACCGGGCGGGCCGCGTTCGACGCCGAGCGGGCCCAGCTGCTGCGCGCCGACGGCGTCGACGTGGTGCTGCTGCGGCCCACCACCTCGCCGGCCGACCTGCCCGGGGTGATTGCCTCGGTCGGGGTGGTCACCGGCCGCGGTGGCCGGACCAGCCACGCCGCGGTGGTGGCCAGGGGCATGGGCCGGGCCGCCGTGTGCGGCGTCGGCGAGCTGGTCGTGGCGCGGGACCGCCGCTCCGCGACCCTGGCCGGCCGCTCCCTGGCCGAAGGCGAGGAGGTATCCGTCGACGGCGACCGGGGCATCGTCAGCCTCGGCCACCGGGACGCCGAGGCCGCCACCACGACCGATCCCGCGCTGACCCGGTTCCTGGGCTGGCAGCGCACCCAGCGACCGGCCGCGACTCCGACTCCCACGACGACTCTGACCGCGAGAGGCAGCGCATGACCGCCACCCGAGACCTGACCCGGTTCACCCCCGAGGACGACCTGCTGCACGACGAGATCTCCCGCTCCGGACCCCACGCCAGGGAGAGCCTGCTGATCACCGCGCCGATCCCCGAGGAGCAGCTGCTGGTGTTCCTCTACCTGTGGAGGGAGGGCGGCGACAGGTGGGGCCGGTTCGTCTTCGTCGGCGGGCCGGAGATGGACACCCCGCTGTTTGTGTCGCACGCCGACGACGCGCCGTTCTCGGGCCAGGACCTGCGCGACTTCACCGTCGGCGGCCTGCACTGGCGCCAGCCCGAGCCGCTGCGCGTCGCCGAGGTGGACTTCGCCTCCGAGGCGGGCACCGGCGGGGCCCCGGGGTTGGTGCTGTCGCTGCGCTTCGAGGGCAGCCACGAACCGTTCAGCTGGCACGACAACGCCGACGGCTGTCCGGACTGGGTGGCGCACAACCGCTACGAACAGTCCGGGCTGACCCGAGGGGTGTTGACGCTGGGGGAGCGGCGGGTGGAGTTCACCGGCGCCGGGCACCGCGACCACTCCTGGGGCAGCCGCAACTGGGACATGCTGCAGCACTGGAAGTGGATGAACGCGGCGACCCCGGACGGCTCGGTCTCGCTGCACGCGATGATCATGTCGGTGAAGGGGGAGACGCTGGTCAACGGCTATCTGAACCGGGACGGCCTGGTCTCGCCGATCGCCTCCGCGCACGCGAGCGCGACCTTGGACGAGCGGATGTACCACCGCGCGCTGTCCGGCCGGTTCACCGACGAGGCGGGCCGCGAGATGACCCTGGAGTGCGAGTACGCCGCCGGCTGGTCGATGCCGATCCAGCACCTGCTGCTCAACGAGATCGGCATGACCGCGACCCTGGACGGCCGTCCGGCGGTGGCCCACGTCGAGCTGGGCTGGCCGGCCGACTACGTACGCGCGCTGACCGGACCGGCGGCCTGATGCTCGAGCCGAAGGACGACCTGCGGCACCGGCTGGCGCCGGGTCCGCACGCCCGGGAGAGCCTGTTCTACAACGTGCTGCTGCCCGACGAGGAGCTGATGATCTTCGTGTACACCTGGGTGGACGCGGAGAGCCGGGCCGGCCACCTGTTCGCGGTGGTCGGGGACAACGACGAGCGGCTCGCGTTCAGCGCGGTGGACGGGGTGCCGGTCGGCGACCGCGACTTCGACGACTGGGCCGTGGGCGGCATGTGGCTGCGGCACTCCGACCTGCTGCGGACCGCGTCGCTCGGCTTCTCCGGCCCGGCAGGTGGTTCTGCCGATGGTTCTGCCGGCGCCGGGGTGTCCCTGCACGCCACGTTTACCGGCACGCACGAGGCGTTCGACTACGCCCGCAACGAGGACGGCTGCCCGGCGTTCATCGCGGACAACCGGTTCGAGCAGTCCGCGCACGTGACCGGCGAGCTGGTGCTGGGCGGGCGGCGCATCCCGTTCGACACCACCGGGCACCGCGACCCGTGGGGCACCCGGGACTGGGACACGCTGCAGGACTGGAAGTGGGTCTCCGGGCAGGCCGGCGATGGGCTGTCGCTGAACGTCATGCAGCTGCACGCGCGGGGCGAGACCACCCGGCACGGCTACGTGTACCGGGACGGAGCGCTCGCCGCGGTCGTGGACGTCCGGACCAGCGCCGAGTACGACGAGAACTGGTGGCAGACGGGGCTGCGGATGACCGTCCGGGACGCCGCCGGTCGGCAGACCGAGCTGACCGCCCGGCGGTACGCGCTGCTCCGGTTCGACGCGGGGGGCCGGCTCACCCTGCACGAGGCCGGGTGCACCGGCACGATCGAGGGCCAACCGGCGCTGGTCCACTTCGAAGCGGGCTGGGACCGGTCGTACGCGGAGGCGCAGGCGTGCCGGTCCAACGGGAGGACGTGACCCGACGCGCCGCCCTGTGCCTCGCGGCGGTCGGGTGGCTCGTGCCGCCAAGTGGCTCGCGCCGTGAGCGGGCTCGCGCCGTCAGGGGGCTCGCCGGACCGACTTGTCGCGTCTTTTAGGCATGACAGGTGGGTCTTGTCGTGCCTATTTCCAACGACAAGTGGGCCTGGAGCGTCCATTAGCCCCGACAAGTGCGGGTCGGGGTGGCCAGTACCCGCGCCAAGTTCGGTCGGCGCCTCCGCTGCCGCGACGAGTGCGCGTCGGTGGCGCAGTGCCCACGGCTGATGCCTCTGGTGGTGCGCGCAATCCGTCGCGCGGTGCCACAGGCAGGCCTTCGTGCCCAGTCAGCCGCTCCAGGTCAAGTCAATCTTAGCCACACAATTCGTCGGCCCCGCCACGTCGTGAACAGCTCTGGCCAGCACAGACACTCCGGCACACCCATCCATGTGTTGAGTTGTGCACTACTTCTTGAGTCCTGGTGTCAGAATACCTATGGTGGGAAGGCGCTTCGCCAGCGATCTTCGAAGGGGCAGTCGCATGACGATCACCACCGAAGGCACCGGGCTCACCATCGACGCCGGGGGCATCAGCACGCACTACCACGACGTGGGTGCCGGCACCGGCACCGCCGATCCCGTGCTGATGCTGCACGGGTCCGGGCCGGGGGTCTCGGCGTGGGCGAACTGGCGGCTGAACCTGCCCGCGCTGGGTGAGCGGTACCGGGTGGTGGCGCCCGACCTGGTCGGCTTCGGCTACACCGAGCGCCCCAGGGACGTGCATTATTCGCTCCAGACGTGGCGGGACCACGTGTGGGCGTTCCTGGATGCGCTGGGCCTGGCGCGGGTGTCCGTCGTCGGCAACTCGCTGGGTGGCCGGATTGCGCTGGCGATGGCCGGCCAGCACCCGGAGCGGGTCGGCCGGATGGTGCTGATGGGCGCGCCCGGTGTCGGCATGACGATCACCGAGGGGCTGCGGGCGCTGCGCGCGTACCAGCCGTCCGAGCACAACATGCGCCGGCTGCTGCTGGACTGCTTCGCGGTGGACAAGTCGATCATCACCGACGACCTGGTGCGCACCCGCTACGAGGCCAGCGTCGCGCCAGGCGCCTTCCAGGCGTACCGCGACATGTTCTTCTCCCCGAAGCACGCCGGCAGCCAGCTGGGCATCACCGAGGAGCAGGTCACCGCCATCCCCACCCGGACGTTGCTGCTGCACGGCCTGCGGGACAAGGTGGTGCCCGTCGAGGTGGCCTGGAATATGGTGCGGCTGCTGCCGGACGCCGACCTCGCCGTGTTCGCCGAGTGCGGGCACTGGACCCAGATCGAGCGGGCCGCCGACTTCAACAGCCTGGTCGCGGACTTCCTGGCGCCGGCCGACGCCACCCACCGGTGACCGGGCCGCTGACCGGGCGCGCCGCGATCGTCACCGGCGGCGCCACCGGCATCGGGCTGGGCATCGTCGAGCGGCTGCTCGTGGACGGGGCGCAGGTGCTGGTCGGGTCGCTGGGCGAGGCAGAGCTGACCGGCGCGCTGGACACGCTGCGGGCGGCCGGGTACAAGGCGGCCGGTCACGTCGGCAACCTCGCCGAGCAGGGCCAGGCCGAGCAACTGCTGGCCGCCGCGGTGGCCACCTTCGGCCGGGTCGACATCCTGGTCAACAACGCCGGCGGCGGGGTGATCCGGCCGACGCTGGAGCACACGGAGCAGACCCTGCGGGCGACCATCGACAACAACCTGTGGACCACGATCCGGTGCACGCTCGCCCTGCTGCCGCACATGGTGGAGCACGGGTACGGCCGGATCGTGAACATCGGCGCCGAGTCGGTGCGCAACGGGCTCACCGATCACGCCATGTACAACGCGGCCAAGGGCGGCGTCCACGCCATGTGCAGCGCGCTGGCCAGGGAGTTCGCCCACGCCGGGATCACGGTGAACGCGGTGGCCCCGTCCTACGTGCAGACCCCGGAGATCACCGCCGCGTTGCGCGCCGGCTCGTTCGGCCCGGAGTTCCTGCGGATGCTGGACCGGGCCACCGAGCTGATCCCGCTGGCGCGGCCGGGCACGGTGTCCGACGTGGCCGGCGCGGTGGCCTACCTCGCCGGCCCGGACGCCAGCTTCGTGACCGGGCAGGTGATCAGCGTCAACGGGGGCAGCAGCATGGGCTGAGGGCCGCACTCTGGCATCCTCGTCTGCGATGGACGGCCCGGTCCGAGCACCCGCGTTCTCGTTGCGCCAGCTGCTCTACTTCGTGACCGTCGCCGAGACGGGCACGATCCGGGAGGCGGCGGCGCGGCTGCACGTCACCGAGTCGGCGGTGTCGGTGGCGATCACCGAGCTGGAGCGGGCCATGCGAGTGCGGCTCTGTGTGCGCCGCCGCGCCCTCGGGGTGACCCTGACCCCGTCCGGACTGAGCACGCTGCGCCGGGCGAAGGTGCTGCTGCGCCAGGCCGGCGAGCTCGCGGCGGAGGCGTCCGGCGGTCCCGGTGCCCTGGTCGGACCGCTGGCGGTGGGCTGCTACCCGTCGCTGGGACCGACCACGATGCCGGGGCTGTTGTCCGGCTTCGCCGAGCGCCACCCGGGCGTCGTGGTCGACTTCGCCGAGCACACCCAGGACGAGCTGTGCCGTCGGCTGGTCGGCGGCGAGCTGGACCTGGTGATCACCTACGACCTGGAGCTGCCGACCGAGCTGCGCCGGATCGAACTGCACAGCCGCCGCCCCTATGTGCTGCTGGCGCGGGACCATCCGCTGGCCGGCACCGAGCTCGACCTGGCCGCGCTCGAGCCGGAGCCGATGGTCCTGCTGGACGCGCCACCCAGCTCGTACCACGCGTTGCGGATCTGCGCGGACGCCGGGATCAGGCCGATGATCCGGTACCGCACGGCCAACTTCGAGACGGCGCGGGCGCTGGTCGGGCGGGGCCTCGGCTGGACGTTACTGGTGTCGCGGCCCGAGCTGGACTTCACCTACGAAGGGCTCGCCGTGGTGGGGGTGGAGCCGGTCCACCCTGTGCTGGAGCCGGTGCGGGCCGTGCTGGTCTGGGCCGACGACGCGGCCCTGAGCGCCAGGGCCCGCGAGTTCATCCGGTTCACCGGGTCGCGTTAGGAGCGCCCTGAACAATGCATGCTCTGCTGCGCGGCGCCCAGTCGGCGCCTCGCGGCGTTGTCGTCGGGGTCGATACAACAGCGGTATCGACCC
>Ga0137415_10002984_pt1 | contig 16753 bp, 11 predicted proteins | sample CZODoug3_1_1_16f_FD_183082 | JGI IMG/M metagenome (GOLD analysis project Ga0137415, IMG submission 183082) | Vadose zone soil fungal communities from Angelo Coast Range Reserve, California, USA - CZODoug3_1_1_16fungal (Hybrid Assembly) | ecosystem: Environmental > Terrestrial > Soil > Vadose...
GCGACACCGGTGCCGGCTCCGGAGAGCCGGTGCCGATGCCGCGCCCGCCACCGCCGAACCGTAGCGCTGGACCTCACACCCAGCGGCTCGCGTTGGCCTGTTCGACCTGCTGGTAACCCTCGTTGGCGTGGCCCAGGGCGACCCCGATCTGGGTCAGCACCTGGTTGAGGTCGTTCGCCGAGGTGTCCCATTGCCGCTGCTTGGCCTGGTAGTCCTCGGCGGCCTGGCCGCTCCAGGTGGCCACCAGGGGGGCCAGCTGGCGCTTCAGGTCCTCCAGCTGGGCGTTCATCTGTTGCGAGGTGCTCGCCACGCTCTGCTGGGCGTTGGCGAGTTCGCCGAAAGTAACCAGAATCTCAGACATCGTGTGCCTTCTCCCGTTCGTCTCGTCCCGCGTACCCGGTCAGCCCAGCGCGCTGGTGATCGAGGACATGCTCTGTTTGTGGGCCTCCTCGGCCTGCTGGTAGCCGCGACCCGAGGTCTGGATCGCCTCGCCGATGCCGGCCAGCGCCTGGTTCAGCTGCTTCGCGTCGCTGTCCCACCGCACCATCAGGTTGGTGAACGCGGTAGCCGCTTCGCCGCGCCACGCGCCGGCCAGTGGAGCCAGCTGGTTGCGCAGCTGCGACAGCCGCGCCTGCACCTGCTCGTTCACCTCCCGCACCTGCTGCGCGGCGCGCTGCATCTCCTCGGGAGTGGTCTGGTACATGCCTGCCACGGTGATCACTGCCTCTCGCTCGGTTCGTTGGCGTCACCCCCGTCGGGGGCCGAAACCTGATGTCACTCACGCTGTCAGCGGGCGAGGCTCGACGGAGGCGGAATGACCGAACTCGTGTGCGATCGCGAATCGGCCGGCGGTCGGGGTCAGGACCGCATCCGCAGCGAGCCGAGTACCTGCGCACAGGCCGTCCGCACCGCGCCGGCGCCGGTCGGGGTGTGCTGACAGCCGACGCTGAGCTGGGCGTCCCGCTCGAAGAGCACGTACCAGTCCACCTCGGTGCCGAGTCGGGGCTGGTACTGGCGATAGGTGAGCACGTCGCGGTCCGCCACCCGGGCGGCCGGGGTGAGTGCGGTCAGCCCGGCACCGGCTCCGACGGCCCGCTGGTGTCGGGCGCGCAGCTCGCGCACCGCACGCTCCGGCTCGGCCCCGCTGTCGTAGCCGAGCGGGGTCTGCTCGATGGCGATCAGGTCGGACCCGTTCGGCGTGCCGACCGGGGTGAGCAGCGTGCGACGGCGCTCCGGCAACCCGCCGGAGTGCCGCCAGCCGCCGGGCAGCCGCACCGCGTAGTCGTACTGGGCCAGGATGCCGGCTTGCGCCTCCGCGCCGACCTGCCCGGCGGGCCAGTCGGCCTGCTGGCTGGCCTGCCGACCCACCGCCGCGCCCGGTGGGCTGGGTGTCGGCCCGACAGCGCCGGTGCTCCAGGCGGTCACAGCGGCGGCCACCACCGGAACGGCCAGGCCGACCAGCGCCGCGCGCGCCCGGCGACGTCCCGCCGGGGTCGGCGGCGGCCAGCCGCCGAACTCGGCCGCCGGCTGCTCCACCAGCGGCTTGGTGGGCGGACCGGTGTCAGTTCCGCCAACCGGGGCGGCGCGGGTGTACCGGGGGCCGGCGGCCGGTCCCCACTCGGCGACCGGCCGCAGCGCGCCCAGCACCGCGACCACGCCCGGGTCGGCCGGCGCCAGCGGTGGCTCGCCGATGAGGTCGGCGATCGGCTCCACCAGCGCGGCGGCCGCCGACCCGGAGGCCAGCAGCAGCACCCCGCCGGTCAGCTCGGCCGGCGGAACCCCGGCGGCCGAGGCGGCGGCCGCCAGCACCCGAACCGGGTGGGCGCCGCCGGCCTCCGGCGTTACCCGCCAGGCGAGCACCTGGTCCGCGTCTGCCTGGCGGGGACCGTCAGTGGGCCGGGGGCCGTCGGCGGGCCGAGTGGCGCCGTCGGGCCGAGTGGCGCCGTCGGCGGGCCGGGGACCGTCCGCCTCGGCCCGAGGACCGCGGCGGCCCCACCCACCGGACAGCACGGTGGCACGGGCGCCGGCCGGGCCGACCTCCAGTACCGCGAGGGGGCCCGGCGGCAACGCGGCCCGGGCTGCCACCTCCCGGGCGGCGGCAACCGGGGACGGACATACCCGGACCGCCGTCCCCGGACCGGCGAGCCGGGACGCGGCGGTACGGACCGCCGGTTCCGTCCAGTGCGCCGGGTGCACCACCACCAGCTCCTCGACCGGGTCGGCCACCGAGGCGAACCGGCGCAGCGCGGCGCGGACCGCGTCGGCGGGCGAGGCCGCCGCGTCCTCGGGCAGCACCCTGGGCTCCCCGCCCGGGCCGTCCGCCACGCCGAGCCGGACGCGCTGACCTCCGAGCTCGACGGACAGCCTCATGTGGTCGGCCGCTTCGGCGCGCGCCTGGCCGGTTGAGCTGGCACGCGCCGGGCCGGACGCGCCCTCGCCGGGTCAGCCCTCGCCGGGTCAGCCCTCGCCGGGTCCGCCTTGACCGGCTCAGCCTTCGCCGGTTGAGCCGTGGACTGCCCCGGAACCGAGCCGGCGACCGAGGGAACCGACTCCAGCTCCGCGTCCAGCAGCGCGATCTGCACCCGGTGGCGGCCGGCCTTGCGGCCCAGCAGCACACCCCGGCCGGGCGGCAGCGGCGTCGGTTTGACACCGTCCAGCAGCGGTCCCTCCTCGGGGCTGCCGCTCATCATCAACCCCGGTGAGGCGAGCTCGCGGAGCCGGGCGATGACCGGCTCGAACAGCGCCCGGCTGGCGCCGCCGGAGCGCCTGGCCAGCACCAGGTGCAGGCCGACGTCCTTGGCCTGCGGCAGGAACTCCAGCAGCGGCAGCAGCGGGTTCACGCTCCCGGCGGCGCCGGTGGTGGCGACCAGGTCGTAGTCGTCGACCAGCACGTACACCTCCGGACCGGACCACCAGGAGCGGGCCCGCAGCTGCGCGGGTGTGACGTCCGCGCCGGGTAGCCGCCGCCGCAGTGAGTCGGCCACCTCGGAGATCGTCTGGCTGGCCGCCTCGCCGTTGCTCGCGTAGCCGATCAGGTGACTGTCCGGCACCTGACCGAGCAGGGTGCGCCGATAGTCGACCAGCACGATGCGCGCCTGCTTCGGGGTCATCCGGCTGGTCACCCCTCGGGCGAGCACGCGCAGCAGGTTCGTCTTGCCGCTCTCCCCGTCGGCAAAGCAGAGCAGGTGCGGCTCGGCATCGAAGTCCAGGTAGACCGGCTCGAGCCGGGCCTCGTCCACGCCGATCGGCAACGCCCGCCCCGAGCCGGGTGGGAGCGAGGCCGTGGCGGCGAGCAGTTCGCGGTAGTCCATCCGGTCCGGCAACAGCCGCACCGCCTGGCCGCGCGGGCCGGTCCACGCCGAGGCCACCTCGGCGACCGTCTCGGCGAACCCACCGCCGATGGTGTCCAGGCCTGGGCGGGCGATCACGCACTGCCCGCCGTCCGGCGCCAGCCCCCGACCGGGTCTCGCCGGCACCAGCGCGGCGCGGCGGCGGTCCACCTCGGAGTCGGCCGGGTCGCCGAGGCGCAGCTCGAACCGGGTACCCAGCAGGTCCTTCAGCGCCGGACGCAATTCGGTCCACCGGTTCGCCGAGATCAGCAGGTGCACACCGTAGGAAAGGCCCCTGCTGGCCAGCGGCAGAAGCTGCGCCTCCAGCTCCTCGAACTCGGTGCGCAGCGTGAGGTACCCGTCGACCACCAGGAACACATCCCCGTGCGGGTCGTCAGCGAACCCACCCTCGGCCCGGCGCCGGCGGAACTCGGCGGCCGAGTCCACCCCGGCGGCGCGGAACGCCCGCTCCCGGTCGGCCAGCAGGCTGGTCACCTCGGCGACGGTGCGTCGCACCACGTCCGGCTGCTGGCGGTCCGCGATGCCGGCGACGTGCGGCAGCCTCGCCAGGCCGGCCAGCATGCCGCCACCGAAGTCCAGGCCGAAGACGGTCAGCTCGCCGGGCGTGTTGGTCAGCGCCAGCCCGAGCAGCAGGGTGCGCAGCAGCGTGGACTTGCCGGACTGCGGGGCGCCCACCACCACCCCGTGGCCGGCCGCCGAGGACAGGTCCACGACCAGCGGGTCCCACCGCTGGTGGTACGGCCGGTCGATCAGCCCGACGGGCACCCGCAGGCCGCCGTTCTCCCGGGTACCCAGGCCGCGCGGTCCCCGGCCGAGGGCGGGCAGCAGGATGTCCAGCGCTGGTGGCTCGTCCAGCGGCGGCAGCCAGACCCGGTGCGCCGGTGGCCCCTGGCCGGCCATGGCGGCCACCATCAGGTCCATCACGCTGCGGGTCGCGCTCGCCCCGTCCCCGCCGCCCGGTCCGGCGCCCGCCGGCACCAGCCCGCCCGAGCCGCTCGACACCGGCCCGCCGCCGGGCAGTACCGCCACGGCGGCCCCCGGGATCACCACGGTCGCGGGCCCGGCCAGCAGCGGCGTCGGCGAGAGCACCTGGGTGACCGAGTCGTCCGGGTCACCGGGCCGGATCCCCACCCGGGTTGCGGTGAACAGCCGGGGCACCGCCGCCCCGGCCAGCGCGGCCGGAGCCGGCCCGACCCCCGCGGCCCGGGGGGCGGACACATAGGCCGCCCGGAACCGGACCAGCTCGTCGGTGCCCAGTGCCAGGTAACCGGAGCCGGGCATCGGCGGCAGCTGGTAGGCGTCCGGCACGCCGAGCACCGCCCGCGACTCGGCCGGGGAGAACGTCCGCAGCGCGATCCGGTACGACAGGTGCGACTCCAGGCCGCGCAGCCGCCCCTCGTCGAGCCGCTGCGAGGCCAGCAGCAGGTGCATCTGCAGCGAGCGGCCCAGCCGGCCGATGGTGACCATCAGGTCGACCAGTTCGGGGCGCTGGGCCAGCATCTCGGAGAACTCGTCGACCACGATCAGCAGCGCGGGCAGCGGCGGCAGGTCGGTGCCGCCACCCCGGCGCTTGCGCTCGTAGTCGGCCACGCTGGCCAGGTTGCCGGCGGCCCGCAGCGCCTCCTGCCTCCGGGTGATCTCGCCGGCCAGTGCGTCGGCCATCCGGTCGACCAGGGCCAGCTCGTCGGCCAGGTTGGTGATCACCGCGGAGACGTGCGGCAGGTCGGCCATGCCGAGGAAGGTGGCGCCGCCCTTGAAGTCGACCAGCACCATGTTCAGCCGGTCCGAGGCGTGCGTGGCGGCCAGCCCGAGCAGCAGGGTGCGCAACAGCTCCGACTTTCCGGAGCCGGTGGCCCCGATGCACAACCCGTGCGGGCCGGACCCGCCCTGCGCGGACTCCTTGAGGTCCAGCAGCACCGGCGAGCCGTTCTCGCCCACGCCGATCGGCACCCGCAGGGTGTCCGCCGCCGAGTCGCGCCAGCGGGCCCTGGCCACCCCGACGTCGGCCGGGTCGTCGATGCCCAGCAGCTCGGGCAGTCCGACGGTGTTGCGCAGTGGGCGGCCGGTGTCCGGCTCGGCGCCCCGGGGCGCCCGGTACCGGGCCATCCGGCGGGCCAGCGCGGACGCCTCAGCCAGGTTCAGCCCGTCCGGGCGGCCGATCCAGCGGGGCCGCTCGGTGGGATCCGGGTCCAGGCTCAGGCCCAGCCGGGTCGGCTCCACCAGCAGGGTCAGCTCGCGCTCGCCGGTCGGCGGGTTGGCCAGGTCGGCCAGCCGCAGCACGGTGACCTCGTGGCGGTCCAACCACTGGGCGCCGGCGCGGCGCACGTCCACCCCGTCCACCACGATGAGCAGCCGGGCCGGGTTCCCGCTGGCGGTCGGTGCGGCGGGGGCGGACAGCCAGTCGGTCACCTCGGCCGGCTTCCCGGTGACCATCCGCAGCGCGCCGATCTCGTCGGTCAGCGTGGGGTGCTGCACGTGCGGCAGCCACTTCACCCAGTCCCAGTGCGGCATGGTGGCCGGGGAGGCAATCACCGCGAGCCGAGCCTCGGCCGGGCTGTGCCACACGGTGTACTGCGCGACCATCGCCCTGGCCAGCGCGCGGGCCGCCGCCAACCCCTCGCCACCGGACCGGGCCAGCAGGCACACCCGCCGCTGCGCGCACAGCGCCACCGCGACCGGCAGATCCGGTACCGACGAGTGCGCGTGCACCAGCCGGCGCAGCGCCCACGCGCACACCGGCTCGAGCTCGCTGAGCGGGCCGGTCTGCGGCGGCACCAGGCGGGCGGCCAGCCGCTGCCGGCCCCGGCACACCCTGATCTGGCCGAAGTCGACGTCGGTCTCCCGCCGTTCCCAGAGCCGGTCGCCGTCCAGCACGCCGAGCAGCGCGGCGGGTTCGGGCTGGGTGTACTCCAGCGCGGTGCGCTGCGCGGCGGCGTACACGCGGATCCGGCGCCGCTCCTGGGCCAGGTAGCGCAGGTAGTCGCGGCGCTTCTCGTCGGTCTCCGCGCGCTGGGTGCCACCCCGGCCCATCCCGCCGGCCATCATGCCCACGGTGGACAGCGCGAACATCCCGCCGAACAGCCACGACGTCGGGTTCTGCACGCCCATCACCACGATGAAGCCCAGCGAACCGATCACCATGGCGGCCGGCATCAGCCGCTGGGCCATCCCGGCCGGCACCGGCCGGGCCGTCTCCGGCGGCGGCTCCAACAACAGCTCGCCACCGGGCAGCCGGGGTTGCGCGTGCCGGGGCGCGCGGCGCACCGTGCGGGTACTCATGGGCAGCCGTCCCTCTTCTCCGGAATGCCTGTTCGACCTCGGCCGAGGACGCGGGAAAGCTCGTCCGACCAGTTCCGCCAAACCGCCCTCACAGACGATCAGGCGCGGCAATACTAAGAAGCCGGGAGCTCCCGCCGGGGCCGTTTGGAAAAACTGGCCCCGGACGACAACCCGATCTTCTTCTTGCGGCAGGAGGCGGCATGACCAGGCCGGACGCCGGTGTGGCGCGGACCGAGACGGGTGTCGACGGCACCCGGTTCTGCCGGGTGACGGTGCTCGCACCCCGGTCGCGAATGGATCTTGCACTGCCCACCGACCTGACGGTGGCCGAGCTGGTCCCGATGCTCAGCGAGCTTGCCGGGGCCGCCGCCGCGCGGGGTCGTCCCCGCTCCGGCGGTGCCCCCGGCCCGGACCGAGACGGCGGGCCGGCGGCCTGGTGCCTGGCCGCCGCGGCCGGCGCCGAACTGCCCTCGCAGGCCACCCTGGCCGGGCTGGGCGTGCTGGACGGTGACCTGCTGCGACTGCGCCGCCGTACCGAGGCGCCGCCGCCGCCGGTCTTCGACGACCCGGTGGACGCGGTGGCCGAGGCGGTGCGCGCACCGGACGGCGAGCCCGGGGCCTGGCGGGATCGCCCGGACGACGCGGACGGTCCGGCCGAGCCGATTGCCGTGCTGCCGTGGAACGCGCGCTGCCGCCGGGTGGCGGGGCTGGCCGCCGCCGCGGTGGCCGCGCTGGGCGCCGCGATCCTGCTGGCCGCCGCCCGGGGCTTCGGGGAGGCGCCCAACGGGGTCGCGGCGGTCATCGGGGCGCTGGCCGCCTCGGCCGCCCTGACCGGCGCGGTGCGCACCGTGCGGCGGGACGGCACCGCCGCCGTGGTGCTCGCCGCCTCGGCCATCCCACTCGCCGCCTCGGCCGGGTTCGCCGCGCTGCCCGGAACCCCCGGCGCCGGGCACCTGCTGCTCGCCGCCGCGCTCGCGGCCGCCACCTCGGCCGCCGGGCTGGCCCTGCTGAGCACCGCCGCGCCGGTGTTGGTCGGCGCGGCGCTGGCCACCGTGCTGACCGCGCTGGCCGCGCTGCTCGGGGTGTTCAACGCCGCCCCGCCGAGTGGGCTGGCGGCCGGCGCCGCCACCGTCGCGCTCGGCATGCTGCCGATGCTGCCCAGGGCGAGCATCCAGCTGGCCGGGCTGCCGCCGCCGGTGGCGCCGACCAGCGCGGACGAGATCATCGCCGCCGACGCGCAGTGGGAGTTCGCCTCCGCCGAGGAGATCCGCTACCAGTCCCGGCTGGCGCACAGCTACCTCGCCGGGCTGGTGCTCGGCGCCACGGCGGTGGCCTCGGTCGGCGCGGTGCTGGCCGCCGGCGGCGGGGGTTGGGCGGGGCGGGTTTTCGGCGGGATCGTGGTGGCGGCGCTGCTGCTGCGCTCGCGCGGCTACGTCACCGCCGCTGCCGCCGCCGCCCCCATGGTGGGCGGCCTGCTGGCCGGCGTTGCGCTGGTCGCCGGGCTGTCCCGGACGGCGCCGGAGCTGGTCAAGCTGGCCGGTGTCCCGGTGCTGCTGGCGGCGGGGGCGGTCGCGGTGGGGCTGGTCCGGGTCGGCCCGAGGCGGGAACCCTCGCCGGTGCTGCGCCGCGCGGTGGACATCGCGGAGGCCGTGCTGGTGGTCGCCGCCTTCCCGCTGGCCCTCGCCGTGTTGGACCTCTACCAGGTGGTTCGCGGGCTGTGAGGCGCGCTGCGACGCCCGCCGCGCGGCGCGCGGTGACGCCCGCCGTGGGACCCGCGGTGACGCCCGGCGCCCAGCGCGCGGTGGCGGCCGGGCTGGCAGTGGCGGCGGCCGCCCTGCTGCCCACCCTGGCCGGTGCTCCGGCGGGCGAGGTTCCGCGTACCACTCCGGCGGCGGCCAGCTCGGTGACCGGCGGTCGGCTCGGCGCGCCGGCCGAGGACATCCCCCGCCCGCCGCCGGTGGACGCCAACGCGCTGCCCGGCGAGGGACCCCCCGGCGCACTGCCCGGCGTCGAGCAGAGCACCGAGTGCACCCGGGGAACGCATGCCCCCGACCCGGCCACCCTGCCCGACCTGCTGTGGGGGCAGCGGCTGTTCGGGCTGGCCCAGCTCGGCACGCTCGGCAAGGGTCGCCAGGCGCGGATCGCGGTGATCGACACGGGGGTGTCCCGGCATCCGTTGCTGGCCGGCCGGCTGGTCGCCGGCGGTGACTATGTGGCCGGCGGGAACGGGCTGTCCGACTGCGACGGGCACGGCACGGCGGTGGCCGGCATCGCGGCGGCCGCCGCCGACCCCGGCACCGGCTTCTCCGGGGTGGCCCCGGCCGCCCAGGTGATCTCGATCCGGCAGTCCAGCCCATCCTTCACGGTGCCCGGGCGGGGGGGCGCCCGCCAGCCGGCCGGCAACCTGGAAACGCTGGCCGAGGCCGTGGTGCACGCCGTCGACCTGGGCGCCGATGTGATCAACATCTCGGAGGTGGCCTGCGCCCCGCCGAACGCCCAGGGCTCCGCCGAACTGCACGCGGCCGTCCGCGCCGCCGTGCTGCGCAACGTGGTGGTGGTCGCGGCCGCCGGGAACACCGGCTCGGGGTCGGACGGCGAGTGCCCGAGCCAGCCGCAAGCCGGCACCGTGGTCTACCCCGGCTGGTTCGACGACGACGTGCTCACCGTGGCCGCCGTCGGACCGAACGGGCTGGCCTCCCGGTTCAGCTTCCCCGGGCCCTGGGTCGACGTGGCCGCGCCCGGCGAGCGCATGGTCTCGCTGGCCGCCAATGCTTCCGGGCTGACCGACCAGCTCGCCCAGACCCGCACCACCTCCCCGATCGACGGCACCAGCTTCTCCGCCCCCATGGTGGCCGGGTTGGCCGCGCTCATCCGGGCCGCGTACCCACAGCTGACCGCCCGCCAGGTGATGGACCGGATCACCGCCACCGCCGCGCAGCACGCCTCCGGGCGCAGCGACACGCTCGGTTACGGCACGGTCGACCCGATGGCCGCGCTCACCCGCACCCCGGCCGTGCTGGCGCCGCCGTCCGGCATCCCGACGGCCACCGACACCGGCAGGCTGCAGCTCGCACCCGCCTCGGGTGACCGGGCGCCGGCCGGGCCGGGTGCGCTGTGGGGCGGTGTGCTGGCGCTGCTGGCCACCGCGACCGCCGGCGCGCTGGCGGTTGGCCGGTCCCGCTCCGGTTGGCGAGCCGAGTCCCGCCGCTGACGCCACCCGCCATGGCCCGTCAAACGGGGCGGAACGGGCCGGCGGCCTTGAGGGTGCGCAGCACCGGGGTGGTCTCGATTCCGGTGATCGTGTCGAACGCCAGCCGCCGGGTGAGATACCGGTGCAGCGCCTCCGGGCTCGGGCACAGCACGCTGGCCAGCAGGTTCGTCCGACCGGTTGTGGCCGCCACCACGGCGAGTTCATCGTGCTCGGCGAGCGTAGTGGCCACCTCGTCCAGGTGAGCCGGGGCGACGGACAGCCACAGCAGCGCACGGGTGGTGACGCCCAGCCACAGGTCGTCCAGCTCGACGTCGAAGAACACCTGGCCGCCGCCGCGCAGCTCACCCAGCCGACGGGCCGCCGTGGCCGGTGACCAGCCGGTCGCCTCGCCGAGCGCGGCGTAGCTGGCCCGGCCGTCCCGCAGCAGGGCGGCGAGCAGCCGGCGGTCGGCGTCGGTGATCACAACCGGCCAGTCGGCGGAGTGCGGCTCGGCGGGGTTCGGCTCAGCGGGGTTCGGCTCAGCGGGGTTCGGCTCAGCTCGGCGCGGCGGGCGCAGCAGGCGCTGTTGGTCGTCGGTGAGCTCCTTGGTGCGGCCACGCCAGGCGCTCGGGCCGCCCAGGTAGGTGTGCAGCAGGTAGTGCGCGGAGACCGCGGTGATGCTGCTGGTGCGCGGGATGTCGCGGAGCAGCAGCGGGTGCGCGGCGCTGGACCCGGCCACCGAGGGATCGGCGTCCGGGGTGGTGTGCACGATGGCGACGATCTCGGTGCCGCCGGAGGTGAGCCGCACCCACGAGGTGTCCGGCCGGCGGGCGATGGCCAGCGCCAGGTCGTGCGCGGTGCTGGTGGCCGCGGTGAGCCGGAGGATCCACTGCTGCCGCCCGCCCCAGTGCGGGTCCGGCAGCCCGACAACCCGCAGACCCACCTCGGCGCACAGCCGCTGGTAGCGCCGGGTGACGGTCTGGGTGGAGGTGTCCAGCGCGGCGGCGATCCGGGTGAACGGGGCGCGAGCGTCCAGGTGCAGCGCGTGGATCAACCCGCGATCGAGCGCATCCAGTGGCTCTTTTCCTCGCACAGGGCACGCTCCATGGAAGTTTTCCAGCGCCGGGTGGCACGCCAATGGAACCACGCCCGCGCGTTCCACACAGTGGTGAACGCCGACTGCCCGGCGCCGTCGCCCGCCCGGACAGTCCAACCAGGAGGAGTCATGTCCGAGCGCACGCTGAGCCGCCCGACCACCGCCGACCGCCGGCGCTGGTGGGGACTGGCCGCCCTGCTCACCGCCGAGGCGATGAACCTCCTGGATGCCACGATCGTGCCGGTCGCCGCGCCCGTGGTGCACGCCGACCTGGGTGGCGCGGTGTCCGACGTGCAGTGGTTCAGCGCCGGGTACACGCTGCCGTTCGCGCTGCTGCTGATCACCGGCGGGCGGCTGGGGGACATCGCCGGGCGCCGCCGGGTGTTCCGTGCCGGGGTCACCGGGTTCGCGCTCGCGTCGCTGGGCTGTGCGCTGGCCCCATCCGCCGGGCTGCTCATCGCCGCGCGCGCGGTGCGGGGCGGGACGGCGGCGGTGATCATCCCGCGGACGTTCGGGCTGATCACCGCCATGTTCTCCGGCCGAGAGCGAACCAGGGCGCTGGGCTGGATCGGCCCGGTGATGGGGCTCGCGGCGGTGTGCGGACCGGTGCTCGGCGGCGTGCTGACCCACGCCGACCTGTTCGGTTCGTCCTGGCGCGCGGTGTTCCTGGTGAACCTGCCACTGGCCGTCGGCGTGCTCGCCGCCGCGCCGCTGCTGTGCGAGGACCGAGCACCGCGCCGGCCCCGGCTGGACGCGGTCGGTACCGCCCTGGCCGCGTTGGGTACCGGGCTGATCGTCTACCCGCTGATCGACACCGGCTCGGCCGCCCGGCCGGGCTGCACCGCGATCGGGCTGGGCGCCGGCGGCGCGGTGCTCGTCGGGTTCGGTGCACAGCAGCGCCGGGCCGCTCGGCGCGGACGGAGTCCGCTGGTGGAGCCCAGCCTGTTCGGCCACCTCGGCTTCCCAGCGGCACTGGTGGCATCTGCCTCGTTCTTCGCGGTGTTGAACGGGTTGATGCTGGTCACCGTGCTGTACCTGCAGCTCGGTCTGGATGCCGATGCGCGCGCCGCCGGGTTGACCCTGCTGCCATGGTCGGCCGGCATGGGGATCTCGTCGTGGGCGGCCGGCTCACGGCTGGTGCCCCGGTACGGCGCGCGGCTGATGTACGCCGGGCTCGTCGTACTACTGGCCGGCGTGCTGGGCACCGCCGCCGCTTTCCCAGCGCCGTTCTCAGGGCCACCTTCAGGGGCCCCGCGCTGGCCGCTGCTGGCCACGCTGGGCATCTGCGGCATCGGGGTGGGACTGTTTACCGCGCCGTTCTTCACCGCCGCGCTGGCGCGGGTACAGCCCCAGGAGGTCGGCTCGGCGGCCGGGCTGCTCAACGCCGTGCAGCAGCTCGGCGCCACCCTCGGCGTGGCACTGCTCGGCAGCGTCTTCCTGCACGCCCCCGTCAGCGCCCCGGTCAGTGCGACCGTCACCGCGACCGAAGCCGCGGCCGCCCAGCTCGCCTATTGGGTCGCCGCCGGGCTGCTCGCCGCCACCGCCGCGGCCGCCGTTCTGATGACCGAGACGCGCCAGCCGCGCCGAGCGCCGGCCGCGCCGAGCGCCGGCCGCGCCGACCGGGCCGAGCGCCGGCCGCGCCGACCGGGCCGAGCTGACCGGGCCGAGCTGACCGCCTCGGCTGACCGGGTCAGCCGCTCGGGACGGCCACCAGCACGTCCACCGTGCGCTGGGCCTGGGCGACGTCCAGCGTGGGCCCGGCGGGTAGCGCCCGCAGCGCCTCGGCCGGCGCGGGCACCGCCGCGCGCACGCCCAGCGCACCGGCCGTCTCCGGGTTGGCGATGGGGTAGCCCACCCCGGTCTCGGAGACCAGCCAGAGCGCGCCGCCGCTCTGCTCGCCGTTGCGGTCGGTGTTGGCCGGGCAGGACGGCTGGGCGCCCGACACGGCGCAGACCACCAGCGCGCCGCTGGCCGGCAGGGACACCGCGTCCAGCCGAGGGCCGGAGCCGTCCGCCTGCGCCAGCGGGGTGGCCGCCCGACCGTTCGGGACCGGGGCCCCGGCGGCGGTGGTCACCGCGCCGCCCAGCCCGTTGGCCGCCCACTGCCAGCACACCGCGCCGGCGTCGTCCACGACGTTCGGCAGCATCGAGGGATAGGCGGACAGCCCGGGCACGGTCACCCTGGGCAGCGCGTTGATCTGCTCCAGCCGCACGCTGTCCGGCGGTTGGCTGGGGTCGGCCCGCAGCCCGGCCCTGATCAGCCCGGCCACCGGCGCGGAGATCTCCTGCACGCCGTTCGCCAGCACCAGGTAGTTGCGGTCCGGCGCGCCGGAGGCGGCCACCCGCACCACGTCCCCGACGGCGTGCCCGGCCAGCGTCGCGGACGGCTGGCCGGCACCGGACGGGGCCAGGGTGTCCAGCGGCGGGCCGTCCGGGATGGCGGCGAGCAGCGCGGCGCCCACCGGCCGGGGTGCGTGGTCGCGCAGGTCGTAGGCGCGGAGCACCTCGGGGGCGTCGATCCGGTACTTCTGCCCGCTCAGCGCCAGGTACTGCCGCCCATCCGGTCCGCGCAGGTACAGCCCGCCCTTGGCGCCCAGCGGGGTGGACGGCGCGGCGCCGGCGATCAAGGTGCTGTTCGACTGGCCGCCCGGGGTGACGCCGTCGCACAGCGCCCAGGGCCCGCTCCCGGCCGGCGCGTCGTCGCCGGAGGGCAGGATGGCCGCCGCGCCCGGGACGGCGGCGGATGCGGTGCGCGGCGCGGCGTCCAACGCCTTGTCGTCCACGGTGGCCGGGGTCGCGGTGGCCGACCCGCCGCCGGCCGCCAGCCCGCCGCCGCCACTGTGCTCGGCGGCGTAGAGCACCAGCCGGGCGGCCGCCAGGTTCGCCACCGGGACCAACCGGTCCGGCTGGTGGATCACCGCGAACAGCCGGCCGGACTGCTTGCCGGCGACGACCTGCTGGGCCTGCCAGGTCGGCTGGGGCGCCAGCTTGGCGTAGGCGAACATGGCGACCAGCCCGAGCATCGCCAGCGCCACCCCGACCACGACCACCCGCCGCTGTCCCCGGATCTCCTCGTGCAGCAGCACCGGGTCCCGCCGGGCCAGTGCGGACTCCATGCGCCGCTGGCCGAAGCGATAAGCGTCCAGCTGCACCCGAGTGACAGGCGTCCTGGCCATCGTGGTCGGTCCACTTTCCCGCGAGCTGCCCGGAGATCACCGGAGATCTCACGGTAGCGTCGAGGACCCGGCCGGCGGGGCCGTTTGGGAAAGCCGGCGCGCTACTTGATGGCGAGCAGCTGCATCGGGGCCACCACGTCACGGCGCAACGCGTCGGCCAGGTTGGCCGCCTTGGTCCGGAAGCCGTCCCCGAGCACCACGTGCACGCCCAGCGGTGGGAGTTCGCCCTCCGGGACCGCGAGCAGCTGGGTCAGCTGGTCCAGTGCGACGGCGCGCAGGTCGCGGCCCTCCTCGACGGTGAACCCGGCCTCGGTGAGCAGCCAGCGGTAGTCGGCGAGGGACTCCAGGAAGCTGACCTCCGCGCTGCTCGCCCACGGCACCGGGTAGGCCAGCTCGCCGTCCTCGGCGGTGCGCATCACGTCGTAGAGCGCGAACCGGCCGCCGGGGCGAAGCACCCGGTACGCCTCGCCGCACAACGCCGCCTTGTCCGACACGTTCATCCCGACATGCACCAGGATGGCGGCGTCGAAGCTCTCGTCGGCGAACGGCAGGGCCGTGACGCTGCCCTCCCTGAAGCTCACCAGGTCGGCCAGCCCGCAGCGCTCGCTGAGCTCGGTGGCCACGTCCACCAGCTCGCGGGCGAGGTCCACCCCGGTCACCTTGCAGCCCCGGTACCGCGCCAGGTACCGCGCCGGGCCGCCCAGGCCGCAGCCGAGGTCCAGCACGTGCGCCCCGGAGTGGGGGCCGAGCAGGTCGGCCAGCTCCACGGTGGCCGCCCGGGCGCCGGTGTGCAGCTCGTCCAGGGAGCTCAGGTCGTCGGAGTCGATCGGGGCGCACGACTTGCCGGCCGCCGCGAGCGCGTCGAGCAGGGTGGAGAGCAGCGCGCTGCTGGTGTAGTGCCGGGACATCGGGTGGCTCACCGCGTGCGGGTCCGACGCCACACCGGGCGGCTGGGCGGCGGACGCGGCGGTCACCGGGCCGGTCGCCGCGTCCATCGACACGGACGCCAGCTCGTCGGTCCCCGCGTCCGTCCCCGCCGACAACTCGGCCGACTCAGTCACCACGCCACCCCCTGATCGTCGCCCGCCCACCCGTGCGCGCCGACCGGCGGCGGCGGACCGATGCGCCAAATCGTGGCACAGCCCTCGTCCGGGGCCCCAGGACCTCCCCGTGACCGGCCGGGCGCCCTGCTAATAGGGCTCGCGTTCCGGCGGGCGGCGACCTACGGTCAGGTGGTGGGGCAGGTCTTCGAGCGGCTCAGCGACCGGTGGCGGCGCTTCATCGCCGCCCAGCCGATGTACTTCGTGGCGACCGCGCCGAGCGGCCCGGACGGGCACGTGAACGTGTCCCCGAAGGGCTACGCGGACACTTTCGCGGTGCTGGATGACACCACCGTCGGCTACCTGGACCTGGACGGCAGCGGCGTGGAGACCATCGCCCACCTGCGCCAGAACGGCCGGGTGACGATCATGTTCTGCTCGTTCACGCGGAACGCGAAGATCCTGCGCCTGTACGGGCGGGGCCGCGTGGTGGTTCCCTCGGACCCGGACTGGGCGGCGCTGCTCGGCCGTTTCGGCCCGCACCCCGGGGTGCGCTCGATCATCGTCGTCGAGCTGGACCTGATCGCCGACTCCTGCGGCTACAGCGTGCCGACGATGACCGAGGTGGCCGAGCGGGACCTGCTGGACCGCTGGGCGCGGCGCCCGGACACGGTGGCGCAGCGGGTGGACCGGGCCGGCACCCAGCGCCGCAGCATCGACCAGATCCCCGCGCTCGCGCCCCGCGAGACCGACCCCGCCCACCTGCAGTCGTAGTGACCCGTGAGTGGTAAGTGGTCCTATCGGGCCACTTGCCACTCACGACCCCTGAGCTGGGGTTTCGGCCGCCGTGCGCAGGCGGCGGGTGGCGGCGGCCCTGGCGGCAAGCTCGCCGGGTGGGGGGTAGTCCACGGCGGTGAGGGTGAGCCCGCGCGCGGGTGCGACGGTGACCTCGCTGGCCCGCTCCGGCCGGGTCAACAGTGACGCCGGCCAGCCCACCGGCCGCTGTCCCCGGCCGACCGCGAGCAGCGCGCCGACCAGGCTGCGCACCATGGAGTGGCAGAACGCGTCGGCGCTCACCTCGGCGGCCAGCACACCCCCGCCCAGCTCCACCCACTCGAACCGCTGTAGCGCACGGATGGTGGTGGCGCCCTCCCTGCGGCGGCAGAACGCCACGAAGTCGTGCTCGCCGATCAGCCGGGCCGACGCCTCGTTGAGCAGCGCCAGGTCGGCGCCGTGCGGCCAGGCCACCGTGTCCCGGGCGCGCAGCGGCTCGGCGCCGTACGGAGCGACCGCGATCCGGTAGCGGTAGTGGCGACGCAGCGCGGAGAACCGGGCGTCGAACTCCGGGGGTACCTCGGCAATCGCGCGTACCCGCACGTCCACCGGCAGGAATCGGGCCAGCCGGTGCACCAGCGGCTCGAGGTCCAGCCCGGCGGGCAGTTCGACGTGGGCCACCTGACCGGTGGCATGCACCCCGGCGTCCGTCCGGCCGGCCACCGTCAACGACACCGGCCGGCGCACCACGGTGCTCAGCGCCTCGGTGAGGACGCCGCACACGGTACGCCGGCCGGGTTGTACGGCCCAACCGGAGAAGTCGGTGCCGTCGTAGCTGATGTCCAGCCG
>Ga0137415_10002986_pt1 | contig 16752 bp, 16 predicted proteins | sample CZODoug3_1_1_16f_FD_183082 | JGI IMG/M metagenome (GOLD analysis project Ga0137415, IMG submission 183082) | Vadose zone soil fungal communities from Angelo Coast Range Reserve, California, USA - CZODoug3_1_1_16fungal (Hybrid Assembly) | ecosystem: Environmental > Terrestrial > Soil > Vadose...
CCGATCCGGGGCGTGGTGTGGTGCGACGACCAGCTGGTGCTGCGCGGCCAGGCGAACCGGCTGGTGGTGACCCCGTCCGCGCCGTCCGGGGTGGAGGTGCGGGCGTTGCGCCGGGGACTGCTCGGCCGCCGGGTGCACGCCGCGCTGGGCCGGGCCGTGCAGATCGGCTGCCTGGCGGCGACCGTGGTGTGCGACGGCGTGCCACACCCCCGCCCGGTGACCCGGTGGACCTGGTACAAGCACACCGAGGACCTGCGCCTGGTGCGCGGCGTGCGCTAGAGCTATCCCGTCGAGCACCGGCGGAAATTTCGGCGCGGCGCGCCGAGCGGTCAGGAAGCGCCGGCGGCCGCTTGCACCTCGTCCACCTCGTCCACCGCGCCGGTCTGCAGGTCGAACACGAACCCGCGCACCTCGCCGTCCGCGTGCAGGAACGGGCTGGTGCGCACCTGGACCATGCCGTGCCGCACGTGCTGCGCCGGGTCGGTGAAGGTGCCCGGCCGCCAGGTCGGTGGCTGGCCGGTGGCATCGGCCAGCTCGGCGATGAACTCGTCGTCGGTGAACGACAGCATCCCGCAGCCGGTGTGCGCCACCACGATCACGTCCCGGGTGCCGAGCTTGCGCTGGCTGATCGCCAGGGACCGGATCACATCGCTGGTCACCGTGCCACCCGCATTGCGGATCACGTGCGCGTCGCCGATCCGCAGCCCGAGCATGCCGAAGACGTCGATCCGGGCGTCCATGCAGGTCACCACCGCGAGCCGTTCCATCGGGCGGGCGGAGAGGTTCCGCACCACACCGGCCGGGTTCGGTCGGCGGGACAGGACGTCGTGCAGGCTCACGGTAGGGCCTCCTCGGCGCTTATCGGTGACTCGGGGCTGGAGAGCCCCCGTCGACTCCACAGTCCGACACGGGGCTCGGCATTGCTCTGACTCATCGGTAAACGGGCTGAGACCTTTCTCAGTTCCCACGTACGGCCGAGTGTAGATCACCCGACCGGCCCAGGGGTACTACCTGCGGTTACCGCTCGGCGAGTACCTCCGCGATCTCATAGGTGTTCAGCGCGGCTCCCTTGCGCAGGTTGTCACCACAGATGAACAGCTCGAGGGTGTTCGGGAAGTCCAGCGCCTGGCGGATCCGGCCCACGAAGGTCGGGTCGCCGCCGACGGTCTCCAGCGGTGTCGGCCACTGGCCGGCGGCCGGGTCGTCGCGAAGCACGATGCTGGGCTGGTCGGCGAGCACCGCACGGGCCTTGTCCACGGACACCTCGGAGGCGAACGTGGCGTGCACGGCCATCGCGTGCGTGGTGATCACCGGCACCCGCACGCAGGTGGCGGACACCTTCAGGGTGGGGATGCCGAGGATCTTGCGCGACTCGTTGCGCACCTTGAGCTCCTCGGACGACCAGCCGTCGTCGCGCAGCGAGCCGGCCCAGGGCACCACGTTCAGCGCCAGCGGCGCCGGGAACGGCGAGCCGGAGCCGACCGGCACGCCCGCCTCGGTCAGCGCGGCGGCCACGTCGCCGGCCTTGACCCCGATCTCCCGGCCGGCGACCACGCCGAGCTCGGCGTAGAGCTGGTCGATGCCAACCTGACCGGCGCCGGACGCGGCCTGATAGGAGGCGACCACCAGCTCGCGCAGCTCGAACGCCCGGTGCAGTGCACCCATCGCGGCCATCATGGACAGCGTCGTGCAGTTGGGGTTGGAGATGATGCCCTTCGGCCGGTTCGCCACCTGCGCGGCGTTGACCTCCGGGACCACCAGTGGCACGTCCGGATCCATCCGGAACGCCCCGGAGTTGTCCACCGCGATTGCCCCGCGCTCGGCGGCGATCGGCGCCCACACCACGCTGACCTCGTCCGGCACGTCGAACAGCGCGATGTCCACGCTGTCGAACACCTCCGGCGCCAGCTCCAGCACCGTGACGTCCCGGCCGCGCACCCGCAGCACCTTGCCGGCGGAGCGGGCGGAGGCCACCAGCCGGATCTCCGACCAGGGCACGGTCTCCCGCGCGTCAATGATGTCGATCATCGTGGTGCCCACCGCCCCGGTGGCACCCACTATTGCCAATACTCTGCTCATAGCTCGACTCCGCGCTCGTTCCGCTCCTCGCTCGCTAGCGCTCGCTGGGCTTTACCCGCCCCGCCGGCTCCGCCGGCTGCCGTCCCCCGTGATGCTCGCTCGCTGTCGTCTTCGCACATAGCTCAGCGCCCCGTTCCGGCGTGTACGACCGCCTCTTCCGCTCCACCCAGCTCGAACGCCTCGTGCAGCGCTCGGACCGCCTCGTCGAGCTGGTCCTCCCGGCACAGCACCGAGATCCGGATTTCTGAGGTATTCATCGTCTCGATATTGATGCCCGCGCGCGACAGGCTTTCGCAGAACGTCGCTGTGACCCCGGGGTGCGAGCGCATCCCCGCGCCGACCAGCGAGACCTTGCCCACGTTGCCGTCGTAGAACACCTCGTCGAAGCCGATCTCCGCCTTCCCCCGCTCCAGCGCGGCGACCGCCGTGGGGCCGTCCGAGCGGGGCAGCGTGAAGGTGATGTCGGTACGCCGGTTGCTGGCGTGCGAGATGTTCTGCAGCACCATGTCGATGTTGATCTCGGCGTCCGCCACCGCGCGGAAGATGAGCGCCGCGTGCCCGGGGGTGTCCGGTACGCCGGTGACGGTCACCTTGCCCTCGGAACGGTCGTGCGCGACGCCGGTGATGATCGCCTGTTCCACTGGGATGTCCTCCATCGACCCGGACACCAGTGTTCCGGGGTTGTCGTTGTACGACGAGCGAACGCGCAGCGGCACGTTGTAGCGGCGGGCGTACTCCACCGCGCGAAGGTGCAGCACCTTGGCGCCGCAGGCGGCCAGCTCGAGCATCTCCTCGTAGCAGAGGGTGTCCAGATGCTGGGCGTTGGGGACGATGCGCGGGTCGGCGGTGTAGATGCCGTTCACGTCGGTGTAGATCTCGCAGACGTCGGCCTGCAGCGCGGCGGCCAGCGCGACGGCGGTGGTGTCCGAGCCGCCCCGGCCCAGCGTGGTGATCTCCTTGCTGTCCCCGCTCACACCCTGGAATCCGGCCACCAGCACCACCGCGCCTTCGACCAGCGCGGACTTCAACCGGCCGGGAGTGACCTGCACGATCCGCGCGTCGCCGTGCTTGGAGGTGGTGATCATGCCGGCCTGCGAGCCGGTGAACGAGCGCGCCTCGGCACCCAGCGAGTGGATCGCCATGGCCAGCAGGGCGTTGGAGATCCGCTCCCCGGCGGTGAGCAGCATGTCCAGCTCGCGGGGCGGCGGCGCGGGGCTGACCTGTTCGGCGAGCTCGATGAGCTCGTCCGTCGTGTCGCCCATCGCGGAGGCGACCACGACGACGTCGTGGCCCTCCTTGTGGGTCTTCACGATCCGCTCGGCCACCCGCTTGATGCGCTCGGCATCCTGTACGGAGGATCCGCCGTACTTCTGTACGACCAGAGCCACCTACGATCGCCTCCCAGTCACCTATAGTCGCGCGGACCCGCCCGGCCGGGTGACCGGGGAGCGCCGCGCGGTGTGATCTGGTAGCCCACCCTACCTAGTCGAAACCCTCGCACTAGCCTAAGCGGTTCACAGCAAGCGGGGTTGTGCGCCGCGCGGAACGGGCATGGAGGTCGGATCAAGTTGGGCGTGACCGAGCGGGAGGTGCACGCCGACCAACCGGACCCGCCGCCCGCCCGGCCAGCCCCACCCGGCACACCGGCCCCTTCGCCCCGGACGCCGGACCCGGCGCCAAAGCGCCCGCCCAGCCCAGCCACCGACCGATTCGGCTCGAGGGCCAGCGCGGTACTTGCCCGGATCGGCTCGCACCGGTTGGTCGCGGCCGCCGCGCCCTCGCTGGTGTTCCTGACCATCAGGGCGGTCGGGCTGCTCGTACTGGGTTGGCTGTCCGAGGTCAACGGCGGCCAGCTGCTGACCCGGCTCTCGGTGTGGGACGGGCAGTGGCTGCTGGCCATCGCCGGCGGCGGCTATGACGGGGTGCCGCTGGGCCTGGTGGACGCGTTCGGGCACCGCAACCCGACCACCCCGCTGGCCTTCTTCCCCGGCTACCCGGCCTTCGTCGGGGTGCTCCGGTTCGTCACCGGCACGCCTCTGGAGGTGGCCGGCCTGGCGGTGTCGGTGCTGGCCGGCCTGGCGCTCGCACACGGGCTGGCTCGGCTCGGTGAGCTGGTGCCCGGCGGGTCCCGGAGGGCCGGGCTGGTGCTTGTCGCACTGGTGTCGGCCGCGCCGATGGGCGTGGTCTGGTCGATGACGTACTCCGAGGCGCTGTTCTGCGCCTGCGCGGCGTGGGCGATGGTCGGCGTGCTGCGCCGGGACTGGGTGCTGGCCGGCTGGTGCACCGCGTTGGCCGGCACGGTCCGGCCCACCGTCGGTGCGCTACTGCTCGCGGTCGGCCTGCCGATGCTGGTCGCGGCGCTCACCCGGCGGGAGGGCTGGCGACCCTGGGTCGGCGGGCTGCTCGCCCCGCTCGGCGTGCTCGGCTACCTGCTGTTCGTGGCGTCCCGGACCGGTGCGTTGACCGGCTGGTTCGACCTGCAGCGGCGGGGCTGGAACTCCAGGTTCGACGGCGGCGCGGCCACCTGGGCGTTCACCCGGGACACCCTGGCCACCGGCCGCTCGGTGCTGGAGGTGGTCACCGTGGCGGTGCTGGCCGGTGGGCTGGTGCTGCTGGCGGTGTGCTGTGCGCGGGCCCGGCGGGGCGAACTGCCCTGGCCGCTGGTGGCGTACGCGGTCGGGGTGCTGGCCATGGACCTGGGCTCCAACGGGTTGATGAACTCCAAGGCCCGGCTGCTGCTGCCGGCGTTCACCCTGCTCATCCCGGTGGCCGTGGGTCTGGCGAAGCGGCGGCCCGGCACCGTGTGGGCGGTGCTGGCGGCCGCCGCGCTGGCCTCGGCGTGGTTCGGCGGGTACGCCCTGACCGGCTGGTCCTACGCCATCTGAGCTCGTACCGTGCTGGGCTGCCCGGCTCACGCACGCATCCCTCTTGACCGGCTCCCCGACGAACCCGCCGTCCGGTGGGCGCAGTACCTTTTGGTGGCATGGCACGAGCTGGTGGATCCCCCGGCGGGAAGCTGAGCGGTTGGCTGGGCGGCCTGTCCGAGACCGTGCTGGCCGAGCTGCTGCGCTCCCGGTCGGACGCCCTACTGCCTCCCCAGCCACGCAGCATCGGCGAGCTGGCCAGCCGGCTGCAAACTCCGTACTCGGTGCGGGAGGCTCTGGCTTCGCTCAGCGGTTCCGGGCTGCTGCTGCTCCAGGCCGTTCTCGTACTGGGCAAGGAGGCCGATCCGGAGCGGGTGCACGCTCTGTTCGGTGGTCCGGCGTCGCTGCCCGAGGCGAGGCTGGCCGAGGAACTCGCCGGCCTGCGGCGGCTGGCTCTGGTGTGGCCCAGCGGCGACCGGCTGGCCAGCCCCGGAGCCCTCCGCGAGCTGATACCCAACCCGTTGGCCCTGGGCCGGCCGATCAGCCAGTTGCTCGGTTCGCTCACCGTGGGTCAGCTGCGGCGGATCGGCGAGCGGTACGGCCTGCGGGAGCACTCCGCCAAGGCCGCTTGGGTTGCCGCTGTCGGCGCCGCTATCACCGACCCCGACACGCTGCGGCGGACGCTCGACGGACTGACCGGGCCGGCGCGCGAGCTGGCCGAGCGGGCGGCGTGGCACGACGGCGAGGTGGTCGGGGTGTTTCTGCCCCCCTCGGGGCAGCGGGTACCGCCGAGCTCACCGGCCCTCGAGCTGGCGCTGCGCGGTTGGTTGCTCCCCCAGCCGTGGGAGCCGGTCGGCGAGATGCCCCGGGAGGTCGCGCTCGCGGTGCGCGGCCCGGACTACCTGGTGCTGCCCTCGGCCCCTGCCCCGCCCACCGGCCAGCGGGTCGACCCGACACGGCTGCTGGCGGCGGCCCGGAGCTCCGGCGGGTCGACCGTGGACGGGCTGAATCGGCTGCTGGCTGCGCTCGAGCACGCGCCGCTGGCCACCGTGCAGGCCGGCGGGGTCGGCGTCCGTGAGCTGGGCCGGGTGAGCAAGGAGCTGCGCTGCGCGGAGCCGGAGGTCCGGCTGTGGTTGGAGACCGCGGCCGCCGCCGGGTTGGTGACGGTCGAGGACGGCGTGGTGCTGCCCACCGAGACGGCCGAGGGGTGGCGGCAGGTCGAACCGGCGTCGGCCTGGGCCTGCGTGGTGGCGGCTTGGTGGGACCTCCCGGTCACCCCGAGCCACCGGCTCGACGAGTACGGCAAGCGGCAGCCCGCCATGGGTGGCCGGCTGGTCGGGATCAACGCCACCCAGCTGCGCACCGATCTGTTGGACACCCTGGCCGGGTCCGGCGACTCGACAGCGGTATCGAGCCTCGACGCCGTGGTCGACCTGCTGGTCTGGCGCCGTCCGCTCGGCTACCTCGAGCCGGAGATCCTCCGGCCGTACGCGGCGGCGGCCTGGACCGAGTTCCGGGCGCTCGGCCTGCTCGCCGACGACGCTCTCACCCCGCTCGGGGCGGCGCTACGGGACGCGGTGCGCACCGACGACCCGCCGACCGCGCTGGCCGAGGCGGTCGCCGGCCTGCTGCCCGCCCCGGCCGGCACCGCGACCTTCCTCCCCGACCTCACCGCCGTGGTGGCCGGCACCGCGTCCGTCCAGCTGGCCGCGCTGCTGGACGGGTGCGCGGACGCCGAGTCCCGGGACGTGGCGTCCACCTGGCGGTTCGGCCCGAGCAGCATCCGGCGGGCGCTGGACGCCGGGCACACCGCCGACGAGCTGCTCGCCGATCTCGCGGCGGTGGCCGACAGGCCGTTGCCACAGCCGCTGGACTACCTGGTGCACGACGTCGCCCGCCGGCACGGCCAGGTGCGGGTGCGATCGGTGGCCTGCTGCGTCTGTGTGCCGGATCCGGCGTTGGCCGCCGAGCTCACCGGGCACCGGTCGCTGGCGGCGCTGCGGCTGGTCGGCCTGGCGGACACGGTGCTGGCCAGCTCGAAGCCGGTGGCCGAGACGCTGGCCGCGCTGCGCGCGGCGGGATACGCGCCGGTGCGGGAGGACGCCACCGGCGCGACGGTGGTGGAACGGGCGCCGAGGCGGCTGGCGAAACCACCGAGACCGGCCGCGCGGTTCCGGGTACTCCGGCCACCGGCCCCAGACCGGCCGGCGCCGGTGCTACTCCGCCCCGAGGCGCTGGCCGGCGCGCTGTTCCGAGCGGCGTCCGAGCCGGCGGCGCTCCCCGAGGTCGAGCCGCTTTTCGACCTCGCGCCGTCGACCGACACGGTCCTGTCGCGGCTCCGGTCGAAGGCTAGGCAGCTCAGCGAGGGCGAACTGGCCATCCTTGCGGACGCGATCGAGCGCGGCGAGCCGGTGCGTATTGACTACCTCAGCGCCTCCAACGGGCTGACCAACCGGGTGGTTGAGCCGATCGAGTTGGAAGAGCACCTGCTGACCGCCTGGTGCCGGCTCCGCGACGACGAGCGCAACTTCGTGGTCGGCCGGATCGCCTCGGTGAGCTCGGCGGTCGGCTGACCCGATCAGTTCCGACTGCCCGGGTCACGGCGCGGTGGTCTGCGTTTTCCGGTTACGCCGCGGCGAGGTGGGCGTCACGGAGCAGCCCGGTGAACTGGGCGAGCAGCTTGTCGGTGGTGATGGGGGCGATGGTCACCGTTTCCCGGCCCGCGCCGGTGGGACGGCGCAGCTGCAGGCAGTCGCCGTGGCGGCCACGGTGGAAGCCCACGACCCAGCGGGCCCGTCGGTCCCGGCCACCTCGGTCCCGGGCGGTGACGCCGAGCTGCCCGGCGGCGGTGATCCCGGTGCACATGCGGGCCAGCGAGTGCGCGTCGACGGCCGGTACACCGAGCTCGATGAGCCGGTCGGCGAGCTGCCACAGGTTGCCGTCCTCGGCGGCTCGGCAGGCCCGGTCGAGCACCTCGGCGGGGATGTTCACCGGGCGAGTGCGGGCCGGGGTGAGTGGGCCGACGAGCTCCACCAGCGTGGCCGGCACCCTCGGCCCGGCCACCGGCAGCAGGGTCAGCTCGCCGTCGCGCAGCACCGCCAGCACGCCGTGCTCGCGGGCCATCGCACCGACGGCGACCAGGTCCGGGGAATCGGTACCGGAGAGCCGCAGGTCACCCAGGGTGGGCGCGGTGGCCAACAACCGCAGCCCGGCGGCCAGCGGGGGGCTGGGCACCAACCGGGGCTGGGCGGATGCCGCGGCGGCGGCCGCGGCTGGAACGGCGAGCCCCCGGCGGGCCAGCCCGGCCAGCGCATCCCGATGGATGCGGTCGTGCTCGTCGAGCGTCTGGCCCACCGGGCGCAGAGCCAGCGCCAACGGCGGGTCACCCAGATCCAGCACCTCCCAACAGGCCAGGAACTCGACGGGGCTCAGCCGGGCGGCCCGGGCGAAGTCGACGCGAGGTTCAGTATTCATCGGGCAGCCCGATCACCGAGGGGGTCACGTCGTCGTCGGCCACCCGGAACGGCTCGTCGTCCGGGAGGAACATGTTGTTGCGGTGCTCCCGCTCCTGCCCTCGGGCTCCGGCGGCGCCGCCCATCGCGCCCATCGGCGGCATTCCACCGAGCCCGCCGGGGCCACCGGGACGCGCGCCCGACACGCTCTCCGGGAACCCGCCACCCGGTGCCCGCCCGCCGGCCTCGGACGGGAGACCGCCGCCACCCCGAGGGGCCAGCGGACGCCCGCCGGAGTAACCGCCGGCGTACCCGGTGTGCGGGACGTACCCGCCGCCGAGTGGGGGCAGCGCCGGAGACGGGGACGGGATCGCGCCCGGGTCGAACCCTGGGTTGGTGGTCGGGAGGTAACCGCCGGTCGGGCCGGGCGCCAGACTCGGCGACCCGCCCCTGGCCGGGACCAGCGGGGTGAACCCGGCCGGCGCGGTGGTAGGCACCGGGGTGGGTCCCGCCGGGCTCTCACCGTGCTTGCCCGCGCCGCTCGCGCCCGGGCCGCCCGCGCCCGGGCCGCCGCCCTTCGCCCCCGGCCCGGCTCCGGCCGGTGTGCCGGGCGCACCACCGCCCGGTGTGCCGGGGCCCGGTGAGCTCCCGGGCGCGGCGCCACCGGGGCCGTGCTGACCGGGGGTGCCGGGGTTCGGCTTGTCGGCCTTCGGTGCGGCGGTCTGCCCGGTGACCGCGCCCTGGTACGCGGTGAGCACCGTCCGGCTGGTGTTCTCGTGCCGGTAGAGCGCGTCGTTGGCGGCCTGGTCGGCGACCTGGTACGCAGCCAGCCGCCTGCTGTAGTCGGACTGCACGCCAAACGTGCTGCCGAACGTGTTGTTCAGTGCGTCACGGGTGCCATCGGCGAGGTCGCCCAGGAAGCTGTTCCGCCCAGGCTCGGGCGTGAGCTGGATGGCGTTCTTGGTCGTGTCGAACGAGTCGCCGTACTGGTGCGAGGAGTCCCGCCCGGTATTCCCGGGCACGGCGTTGGCCGCCACGACGGTGGCCGCCTGGTTCAGCGCAGCGCTGGCGGCGGTGGCCGCCTGGCCCTGCCACTCGGCGCCCAGCTTGCGTTGGATCAGGTTCTGGCCGATCCGGGAGTCCGACTCGTTGAACTTGATGGCCAGCGTCCCCAGCCCATCGCCGAAGTCGATCGACGCGGTGCCTCCGGGTCCGCTGCGCATCCAGGCGTACTTCTCCGCGAGCGAGCTGCCCTCGTAGTAGTAGCACGGGATCTCGTTCATGGTCGACTCCGGCCTTACCGCTGCTTGATCGCCCGTAGCGTGCTGAGCATGTCCGAGGCCAACTGCTGCGCCTTGTCACACGCCAGCGCGTGCTTCATCCCCGGAAAGTCGTGCGCGTTGTTGTCGTACGCAGCCGACAACGCCTGCCCCGGCGCGACGTCGACCAACATCAGGCAGTAGTAGGTCGGGTCGGTGCCGGTCGAGCCGGTCGTGGTCGCCGCGAAGCCGTCGACCATCCGCAGTGGCTCGCGTCCCAGCGCGAACTCCGCGCCGTGGTTGAGGATCGCGCCGCCGGTGTAACCGTTGTCCGGACTTTCAGGCAGGTTGCTCCACACACACAGCGGTCCCTGGAGCGAGCCGCCGTAGTCCTCGTTGTCGGTCGTGCCCGCATTCACCGCAAGCTTGCGGCGTTGGGCGTCGGTGAGCAGCGTGCACGGGTCCACCCCGTCCAGTCGCAGCTCGACCGGCCGGGGCGGCAAGGTGGGGGCGGGCGCCGATGATGTCGTCGGCGCGGGCGGGCTCGGCGGTGCGGCAGTACCGCCGCACCCAGCAACCGCGAGTAGCGTCACGGCGCCCAGCGCGCGCATCCAGCGGCGGCTCACTGCGGACCAGCCCCGAGTACGTCCCGCAGTGAACCCGCCGGCGGCGGCTGGGCGGGGCCGGGATCGACCAGCCGACGCAGCGGCGGCGGCAGCTCGTCGACGGCAGCCTGTACCGGCTCCGGCTGGTAGTGGAAGTTCTTGGGGTCAAACGCGGCCTTGACCTGTTCCTCGGTCTTGCCATAGGCCCGGGCCGCCTCGGCCAAGCCACTGCCTACCCGCTTGAGGTCGCCGATGTCGGCCTGGCACTTGGCCACCAGCTGATTGGTCGCCTCGGTGAAGCCGTGCGCCGCAGGCTGCGACACCGGGTCACTGCCCAAATTTGGCATCCCTTGCCCAAAACGAGTTTGGAACGTCCGTACAGACGTCTGCAGCCGGGTCACCTCTTCCATGATCACGGCGTAGATGCCGAGCACGTTGGCCGGCGTGACCTGCAGGCCGAACCGGTCGAACGCCGCCGCCTTCGCCTCGGCCACCGGCCCCTGCCGACCGGCCATGGCGCGCTGGCCAAGACCCACTACCCCCGTCATAAGGCGAGACGATAGAGCCACCGCACCCCGCGGTGGGGCCGAACGGCCGAACTCGGTTGCACTCGCACACGTCCGGGCACCAGGGCACCGGCGGCCTACCGCCGCTTGATCGCCCGCAGCGTGCTGAGCATGTCCGAGGCCAGCTGCTGAGCCTTGTCACAGGCCAGTTGGTGGTTCATGCCGGGGTAGTCCTTCGACCCGTTGTCGTATTGCGCGGCCAGCGACTGGTCAGGCGCGACATCTACCAACATCAGGCAGTAGTAAGCCGGATCCGAACCAGTTGACCCTGTGGTGGTCGCCGCGAAACCGTCCACGGCCCGCGGCGGCTCACGCCCCAGCGCGTAATCAGCTCCCTGAGCGAGGACGGTTCGACCCGTCCAATTGCTCGCGGGGTGATCGGGGAAGTTCGTCCATATGCAGCTGTCGCCCTTGAGGGGGCTGCTCTCCGAACCGCGCGCGGACATGCCCGCACCGACCCCCAGCTGGCCGCGCTGGTGGTCGGTGAGCAGCGAACACGGGTCGACGCCGTCGAGCCGCAACTCCACCGGCCGGGGCGGCAAGCTAGCGCCGGCGGGCGCCGGCAACGGAACCGGTGGGCTCGGCGGCTCGGTGGCACCGCCGCATCCGGCCACGAGGAGCACGGTCACGGCGAGCACGGTCACGGCACCGGTCAGCGCGGGCATCCCGAGGCGGCTCACCGCGCACCACCGCCGGGCACGTCCCGGGGCGTGCTCGACGCCGGCGGCTGGTCACGCATGGGGCCGACCACCGGACGTGTCGTCTGGGGATGCCCCCCCCCCGCTGGCTCTTGGGCCGACTCAGGCCGGTAGCGATAAGCGCTCGGGTCGAACGCCGCCGTGATCTGCTCCTCCGAGTTGCCGTACGCCCTGGCCGCGGCGGCAAGCCCAGCAGCCAGGCGTTCCAGGTCGTCGACGTCAGCCCGGCACTTCTCAACCAGCTGGTCGGTGGCCTCGGTGAACCCAGCTGCCGCCGGTTGCGAGACCGGATCACCGCCCAGTCGCGGCATACCCTGGCCGTGGTCGACCTTGAACATCTGTATCGCGCCGTTCAACCGCGCGGCTTCCTCCGCGATCACGCCATAGATGCCGAGCACGTTGGCCGGCGTGACCTGCAGGCCGAAGCGGTCGAATGCGGCCGCCTTCGCCTGGGCCGCCGGCCCCTGCCGGCCGGCCATGGCCCGCTGACCAAGACCCACTACCCCCGTCATAGCCCAAGACCATAGAGCTAGCGTTCGCCCCCGGTGGACCGAACGGCCGAACCCGGTCACCTCAGCACACATCCGAACGGCGGCGCGCCGGGCTACCGGTGCTTGATCGCGCGCAGCGTGCCGAGCATGTCCGAAGCCAGCTGCTGCGCCTTGTCACAGGCCAACTGGTGGTTCATCCCGGGGTAGTCCTTGCGCCCGTTGCCGTACTGAGCCAGCAGCGACTGTCCCGGCGCGACGTCCACGAGCACGGCGCAGTAGTGGGCGGGGTCGGTGCCGGTCGAGCCGCTCGTGGTGGCCGCGAAGCCGTCGACCACGCGGAGTGGCTCACCTCCCGATGCGTACTCGGCGCCCTGGCCGAGCACGGTCCGGCCCAGGTATGCGTTGTCCGGGGTTTCGGGGAGGTTCGACCACGTGCAGCTGTCCCCACTCAGCGACGTGACGTGCGTGCTCGGCACCGAGAGGCCGCCGTTCACCCCGAGCTGGGCCCGCTGGGCCACGGTGAGCAGCGAGCAGGGGTCCACTCCGTCCAACCGCAGCTCCACCGGCCGGGGCGGCAAGCTAGCGCCGGCGGGCGCCGACGACGCCGGTGGGCTCGGGGACTCGGCGGCCCCGCCGCATCCGACCAGGCCGAGCACGATCGCGGCCCCGACCATCCCGGCAAGTGCGGGTACCTCGGGGCGGCTCACCGCGCACCACGGCCGGGGGTGTCCTGAGGTGGGATCGACACCGGCGGCCGGTCAGGCATGGGACCGCCCACCGGACGTGTCCTCTGGGAAGCCCCCCCCCCGCTGCCTTGTGGACCGGCTCCGGCCGGTACTGATACGTAAGTGGGTCGAACGACGCCCTGATCTGCTCCTCGGAGTTGCCGTACTCCTTGGCCGCGGCGGCAATGCCGGCAGCCAGGCTTTGTAGGTCATCGACGTCGGCCTGGCACTTCAGCAACATCTGATTGGTCGCCTCGGTGAACCCCCGAGACGCGGGCTCCGAGACCGGATCATCGCCCAGTCGCGGCATACCTTCCACGTGGTCCGCCTGGAAATCCTGGATCGACGACTGCAACCGAGTTGCCTCTTCCTTGACCACGGCGTAGATGCCGAGCACGTTGGCCGGCGTGACCTGCAGGCCGAACCGGTCGAACGCCGCCGCCTTCTCCTGAGCGGCTGGGCCCTGTCGACCGGCCATGGCCCGCTGGCCGAGACCCACGATCCCCGTCATAGGCCGTGACGATAGGGCCCGCGCATACCACCACTGGGCCGAACGGCCGAATCCCGGTGCATAAGCACACGGCCGGGCGCCACCTCAGCCGCAATCAACGAACTCAGAGCCGGCGGATCAGCCGGCTGAGCAGCAGCCCAATGATCAGCCAGACGATCGCCGCGGCGCCGTAGTTGATCGCCACCACGAGTCTGGGGTCGGGGTGGGTGAACAGGTTCCCCAGCCCCAGGTTGAGCGCCTGTGCCCAGTTGTTGACGAACACCGCCCACGGGTTTGCCGGGTTGGCGTGGAATACGGTGAACAGGATGTAGACCACCAGCAGCAGCGCGATCAGCCAACCCAGTAATCGGACCAGGTTGGCCAGCCCGCGCAGCCCCCGGCGCACCACGACCGAGGGCCTGGGACCCGGCCGCCGCGGCGATGGCGGCGCGATCGGGATGGCCTCGGTTCGGTCGTCGTCAGCCGACACGCCGGACCAGCCCCACAACGATGCTGGTGATCACCAGCCAGATCACCGCCGCGATGCCGTAGTTCACCCCCACGGTGAGCCTCGCGTCGGCGAACTTGAACAGGTCGGTGAGGCCGAGTGAGAACATGTTCGCGCCGTCCCGGATGAAGGTCGCAAACGTGTTCGACGGGTTCGCGCCGAACACCGTCAATAAGATGTGGATCACCAGGATCGCCACGATGACCAGCCCGATGACGCGCAGCACCGTCGCCACGGCCCCGACCGCCCTGCGTGTCCCGACTGTTGCCACTCCAACCTCCTTGGCTGGCTCTCACGTTCCGCCGGTATGCCGGCGGAACGGCTGCCATCGTGACACGTCGTTGATCCGTTCGAAAGGCTACACGGCGGCACGGTCGGGTCACGACACGCTGTGAGTCCACAGCTTCCCGGCACGCCGCGATGTCAACCGTCGCTCCCACATTTTGGGAAGTCTGATTTACGCCGCGTCCGGAGCCGGGCTAGTCTCGGGAACGTGGCAGAGCTGCTCCTTCGCCGCCGCGGCGGGGTCTGAACCGACCGGCCCCTCGTCGCGGGTCCTGGCGCGCGCCGGTCGAGTCCTGATCAGACCACCGGTACACCCCACCAGGAGCAGCCAGCATGAGCACGTCGCCCGACGCCTACACCGCCAGCTCGAGTAGCAAGCTGAACAAACCCGCCGGCCCGATCCCGGCCGACCAGCCGCCGTGGAACCCACAGCGCGGCAGCCAGATGCCCTATCGCCGGTACCGCCCGTTCCACGAGTTCGTCGAGCCGGTCTCGCTGCCCGACCGAACCTGGCCGGACACCCGGATCACCAAGGCGCCGCTGTGGTGCGCGGTGGACCTGCGGGACGGCAACCAGGCGCTGATCGACCCGATGTCCCCGGCCCGCAAGCGGCGGATGTTCGAGCTGCTGGTCCGGATGGGCTACAAGGAGATCGAGGTCGGCTTCCCGGCCGCGAGCCAGACGGACTTCGACTTCGTCCGCGAGATCATCACCCAGGACCTGATCCCGGATGACGTCACCATCCAGGTGTTGACCCAGGCCCGCACCGAGCTGATCGAGCGCACCTTCGAGGCCTGCGAGGACGCCCCGCGCGCGGTGATGCACCTGTACAACTCGACGTCCATCCTGCAGCGGAAGGTGGTGTTCCGGTCCGACCGGCACGGCATCCGCAAGATCGCCACCGACGGCGCCGACGACGTGGCCCGGTTCAGCGAGAAGTACCCGGCCACCGACTGGCGGTTCCAGTACTCGCCGGAGTCCTACACCGGCACCGAGTTGGAGTACGCCGTCGACGTGTGCAACGCGGTGTCCGCCATCTGGCAGCCGACCCCGACCGATCCGATGATCGTCAACCTGCCGGCGACCGTGGAGATGGCCACCCCGAACGTCTACGCCGACTCAATCGAATGGATGCACCGGCACCTGGACCGCCGGGACGGCATCATCCTGTCGCTGCACCCGCACAACGACCGGGGCACCGCGGTGGCGGCCGCGGAGCTGGGCTACCAGGCCGGCGCGGACCGGATCGAGGGCTGCTTGTTCGGCAACGGCGAGCGCACCGGCAACGTCGACCTGGTCACCCTGGGCATGAACCTGTTCAGCCAGGGCATCGACCCGCAGATCGACTTCTCCGACATCGACGAGATCCGCCGCACCGTGGAGTACTGCAACCAGCTGCCGGTGCACGAGCGGCACCCGTGGGGCGGCGACCTGGTGTACACCGCCTTCTCCGGCAGCCACCAGGACGCGATCAACAAGGGCTTCGACTCGATGAAGGTCGACGCCGACGCCGCCGGTGTGCCGGTGGACGAGCACCCGTGGGCGGTGCCGTACCTGCCGATCGACCCGAAGGACATCGGCCGGTCCTACGAAGCGGTGATCCGGGTCAACTCGCAGTCCGGTAAGGGCGGCGTGGCCTACGTGATGAAGGCCGAGCACGGTCTGGACCTGCCCCGGCGGCTTCAGATCGAGTTCTCCCGGGTGGTCCAGGAGGTCACCGACACCGAGGGCGGCGAGGTCACCCCGAAGGAGATGCGGGACATCTTCGACGGCGAGTACTTCACCCTGGTCACCCCGCTCAAGCTGGTGCGGCACCGGTTGACCAACGACGGCGAGGGCCGGGACGAGATCGTCGCGGTGGTCCGGGTGGAGGACACCGAGCACGAGATCACCGGGTCCGGCAACGGGCCGATCGCCGCTTTCGTGGACGCGCTGGCCGGCGTCGGCTTCGACGTTCGGGTGCTGGACTACCACGAGCACGCGCTCACCGCCGGTGACGACGCCCGCGCCGCCGCCTACGTGGAGTGCTCCATCGGCGACCGCGTGCTGTGGGGCGTCGGCGTGGACAGCTCCATCGTGACGGCCTCACTGCGCGCCGTGGTCTCCGCCATCAACCGCGCCTCCCGCTAACGCCCGTAACCCACTTCGCATACCTGGCCTGCACCTCGCACAGGTTGCGCGGTGTCTGCGCGGTGTGCGACGTGCACGCTGGGTATGCGAAGTGGGAGCTGGCCGTGCGCCGGCACGCGAATTTCGTACCGGGCCGGACGGCGGCGAGCGGCACGATGTCGGTATGACACGTCCCGAAGCGGTGAATGTGACGGCCGCGCTGGCCTCGTTCGACGAGATCTACAGCCCACGGATCGTCGCGCATATCAACGACTACGACGTGCGCATTGCTCATGCCCTCGGTGAACACGTGTGGCACGTGCATGAGGACACCGACGAGTTCTTCCTGGTCCTGGACGGGCAGTTCGACGTGTCAATGCGGGATGCGGACGGACACGAGACCACGGTCGTGCTGCGCCAGGGCGACACGTTCGTCGTGCCGAAGGGCACCGAGCACAAGCCGTCCTCACCGGGCGGCTCCATCCTCATGTTCGAGCCGACCGGTACCTCCACGACGGGCGACCGCCACGACGGCGCAATCCCCGACCACGTCGACAGCACCACCGGCCACCAGCTCTAGCCGTCCGAGGCTGCCTCCAGTTATCAACAAGGGCTTCGACG
>Ga0137415_10002987_pt1 | contig 16751 bp, 15 predicted proteins | sample CZODoug3_1_1_16f_FD_183082 | JGI IMG/M metagenome (GOLD analysis project Ga0137415, IMG submission 183082) | Vadose zone soil fungal communities from Angelo Coast Range Reserve, California, USA - CZODoug3_1_1_16fungal (Hybrid Assembly) | ecosystem: Environmental > Terrestrial > Soil > Vadose...
AGCGCACAGCCAATCGCTCCAGCATCAGCTTCAGCGTGAGCCAAACACGCCGCATCCTGGGGACCACAGAAGACGCTCAAGGCATCACCGCAGCAACGGCAGAGACGATTCTCACAGGACTCGGCTGCGAACTCACCAAAGCCGCAAACGAGACTTATAACGTCAAGTTGCCAAGCTGGCGTCTCGACCTCGAACGCGAAATTGATCTGATCGAAGAAATCGCGCGCGTCTACGGCTACAACCGCTTCCAGAACACCCTTCCTGCCTTCTCTGGCAGCGTCGTCGAACTACCCTGGGCGGAAAAAGAATCCACATTGCGCCGCACCTTGCTCGCCATGGGCTGGAACGAAGCTATCTCGTCCACCTTCTGCTCTGCCGCAGATGCAGCCGCGTTCTCACGTGAACCAAATACCGCTGTCGCCATGGGCAATCCTCTGAATGAAGAAGTAGGCATGCTGCGTCCATCGTTGCTCCCGGGCATGCTTACCATGCTGTCGCACAACCTGAGCCGCGACGTGGAAGATATCACCCTCTTTGAGATGGGAACAGCCTTCGGGGGATCGACAGAAAAAGTCGAAGAGCGCCCGTCGCTTTCCATCGGCGGAACCGGCCATGCGCTTGATGAAACGGAGATTGACCTCTTCGACCTCAAGGGTACGGCGGAAACCCTGCTCGGCAAATTCTCCTCGCGCTCGCTCTACTTTGACCGCTTCCCCACTGCTACAGGACTCATGCCCGAATGGTTGCATCCTGGTCGCAGCGCCCGCGCTGTGCTCGACGGCGTCACCGTCGGATACTTCGGCCAGTTGCACCCGGCAGAAGCCGAACGCCGCAAGTTAAAGCAGACAATCTTTCTAGGAGAGATCTACCTCGACCGTCTCTACAAACAAGACCTGCGCCAGCCCGTCATCCGCGAGCTGTCGAAGTTCCAGCCCGTTCGCCGCGACTTCTCGCTCATCTTCCCGGATGCCGTTTCCTATGCCGCTATAGAAGAGACGCTTGGCAATCTGCCCATTCCGGAGTTGCAAAACTTTGCACCCAAAGAGATTTTGCACGATCCGAAGGGCAAGCTAGCTCCGGTTGGCCACTACTCATTGCTGCTCGGTACTGTGTTTCAGTCGCATGAAGGCACGCTGCGCGAAGAGGAACTGCAAAGCTTTTCACAGCAGGTGATTAGCGCGCTCGAAAGGCTAGGCGGGAGACTGAGAGGATAGAACTTCGCTAAAATCCCGCTGACCGGGTTCTAGCTGCTTCTCGGTCGTATATTTCACGGCACCACCTCTACGTGAATCAAGGATTTTCCGCAGTTTCCTCTGCCCCTTCGGCGCTATACTGCGCAAAGAACTTATAGAATTTCCCCTTTTTAAGAGGTACCTCCGATGTCCACGCTCGCTTTTCAGGATGCAGAACTTCCCATTGCTGCCGATGATTTCAACGCCCTCGAACAGCGCGTACTGCGCGCCGTCGAGCTTTTGAAAACGGAGCGGGAGCTTCTGAAGACCGAACGTGAAGCCCGCGCTGCCGCCGAACAAAATGCAACCACCTTGCAACAATTGCTCGATGAACAGTCCACCGAGCTCACCAAAACGCAGCAGCAGGTGCAGTCGCTCGAGAAAGACCGCGAGCATGTCCGTGGACGCGTCGAACGCTTGTTGAAGCAACTCGATGAGATTACTGGCTGAGAGGTACCGATATGTCCGATCAACAAACCGAGCAGGCAATCAGCCCAGAGGTTGCAGTAAGTGTCGACATCTACGACCAGACGTATCACCTGCGTGGACACGACCCTGAATACATCCGTCATCTCGCCGAAATGGTCGACTCGAAGATGCGCGCCGTCGCCTCACATGGCAAGACGGTCGATTCGCTTCGCGTGGCCGTACTCGCCGCATTGAACATCGCCGACGAGCTCGCCACGCTCGAACAGCGCTTTCACGCACTCAGCGGCACGGAAAACCGCAATCTGCGCAACCGCGCCCATTCGCTTACCGGACTGCTCGACTCCGTACTAGAAGAAGATCGCAAGATCGGCTGAAGTTCTACTTCCCGCCATGTGCCGTTAGGTCAACCGCAATGTTATTCCGCGTGGCGTTCGAATAAGGGCAAGTCTTATGCGCGGCAGCAACTAATGCTTCTGCTCCCGCCTGATCCATCTCGGGCAACGTCACATCCAGATGCACGGCAAGCGTGAACCCTTCGCCTTGCCCTTCATCGAATGGTCCAATGCTCACACGTGATTTCACCGTTACCGTGCCAGTCGTCAGCTTCTGCTGGCGCGCAAGATACTCCACTGCTCCACCGAAACAGGCTGCATAGCCAGCCGCGAAGAGTTGTTCAGGGTTGGTCGCTCCGCCTGCTCCACCCATTTCGGAAGGGATGGCGAGTTTGGTGTCAAGCAGTCCATCCGAACTACGAACGTGCCCGGCGCGTGCTCCAATGGCGGTAGCTTCAGCGGTGTACAGAACCTTCATCTGGTATATCTCCCACGCCATTGTCGCCTGACGCAGGAGATATGGTCTACTCCGTGCGCAACGCCTGTACAGGATCAAGCCGCGACGCGCGCCAGGCAGGCGCCAGACAAGCCAGCGCCGATACCACCAGCAAAGTCACCGTTACCACAACAAAAACTGCCAGATCGAACGGCTTGGTTCCGTACAGCATCGACTGGATGAGCTGCGATACACCCACGCTGGCCAGTAAACCGAATCCCATCCCAAACAGAGCCGGACGCAGCCCATCATTCAGCATCAGGCTCATCACTTGTCCACGCTGCGCGCCAAGCGCAATGCGGATACCGATCTCGCCAGTGCGCTGCGCGACTATATACGAGAGCACGCCAAACAGTCCCACCGCAGCCAGCACCAGTGACAGCACCGCAAAGATCAGCAGCAGTGTCGCTTCAAAGCTGGCATTCAGCGTGGATTTGCCCATGACCTGATCCATCGTGAGGACATTTGCGACAGGAATATTGCTGTCCATGTCAGAGAGAATTTTCTGAATTGGCAGTGCGAGATTCAAAGGGTCCTGGCTGGAGCGGACGGCAAGCGAAACAAAACTACGTCCTCCTCGATAGAGTGGAAAATACATCGTCGGGTGCGGCTCTTCTGAGATATCCTCGCGCGTATCGGACGCAATACCGACAATTTCATAATTCTTATCGGGACCATCGTTCTCATCCACGATATGTTTGCCAATAACTTCTTCGCCGGGAAAGTATTTGCGGACAAGCGCCTGGTTCACAATGACAATCTGAGCATGCTCTCCACGCTCATTGGGCAGGAAGGTACGACCGTGCAGCAGGGGAACCTGCATAGCATTGAAGAAATCAGGATCGACAAAACGCACTGTCGCATCCAGCCAATCCCCCTTAGCAAGAGGCGGATGCTCCTGAATGCTGAATGCGTCATCGCCATGATGGCCCTGACCAGGAAGCCGGGTGGCCAGCGTAGCAGTCCCAACGCCGGGCAGGCTACGTACGCGACTCAAGAACTGTTCGTAGAAATTTGTCACTTGAGCATGCTCGCTATAACGAACCTGTGGCAAAAAGAAATCCATCGTCAGCACATTGCGCGTCGCGCAGCCCAGGTCAACGGCACGCAAACGGCTGTAGCTTTTCAGTAATAGACCAGCGCCGATCAGCAGGACGACCGTCAGGCCCACTTCGAGCGAAAGCAAAATCCGCCGCAAACGCACCCTTCCATGAGCGCTATGCGCGCGCGAAGACTCCTGCAAAGTCCGAAGGAGCTGCTTGTCATCCAGCGAAAGCGCAGGAATCAGTCCGGAGACCAATCCGCAGACAAGCATCACGCCAATTGCAAAAAGAGCAGCCACGCCATCGATATGGATCGCTTCAGCACGCGGAATATCCGGACGGATATGAATCAGCCATTGCAGCATGGCATATGCCAGCAGAATGCCCAAGCCGCCCCCGGCAATTGACAGCATGGTGCTTTCAATCACCTGCTCGCGTATCAATCGCGCACGGCTGCCGCCCAGAGCGGTGCGAATCGCAGACTCTTTACGCCGAGACGCCGAACGCGCCACCAGCAGGTTCGCGATGTTCAGGCATGCAATCAGCAAAAGACAGCCAGTCGCGCCCAAAAGCGTATACAGCGCGGTCTTGATTTTGTGGACATCGGCATCCACAATCGGCCGGATATTGGCCGCATCAAACACCGGACCATCGGGAAATTGCTTCCGGTTCTGCTGCTGAAGGATGTTCAGGTCCGCTGTCGCCTGCTCGACCGTGACACCGGCCTTCAACCGTGCCACTACATCGAAACTGTGATTAGCATGCGCCTGCATTCTCCTTGCGGGCTCTTCATGATAGATAGGCATCCATAGCTGCGCGGTAGCGTCCGGATAGGTAAACCACTCCGGAAGAATGCCGATCACCGTATAAGGCTTCGCATTTATAAGGATCGTTTGTCCCAAAATATGCGCATCGCCGCCGTAACGCCTCTTCCATAAGCCCCAGGTAAGGACAGCTGTCGCATTCGCATCCAGCCGGTCGTCGCTCGCAGCAAAAAATCGGCCCAGCGCTGGCTGAACACCGAGCATCGGAAAAAGGTCCCATGATGCTTCAGCCCCGAATGTCTGTTCTGGCAATTGACCCGATGCGCCCGAGAGGTTGTAAGCATCTCTCCTTATGACGGCCATCTGCTCAAAAGTGCGCGCGCCCTTTTGCCAGGAACCAAACGTTCCGCCTGCAACGCTATTGTCTCGAAAAGCCCCATGCGCATCGGCTTCAAAGAGTCTTACCAGTTGGTCTGAATCTTTGAATGGCCACGGCTTCAATACCACCGAGTGCACGACAGTAAACAGAGCAACATTGGCGCCAATACCAAGCGCCATCACAACGATAGCTATCACAGAAAATCCTGGCGTACGCGCCAGCGTGCGGATGCCATAGCGAACATCCCTCAGCAGCAGGTCAAGCCATGTCCACGACCAGGTTTCACGCGTCTTATCGCGTAGCTCTGTAGGGTTCCCAAAGGATTGCATAGCTGCGTAACGAGCCTCCTGTGCCGACATTCCAGTAGCGACGTTCTCCGCAATCTGCTGATCGAGATGAAACCGCAATTCGTCATCCAGCCGCTGGGCCTCGTGATTACGGCGAAGGAGCATGTGTAACCGTATTCGTAATGTTTCTACCCAGCGCATAAATAAGCCTCTTTGCTTTTAGCTCTTGAAGGGTACGGGCTTCAGCCCGTACATTACATGCTCCAAAATCAGCACGGCTTTAGCCGCTGAGGGAAAAATTCAGGTGAAATCAATGCTCTCTAAACGTGCTCAACTACCAAATTGATCGCCGCAGATAACCGGCTCCAATTCGTAGTCTCCTGTTCCATCTGTTTGCGGCCAGCCGCTGTAAGCGAATAGAACTTCGCCTGCCGTCCGGTTTCGCTTTCTGCCCACTTAGCCTTGATCCATCCCTGCTGCTCCAATCGGTGCAGCGCCGGATACAGCGAACCCTGCTGTACCTGCAACACCTCACCCGAAACCTGTTGAATGCGCTTGGCAACCGCCCAACCGTGCATCGGCTCGAGCGAAATGGTTCTAAGAATCAAAAGATCGAGTGTTCCCTGTACAAGATCGCTTGGCTTTCTCATGCCTAGATTATCTACACTTAAAGATGTAGACAGTCAAGGGGACTGGCCGTCCAGGCACACGCGCCTTCGGCGCCTCCCCTCAGGGTTAGTTTTCGAGCTTCGTGCGAAGTCTTGTTAGAAAGCCAGTAAGCTCGTCCGGCAATTTAGCCGTCAAATGCAGCTGTTTACCTGTACGTGGATGCGCGAACTCCAGTTCCGCAGCATGGAGAAAGTTGCGGTCCAGCGTAATGCTTTCCGGTTCGGGATCGGACTTTCTGCGCCGCACGCCAGTAGTAATATTTGTTGGCGCTCCGTACAGCGTATCTCCAGCTACGGGATGCCCTATCGAAGCCATATGAACGCGAATCTGATGCGTGCGTCCGGTTTCGATTCGCACCGAAACAAGCGTGAATGCACCGAAGCGTGAATAGATGCGCTCGAGCACCGTATAGTGCGAGACGGCAGTGCGGGCTCCTGCATCGCGGCGTGTAGTCATGCGCGTGCGGCGAATGGCATCACGACTGATCGGCGTGTTGATAGTGCCATGGTCCTGCTTTACATTGCCATGAACAAGAGCGGTGTAGGTTTTACGCATTCGGCGATGTGAAAACATTTCGGCGAGTTTGAGATGAGCGGCATCGTTGCGCGCGACGATGATGAGCCCGCTGGTCTGTTTGTCGAGACGGTGAACGATGCCGGGGCGTAACGCTCCACCCGTGGACGAGAGCTGCGCATAATGGCTCAGCAGCGCATTGACCAGTGTGCCTCGGTTGCGCGCGTCGTCTGTTGCGCCGGAACCGGCATGGACCATCATGCCCGCTGGCTTGTTGATGACTGAGAGATCGTCATCTTCGTAAATGATGTCCAGCGGAATCTCTTCTGGAATCGCGCGCAGCGGTGGTGGCGTGGGCTCGCCGAGAATTTCAACCGATTCGCCGCCGCGCAATTTAAGAGATGGCTTGGCGGCATTTCCATCGACAAGCACCTTCGCTTCCGACAACAGCAGTTGAATCCGCGAGCGGCTGACGCCCTCAAGCTGCGTTACGAGCCAGGCATCAAGGCGCTTTCCTGCTGCTTCCGCAGGGACGAGATGATTCGTAATTGTCACTGGTCTTTATTGTTATTTTATAGGCTTGCCCGGCCCATCGAACCCTGGCGGCCAGCTCGGATAATTCGGTTCAGTCGCAGGCAGCGGCGGAGCATCCGGGGGCAGCCACACATTCTTCAGCAGCCAGTTGCGCAGCAATTGAGGCCAGATTGCCAGCGGGATGATCTCGCCGCAGAGTCCACAGCCGTGGTTTGCATAGTCATAGATGTGCAGTTCAGCCGGAATATGCACATGCTCCAGTGATCGGTAAAAGTCGAGACTATTTTCAACTGGGACTGTGGGATCGTTGGTTGTAGCAAATAGAAATGCCGGCGGCGTGAACTTAGTAACGGCAAATTGATTGGAGTACTCATGCTCAAGCACCGGATCGACATTGGGGCCAAGCAGGTTCATGCGCGAACCCGTATGCCCCTCCGGCAATTCCATGCTGATAACCGGATAGCTAAGGATCATGAAGTTCGGCCGGCAGTCCTGAGCATCGATGGGATCTTTATTTGTATCAGTACCAGGTCCTGCGTTACCACAATGCGTTCCCAGTGACGACGCAAGATGGCCACCCGCAGAGAATCCCCACACGCCCAGCCGCGCCGGATCGACCACATACTCGACCGCATGCGCGCGGATGTAGCGCATCGCGCGCCGTCCATCATCGATAGGCACAGGATAATGATATGGCGCCACACGGTAGTCCAGTACAAAGGCAGGCATGCCCTGAGCGTTGAGCCACGCCGCAATCTGGAACCCTTCGTGGCCAAGCGCGACGTGCGCGTACCCTCCGCCAGGGATAACGAGGATGGCAGCGGTCGTCGAGCGCTTTGCCGGCATGAAGGCATAGAGAAGCGGCTTGTCCGCCGCAGTCGAGCCGAGCGCTCCCGGCGCGCCATCTGGCCATAGCAGGATAGGATGATTCGCTCCGGAAGGAGGTGTTTGAGCAGGAAGAGAAAATCCGCTTACGAGAATAGCAAGGAGCACAAGCAGGCAGCTAATCCGGATTCGTTGCATTCCCAGAAGTATAGCTGCGCTGCAGCCACAGCGTTCCACCAATGAATACAGCCAGTGCGCCAAACACCTGCGTGCTGGTAAATGCGCCGCCAAGGACTTCCCGGCCCGCAGTATCGCCACGATAGAACCCAAGAAAGAAGCTGCAAAGCCCATAGAGAAAGAACCAAGCACCTGCCAGTTCTCCGTCCTGCCTGCGCCGTGGCAGCCACCACACAAGCAGCAGGAAGATGACGAGTGAAGCGACAGCGTCATACATCTGCACGGGGTGCAGCTTGATGCCGAGCGGGGTCCCATACCAGAGAGCGGCAATACGGCTGTTATATGTCACGCCCCAGGGTAGCGAGGCTGGAACGCCGTAAGCCAGCCCGGCGCAAAAGGCTCCTATGCCGTGAATGCACAATGCCAGGGCCAGCGCTGGTGAAGCGCAGTCCAGAACCCGCAGAAGCGGCAGACCCTCGGCTAGCACATACAGCAGGGCTGCTGCAATTCCTAGAATCACGCCGCCGGTGAAGACCCAGTGGTTACGAACCGTTGTCAGGCCAAGCACCCAAAGCGGATGTGCGCGGAAAATGGAAAAATTTGCAGTGATCAACAGCAGACGCGAACCAATCAGCGCCGTCAGGATCGAGAGCAGTCCAAGATTCCAGATTTTTTCCGGGTTAAGATCCAGACGCCGGGCAAAGTGCATCGCGACTGCAAGTGCAGCGATCAAGGCAATTGCGGTAAAGACGCCATAGGTTGGGATAGCAGCGTGGCCGAACTGGAAAAGACGAGGATACACGTTAAAAACAAGACCGACCCGCGGGGCCGTGCAGTAGTGCGCCGGTGAACCCGTCCTAAGACGGTGGGAACTCTCCGCGGCTCTTTAGGCATTCCGGACTGGCGGACACTGCACACCGAGCCGATTTGTCGAGTCGAGCTCCCTGTTCAATGAATGTAGGTTCAACCAGCGTTGACCACCACACCTGCTTTGCAGGCCGGTCTCTGAAAGGATGCTATCGGGCTACCGGCAGGAATGCAAGCAGGCGGTCTACCTGGACAGGCAAACCCTTAACTGTCAGCTATTCTCGACCCGTTTGCGCCCTAGCCAGCGATTGCCATACATGTCAAGCCATTCCCCAAAGGGTTCATCCGGCTTCGGGTCCGAGCCTAGCCGTAGGATATTTCCATCCAAATCTTCCACTTGCATTTCCAAAGCCCATGGGTAGTTCGTGGGCGGATGCCGGATTTTGGCCCCGGCGGAACGATATTCCTCAAACAGTGCGTCTACGTCTTTTCCGTCAATCCAAACCCAGCTTCCAGGATTCCCCTGATCGCCTTCGCTAAGAAAAATGTTGCAACGCCCGCGCGATATCGATACAAAAAAAGCTCCCTCAGGGTCTGGATATCCCCAATTAATCTTGAACCCGAGCACGCGTGTGTAGTAGTCGACGCTGGCCTCAATATCCCGCACCCGCAGAACCGGAGTGACTCCTCCGAATGCGATTGCGGCCGCTGTTGCTACTTCCGTTTCTGGCATAGTGGCATCCTCCTGTCCCGCTTTACCGGTGTGGAGCATTATAGGGTTGGAATTTAGAGTTAGTGCTTGCCTATTCCCGCCATGTAAAATGACGGCAAAGCAATGAAGACGGTCCGGTACACGCTATCCTGCCTGGTTTACACCCTGGTATCCGCATTTCTCCTGTCTGCTGCGTCCAACGCACAGACTGCACCGGCAACTTCTGCAAACCAGCAGCCAGCCGCACCCGCGACACAACCCGCGCAGCAGCCACAGGTACAGCAGCAACCTGGCCAGAACGGAGACGACAAGCAATACGTCATCCCGGTCACCGTCAACGAAGTCGACCTGTTCTTCACCGTCACCGACAAGCGTGGCCGCTTCATCAAGGACCTGAATCAGCATGACTTCGCGCTTCTCGACGACCAGAAGGCCCCGGCGCAGGTCATCAGCTTCACACAGCAGACCAATCTGCCACTTCGCGTCGGGATTGCCATCGACACCAGCACCTCCATTCGCCGCCGCTTCCAGTTCGAGCAGCAGGCCGCGACAGAGTTCCTGCTGCAAACGATGCACCCCAAGTCCGATAAGGCTTTTGTCATGGGCTTCGATGTCACCCCCGACTACAAGCAGGATTGGTCAAACAATCTCGACTCCCTCTCTACCGGCATCCAGGGCCTGCGGCCCGGCGGCGGCACGGCCATCTACGATGCCATTTACAGCGCATGCCGCGATAAACTCCTGGATGCCTCACGAGGGCAGGAACCCGTCCGCAAAGCTCTCATTGTTGTCTCCGATGGCGAGGACAACCAGAGTCACGCCTATCTGAACGACGCCATCAAGGAATGCCAGCGCGCCGAGACGAATATCTATTCCATCAGCACCAACGTCAGCCCCAGCCGTGACCGTGGCGATGACGTGCTCCAGAAGATGGCCCAGGAAACAGGAGGCCGCGCCTTCTTTCCTACGCGTATCGAAGACATGGCGATCAGCTTCCAGAGCATCCAGGAAGAGCTGCGTAGCCAGTACGCCCTGGTCTACAAACCAGCGGACTTCAAAGCCGATGGCTCCTTCCGGCCGATCTATCTCTTCTGCATGGACCGCCGATATATAGTGAGTGCGCGTAAGGGATATTTTGCACCAAAACAATAAGGCAACTGGTGAAGCGGTTAGCTGTTCTCAAGCATTGTCACCAATTCCGCTTCATCAATCACCGGAACCTTCAGCTCATTCGCCTTATCCAGCTTCGATCCAGCCTCCTCGCCTGCAACTACGTAGCTCGTCTTTTTGCTGACCGAGCCTGAAACACGCCCGCCGGCCGACTCAATCTTCGCCTTCGCGTCTTCACGTGAGAGATTGGGCAACGTTCCGGTGAGGACGAATGTCAGTCCTTCCAGTTGTGAGGTCTTCTTCCGCTTCTCGGCAGTAAAGGTTAGTCCTGCTTTGCGCAGTTTTTCGACCAGCTCAAGGTTTTTGGCTTCATCAAAGAACTCGCGAATCGCCTGCGAAACGCGAGGGCCCACTTCGTTGACACGTTCCAGCTCCTCTGGCGTAGCAGCTATCAACGCATCCATAGAGCCAAATTCTTCAGCAAGCAATTGTGCCGTGCGCTCACCGATAAAGCGGATGCCAAGGCCGAAGAGGACGCGGTTGAGCGGTGCGGATTTTGACTTCTTAATCTCATCGAGCAGCGAGTCGGCGGTCTTTTTACCAATGCGTTCGAGCGAGAGCAACTGCTCTTCGGTGAGGTGGTAGAGATCGGCGATGCTTTTCACCATGCCGCGGTCTAATAACTGTGTAACGACAGCTTCGCCGAGACCATCGATGTTCATCACACCGCGTGAGGCAAAGTGGAGGAGGCTTTCACGCAGGCGGGCTGGGCAATCAATATTCACGCAGCGATAATCGACCTCGCCTTCGGTGCGCACGATCTCGCTGCCGCAATCCGGGCAATGGGTCGGGAAGTGGAACTTCTTATGTCCACGCGGATGATCCTTGTCTTCGATCACTTCGACGACTTTGGGGATGACATCGCCGCCGCGCTCGACCTTGACCCAGTCGCCAATCAACAGGCCTAGGCGTTCAATCTCATCGGCATTGTGCAGCGTAGCGCGGCTTACCGTGGTCCCACCAATCACAACCGGAGTGAGCACAGCGACAGGAGTCAGCTTTCCGGTGCGTCCAACCTGCACACGAATGTCTTCGACTTGCGTAGTGCCAGCACGGGCGGTGAATTTGTAAGCCACGGCCCAACGCGGCGCTCGGCCTGTATAGCCCAGTCGGCGCTGTAATGCAGCGGAGTTCACTTTGATGACGACTCCGTCGATCTCATATCCAAGCTCAGCTCTCTGGACTTCGGCGCGATTCACGAAGTCCATCAGCTTGTCGAAAGTAGTAATGGACTCGCGATGCGGATTGACACGAAAGCCTGCGGCTGTAAGTGCATCCAACGCTTCGCCTTGTTCGGGGAAGAGATCTTCGCCTTGCTCCGTGAGGGCGAAATAGGCATAGAAATCGAGGCGGCGCGATGCGACGATGTTCGGTTCGAGTGTACGGATGGTGCCTGCGGCAAAGTTGCGCGGATTGGCAGCAGCAGTTAAACCCTGAGCTTCGCGCTCCTCATTGGCCTTGAGAAAGGCAGCGAGTGGCATGACAACTTCGCCACGGACTTCAAATGTTGTAGGAAGCTTTGCCTTGTGCAGACGCGCCTTGGAAATAGAAAGCGGCACGGAGCGGATGGTCCGCACGTTGCTGGTGACATCTTCGCCGATAGTTCCATCGCCACGAGTGAGTCCGCGGACAAGGTACGCTGCTCCGTCTTTGCCCTGGCGATAATGCAACGCCATCGACAGGCCGTCGAGCTTGAATTCGCAGACGTATTCGATCTTTGCGTTTTCTCCGGCCAGATCGCGTACGCGGCGATCCCAGTCGCGCAGCTCTTCTTCGCTTACTACGTTGTCGAGCGAGAGCATGGGCCGCGAATGCGCCACCTTCGGGAAGCCCTCTTTAGGTTTGCCGCCAATACGCTGCGTGGGCGAGTCAGGCGTAATTAGTTCGGGATGCTCGGCTTCCAGCGCCTTGAGTTCGCGCATGAGTTTGTCGAAGTCGAGATCGGAGATTTCGGGCTGGTCGAGGATGAAGTAGAGATATTCATGATGGCGGATTTTCTCGCGCAGGGCCTCGACCTTTTTCTCAATAACAGCTTCACTCATGAGGAGGATTAGAAAGCAGGAAAGCCGCGTTTCGCAAGCTATGGGGCGGTCAGCTAAAGTCCGGTCAGCTAAAAAGCGGTTAGCGAGGTTAAGTTGTTGCTGGAAAAGTTCCAATAAATAGGGATTGTGTGCGGCTTAATGCAGGTATATTCCATTCAACCCTGACAATTCGCCCCTGGGCCTTGCATATGATTCAATAGAAAGGGTATGTCTCAGCAAGTACAGGCACGAAAGCAGACTCCGGTCCGCAGGGTGAAAGCGGCGGCGCGTAAGCTGCGCGAGCTGGCGATTGTAGGCCATGCGCTGACTTCGACACGGCATCCGGTGATGGCGCAAATTGTGCCCATGCGGCGCTGTAACCTGTCGTGTACCTATTGCAACGAATACGACGACTTCTCCAAGCCAACTCCTCTGGACGAGATGCTGCGGCGCATCGATTACCTGGGACGTCTGGGAACGAGCATCATCACCATCTCCGGCGGCGAGCCGCTGCTGCATCCGGAGCTTGATGAGATCATCGCCCGCATCCGTAAAGTTGGTGCTCTGGCTGGCATTATCACGAATGGTTACCTGCTGATGCCGGACCGCATCCAGCGCCTGAACAAAGCCGGGCTCGATCACATGCAGATCTCGATCGACAACGTGCAGCCGGACGAAGTCTCGAAGAAGAGCCTTAAGGTTCTCGATAAGAAGCTGCAATTCCTGGCCGAGCACGCTGATTTTCACGTGAATATCAACTCCGTGGTCGGCGGCGGCATCAAGGACCCTCAAGACGCGCTCACTATCGGCAAACGGGCTATCGAACTTGGATTCACTTCGACGATCGGTATTATCCACGACAGCGACGGGCAGTTGAAGCCGCTGGGCGATAAAGAGCGCAGCGTGTGGGACGAGATGCGCGGATGGAAGAAGAAGAACTACTCGCGCTTCAATCAGTTTCAGGAAGCCATCGCCAATGGTCAACCCAATGACTGGCGCTGCCGTGCTGGCTCACGCTACCTCTACATTTGTGAGAACGGGTTGGTGCACTACTGCTCGCAACAGCGCGGGTTTCCGGGTATCCCGCTGGCCGAGTACACAAAGGCAGATGTAAGGCGCGAATTCCTCACAGAGAAGACTTGCGCACCGCACTGCACCGTCAGTTGCGTCCACCAGATCTCATACATCGACCACTGGCGCGCCCCACAGACCTCGCGAACTTCACCGGGAAGCGCTGCTGGACTCATAAATATCCAACTTTAGGGCGTACTCTCTACGCCCTAAAGTTATTTGCCTTTGGCTCCGTGAGCTACTGCGCCAGCAGGCTTAGTTTCCGCCAATGCCTGATCAATCAGCTCAAACAACTTAGACCGGTCGACGACTTCCACAAAGGGGCTGCCGTTTGTTTTGTTGGTCACGACCCAGATGGTCGGCGTGTGCTGGAGACCGACACTCTGCCCAAGCGCATAGTCTGCCTTGACCTCGGCAGCGAGCTTGCCCTGCGGGTCGACGACAAATGGGAAGACCTGCTTTCGGTCCGTGGCAAACTTCTGAGCGAAGTTGCGAAGGTCGTCCTGGGTATGGATATTGGGCTGGTCGGCGAAGACGGCATCGCGGAATTCATCGCCGAGCTTCTTCGATTTGGTGTCAAAGTAACGGGCAGCTACGGCTGCATCGAAGCTCCAGGTGTGGAAGGGCAACGGGAAGTCGTAGCGTATCCTCGGGATTTTGTATTTTTCGGCGGCTTCCTTCAGCAAGGGATTAGCCCGCGCGCAATCCGGACACTCCAGGTCTTCGAACTCAACGATGGCCACACGCGCGCCTGCGGGTGGGTGCAGCGGCTTGGCATTCAGCACCGGAGTAGTTTGCGTCTGAGCGTTGGAGGTCTGGACGAATGCAGGCGCAACAAGCACCAGGGCCAGAACCAGGACGAGCGGCTTAACGGAAAGGCGTGGATATGCGTGCATACGGGTTAGACTCACTAATTGCTTTGATTGTATCGAAGAGCACGGCAGATGCAGAGCCTGATAGGCTGTGAAGTTGGCCATGCATTCGCTTCCACAACGTATTTCCCGCCGTACCCCTCGCTCGTCTGCCGACGGAGCGGACGCGGCCGACTTCATACGACGCCTGCCAAAAGCCGAGCTGCATCTGCACCTTGAGGGCACCATTACGCCGGAAACGCTGGTTGAGTTAAGCCGCCGTCATGACGATACGCCGCTCAATCTGGAGCAGGCGCGTGCCCTCTACCAATATCAGGACTTCACCGGATTCCTGATGGCCTTCAAAGCAGTCACCGAGCGGCTGCGCACGCCGGAAGACTACGAACTCATTACCTACAAGATGCTCGAAGCGCTTGTCCGGCAAGGAGTTGTCCATGCCGAAGTGTATGTGTCCGTGGGAGTTGTCTACTACTGGCGTCGCGTGGAATTCGAACCGCTCTTTGAAGGCATGGAGCGAGCGCGGCTAAAAGCAGAGAAAGAGCTCGGCATCACGCTGTACTGGATATTCGATGCCGTGCGGCATTTTGGACCGGAAGAGGCTGCGAAGGTCTTCCGCAAGGCAGCAGAGTTGAAGATCAAGCATCCTTCCATTTTGGGGATCGGCATCGGCGGCGATGAGCGAAAGACGGGTGCTGAGGCTTTCCGCGATCTGTATGCCGAAGCTCACGATGCTGGCTTACATCTGACAGCGCACGCTGGTGAGACGGTTGGTCCGCAAAGTATCTGGAGTGCTTTAAATATCGGCTCGGAAAGATTAGGACACGTGCTTACTGCCACTCAGGATGCCGAATTGATCGAAGTGCTTACTCAACGGCAGGTACCGGTAGAGATTTGCGTGACATCGAACATTCGTACCGGCTGCTGCATAAAACTTGAAGATCATCCGGTACGGCAATATTTCGATGCCGGGCTGATGGTCACACTGAACTCCGACGATCCAACCATGTTTGGGAGCGATCTGGAAGGCGAATATCTGCTTGCCCATGAACAGTTTGGCTTTACCCTGGAGCACCTGCGGGAGCTGGCTGGCAATTCCATAGAGGCAAGTTTCCTGCCGCCGGGGCGCAAGATTGCGCTTCTGCAGCAGATTGAGTCGACAATCTAACACGAGCGTGTGATGTAACACTTTGCATACATGGGTCACCATCAAAGAAGCCATGCACAGGTGACCTGAGCTATCATGAGCGCATGAAGCCTAAGCGCAAGTGCAGGCGTAGCATTTTCCGGTTGCGAAAGAAGGTTGGTGTGACAATTCTGCCTGAAGACAAATTAGATGAAGAGAACTCTTTAGCGCTGCGAGCCATTGGTTGGGCCTCGGTAGCGCTCGGAGTGATTACCCTGGGTGTTTTTGTGGGACGCGAACTTCGTCAACGCTACAAATTCAACCGCCGCACGCCATCGGACTTTTACTCGCACGCCGGCGATGAGATGCGCGCTGATTATGGCATGGGGATCTAAGCTACTCCTGATTCAGGATTTTGCCCAGCGCTCTCAATAGTGGCAACGTAGCATAACTTCATTGCATTTTCACTTGACCCCTGTGCATCGCGGAATTTCTTCTTACTGCACTATGAAGGCAGATTTTTAGACAGCCTCCATTCCCCCTATTCAATTCCTCAGACTCCGCAGGCCATCCCCCGTTCATCCATCCAGTCACCCGGAGGTCCAGAAATGGCACATGCTCTAAGCCTTGCACGCCCTATTCCGTCACATTTCATCAGACACAACGCCGTTGGCAAAGCACGCCGCCAGGTCGGCGACCCAGTTGCGGAACTCAAAGAGATCACGCGCTTTGAGCCGATTCCTCAGCCGGCGCCACAGCAACTCAGCGTTCCTTTCAGCATCTTCGATCCGGCAGCGAGTGATGCCGCAACAGAAGCCGGTCAGTTGGTTTTCCATTGCGCAGGCGACACCGGCGGCGTAAATGGAACCGCAACGCAGGATTTCATCGCGGAAGCCATGGAAGAACAGCTCAAAGAAGCCGCTGAGGGCAGCAAAGCTTCCTTCTTTTACAACCTGGGCGATGTGGTGTATTACAACGGCCAGCAGCGCCTTTACAAGACAGAGTTCTACGAACCATATCAGTATTACCCCGCTCTGATCTTTGCCATTCCCGGCAATCACGACGGGGATACCCATGTTCGCGCCGGAGACGATCCAGATACGGAACCATCGCTCTATGGCTTCTTTGAAAATTTTTGCGCGACGGCGCCTACGTATGTTTCGCCCTATCGCATGTCCATGACTCAGCCTTATCCATACTGGACTATGGATGCACCATTTGTAACGATCATTGGTCTTTATTCCAATGTGGAAGGAAGTCTGGACGCGCGCGGGCGCAGCGATCAGCAGCATTAC
>Ga0137415_10002988_pt1 | contig 16743 bp, 10 predicted proteins | sample CZODoug3_1_1_16f_FD_183082 | JGI IMG/M metagenome (GOLD analysis project Ga0137415, IMG submission 183082) | Vadose zone soil fungal communities from Angelo Coast Range Reserve, California, USA - CZODoug3_1_1_16fungal (Hybrid Assembly) | ecosystem: Environmental > Terrestrial > Soil > Vadose...
ATACAGGCTTTTTTATGACATGACCGAACATAAGCTTTCAAAGGCCTCGCATAGAAAACGCTTACTTCAACCGCCAAAATACGATTTCATGCGCCAATTGTCAAAAATTAATAGCAAGTCGGAGAAAAGAAAAACTGGCAAGCATTCCGGAATTCTTCTCCGCAAGCCTGCCAGTTCAGGGGGAATGGTCAGACAACAACCTAAAATTCGATTCGCCCACCCAGAGACAGCAAACGAGGAAAGTTGATGACGTTTGGACCTACTTTGCCGAAGTTAGAACCGCCATAGAGAAGAGCAGAAGAAGGAACGGCAAACTGCGGCGTATTGAAGGCGTTCAAGGCTTCGGCGCGGAATTGGAAGTTAACTTTCTCCTTCACTTTGAAGTTCTTGAAGATGGAGATGTCATTGTTCGCCAGCCCAGGCCCATAGCAGCCAATAGTGCGCGGAGTGTTGCCATAGGTATAGGCAGCCGCACCGCTGAAAGCAGATGTGTTGAAGTATTGGTTCAACCGGTCTTGCGGATGGCCTGACAGGCAGGGATTTCCAATCAGGTTGGGCCGAGTGATCGCTGCGCCGATGGCAGTGTTCACATTGCTGTTCATTTGGATCGCAAGCGGCCCGCCATCCTGAATATTTGAAATCCAGTTCAATGACCAACCACCGACTGCCAAGTCAATCCAGCGATTGCCGTTCAATAAAGCCTTGCCTCTGCCAAATGGCAACTCATAGGTCGTTGCCAGCGTAAAGCGTTTGGGAATGTCATTGATGGAGCGGGCATATTCGGCTTTGAGATTATTCGCGTCCTGAGGGCCGTTGTTGCCGGGATTGATGCTTACTGTCTGCCCGAAGAGAGAATCCCAGTTCGATGCCCAGGTAAACGCAGTCAACAGTGTGAATCCATTTGCAAAACGTCGTTGCAGCTTTACGATCATTGAGTTGTAATTCGATTCTCCCGAGCTGACAGAGAGGTTGACGGAGTCGAATGCTGCATACGGCTTTAACAGGCGGTAGGCTGGAACAGTTGCGCCCTTGAAGCTGCCTGTTCCGCCATTCCCATAGTATGGATTGCTTACCGCAGCTCCCAATGCCGAACCTTCAGACAGATATTGATCAGGCAACTGATTTGCGTTGATGGTAGTGCCAGTGTAAGCAGGTAGCAGGCTGCGTCCATGTAATCCTACGTATCCCAATTCAAGCGAGAAACCATATGGCAATTCCTGCTGAATGTCGAGCGAATATTGTTGCGTAAATGGAGCCCGCCGTTTGCTGTCATATGCCGTAACCGAACTGAACAGCCCTGTGGCGTATCCGGCAGCATTTCCAGTTGGAGCCTGGAAACCATTGGGGAATGGGTTGTCAAGAGTGTCTATCGGTTTTCCGTTCGTATCTGTTGAATTGATGTAGTTGTTCTGCGAATAACCGGGAGCGAAGGATGAGCTATTCGTATAGCCGATCGGGACATAGTAGAGGCCATATCCGCCACGGAGGACCGTCTTTGGTGTAAGTGAATAAGCAAATCCGGCACGCGGGCTCCACTTGCTGTTGACCGCCGTGCAGCAATGCGAACCATAGCCATTTTGCCCTGCAAACTCCACACCACCCATGCTGGTAAAACCGCTCGTTTGCGAGATAGGGTTCACGACACTGGTGTCAAAACCAACTGTGTAATGGTTGCTGCGCTCGTAGATGCCGGGCTCATATTCGTATCGCAGGCCCACATTCAATGCGAGTTTTGGGGTGACGCGAATATCGTCCTGTGCATAGATCGCCTGGTAGTGAACGTTCAGTGCCAGTGGTGTGACCGACTGCACATAGCTGGTGCTGGCTACAGGTATTCCGAGCAGGAACGAGGCAAAATCCAGGCCGCCGCTGTTCACATTGTCTTTGGAGGTTGCCGCATTCGTGAAGTTATAGAGACCGTTCTGGTAGGACGTGGAGCGGAAATCCAAACTGATACTCCGGAAGACATATCCGGCCTTTACAGTGTGGCGTCCAAACGTCTTCGCCGCGCTCACAAAGAAGTTGCGCGAGTAGTACACGGCGGGGCCGGAATCGGTAGTGCCAACGCTGGGTCGGTTGGACTGGAATACGATTGCCGGAAAGGCCTTCTCCACGCCCGAGGCATAGGTGCCTGGGAAACCTAGCTGCGATACGTCGAAGCCCTGGCTGTCGTCCTGTGTGTCGTTGGGGAAGCGATTAAAGCCAAAGCCGCTGGTGACCACCAAAGTTGGCGTTGGCGTGAGTGTGTTGTTCACTTGAAAGGCGTCCACTTTGCGATACAACAAATAGCCAGTAGCCTTCGAGCCGGCGGTTGAGTGCAGCGGATTCCCACCCGGTTCTTTTGAGCCATAGTGCATGTACGAAGCATTCGCCAGCCACCAGGGGAACAGCTTGTGGTCGAGCTTGGCGATGAACTCGTTCGCCCGGTCCTTCAATGTATCTGTGCCGATATAGTTCGTTGTCCCGTAGGCTGCCGAACCCGTGCAGCCGATGTCGGAAGTGCATCGCGGAATGTAGGCAAGGATATTCTTGGCTACTGTACTGATGCTCGTCGATGGAATTACATTTCCATTAAAAGCAGTGCGGGTGATGGTACCACCGGAGTTCACCGATGTTGTAGGATCATAGATCGTTACACCGCTGCCTGAGAAGTCACCGGCGCGCTCTGCATCGTTTGGCAAGTAGTAAGGCTGAGATGGAAGTGGAGAAGCCTGACGATAGCCTTCACCTGTAACCCAGAAGAAGGTCTTATCGCGGCCATTGTAGATTTTGGGAATCCACACCGGACCACCAAGTGAGCCAGCATAGGAATACTGCGTAGAATCCTGCCTTGCTACTTTTGGAGTTGTGTAGTTGTTTGCCCACGTGTTCGCCTGCCAATCCGTCTGCCGCGTTGTGCCGTACAAACTGCCATGCAGCGTGTTGTTGCCGGAACGCAACAGCGTATTGAATACGCCACCGCCAGCGCGTCCTACTTCGGCATCGTAGGCATTCGACATTACCTTTACTTCCTGCACTGCATCGAGCGATGGAATGATGACCGCGCGGTTAGAGAAGTCTGAGATCGGAACGCCATCAATAAGGTAGTTGTTCGTGCTGGTCGGGGCGCCAGCAATGGATATCTGCGAAGAACCCGACTGATCCTGGAAGCGATTGAAACGCGGATCGCCGGTCGGCGTCACGTTGTTGGCAAGCTTCGAAAATAGAAATGGATTGCGGCCCAGGTTTGGCAGTTCGGTGAGTTTCTGCGAATCGAAGAGCTGACCATTTGACGCAGTGGATGTATCAATGACTGGCCCAGAAGCATTGACTTCGATGCTTTCGGCCGCAGATCCAATGGTAAGTGACACGTCAATCGCAACCGTCTGCTGCGTGCTGACGGTGATACCTTTCTGCTGATATTTTTTGAAGCTCGGCGATTCCACCACTAGTGTGTATGTACCGGGATTGAGCGATGAAAAGACATATTCGCCCGCACCAGTGCTCACGGTTGCACGTTTGATATTGGTTGCTTCATCGATGAGCGAAACCTGGGCTGCGGCTATGGAACTACCCGTCGCGTCTGTGATCAACCCACGCAGCGATCCGTAATACGTTTGCGCATGCACTGGCGCCAAAACAAATAGTGTCGCAAGCGCAAAAAGAAAAAGGCGTAGCCGCCCCCAGGGGCCTGGGATAGTACTTTGCATACACGTCCTCCACGGAAAGAAATAAAAACAGATTTTTTATATGTGCTTTTAGGTACGACCTTGCCGCCCGATCAAGCTGCGGAAGGAATCAATATTGCGCCGGTACTACAAACATCTGCTAAAGCTATTGGTTTCGCTTTCAATGCAGCGAGTGCGAGCGACTGTGTTATGGATTTCTCCAAACATAATGGCAAGCGCACAGCGATACAAGAATTGTTAGAAAGTTTGTTGGCCGCTATAAGTTTTTTTTCTAGCGGCTAGTTGAATGCAGTTATTTATAAGGCGGGTTTACCGTATTGCATATCTGCACCAACAACAAATGAACACAACAAGATAGGGCATATGCTCGGACAATTTCTTATAATGCAGCTTCATGGCAATCAGAATCAGCAATCAGGATGTTCTCCTGGTCATCGATATACAAAACGACTTCTGCACGGGTGGAGCGTTGGCTGTGCCAGATGGAGAACAAGTTGTCCCTGTAGTGAACCGGATCGCAAGCCATTTCGATCACATTGTCCTTACCCAGGACTGGCATCCACCAGGCCATTCTTCGTTTGCTTCTAGTCACACCAGCAAACAGCCTTTCGACTCTATAGAAGTTGCTTATGGCCAGCAAACACTATGGCCAGACCATTGCGTCATTGGAACCAGCGGAGCCGCGTTTCACCCCGGCCTTCATTTAGAAAAAGCTGAATTGATCCTTCGCAAGGGTTTTCGCAAGGAGATCGACTCCTACTCCGCATTTACAGAGAATGACCGCCGCATCTCAACAGGATTGGCCGGCTATCTCCGGGAGAGAAATTTCCAGCGTGTCTTTCTCACAGGCCTCGCTTATGACTATTGCGTACGTTTCTCCGCATTGGGCAGCATACAAGCAGGCTTCGAAACCTATGTGTTTGAAGACTCCTGTAAGGCAATTAATCTGCAAGGATCGGTGGATGACACGAAACGCGACTTCGCTGCGGCTGGCATTCACAGCATTATCGCGTCACACATTGAGTAAGAGGATGTGACACCTCCAATAGTTCGCGGTTGACATTGAAGAAGTTCAATGATATTTACTCAAATATGTACTTACTGCTGCCATCTAACAGTGTTTGCTCCCAGCTTCGCTCGGCTGCAGTTTGCCTGTGTTGTCCTGTCACAGCCTAGTTTCCATATCTCAATCTAGATAACTTTCAGCACCAGGCCGTGGTGTGTAGCGCTTCGTTTGCTACCGAAGCGCTGGCATGCGCGAAGGATCGTGTTGGCGTGAATTTTCATCGTTCAAAAGACTTGAATGCAGGTGTTGGTATGCCTGACGAATACAGCGGAAAGGCACGGCGCTTCGTCCGACGCACGCAGATCATCACGCTTCTATGGCTCTTAGTCATAGCCGGTGGCGCGCTCGCCGCGCGAGTGTTCATCTACCCAGCACATGGGCAGATAGCAGTGCGCAATCAAGGATTCGTCCCATATGCGGATGAGCCCATCAACTATCGCTCTAATAACTTAAGCGATCCCATAGCAAAGCTTCAAAAACGCATAGATAGCGGGCAAGTTACTCTAAACTATGAACCTACTCATAGTTACTTAAAATCGATTCTCGAGCAGTTAAACATTCCTATCAGCTCGCAGACACTGGTTTTTTCCAAAACGAGTTTCCAGTACAAGAAAATCTCACCGCAAACGCCACGAGCACTCTACTTCAACGACGACGTATACGTTGGCTGGGTACACGACGGCAAAGAATTGGAAGTCATCTCCTTCGATCCCATGCAGGGAGCGATCTACTATCTTCTTGACGCGGAAAAAGCCGATCATCCCGCATTCAAGCGCGCCGAACTCGATTGCACGCAGTGCCACATCGCAGCCGGAACACACAATGTCCCTGGTGTTTTGCTGCGATCCATCTATCCCAAACCCACCGGAACTCAAGCGCCTAAATCCACATCGTTCATCACCGGTCAGGAGAGTCCGCTCAAAGATCGTTGGGGCGGATGGTATGTCACTGGAACCAGCGGGCAGCAGCTCCACATGGGCAATGAAGTCGTGCAGGACCCTGAGCATCCAGAGGTTCTGAACCGGGCCGCCGGAGCCAATGTCCTCGATCTCTCCAGCCGCTTCGACACATCAGCTTATCTGTCAGGCAGCAGCGACATCGTTGCGCATCTTGTGCTTGCTCATCAGACACAGATGCACAACCTCATCACGCTCACCAACTATCAGGCCAGGATCGCGCTCCACTCGGAGACCGCGAAGAGCAAGCCTATCAGCGCACTGCCCGATGAAGTCCGTCAGCAATATCAGCGTCCGGCAGACGAGCTCGTGCGCTACATGCTCTTCACCAACGAAGCGCCGCTCGATGAACCCATCAAAGGAAATGCCGGTTTTGCTGAACAATTCGCCGCATTAGGGCCGCGTGACGCGCGCGGACGATCCTTGCGCGACTTCGATCTCCACAAGCGTATTTTCAAATACCCATGTAGTTATCTCATCTACTCCGAGTCTTTCGACTCCTTGCCCGAGCCCGCTAAAAGCTATGTCTATCACCGGATCTTTGAAGTGCTGACAGGGCAGGAGCAGGGAACGGAGTTCGCAACGCTCTCCAGCGCGGACCGCAGAGCCATTCTTGAGATTTTGTTGGCTACCAAGCCAAGTCTGCCCGATGAGTGGCGGCAGTATGCGAAGCAGGCGCATTTAGAGACTTTACTTCCGGGCCATAAACGGCGCGGGTAAGCAGTTCAACGGAACCATATAGAAAGGAATGATTGTATGAGAAGTGTTTCAAGGAGTCTCATAGCCCTCGCGGCTGTCATTATAAGTTTTGGTGCAGTTGCGGCCCATGCTGAATTACCCAACACGGCAACTAACGTAACAGGCCGCTGGGATGCCAGCATCACCATCAAGGAAACGGTAATTCCATTTCGCCTCGACCTATCCGAAGAAGGAACGAATCTAAAGGCCACGCTCTACAACGGTGACGATACAGAAACGACCACCAGCGCAAAGCTCGAGAATGGCGCAATCATCTTGAACTTCGAACACTATCTCACCAGGATCACCGCCAGCCCAAAGGATGGACAACTCACAGGAAAGGTCGAAGGGCGCTTCGAAGCGGAGCGTTACATCTCCGAGTATCCCTTCCAGGCAAAGCGATATGTTCCATCGACAGTCGCATCTGCAAATGTCCCGCGCATCGATGGTCTTTGGGAGATTCCGCACGAAAGCCCCAAGGGTGAAAAGGCCTGGCGGCTGATCGTGAAGCAATCCGGAGCAGAGGTCTCCGCATCCATTCTGCGCATCGATGGTGACACTGGAGCACTTACAGGAACTTATAGCGACGGAAAATTTATTCTCAGCCACTTCGACGGCTCACGGCCTCTACTGGCCGAAGTCACTCCTCAAAGAGATGGGACACTTGAAATCCATCTGAATGGTGCCTATACGCCAAAGGACAAACTGATCGCCTATCGCCCCAAGCAGGCTCGCGCCAAAGGTTTTCCCGAGCCATCGAGCTTCACAGCGCACACAACGGTTCGTGATCCGAATGAGCGGTTCGCTTTCAACTTCCCGGATGTGAACGGGAAGCTAGTCTCAAACAACGATCCGCAATTCAAGGACAAAGTTGTTCTCGCCATCGTGACCGGGACCTGGTGCCCGAATTGCCACGACGAAGCACAGTATCTCGTGCAGCTTTACAAGAAATACCACGACAAAGGACTTGAAATCGTCGCACTCGATTTCGAAGAGCCTGAGCAGCAGGAAGACCTCACGCGCGAGAAGGCCTTCGTGAAGCAGTATGGAGTTCCGTACACCTATCTCATCGCCGGAGCGCCCGCCGAGATGTGGGAGAAAGTTCCTCAGGCCGTCAATCTCAATACATGGCCTGCAACGCTGTTCATCGGTCGCGATGGCCACGTCAAGCTCATCCACGCAGGTTTTGCCGGACCAGCCAGCGGCACATACAATCAGCAGCTCAAATCAGAATTCACATCGACAATCGAGCACCTTCTCGCGGAAAAGAGCGCAGACGTAGCATCTGCCGAAATTCCATCGACGCCACTTCCTTAAACGCCAGTAACCTTCCGAGCCTCGGGTGCGCCAATACCCGAGGCCTTGTTTTTCCTAAACCATTTCCATGAATTTAACTTGCAATAGGCCTTCAGGTATAACGTTTACTTGAGAGATCCGGCAGAATGCGCAAGTTATCTATTTTCCTTATATGTCTATGTCTAGCTGCACTCCGCGTCACAGCCCAAACCCCTGTATCGATCCAGGTCGATTTAGCAAAATCGCAAGGAACATACAAGCCAATCTACAGCTGGTTTGGCTACGACGAATCGAATTACACAACCATGAGATATGGCAGGCAGCTGCTGACGGAGTTGCACGATCTAAGCCCGGTGCCTGTTTACATCCGCGCACATCATCTGTTCACATCCGGCAACGGCGTGCCAGAACTGAAGTGGAGCTCCACCAATATCTTCACCCTCGACGCGCAGGGCAAGCCCGTCTACGACTTCAAGATCATCGACCAGATATTCGACGCGTATAAAGATGCCGGAGTACGGCCAATGGTCGAATTGGGTTTCATGCCCAAAGATCTCTCCACGAAGACTGATCCATATCAGGTTCACTTTCCTGATAATCCAACAGCAGGCGGCTCCAACAACCCGCCAAAAGACTATGCACTATGGGGCGAGCTGGTCAGGAAGTTTACCGAGCATCTTGTACAGCGCTACGGTAGAGAAGAAACCAGCCAATGGTATTGGGAAGTATGGAATGAACCAGACATCAGTTATTGGCACGGCACTCCCGAGGAATACTACAAGCTCTATGACTATGCCGTAGCAGGCGTCCGCGCAGCATTGCCCGGAGCGCTTGTAGGCGGTCCAGCCAGCACCGGGCCGGGTTCAGCAAAGGCCGCAATGTTTTTGGATAACTTCCTCAAGCATGTTGCAGACGGCAAAAGTGCTGCGGACGGAAAATCCATACCGCTCGATTTCATCTCATTCCACGTAAAAGGACGCCCAACGGTTGTCGATGGGCACGTGCGTATGGGGCTCGACAAAGAGCTGATCGATGCACAGGAAGGCTTTCGTATCGTCGCCAGCTATTCAAAGTTCATCAAGCTGCCCATCATCCTCAGCGAAGCCGATCCGGAAGGATGCGCAGCCTGCTCGGCGAAGATGAACCCAGCGAATGCTTACCGCAACGGTACTCTCTATCCCACATACACCGCTGCCGCCATCAAGGGACTCTTCGAGCTGCAGGATCGCTACAAAGTTAATCTCATCTCCATGCTCACCTGGGCCTTCGAGTTCGAGGACAGGCAATACTTTGAAGGTTTCCGAACGCTGGCAACCAACGGTGTCGATAAACCAGTGCTGAATATCTTCCGTATGGCCGCACTCATGTCCGGCGAGCGCGTCAGCACCAGCAGCACATCGCAGGTATCGCTCGACGGCATTCTCAAAAATGGAGTAAAAGCGTCACCCGATATCGACGCCTTTGCAACCCGAGGCAATCATGAAGCAGCCGTGATGCTTTGGAATTATCACGACGACGATCTGCCTGCCGCTCCCGCGCAAGTGCAGATAGAAATCACAGGAGTACCGTCAAACATACATCGCGTATTGGTAGAACACTATCGGATAGACGAAGACCACAGCAACGCCTACACAGTCTGGAAAGCAATGGGCTCTCCTCAAAATCCCACGCCAGAGCAATACAAAAAGCTACAATCCGCCGGACAGTTGCAACTGCTCACATCGCCAAAATGGTTCGACATCAACGATGGAAAAATAACGATCACAACCGAACTTCTAGAACAGGCCGTATCATTTTTGTGTCTAAAATGGTAGTGAGGGAAAAGAGCAAAAATTTCCTCACTCCTCTGATGAGTTCTACCCGTAAACACTGGGAATATACCAGGCTCTAGTCCTTGTCCATTGGCCTGAGAGATGTACCCGATGCTTTTGAGATATCGTGAACGTCCTTCCTGGATAAACCTGCAAATTTAGCATCTAAGCAAGAGCTAATCGAAGAGATTATTTTCAAGGTGTGGTGCATATGGCTCGGGTTCGGAAGCTGATCATTGCAATCTTATTGGTTGTACTCGGCACCGCGTTGGCGGGTACTTTTCTGACGCGCGGAGTAATGGAATATCTTCCTTTCCTGCAGGCTAAAAAGGGGAGCTGGACCGGGGAGTATGTCTCGCACGGCATAGTTGATCAGCGGCCATGGCAAACGGCGGCCACTCTGGCAGCTATGGCGCAGTCTGCGGAAGAGCGAGAGTTTGCCCGCGAGGCTGAAAGGCTCGCCGATCACGAGGTAGACCAGGCTTTCTCGCAATCCCTACGGCAGGCAAGCCTGGAAAAGCAGAAGCTCAGCGATAAGGCTCTGGCGTTGCAGCAACGAGTAACGGAACTCCAGGGAATTGTGAAGAGCGATCAGGCTCGCGTCGCTGCGCTGACTGGAAACGCAGGAGCGACGGCGGATGCCGCTGCATCGAAAGGCAGCGATCTTGAAGTAGCGAAGGCTCAACTAGGTCTCGATCAAAACGAGCTGGAAGATTCCATCGAAGATCTTTTGCGTGAGAGTGGCGATCAGCGGATCAAGATTCAACAGGAATTAACGGCGCGCCAGGCTGCGATGAAGAAGTACTACGACAGCGCTTCGAAGGACGATGGTCAGACCGCCGTGAGCACTGCGGAGCAGTACAAGACGCTGGCGCAACAGATCTCCGCGTGGCGGTCTCATCGCAAGAGAAGACAGTTGATTGCGCAGGCCGAGCAGTTGGCCGCGGCCGATGTCGCGGCGCTAACGGGCGATCAGGCAAGCATGAAGACCGAAGCTGCTGCCCAGGCCTCTGCGACAGCGACATCATTGTCGAGTTCCGAACGGGTAGAGCGGCTGCAGCAACAGACAGCGCAACAGAACATTCAAAGCATCCTGAACGATCGCCTAGGAGCACAGCAGCAACTTGTCACCTTGTACGGGCGATGGGGAAAGCAAATAGAGATACAGGACAAGATTGTCATTCATCTCATGCTGAAGTCGCTCGCAGTCATCGCGGCGATCTGCTTGCTGACGATACTGGCCGGCTGGGGTTTGCAAGTGGCTCTGGAACGGGTGTTCCGCGATCGTCGGCAGAAGCAGACGCTGAAGACGGTTCTGAATCTGGGCACACAGGTAGTTGGTCTGCTGCTGGTGCTGCTGGTCATCTTCGGCGTACCGCAGCAGATGCCGACAATTCTGGGTCTGGCCACGGCAGGATTAACGGTGGTCTTCCAGGACTTCATCCTTGCGTTTTGCGGTTGGTTTGTACTGATGGGATCAAACGGAATCAGGGTGAGGGACTGGGTCGAGATCGATGGCGTGGGTGGAGAAGTGGTGGAACTCGGGATATTCCGCACTTGGCTGCTGGAGACAGGGAACTGGACGGCGAATGGCCATCCCACAGGCAGAAGAGTGTCGTTTCTGAATGGCTATGCCATCCGGGGGAAATATTTCAACTTCTCTACAGTAGGGCAATGGATGTGGGACGAGATCAGGGTCAACATACCGCCCAGCACGAATATGCATCCTCTCATTGAGAATATCTACGAAGCATCGGTGAAGGCCACAGAGGCCGATGCAAAGAAGGCGCAAGAGGAATGGAAGAGAGTGACGCACGAGGAAGGATCGCCGCAGTTCAGCGCGATGCCCTCCGTCAACCTGCGACCAGCCGGATCGGGTGTCGACATCGTAGTCCGCTACATAACGCGAGCCGGAGTGAGACTGGGAACTAGAAATCAGTTATTCGAGATGATAGTCGATCTTATGCAAGGCGCACCAAAAGACGGTGAGAAACCCGATCAACAACCACTTCACAAGACAAAATGACTATGCCCGACACGAGTTTAGTGCGAATTGTTTTAGAAACCCTCACAGCAGATGGCAGGTGGCCCACTCAAGCTTCTTTTGCTTGAGTGGGGGAAATGCTACAGCTATATCGATGCCGTCTCTTTCATCCTGAATGATGATTTGATGATTGTGATAGCAAGGCTGGATTGCAAATAGCTTACAACGCAATGGCGGAGAGTGTGGGATTCGAACCCACGATACCCGTTAAGGTATACACGCTTTCCAAGCGTGCGCCTTCAACCACTCGGCCAACTCTCCAATAACTTCTCTATCGAATCTAACATAAGCAACCGTCCTGCATGTAGCCGCTACAATCGAAAGAATCACGCGCCATGACAACCCACCAGGCAGAGGTAGAGGTATTCGATCAGCGCTCGAACGCAGTCGATCTGCGCCGCGAACTCCGTGCCCTGCTGGCGATCGCCATCCCTGTTGTTCTTTCAGAACTCGGCTGGATGACCATGACTATCGTCGATCTCGTCATGGTCGGCAAGCTTGGCCCCGTATCGATTGCCGCCGTCGGCCTGGGCAATGCTATTTATTACGCGCCATCGCTCTTCGGCATCGGTCTCCTGCTTGGTCTCGACACGCTCGTCTCGCAAGCCTGGGGAGCAGGTGATTACGACGACTGCCATCGCTCATTGGCGCAGGGGATCTATATCGCCATAGCCTTCACGCCACTGCTCATGCTGTCGATCATCGTCGCAGAATTCCTCTTCGCCGGACGTGGCGTCGATCCCACCGTAGCCATGCTCACCCGCGCCTATGACAGCGCGCTCAACTGGAGCACCTTCCCGCTCCTAGTCTATGGAGGATTTCGCCGTTACCTCCAGGGTGTCGGCAGAGTGCGGCCCATCACCTTCGCGCTTATCTCCGCGAACCTAATCAACCTCGCGGGCAACTGGATTTTCATCTACGGACGCTTTGGCATGCCGGCATTAGGCGTGCGCGGTTCCGCAATCTCCACCTGCGCCGCTCGCGTCTATATGGCAGCGGTGTTGATCTACGCAGCGTGGGCGCATGAGCGCAGCCGTGGCCATCGCCTATTCGCGCACTGGCCCGGCCCAGACTGGACACGCATCCGCGCGCTGCTCAAGCTTGGCATCCCAGCCGCATTTCAGGTCGTGCTCGAAGTCGCGGCCTTTGGAACTGCCACCATCATGGCCGCGCATCTCACGCCCGTAGCGCTCGCCACGCACGAGATTATTCTCAGCTGTGCGGCATACACCTACATGGTGCCTCTCGGAATCTCAGCAGCAGCAGCCGTGGCCGTAGGGCACGCTATCGGAGCAGGGAATCAGGCACGCGCCCGGCGCGCTGGCTATCTATCGATTGCATTGGCAGTAGGATTCATGACGTTCACCGCCATTATGTTCCTCGTAATGCCGCGTCCCATTCTAAAAATCTGGAGCAGCGAACCGCATCTGCTCGCTCTCGGAGCGCATATCCTTGCCATCGTTGCCGCATTTCAAATCTTCGATGGAGCGCAAATCGTCACCAGCGGTGCGCTGCGAGGCATGGGAGAAACGCGTTTTCCTATGCTGATGAATCTGGCCGGCTATTGGGTGCTCGGCCTGCCCTTGGGAGCGATCCTATGCTTCCACCTGCGCTGGGGCCTCTCCGGCCTGTGGATAGGACTGACCGTAGCCCTCATCCTGATCGCCATACTGCTCGTTACCCGTTGGCGCAAAGCCACACAGTTTGTTTAGTGTCGTTTATAAAAAGGTGTCATCCTGAGCGAAGTGACCGAAGGGAACGCAGTCGGAGGACCTGCGGTCTGCCTCAATCAGCAAGTACCTACTCCCCATGCTTGCTCTTCTTCAAGATCTTCTTAACCAGGCTGCTTAGAGAAATCTTCGATAGCTCGTCCTTCAATGCGCTCTCAGCATCTTTGAATACCTCGCCAAGCACAGAGCTAACCTTCGCTACATGCGGCCCCGAAAACGAAGCTGCATGAAACAGTTCATCGCTGCCCAGCGCTTTATACACTTGGCTGAGCGAAATCTCTTTGGCCGGCCGCGCCAGCCGCGAACCGCCATTCGGACCCTTCTGGCTTTCCACCAGTTCGGCTGCTTGCAGTAGCGAAAAAACGCGGCGAATCACTACGGGGTTCGTGTTGAGCTTGCGTGCAACATCCTCTGAGGTCTGCAGTACTTCCGGTTCGACAGCGAGCAGAACGAGGGCGTGGACGCCGGTCGCGAATCGGGTATTGACGGCCATGAGCACACCCTACCACAGGTTCGTTCAGATCAATATGCAGAAGTGAGCATCCATTCGTAACCGTGGCAGTTTTCTCAATGGCAACCGTGCTAGCATCAAGAATTCTTCACTGAAATGGGAGTAAGTAACCTTTGCGGATTCTTTTTGTTGGAGATGTCTTCGGCAGCGCAGGCCGTCGCATCGTGCGCGAGCATCTCGGTCACGTTATTACCGGGCGTCAAGTTGACCTTGTCATCGTCAACGCCGAAAACGCCGCGGGTGGATTCGGTGTAACACCAGGCATTGCAGACGACTTGTTCAACCTCGGCGCGCACGTCCTCACCACCGGCAATCACGTGTGGGACAAGAAAGACATCATTGAGTACATGCAGTCCGTTCCTGCCGATAGCCACGAGCGGCCCCGCCGCATCATCCGTCCAGCAAACTACGTTGCCGGAACACCCGGCCACGGCTACTATCAGGATGAGTTGCCGTCAGGGCAGGAATACGCCGTCATCAACCTGCAGGGCCGTGTCTTCATGGCGTCAAACGATGACCCATTCCGCACCGCCGACGAGCTGCTGAAGCAGATCAAGGCAAAAGTCATCTTCGTCGACTTCCACGCCGAAGCTACATCAGAAAAGGCCGCGCTAGGTTGGTACCTCGATGGCCGAGTCACAGCCGTGATAGGAACCCACACGCATGTCCCCACAGCAGACGACCGCGTACTGCCAGGCGGAACAGCCTATCAGACCGACGTAGGCATGAGCGGCCCATACGACAGCATCATAGGCGTCGAAAAAGAATTGGTGTTGCAACGCTTCCTGACGGGCATGCCGGGAAAATTCGAAGCCGCAAAAGGCGATCCACGCATGGCCGCAACGTTGATCGAATGCGACGGAGCCACAGGGCGAGCGATTTCAACGCAAAGATTGCTGTTAGGGGAATAGAAAATATGTCCAATTACAAAACGGTGTCATTCTGACATTGGGCTTGCGAGGAAAGGGATCGGCTCTTCTCCATTTTAATTAAATTGGTGTCATCCTGAGCGAAGCGAAGGACCTGTTTCTTCTTTCGCGCCCTATAAATCCCAATCCTCCGCGAGATCAACCCAAGTAGGATTTTCCTGCTCAATAAGCGCAATCTTCTTGGCCCGAAGCCATCCCTTCAGTTCTTTTTCACGATCAATAGCATTCTCGATATACCAATAGGATTCAAACCACACAAGACGCTTGCACCGGTATTTCGCGGTAAATCCACTACACAAGCCCTGCTTATGCTCATAAACACGTTGTCGAATATTTCCAGTCACACCCACATACAAAACCCGGCTAGCGCTAGCAACGATGTATGTGTAATAAGTGCGCCTTTGTTTCATGCTTGTTTATTTAAGGTATTTCTACACTGATCAGCATCTAAAAAACTAAGCTCCCTCAAAACGGTGTCATCCTGAACGAACCCTGAGCTTGCCGAAGGGGAAGTGAAGGACCTGTTTTTCGTCTCGGACGGTAGAAATGTCGGCTATTTAGGCAGTATTTTGACGCTGCAAACAAAAAACAGGTCCTTCGCTACACTCAGGACGACACCACTTTTTAAGAAATTACTCAGTCGTACCACTCTGCGGTCGCAACAGCGGAAACAAAATCACATCCCGAATCGACTTAGCCCCAGTAAGAATCATCGTCAACCGGTCAATGCCAATGCCTTCGCCACCCGTAGGAGGCAGCCCATAAGCCAGCGCGCGAACATAGTCCTCATCCATCTGATGAGCCTCATCATCACCGCGCTCGCGCTCGCCAATCTGCTGCTCAAAGCGCTTACGTTGCTCTTCAGGATCGTTCAACTCGCTGAAAGCATTCCCAACCTCAAAGCCGCCAATGTAGAACTCAAAACGCTCCACCCAATCCGGCTCATCCGGCTTCTGTTTCGACAACGGAGAAACCGCAAGAGGGAAGTCATAGATAATCGTTGGCTGAATCAGATGATCCTCTGCGACAGTCTCAAAGATCGTAGCGATGGTCTTACCGCAAGGTTCGCCAGGTTTGAATTCAATGGCGACCTTTGCTGCACGTAAACGTTCGACCAGAGCAATCACCGCAGCATCGCTGTCAAAATCCCCCATCGATGGCTTGGCTCCAGCAACCTCCGGCCAGAACTCAAGAATCGCCTCACGCATCGAATACCGCCGCCACTTCGCCAGATCGATCCCGTCATCGTTGAACGAAGTCAGCGTAGTCCCATTCACCTCATTCGCAACGAAGATAATTAACTCCTCAGTAAGCGTCATCAGGTCGTGATAATTCGCATACGCCTGATAAAACTCAAGCATCGTGAACTCAGGGTTATGCTGCGTCGAGATGCCTTCATTGCGAAAGTTGCGATTGATCTCATATACGCGGTCCAGCCCGCCCACGGTGAGCCGCTTCAAATAAAGCTCAGGAGCAATGCGCAGAAAAAGATCGATATCAAGCGCATTGTGATGCGTCTTGAAAGGCCGCGCCGCCGCACCGCCAGCAATCGGCTGCATCATCGGAGTTTCAACTTCGATATACCCACGCCCATCAAAGAACTTCCGCAACGCCGACAACACTTTCGCGCGCTTCACAAAGACATCCCGCACATGAATCTCAGCCGGAGTGCCCTCGTTCAGCAGCGTATTCATGAAGAGGTCGACATATCGCTGCCGGTAGCGTAGCTCCACGTCAGCCAGCCCGTGATACTTCTCCGGAAGCGCTAACATGGCCTTCGAGAGAAACGTAATCGTCTCTATATGGATCGAAAGCTCGCCTGTCCGTGTGCGGAAGAGATAGCCGCTCACACCAATGTGATCGCCCAGGTCGAGCAGTTTATATAGCTCAAACGCCTGATCGCCGACAGCATCCTTGCGAACATAAATCTGCAGCCGCTCGCCATTCTGTTGCAGGTGAGCAAACCCAGCCTTGCCCTGTCCGCGAATCGCCAT
>Ga0137415_10002990_pt1 | contig 16741 bp, 13 predicted proteins | sample CZODoug3_1_1_16f_FD_183082 | JGI IMG/M metagenome (GOLD analysis project Ga0137415, IMG submission 183082) | Vadose zone soil fungal communities from Angelo Coast Range Reserve, California, USA - CZODoug3_1_1_16fungal (Hybrid Assembly) | ecosystem: Environmental > Terrestrial > Soil > Vadose...
GCCTGGCCGCTGTCGTAGGGCAGCTCCCGGATCTCCGGGTCCCAGATCCACCACAGCTGCGACAACGGGCCCGGTGGGACCTTGGCGAGTTCGCCGAACACATTGCGCAGCATCCGCTCCCGGTCCGTGGCCATGACGAGCGCCCGCCGCACGTCGCGGTCGGCGAACAGCGGGTGAGGCTTGGTCGAATCGCCGGGGGCGGCCAGGTTGAACCCGACGTACCCGTATGCGGACCCCTTGTAGGGATAGCACGCGATCTTGGGGTCCGGGCACGCACGCTGCACGTTGTCGGGCGTGATCAGCACCTCCACCGCATCCGCGTCGCCCGTGATCAGCTGCGTCACCGCCCCCTGCTGATCTGGCGTGAAGCGCCAGATCACGCGCCGGAGATGGGGGCGGCCGAGGAAGAAGGTCGAGTCCGCGGCGAGCTCGATGCTTTCACCGGCCTTCCAGGCCGAGAAGCGGTACGGTCCGTCGCCCACGGGCGCGCGCCCGAACGGCACGCTGCGCCACTGATTGCGCGGGACCTCGCGTAGCAGATGCGCCGGCAGGATGCGCAGATGGTACACCGCATCGTAGAACATCTCCGGATAGCGCTGCCGGAACCGGAACACCACCGTGAGCGAATCACGCGTGGTGACCGCGGCGATCTGGCGCAGCGAGGGGCGGAAGGAGGAGTTGACGAGGGTGTCGGTGTACGCGTCGTAGGTGAAGGCCACGTCTGCCGCCGTCACCGCCTGGCCGTCCTGCCACCGGGCCCGCGGATCCAGGTGAAACACCAGCGTCGTCGGTGCGTCCCACTCCCACCGCTCGGCCAGGCGGGGCTGGAAGTCCTCGTCCCCGATCGTGTTTCCCGAAAGCCCGAGGTCCGCGAGCTTCAAGAACAGTTGATCCGTCACGTCGCGCGTGATCGCGAACTCGCTCACAGGCGGCAGCAGGATATCCGGCTCCCCTCCGGAGGCGATGACCATTGTCCCGCAGTACTCTCCGGTACAGCCGACCGGGCGCTCGCACCCGGCGGCGAGCAGGAGGCCGGCGAGCGCCGCGAGGGTCAGGCCGTTGCAGGTGCGGGTGGTTGGCATGGCGCCTAAGATTCCACGCGACGCCTAGCGGCGCCAGGTCCAATCGGGATCGAGAAACGGCGCGATGGAGGGCGGTGCAGGGGGGTGGAGGATGGTGGAGGTGAAATCATCGCCCCACGCCTGCACGACCGCTTCGGCAACTTCGTCCCACGTCACTCGGCGTCCCAACTCCTCCGAAAGCGTGGTTGCCGCACCAGCGGCTTGAGGCTGGCGGCTTACGGCCGTAATGACCTCCTGCGACCCCGCCAGCAGAATCGAGCCGTGCTGCAGGAACGCTCGTTCCTCACGCACCTGGGCCGAGCCGATCAGCTTTCGCCCCCCGACGAGCACTTCGCCGCCGACCGGGGTCGCGAAGCATGAGCCCCGGCGGTCAGGCGGTCGGGTGGTCGGCCGGTCGGGCGCGAGCGTGGTCGCGACACCGAGCGTCTGCAGCGCCGCCGCGAGGCGCGCGTGAATTGCATGGTATGCCGCGCGCAGTCCGCCAAACGTCGCGATCGGGGCGGCCACGGCATAGGTCACTTCGTGCTCGTGCCACACCGCACCGCCGCCGGTGGGGCGTCGCACGACATCGAGCCCGAGCCGCGCGATGGCCGTGCGATCATAGCGCGCTCGGGCCGCCTCGTTCCGGCCGAGCGAGAGGCAAGGCGGGTCGAACCGATAGAGCCGCAGGAAGGATCGTCCGGAGCGCGCGGCCGCGGCGAGGAGGCTCGCGTCGATGGTCATGTTGGCGGCCCCGCTCCGGCCGGCCGGCTCGCGCGTCAGCTCCCACTCGAGCTGCCGCTCAGTCAGCAGCAAGCGCGTAGGCTTCCATGGGCGGGCAGACGCACACCAGGTTCCGGTCGCCAAAGGCGCCGTCCACCCGGCTCACGGACGGCCACACCTTGTGGGCCCGCGTCCAGACGGCGGGGAAGGCGGCGCGCTCGCGCGCATAGGGACGGTCCCACGCGTCGGCGATCAGGTCTTCCAGCGTGTGCGGCGCGTTCGTGAGCAGGTTGTTGCCGCGCGGCTGGGTTTGCTCCTCCACCTCGCGGATCTCCTGGCGAATCGCGATCAGCGCGTCGCAGAAGCGGTCCAGCTCCTCCTTCGACTCGCTCTCCGTCGGCTCGATCATCAGCGTGCCGGCAACCGGGAACGAGACCGTGGGAGGATGGAAGCCGTAGTCGATGATCCGTTTCGCGATGTCCTCCACTTCGATCCCGGCCGACGCCTTGAAGGGCCGGCAATCGATGATGCACTCGTGGGCGACCAGGCCGTGCTGTCCCGTATACAGGAGCGGGTAGTGGGCCGCGAGCCGGCGCGCGACGTAGTTGGCGTTGAGGATCGCCACTTTGGTGGCCTCCACGAGCCCCTCGCGTCCCATCAGGGCGACGTAGGCCCAGGAGATCGGCAGGATCCAGGCACTGCCCCACGGCGCGGCCGACACGGTCCCGCACGGTTGCTGCTGGCGCAGCGGCACGACCGGATGATCCGGGAGGAACGGGCCGAGGTGGGCCGCCGCACAGATTGGCCCCATCCCCGGGCCCCCACCGCCATGGGGGATGCAAAAGGTCTTGTGCAGGTTCAGGTGGCAGACGTCGGCGCCGATGTCCGCTGGGCGGACCAGGCCCACCTGCGCGTTCATGTTCGCGCCGTCCATGTATACCTGCCCACCGTGTGCGTGGATGATTTCGCACACCTGGCGGATGGACGCCTCGAACACGCCGTGGGTCGACGGATAGGTGACCATGAGCGCCGCCAGCGTGTCCTTATGCTCGGCGGCCTTGGCGCGCAGGTCCTCCACGTCGATGTTGCCGCGCGCGTCCGATTGTACCGGCACGACGTCCAGCCCGGCCATCACCGCGCTCGCGGGGTTGGTGCCGTGCGCCGAGGTCGGGATCAGGCAGGTGGTGCGGTGGTCCTCGCCGCGGGAGCGGTGATACGCCCGGATCACGAGCAGGCCGGTGAACTCGCCCTGTGCCCCCGAGTTTGGCTGCAACGAGACTTTCGGAAACCCGGTGATCTCCGCCAGCATGTCTTCAAGCTGGCGGAACAAGGTGCGATAACCGGTGGCCTGCTCCCGTGGCGCGAACGGATGCAGCCGGTTGAACTCGCGCCACGACAGCGGCACCATCTCCGTGGTCGCGTTGAGCTTCATGGTACACGAGCCCAGCGGGATCATGGCCGACGTGAGCGACAAGTCGCGCGCTTCGAGGCGCTTGATGTAGCGCAGCATCTCCGTCTCGGAGCGGTAGCGGTGGAAGACCGGATGCGTGAGGTAGGTGGAGGTGCGGCGCAGCGCGCCGGGGATCGAGGGGTCGGCCGTTGCGCCCAGGTCCTCGACCATGAAGGGCAGCCCTTCGTTGAGCGAAAACGCCGTGACGAGGTCCGCCAGGTCGCCCAGGGTCGTGGCCTCGTCGAGCGAAATCCCGATCAGCGTCGGGGAGATGACCCGCAGGTTGATGCGGCGCGCCCGGGCCGCGTCGAGCAGGCGCGGGAGCGCCCACGACTCGACCTCCACGCACAGGGTGTCGAAGAACGACGAGTGCACCAGACGGTACCCGAGCCGGGTCACTGCCTGGCCGAGCAGGACGGCGAGGGTGTGGACGCGATCGGCAATGCGGCGCAGCCCCTCGGGGCCGTGATACACGGCGTACATGCTCGCCATCACGGCGAGGAGCACCTGCGCGGTGCAGATGTTGCTCGTAGCCTTCTCGCGGCGGATGTGCTGCTCGCGCGTCTGGAGCGCCATGCGGAGCGCCGGGCGCCCCGCGGCATCGCGCGACACGCCGATGATGCGGCCGGGGACGTGGCGCCGGTGGGCCTCGCGCGTAGCGAAGAAGGCCGCGTGGGGCCCGCCGTACCCCATCGGGACGCCGAAGCGCTGCGAGTTCCCCACGGCGATGTCCGCGCCCCACTCGCCGGGGGGCGTGAGCAGGGTGAGGGCGAGCAGGTCCGTCGCGACCGTCACGAGCGCGCCCACGGCGTGTGCCTTTTCACACACCGCGCGGTAATCCTCGATCTTCCCGTCCGTCGTGGGATACTGCAGCAGCGCGCCGATCACGCCGGGACGGAATGCGAAGCTTGCGGGATCCGCGACCACCGTCTGCACGCCCCGGGCTTCCGCCCGGGTCCGCACGACCGCGATCGTCTGGGGGTGGCATCCCTCGGCGATCATGAACATCGGGGTGGTGCCGGCCGGCACGCTCGCGACCGCCTCCGTCAGATGCATGGCTTCGGCGGCGGCGGTGGCTTCATCGAGCAGGGAGGCGTTGGCGATCGGGAGGGCGGTGAGGTCGGCGACCATCGTCTGGAAGTTGAGCAGGGCCTCGAGCCGGCCCTGCGCGATCTCCGGCTGGTACGGCGTGTACGCCGTGTACCAGCCCGGGTTCTCGACGATGTTGCGCTGGATCACCTGGGGCGTGAACGAGTGGTAGTAGCCCATCCCGATGTAGGAGCGGTACAGCTGGTTCTGCGCCGCGAGGCCGCGCAGCGCCTGCAGCACCTCGCGCTCGGTGCGCCCAGGCGGCAGCGCCAGCGGGCGCCGCAGTCGGATGTCCTCCGGCACGACGGCATCGATGAACGCGTCGAGTGACTCGTATCCCAGCGTGGCCAGCATGCCCCGCGTCTCGTCGGGACTCGGTCCGATGTGGCGGGTGACGAAGCGGTCGGCGGGGGCGAGCGCAGCGCGGACGGTCGGCATGACGTTATTGCCCGATGGTCTTCTTGTACGCCTCGTTGCTCAGCAGCTGCTCGAGCTCCGCCGCCGTCTTCGGGCGGAGCTTGATCATCCAGCCCGCGCCGTAGGGATCGCGATTGACGAGCGCCGGGTCGCCCTCGAGCGCCTTGTTCACCTCGGTCACCGTGCCGGCGAGAGGCGCGTACAACTCCGACACCGCCTTCACCGCCTCGATCGTGCCGAACACGTCGCCGCGTGCCAACACGGCGCCGACCTTGGGCAGGTCCACGTACACCACATCGCCGAGCTCGCCCTGGGCGTAGTCGGTGATGCCGACCTGCACGACGGCTTTATCGCCCGTCTGCTTCACGTACTCATGGTCCTTGGTGTAGCGCAGATCGGCCGGAATGTTCGCCATGCAGGGTCGCTCGCTCGTGGGCGCGGAAGGTCGCGGCGAAGGTTACCCGGGGCACCGAAGCACTGTCAAGGCAACGGGTTGGCAGCTGGAAACAGATCGGATCGCGGCGCCAGCCCCGCCGCGCCGGGCTCGACCAGGAGCAGCCGGCCGGCGCCCCAGGGCCGGAGATCCAGGCGCACCGCGACGGGGTCGGGGTCGTCGGAGAGGGCGGCGAGCACGCCCGGACGGCCGGCGCGCAGCCATGTCTGCTCCGCCGCCGGCGCGGCGGCGGCGGTCGCGACGATGGCGTCCGGCGGCCGCCGACGGCCGCCCAGCGCTTTCTCGATCGCCGCCGCGTCCCCCGTGACCCGCCGGATCGACAGCCCTGCGTCCGCGTAGCGGTCCGCGATGGCGTTGAGCGCCAGCTGGTCGGGCGCCTCCGCCGCCGCAAGCAGCAGCGAGCGCGCGGGTCGCCCGCCCAATGCGGCCACCGCCGCGCGGTGGCGCAGGTCGTCGAACACGGTGCGGGCTTGACGCTCGAGCTGCTTGAGCGACCGCTCGTTCTCGATCACGAAGTCGCTCTGCCCCCGCTTGCGCTCCGCGGGCATCTGCGCCGCGATCATCCGGTCGGCCTCGTCGTTCGAGAGTCCGCGCATGGTGCGCAGCCGCGTGCGCCGCAGCGCCGCGCTCGCGTCCACCAGGACCACGGCATCGAACTGGGTCGGGTCGAGCGCCTCGAACAGCAGGGGGATGTCGTTGACGACGAGCAGGTCGCCCGCCTCACCGGCCTCGCGCAGCAGCTCGTCGCGGCGGCGACGGACCGCGGGGTGCACGATCTGGTTGAGCGCGTCGAGGGCCGCCTGATCGCCCATCACTTTGCCTCGGAGCGCCGCGCGGTCGAGGGTCCCGTCGGACGCAAGGACGTCCGCGCCGAAGCGGCCGGCGATCGCGGCCAGCACCTCGCCGCCGGGCGTCTGGGCCTCGCGGGCGAGGGCGTCCGCGTCAATGATCGTAGCACCCCAGCGATGGAACAGGTCGACGACGGTCGACTTTCCCGCGGCAATGTTGCCGGTCAACGCGACGTTCAGCATCGGGAGCAGGGAGCAGGGAGCAGGGAGCCGGCCGTGCAGCGGCGCGTACCGCTCCCCGCTCCCTGCTCCCTAGAGTAGCGCCGTCTGATCCTCATCCGCCCTCGGGACTTTATGACAGTGCCGGCACCTCGCCTCGTACGACTCGCGGCCGCCGACCATGATGGTCGGGCTTTCCCACAGGGCCGGCTGGCCGTTCACGAGACGCTGGTTGCGGCTGGCCGGCCCGCCGCATACTACGCAGATCGCCTGGAGCTTGTCGACGATCTCGGCGACGGCGAGGAGCGTGGGCATCGGCCCGAACGGCAGGCCGCGGAAATCCATATCGATCCCGGCCAGCACGATCCTGACGCCGCGGTCGGCGAGCCCGTTCGCAGCCGCGACGATCCCATCGTCCAGGAACTGCACTTCGTCGACGGCGAGGACTTCGGTGTCCGGCCGGACGGCGCGCACCACCCCATCCGAGGAATCCACGGGCTCGGCTTCCACCGTACCGCCGTCGTGCGTGCTCACCGTGTACAGCCCGGCGTAGCGGGCATCGAGATGTGACTTGAAAACCTGGACGTGCTTGCGAGCGATCACCGCCCGCCGCACCCGGCGCACTAACTCTTCGCTCTTCCCGGAAAACATCACGCCGGCAATGACTTCGATCCAACCGGGGCGGGTACCGTGGAACATTGCCGTCCTTACGGCTTGGCGTCTTGGGGTCTGGCGACGGAGCGGGGGAAGGGTAGTCGGGTGCGGAGGGTGGGTCAAGGAAATGCCGCTATCTTGCGGATTTTCGGGGGGGTACCCCATATTGTGGCGGTTTTATGCGGGTTTTCTCGCGCACCCCCGCAAAACGGGCGGAATTCCAAGGGTTTTCACTGCCCGAGACCCTCACAAGGAGACGCCGTGAACAAAGCCGAGCTGACTGCGGCCCTGGCGATGCGGACCAAGATGTCGAAGGCCGACGCCGGACGGGCGATCGAGGCCCTGTTTGACGACAAGGGGATCATCGCCGGAGAGCTCAAGAAGGGCGCGAAGGTCCAGATCACCGGCTTCGGAAACTTCGAAGCCCGCAAACGCGCGGCGCGGATGGGTCGCAATCCCAAAACGGGTAGCGTGATTCAGATCAAGGCATCGATCGCCCCGGCGTTCCGCGCCGGGAAGCAGTTGAAGCAGGCGGTGAATAATCGGAAGTAGCAATCGCCCGGCGCGTGAGCGTCGGGTTCGCTGTTCACGGGCCGCCCCGCTGGGCGGCCCGTCGGCGTTTTGGGGGTTAGCTTCTGGCGGTCAATCTTCCCGAGGAACGGGCGTGTTTTCGGCGCCGGCGCGCTACCACACGGCGATCGATTCGCTCGCGGCCGGCTGGAGCACGATTGGAAGTACTGGCACGCACACGTCGGGGAGAGCATGCGCTGGCTCGCCCAACGGATCGCCCCCTGATGTAAGGAAGGACGAGCTAGCGGTCCCGGTCCAGCCGCGCGACCACGCGTCGCCCTCGGATCGTGGTCCCCGTGAGCCCGCGCACGGCCCGGTCCGCCGACGCACCTGCGACCTCGACCACGCTGAAGGTTTCGCGCACTTCGATTCGGCCGATGTCGTCTTTCGCCACACCGGCTTCGCGAATCAGGGCTCCGACGAGATCCTTCGCGCTCGCGCGGTCTTTCTTTCCCAGGCCGACGAAGACTCTCACACGCGCGCGCTCGCCGGGCGTTGCGACTGCCGGTTCCCGCGTCCCGCTTCCCGCGTCACGTTGTAAGGCCAACAACGCCGCCGCGACCTCCGCCGGATCGAACCGCTCGAACAGCGGATCGAGCAGGGCGAGTTCAGCGTCTACGTTGCCGGCCGTGAGGAGCCCCGCCACCCGCTCCCGTAGCGCCTCGGCGCGATCGCGAGCGCGATCCGCACCCGGGGCGAGCACGAGAGGGGTGAGGGTCGCGACCGAGCGCAGATAGGGAAGCTGGCCCGCGCTGATCAGGAGCACCGGCTCGCCTCCGCCCAAGCGCGCCAGCACCCCGGCCTCGTCGCGGCTCGGCAGCGCAGTGCAGAGCACCGCATCCGGTGCATGGTCGGGTGGCGCGACGGGGCCGCCGTTCCAGACGAACGGCGTCGTCGCACCCAGCGCGTCGATGGCGTCCCGCACGGCGCCGGGCCGACGGAACGGCGGAACGACCGCAAACCGGGCGCGGCAGACGGGCGGGAGCGGATGACCGGCCTCGTCCACCGGCGGGGAGCCGACGACGAGCGCGCGCCGGGCGTGTCGCTCGAGCAAGTCGCCGAGCAAGGCGGGATTCCAGCTCAGCACGATGCGGTGAGCGTCGCGGGCTTCGCCCAGGACGGTGTCGAGCGCGGCGGCGCCGTCGCCATCCACCAGGACCTCGGGCCACGCGAGGACGACGGTCGAGACGGTCGCAAGCTTGAGTACGGCGCGCTCCAGCAGGGCGGCCAGGTCCTTGGCCGCGCCGGCGAGGATCTCGACGGGCCGCTCCTTGAGCACGCGGCTGGTGCGGGCGAGTCCGGTGACGGCGTGAACGGGGCGGTCCGGCGGTGCCGCGGCGACCCACTGTGCCGCGCTGGCATCGTCCGCACACAACACGAGCACGCGTGGACCGACCCCGGGGCCATGCCCCGGGGCGAGCGGGCCAAGGAGCTCCCACACATCCTGCGCCTGCTCCACCGCCGGCGGGCGTACCAACACCACCGGCCGGCCGCGCTCCAGCGCGGCTTTCGCGTCTGCTCCCGTCACACGATCCTCGGTTGTCAAAGGGCGATCCGACGGGAGGGATGGTAGCGCCCGGCGGAGCGGAAGGCAACGACGGGCTCGGGTTGCGTCCCCTTGCCTGTTCGGGCTATCCTCTCGCCCATGACTCCGGGGTCGGGCCTTTCACCCAACCTGCACCACCTCGAGACCTCCGCGACCATCGCGATCTCGCAGGAGGCGAAGCGGCGCAAGGCCGCCGGCGAGGACGTGATCGACCTGGGGGCGGGGGAGCCCGATTTCCCGACGCCGGCCCTCCCGTCCGACGCCGGCGTGCGCGCCATTCGCGAGGGCAAGACCCACTACCCGGCGAACGAAGGGATCCTCGAGCTGCGCGCGGCCGCGGCGAAGCACCTGTCGCTGCTGTCCGGCGGCCGTGCCGTGAACGCCGACAACATCGTGGTGTCGAACGGCTCGAAGCAGTCCTTGTTCAATGTGTGCTTCACGCTGTTCGGCCCGGGTGACGTGGTGGCGATCCCGGCGCCGGCCTGGGTGTCCTATCCGCAGATCGTGCACCTGTCCCGCGCCCGGCCGGTGCTCGTGCCCGGCGAGCCCGAGTGGAGCCTCAAGGTGGCCGTGCGGGATCTCGATCGCGTGGTTCCCGGCGCGCGAGGGCTGATCCTCTGCTCACCGTGCAATCCCACCGGCGCCGTGTACACGCAGGCCGAGATCAAGGCGATCGCCCACTGGGCGCGCGACCGCAAGGTGTGGATCGTCGCGGACGAGATCTACCGGCGCATCCATTATGGGACCGGCCCCGCTCCTTCCTTCCTTGATTTGCCGGACGACCTGCTTGAGCGCGTCGTCGTCATTTACGGGGTCAGCAAGGCCTACGCGATGACCGGATGGCGGATCGGGCTCGCGCTCGCGCCCGGCCCGGTGGCGAAGGCGATGGCGGCGCTGCAGTCGCACACCACCACGGGGGCGAATCATCCCGCCCAGTTCGCGGCGGCCGTCGCGCTGGGAGACGACCAGGTGGAGCGGGACGTGGCGCGGATGGTGGCCGAGTTCCGCAAGCGGCGGGATGTCGTGGTCGCGCGCTTCCGACAGGAGCTTCCCGGTGTGGAGTTCGTGGAGCCGCTCGGCGCGTTCTACTTCTTCTTTCGGGTGGACTCCTTCGGGGGGATCACGGGGACGGAGTTCTGCACCCGGCTGGTGACCACCACGGGCGTGGCGCTGGTGCCGGGCTCGGCGTTCGGGGACGATCGCTACGTGCGGTTATCGTACGCGGCGTCGCTGGACAACATCCAAAAGGCGCTCGATCGGATCATCGGCTTCGCGAAGAAACTCAGCGATTGACCTCCCGGGGCCTAGAGCTTGGATGCCCGTTGGCTGAGCACCTCGACCCCGTTCTCTGTCATGACACAGTCGTCTTCGATCCGGACCCCGAACTTCCCGAGCTGATAAATCCCGGGCTCGATTGTGAACACCATGCCGGGCTCGAGACGCGCCTTGTTGCCTTCGACCAGGTACTCCGGCTCGTGGCCATCCATGCCGAGTCCGTGGCCCAGCCGGTGGGTGAAGAACGGGCCGTAGCCCGGCGCGCTGATCACCTGGCGCGCAGCGCGGTCCATCTCCTCGCACGGCGTGCCCGGGCGCCCCAGCTCCATCGCGGCGGTCTGGGCGTCGTGCACCACGTTGAACACCTTGCGGAACTCGTCGGACGGGGAATCTCCGAACCAGATCGTGCGGGTGATGTCGGAGGTGTAGCCGCCCACGCGGCAGCCGCAGTCGATGAGCACCACGGTCTCGCGCGCCAGCGTGGGGCCGGCCGGGCCGCCGTGCGGCAGCGCGCTCGACGGGCCGAACTGCACCAACCCGCCTCCCGGCGCGCCGCGCCGCTCCATTTCCTGCGACAGTGCCTGCGCCACCTGGACCTCGGTGACGCCGACTGCGAGGCGGGCGAACGTCGCCGCCATGGCGTCGCGTGTGATCGCAATCGCGCGGCGCAGCAGGGCCACCTCCTCGGGCGACTTGATGACGCGCAGGCGCTCCGTCACCGGCGCGGCGTCCACGAATTTCCAGCCCGGGAGCGCAGCCCCTAGCCGCTGAAACGTCTGGTACGCGGTGGACGACTCGAGCGCGATGGTGCCGCTCCCCGATCGCGGACTGAGCCGCCGCACCGTGTCGCGCACCAGGGCGTGGGGATCCTCCTGCTCCTCCCACCCGTGCAGGTCGGTGATGACGCTGTGGCGCCTGATACGCTCCACTTCAAACGCGGGACAGACGACCGCCGGCGCGCCCGCGACCGGCAGGAGCAGGGCGATCAGCCGCTCGCTCCGCCCGGGATTGTAGCCGGTGAGGTACTCGTAGTTGGTTCCGGGCGTCGCGATGAGGAGATCGAGCCGGCGGGCCTGGAGCTCGGCCCGCGCACGCTCGAGGCGGCGGGCGAAGACTTCCGGGGACAGGGAGGGCTCCTGAAAGGCGGACAGCCGGTCAGGTGGACGGGCGGTCGGCCGCTCCGACGGACGTTCTGACCGCCCGTCAACCAGTCCGCCCGTCCGACCCAGCACCAGCGCTGCTCCTGCTGCGTTGACGAACGCGCGCCGCTCCATCGTCCTAGCTCCTCCCGAAAGTGCGGCCTATATTACCCGCCCTCCGCCGACGCTGGAAGGTTGGTTCCCGATGCAATTCGAAGCCCGGATCGAGCCACTCACGGGCAAGCTGCCCAAGGTGAGCTATCGCTGGGACCCGGAAACCGACATCCTCTCGGTGGCCTGTAAGGGCACCGGGAAGGCGACGGGGCTCAACGGCACCGTGGACTTGGAGGGCGGCGACGGCTCATTCGTGGTCATCGATGTGGCCGGCGGTTGCATCCACGGCGTGGACGTCGTCACCTGGCCGGACGACATCCGCACGCGCGACGATCTGCCGATCCCGGAGCCGGCCAAGGAAGGGCGCGTGGTGTTCCCGGGCAAGAAGTCGCAGCCGCGCGTGGCCGCGGTCGAGGTGGACACGGCGCTCACGGTGGAGAAGAACCAGTCGGAGTCGGTGCTGCACATCCGCGTGGGGCGCCAGCGGGCCGCGACCGTCGTGCGCGTGGCCGACCTGCTGCTCGTCGAGGTGGACAAGAACTCGCGGCTCGCGGGGCTGTGGTTCCTCGATGTGCCGCCCTTCCCGAACGTGGAGGCGAACGCGTAGACCAGGTTGTGGAGGTTGTGGAGGTTGTGGAGGCACCTCCACAACTTTGCATCGTCCTCCCCACCCTCCCCCAACCTCCTCCGCGCCATAGATTTGTCCCCATGTCCGACCATCTCCCGCGCCTCGACGGCCTCTCGGAGGCGGAGAAGTACGAGCGCCTGGTGGAGCGGGTGCCCGACGTGTGGTGGAGCGACGCTGGACCCTTCGCCGGGTTGCACGAGCTGAATGCGCTGCGGGTCGAGTACTTCCGGCAGGTCTTCGGGGGATTTGGACGTAAGCGTGTCCTCGACGTGGGGTGCGGAGGCGGGATTCTGGCCGAGGCGCTCGCCGCCGAGGGGGCGACGGTGACCGGCATCGACCCGTCGGAGCAGTCGCTGGCGGCGGCGCGGGAGCACGCGCGGCGCGCGGGATTGACGATCGACTACCGCCGCGGCACGGCCGAGGACTTGAGCGGCGCCGGACTCGAAGGAACCTTTGACCTCGTGTTTGCCGTCGACGTGCTCGAGCACGTCGACGATCTGGAGCGCACCATCGCGGGCATTGCTCGCGTGCTGGCGCCCGGCGGCGGTCTCGGCTTTCTCACGCACAATCGTACGATCGCCGGATTCCTGCGGGTCGTGTGGGACGAAGAGTACGTGCAGCACACCATGCCCGAAGGGTTCCACGACTTCACGCGCTTCATCACACCGGAGCAGCTGACCGAGGCGCTCGCCCGCCACGACATGGTGGTACAGGAGATGAAGGGGGTGGAGCGCGCGGGCGACGGCACCGGGAGGCGCGTGCTCACTGACGACTTGAGCGTTACTTACCTCGGCTGGGCGCTCCGGACACGCTGACCGTGTCGCGCTCCTGGGTCGAAGCGATCCTCGCCGCGGGGGTGGTGCCGGCCTCCTACGTCCCGGACGCGAGCGTGGGCCGCACCGATCTCGAGGAGTTCACCGGTGCCGACCCGGTGGAGGACGCGGAGCTTCGCGTGCACCCGCTCGCCGAGGCACGCCCGCTCGCCCCCGCGGCCGTCGGTTTTCTCGACGGCATCGAGCAGTGGCGCGTGGTGGGCTACGCAGGAGTCACGCCGATCGTGCGGGCGTACGTCGCCGCCGCGATCCGCCTCCGGGGGGCCGATCGCCGCCCCCGCACGATCGCCGAGGACGCGGACGAGCTCGCGATCACCCGGCTCGACCGCTTGCCCGACGCCGTGCGCGCGGCGCTCGAGGGGACGGGGGTCCGGATCGTGGAGATCGCCGCGGATGATGCGGGCCAGCCTGCCCGTGCCCTGCCGGCCGCGCGAGTCGAAGTGCAGGGAGCGCGCGCCGCGCTCGAGCGCCGGCTGGCGGAACGGCGGCTCTCGAGCCTCGGCTCGGAACACTGGCTCGTGGTGGACGGTGTGCTCTCCGATTCCCCGGCGCTGTCCGTGCACCCGCGCGCGCTGGGCGTCGTCAAGAGTCACGGGGCCGAGTACTTCGCGGGCCCGGAGCTCGAGCGTGCGCTGACGCTGCCCGCGGCTCACCGTACCAGCGTGTTCCGGCCGAAGCGGCGCGGTGCGCGCCGCGAGATCTACTCCTGGTATCTCCGCCTATGGCCGTGGGAAGGGAACGATCTGCTGTATGGGCTCCTGCGAGTGGAGGCGCGCGCGCATGCCGATACGGTCGCGCTCGCGTCGCGAGTCTCCGCGTGGCTCGTGAGCGAGCGCGCCCCGCTCGCGACCCCCGACCGCCGGTGGGATCGGTTACTTTATCCTATTCATGATGTGGAGACCTACTTGAGAGCGCGCGCCCCGCGCGACCTCATCCCGTATCCCGCATCCCGGCTCCCGAGGACGGGATCGTGATCGATCGACGCGATCCTCCCCCCATCGGTCGCGTGGTCGCCACCGAGCAGAAGCCCGCGACCCCGCACCAATTCCACTTCTGGACCGCGAACGAGACGAGCATCGGGATCGGGGCGATCGTCAGGGTGGAGGGAGCCGGGAACCGCGAGCAGGGAGCGGGTCGGGTCGTCTACGGCGTCGTGACCGACGGGTTTGCGTACTCCGATCTCGCCACTCCCCTGCACGACGTTGTGGGCGCTGAGGGCGACCCGGCCAAGGCCGCCGACAGTCCGACCGTTCGCCAGGAGATCCGGCTGTGGACCGCGGCCGTGTTGCGCCAGAAGCCCGAGGAGCCGCTGCAGCCGGTCCCGCTCAGGGAGGTGCACGTCGCGAGCGACGTCGACGTGGCACAGGCGCTCCGCATGGACGCCTATCTCGGGGGGGCGCAACCCACCGCGATTCCGGTGGGCCTCTATACGTCGGGCGGGCTCGAGGCCCCGGTCTACCTGGACGCCGATTTCCTGCTGGGGCCGGAAGCGGCGCACTTGAACATCTCCGGTGTCTCGGGGCTCGCCACCAAGACGAGCGCGGTCGAGTTCCTGCTCGGGTCCATCTTCCAGCACTTCCCGATCCACAAGGGGCGGATCGCCGCGGTGTGCTTCAACGTCAAGGGCCCCGATCTGTGTTTCCTCGACCAGCCCGGCGCGCTCGAGGACGAGGACCGCCGTCGCTACGAGCGGCTCGCCGTCCGCGCGCAGCCCTTCGAGCGGGTGCGCTATTACGCGCCCTTCAAGGCCGACGGCGTGAACCTGAACACGCTGCGCACCCACCCCGAGCTGGTGGGCGACGTGGAGCCGCTCGTCTGGGGGCTGCGCGAGGTGCTCGACTACGCCGAGGTCCTGCTCAACCGCGACGACATCGACGCCAAGGCGGACGCCTTTATCGACTTCCTGTCGGACCGCGTCGTGGACAAGGAGTTCGACGACGGGTTCGGCGGGACGCATCGCGTGGTCACCTTCGCGGACCTGGAGCGGTTGTTCCGATCGATTTTCGACGGCCTGGAGCTCGCAGCGCGAGGGGACACCTGGCGCACCCACCACATCGCGACGATCCGCAAGGTGCGCAATCGCCTGTCGAACATCTCCACTCGCTGCAAGGGCCTGGTCACCGATGACGGCCCGTCGAACGATCTGCCGTGGGGCCGCTTCGAGGATCGCGCGGTGTACGTGGTGGACGTGGCGAACGTCGATCCGCTCGGGCAGGATCTGGTGTTCGCGCGCGCGGTGTCCAAGCTGCGCGAGCACCTCGAGCGTCGCGACCTGGGTGTCGACGCCGTCGTCGTGTTCGTGGACGAGCTGAACAAGTACGCCCCGGGCGACGGACCGGAGACCTATGTGAAGAAAATGCTGCTCGATATCTCCGAGCGCGGGCGTTACCTTGGCCTGGTGTTGTTCGGCGCGGAGCAATTCCGCTCGCAGGTGCACCGGCGCGTGGTGGGGAACGCGGGGACGACCGTGTTCGGTCGCATGGACTCGGATGAGCTCGCGACGCCCGGCTACCAGGTGTTGTCGCCCGCCACCAAGATCAAGCTCGCCACGCTTCCGATCGGCGAGCTGATGGTGCGTCATCCGCACTTCACGCAGCCCATCTTCGTGCGCTTCCCGCGGCCGGCGGTGCTGCGCGGCCGGGACGGCGTGGAGCGGTTCCCGCCCGCGGCGGACCTGCCGTTCGACGACGCGGTCGTGCGGCAGCTCGTGAAGCTCGACCGGCGGGTGCGGCCGAATCTGGTGAAGGACCTGATCGCCGACCGGCGGGAAGAGGACGTGCGCCGCGCCCTCGCGCACACCCGCCAGGCCCGGTCCCAGGACGCGCTCGCGCACTTCACGAAGCAGCTGGGCGGCCGGGTCGCGGCTGCCCCGGCGTTGCCGCGCGAGAGCGTGCCGCCGCTCACTCCGATTTCCGACGAGCCCTACTGAGCCGGCCGGAGAATCATCGAATGCCCGCTGCCCGCGTTCTCGCCCACACCGCCATGATCCTCGCGACCATCGGCGGCTGCCGTGGCGGGACCAGCGGACCCAAGGTCACCCTGCGCTACCATCCGCCGGCTGGGGCAGCCTATCACTACGCCCTCGAGCAGCAGAACGCGATGCGGATCGAAGGCGGGCCGATGGGCGCCCTGCCCGAGCAGACCTTCCGGATGCGCATGTATTACACGCAGCGCGTGACGGGGCCCGCGCGGGGCGGTGTGGCTGTCACGGTGACGTTCGACTCCACCTCGCTCGACGGCCCGGGGATGAGCGCGGGCGCGATGCGACCGGCGCTCGACCGGATGCGGGGGATGAGGAGCGACGTCGTGTACGACGACCGGATGCACGTGCTCAGCGCCGCCTTTACCGGGCTCGCCGGTACGCCGTCTCCGGTGACGGAGCAGCTGGGGTCCAGCATGAAATCCATGACGTTCCCGTTGCCGGAGGGGCCGGTGGGCGTCGGCGACTCCTGGGTGGCGGAGCACGAGCTACCCTTCGGTCAGCAGGCGCTGAACGCGAGCCGCCCGCTGAAGTCACGTACCAAGATCACGGTCAAGGAGATCCAGATAAGCGGCGCGGACACCTCCGTGGTGCTCGGCATCGAGACGAGCTTCCCGGACGAGCCGATCACCGTGACTCAGCCGGGCGAGGGCGGGGCTCCGCAGACCGGCACGCTCCGACTCTCCGGCGCTCTCTCGGGAGAGCAGGTGTACTCGCTCCAGCGGAGCGCCCAGGTGCGCGCCATGATGGGCGGGACCATCAAGATGAAGAGCGGAGCCGCGGGTCGAGGCGAGATGACGA
>Ga0137415_10002991_pt1 | contig 16740 bp, 9 predicted proteins | sample CZODoug3_1_1_16f_FD_183082 | JGI IMG/M metagenome (GOLD analysis project Ga0137415, IMG submission 183082) | Vadose zone soil fungal communities from Angelo Coast Range Reserve, California, USA - CZODoug3_1_1_16fungal (Hybrid Assembly) | ecosystem: Environmental > Terrestrial > Soil > Vadose...
TCTCCAGATCGAAGTACCCCAGATCATAATCCATAAAGCTGACCAGCCAGATTCCGGCATGGAGTGCAGTTTGTGCCCTGACAATCCTTGTTCCCAGGTTGTGCTCTGTCGTAATCTGAAATTACGCAGTCCTCTTTCGGAAACGAGGACTTGAACCATGCCCATTACTCGCCGGAATCTCTTGCATGGAATCGCCGCCGGCACCGTCGTCGCTGCTGGAGCACGGCCCGTTGCGGCTTTTGCCGCTGGCGCACTGCCGCAGCCGCTTCCCAACCCGCTCGCTCCCGGCCCGACCCTGCTGAACCGCAATGAAAACCCCTACGGCCCTTCCGAAAAAGTCCTGGCCGTCATTCGTGAAGCTGCTTCAGTCAGCAGCCGCTATCCGCGCAGCGAATACGACGTCTTGCGAAACATGCTCGCCGGTCTTCACAAAGTGAAACCCGAGCAAATTGTTCTGGGCGTGGGTTCTTCCGAGATCCTGCGAATGGCAGGCGCCGCTTATCTCGGTCCCAACGAGAAACTCCTCGTTCCGGACCCCACTTATCCTTCCCTTGCCAACTATGCCGAAGCCAACGGCGTTCCCGTTGTCAAAATTCCCCTCACCCGGACTTCCGAGCACGATACTGAGGTCATGCTCGCGAAAGTCGATTCCACAACCGCACTCGTTTACCTCTGCAATCCCAACAATCCCACCGGCACACTAACGCCTCGCAAAAATTTAGAGTCTCTCATCAGCAAGCTTCCCGCGGAGATCATGATTCTAGTTGACGAGGCCTACCATCACTACGTCAGCGCCACGGCGGCTTATCGCTCGTTTCTGGATTTTCCGCTCGGCGATCCGCGCATCATCGTCGCTCGGACTTTCTCCAAGATCTACGGTCTCGCCGGCTTGCGCATCGGATACTCCGTTTCCTCCAAGGAAGTCGCCGCCCGCCTTTCCGCGCTTCGTCTCCAAAACGGCGTGACCACCATTTCCGTCAAAGCTGCCACTGCCGCGCTAGAGGACACCGCCTACATTCGCCTGGCCGCGAAACGCAACTCCGACGATCGTCAGGAATTCATGAATCAAGTGAACGCCCGCATGCTTCGCGTCATCGATTCGCACGCCAACTTCGTGCTTCTCAATCCGCTACGCCCCGTCAGCGAAGTCCTTCCGCATCTCGAAAAAAACAACGTTCTCGTTGCTCCGCCGATTCCCGCCATGGACAAGTACATCCGTGTGTCGCTCGGCACTCCCGCCGAAATGCAGGAATTCTGGCGCGTCTGGGACCTCATGCCCCCCGGCAAAATGGCCATGTAGCGTCGCGGCTTTGCTCTGGATGCGAGGAGAGGTCATCGTTAGTTATGCGGTTATGGGCGGAAAACTACGGCTGTGAAAAGATTCCCGTGGCTGCCTAGGGGCCTACTTCGCGGGGACACCTTCCCGCAACGGGAGCGCGCCAGCCGCAATGCCCTGTAGCTTGCGGTGGAGTGCAGGCCCAGTGGACTGACGAACCACAAACTCGGGCTCGATGGCAATTTCGGCGACGTATTCGCCGCGTCCTTCGATGAGATCGACAACGGTCTGCGCCGCGATTTGCCCCATCTTGATCAGTGGCTGCCTCACCGTTGTGAGTCCAGGATTGGCGTACGCCGCGCCGGGAATATCATCGAAGCCGACCACGGAAATGTCTTCCGGAACGCGGAGGCCCGCTTCGTGGATCGCCCAAATCGAGCCGATCGCGGAAATGTCGTTGTAAGCGAAAAGTGCCGTAAAGGGATGCTTCCTCGCCAGGAGTTGCTTGGCGAAGGGATAACCAATGGCAGGGGTCGAATCGATGCCTTCGAGTTGCGTGGTCAGTTCGGGACGAATGCGAATTTCGAGCTGTTGGGCTACTTCGCAGATTGCGTTCCAACGCACGGCGGAATCCGAACTGATGGTTTGCCCTTTGATGAAGGCGATTTCCTCATGACCGAGATCACGAAGATGTTCCAGGGCCAGCCGCGCGGCGCGCTTGTGGTCGAGGACGATGTTGGTCACGTTTTCGACGCGCTCGTGTCCTGCCACTGCGACAGTGGGCAAAGCAAGTTTCTCAGTAAGGGATGTGTCGGTGGTAATGAAGCCTTCCACGCCGCGCGTCAAAAGCATTTGCGCGTAGGTTTGCAGAAGCTTGGGATCATGGCGATGAATCACGGTTAAGAAGAAATAGTTGTTCTTGCGAAGATATTCTTCGATGCCGCTGATCACCAGCGCGCCATAAGCGTCGCCGATTTCTTCAGCGATCACGCCAATAGTGTAGGTTCTCTTCAAGCGCAGGGAACGCGCAAAAAAATTAGGCCGGTAGTTGAGAGCTTGCGCGGCTTCGATGATGCGATTCTTGGTATGCTCGGGAATGGAGCGCGCGGCGGGAGAATTGTTAAGGGCGGCAGAGACCGTTCCCGGGGTCAGGCCTAGGTGCTGAGCAATCGTCTTTAACGTGACCTTATCGTCGTTACGGACAGCAGGCTTCTTTCGCAGAGGCGGGGTCATTGAGAGATTCTCCGCACATCTACCAAAATTGGGATATGGGAAATGGTGCGCCGCTGAGCGAGAGCGCAGCCTGCCACCCTCCCCCGACGTCCCGTAAGCCGCGATTCTAGCTCAACTTGGACCTGGGCGAGAAAGCGATTGAATCGCGAAATCATGGTGAGATTGCGCCTTTGGACCGGCATCGACCTACATTTATACGGATGAATTGCTTCACTGGCGCCTGCCCCAAACCGGAGGGTTTGCGTACCTGCCGTTGCTGTCCGGCGTAGAATATCATTATTTTTCTTTAGAATATCATTATTTCTGCTTGACAAGCCGATTCGAAAGGGTCTAAATACCTCCCTAGTAGAAAAGCATTACGTCAGGTAGTGCTTAGGGGTTGGGTTCTTTCTTGAATGCAATGGGGTGAAAGAGAAGTGAATCCGGGGCAATTTGTTTTCCATGCGGATTTCGTGGTCTCTTTTCTTGCGCAAATATCTCCTCGAGGGTAAACGAATGAAAATTCGATTTTTGAATGTGAATGAATCGATTTGCAAATCGCGAGTGATTTTCTCGCTGCTCGCAGTTCTTGCGCTCACTCTCGGTACTTCTCTAGCCGCTCGCGCACAGAACATTACTGCTTCCGTCCGCGGCACGGTTACGGATCAGCAAGGCGCCGCGATCGCGGGAGCCGATGTCACGATAACTAACGTTGACACCGGTTATTCGCGAAGCGACAAGACCGACAAGGACGGGTCCTACTCTTTCCAAAGCCTTCCGATCGGCCGCTACACTCTGAACGTATCGGGACAAGGCTTCAAGGCCTTCCAGGTGAAGGATGTTGTCCTCCACGTCAACGATAGCCTGACCCTTGACGCGCAATTGAGAGTCGGGGCCAAGACCGAAACGATCGAAGTCGTCGCGACCGCGAACCAGGTGGAGCTGAACAACGCCGAATTGAGCGGCACGGTTGCGGGTGCCCAGATCACTGAATTGCCGCTGAACGGCCGGAGCTTCGCGCAGTTGCTCTTGGCGGTTCCCGGCGTGGAGGTTGATAATGGCTTCTCTTACGACAAGAAAGGCCTCAACGGTGGAGCGGACATTTCCGTCAGCGGTGGCGCATCGAATGCGAATTTGTTTCTCGTGGATGGCGCCAACAATGTCGATGTGGGATCGAACCGCACGATTCTAATTTACCCCTCCCTTGATTCCATTGAGGAGTTCAAGATCGAGCGGAACAGCTATGGCGCCCAATTTGGCGGAGCCGGCGGAGGCGTAATCACGCTCGTTACCAAGTCGGGGACCAACGACTTTCACGGCAGCGCCTATTACTTCGGCCGCAACGACCTTTTGGATTCCAAGGATACCATTCTTAAAGCTTTCAACCCCAAAGCCAAGAAGGATTCGATTCGTCGCAACGACTTCGGAGGCTCCATTGGGGGTCCCATCAAGAAGGACAAAATCTTTTTCTTTGGATCAGAGGAATGGAACCGGCTGATCCAGGAAAGTGTGCGTAGTACTCATGTCCCCACGCCTTTGCAACGCACCGGGGACTTCTCCGACTCTGCCCTGGATACGACTTTCAGCAGCGCCACTACTACAGGTTGCCTTCTGATAGGCGGACTTACCGATCCGGATCCGACAAATCCTGGCGGCGCGTTTACGGCTTCTCCTTCCACCCCTGGCACGAAAGACATTATTCCTGCGGGGCGCCAAAGCGTCGCCGGGCCGACGATCCTGAATACGTACTTCTTGCCAACTCTTGCGAAGGGACTCCCTAACTATGGCTGCGCCACTAACTGGGCTAAAGCGGAGAAACAGCCAACCTACTATCGTGAAGATAGCTGGCGCGGGGACATCCATCTCTCGAAGACATTATCGTTAATGGCGCACTATACGAATGACTCCTGGACGTATGGACCTTCTGCCGTGGGCAATACCGGGTGGGGGGCGGATTCCGGGGCTTCCCAAATCCAGGAGAGCTGGAGCTCGCCAGGGCGAATCGTAGTGGCCCGCTTGAGCAAGACCATCGGCTCCTCCGCCGTGAACGATTTCCAGTTCTCCTATTCGTCGAATCGCATCAAGATCTCGCAAGCGACTCCGTCCGCGGCGCAAGCGCTCAATAAGGTGATTCCAACATTTTTCCCGACTACGGGGAATCCGGCCAATAATCCGCCGGTGTGGATTAATGGCGGTGGCCTTCCCACGATTTGGAGCTTCGCGCCCTGGAACAACGGGGAAGACCTTTACGCTTGGGGAGATGACTATTCGAAGGTCATACGGCGCCATACGCTAAAGGTGGGCTTCCTTTACAGTCGGAATTCCAAAGACCAGGACAACTTCTCCCAGAAACAGGGCGTGACCTTTGGCCCGGGCGGTTACAACGGCTGCAAGAATTTCGGCGGGACTCCCGCAACGAATCCAGGGTGCTCGAACTTAGCAGAAATCACTACCCACTATGGTCTTGCCGATTGGATTCTGCAGAACCAGGCGGTCAATTGGGGCGAACAGGATGTCATCTTCAAGAAACAAGGCCGCTGGGAAAACACTGAACTTTATTTCAACGACGACATAAAGCTTAGCAGCCGCCTGACTCTCAACTTGGGTGCTCGCTATTCCTATCTGCCGAATCCCTACCAGGCGGATGACAAATTCACCGTTTTTAACCAAGCGGCTTTTAACCCCTCGCTCGGCAACGCGCCCTGCAACGGTTTGTACTACTCGGCGGGCCTCCTGTCGAATCCCTGTCCGGCGGGAACGGGCGGATTGCCCGGTCCCAACCGGGCTATACAGAACAACTATCATCGCGGCATCGCGCCCCGGCTGGGTGTGGCTTGGGATCCCACAGGATCGGCGAAGTGGGCGGTCCGCGCAGGGTTCGGTCAGTTTTACAACCGTGACGACATCTTCGTGACGGACGGCACCGCCGGCACAAACCCACCGTTCGTGCGCAGCTTCCAATCCGTTAACGGCAACGGACGGTTTCTCGACAATACCAACCAGCTTCCCGCCTGCGACCCGAACTGCTTTGGCGCTGGCGGTTTCGGCGTTCCCGGCATCGGCCAGGACCTCAGCAACCGGGCTCCTTATACCTTGCAATATAACCTGACCATCCAGCATGAATTCTTGAAGGATTCACGGTTGGAAGTGAGCTACGTCGGCAGCCGCTCGAAAAACTGGACGAGCAAGTATGATGGCAATGCCATTGCTCCGGCTGATAGACTCGCCTTCGCCCAATCAAACGGTAGTGCTGCTGGGAATTTGCTTAAACCCTTCCATGTGCTGGAAACCGGCGGGCTCCCGATTTTTTCGCATCACGGCAGCGCGGAGTACGACTCGCTGCAATCGGCGTTCACCACGCGTTTTCAACATGATTCCACCTTTCAGCTAGCCTACACATTCTCCAAGACGTATGCGGATACGCTCCTAAAGGTTAGCAATGGAGGGGGAAATCTTGTTATTGATCCGTTCAATCTGAAAAATGGCTACGGGCTGAATCCCCTCAACCGGCCGCACATCTTCTCGGCCAACCTGCTCTACAACCTGCCCACCTTGCAGAACATGGACAGGTACGTGCGGACCGCCCTGGGTTCTTGGGCAATCGAGTCGATCGTTGTCCTCACGAGTGGACATTCCCTTACGCCAACCATCGGAGGCATTTCGAATGTTGGCGACCCGTCCGGTATCGGCAACGGTGCAGGCGCCCAGCGGCCCAACTTGGTTCCAGGACAGCCGTGCCGTAACCCCAGCTTTGCTAACTTCCAATGGATTAACCCGAACAGGTACACGCTGAACGGGTTTAAGTTGGGCACCATCGGAACCGCTCCGGTCGGCGACTGCCTCGGGCCACCCACTCGCACAGTGGACTTGTCGTTGGCGAAGCACTTCCGTATAACTGAACGGATAAAGGCGGAGTTCCGGATGGATGCCTTCAATCTCTTTAACCACCCGCAGTATGGGGACCCCGGCGGCGGCAGCATAAACGGTGCAAACTACGGCATTGGTTTCAATGCTTCCGCTGCTAACGAGTATGTGGATAAGAATGGATGCGGCCTTTGCGGTCCCCCGGATCCAATCACAGGACTGCCCACGCCGACGCCATTGTCGAGTGCGGTTTCGCTGCAGAACACTTCGCCAAATGCCCAAGTAGGTACTGTGGGAACGCAATCGGACCGCAATCGAGAATTTCAGTACTCGCTCAGGTTCACCTTCTGATCGTACTGACACAATCTACTCCTTCAGCGTCCCGCCAAGCTCGTCGAGGGGCTTGGCGGGACGCTTCATTCTCACCGCGCCCTCCTGTAATGCGTTTGACTTGGTCCAGTTGTGCGACAGTCGTTTAGACTTCAAAACTCTTTGGGATACAATCGAAACATGTTGCGGACCCGCTCGTGGCGCTTTTTCTCGATTCTTTCCGTTCTCATCCTCGTTCTTGCTTTCACAGCCCCCTCGCATCCGCAAGCTCCCAGCCAGCAACCCGGCAGCGTCCGTGTTCCTCTCCCCAAGCTCCCCACACCCGCCAAGAAAGACCGCAGCAGCTTGCCGCCTATCCCTACCTTCAAGGACGTCGCCAAGGACGTCGGCCTCACCGCCGTCCACATTGCCGCTCCCGAGGCCCACTACGTGATCGACTCGACCAGCGGCGGCGCGGGACTCTTCGATTGCGACGATGATGGGCGTCTCGACGTGGTGCTCATCAACGGCTCGACGGTTGAGCGATACCGCGCCGGCGGCGACCCGCTCGTCACCCTCTATCACCAGGAAGCTGACGGCACCTTCAAGGACATCACCAAGGAAGCCGGCTTGACGCATCGCGGCTGGGGCATGGGCGTCGCCGTAGCCGATTACGACAACGACGGCAAGCTCGACCTATTTGTGACCGGTTTCGGTGGCAGCGCGCTCTACCACGGCCTCGGCAATTGCAAGTTCGAGGACGTCACTGAAAAAGCGGGCGTCGGCGGCAGCGGCTTCATGACCGGCGCCGCCTGGGGCGACTACGACCGCGACGGCTTCGTCGATCTTTTCGTCTCCCGCTACTCCCATCTGGACATGAACAATCTCCCCCAATTCGGCAGCAACAAATTCTGCCGCTTCAAAGGCATTCTGGTGCAATGCGGCCCTTGGGGCCTCGAAGGTGAAAGCGATTTCCTCTATCACAATCGCGGCGACGGCACCTTCGAGGAAGTCTCCGTGAAGGCGGGCGTGCATGATGATATCGGCTACTACGGCCTCGGGGTCATGTGGGTGGACTATGACGACGACGGCTGGCCCGATCTCCTCGTCGCCAACGATTCCGTCCCCAACTATCTCTACCACAACAATCACAACGGCACCTTCACCGACATGGGCATGCTTACCGGCGTAGCCCTCAGTGGCGATGGCCTGGAACTCGGCAACATGGGAGTCGACTGGGGCGATTACGACCACAGCGGGCGTCTCAGCTTCTTTGTTACCCACTTCGAGGAGCAACCCAACTCTCTCTATCGCAATATGGGTCCGCAGGGTTTCGACGACGTCAGTTGGACTTCCGGCGTGGGCCAGCCCAGCTACCCCTACGTCGGCTGGGGCACCGCTTTTTTCGACATGGATAACGACACCTGGCTCGACATCCTCGTCGCCAACGGCCACGTCTATCCGCAGATCGACACTCTGGAAACCGGCCCCCGCTTTCGCGAACCGCTGCTCCTCCATCGCAATAATCGCGACGGCACCTTCGACGAAGTCTCGAAGGAATCCGGTCTCGCCGCACTGCCGCTGCATTCGCGCCGCGGCGCGGCTTTCGGCGACGTCTTTAACACCGGCAACGTTGACGTCCTTCTCTTGAACGTCGGCGAGCCGCCTTCTCTCCTGAAAAATGGGAACGCCAATGGCTATCATCGCGTTCTCTTCAAGCTCATCGGCACGAAGAGCAATCGCGCCGCGATCGGCGCCCGCGTAACCATTCGCTCCGCGGGCGTAAAGCAGTTCAGCGAAGTCCATGGCGGCGCAAGCTATCTCTCGCAAAACGATCTGCGCCTCCACTTCGGCCTTGGCACCGCCAAGAAAATGGAATCCGTCGAAATCCGCTGGCCCAGCGGCAAAGTCGAAACCCTGGAAAACGTCGCTGCCGACGCCATTTACACGATTGTCGAAGGCTCGGGCATACGCAGCACCACACCTCTCCCGCCGCCTGCGGGTGGAGCAACGAACGGTGCCCATTAAGCTCCATTCCGGCGCTTCCCTCACTAACAAGAATTATTCTTGCCCGCTCCTTCGTGGCCACGCCTCCGCTCTCCCCAAGCCATTCTCGCGTCGCTTTCCATTGCCGCGCTGTCGTTCGAAAGCTGTACTCCTCTTTGTTTTTTTCGCACTTTTCACGGCAACAACTCGTCCCGCCGACGATCCGGCCGTTCTTCTCAAGCGCACTTTCGAATCCGCCAAGTCCGCCCTCGCTGCCAGCGACCTCCGCGAAGCTGAACGCCACTACAACGAAACCATCGCTCTCGGCCTCCGCCAGCGCGCCAATCTTTCCGTGTCCGAATTCCGCTTCGAGGAAGGCGCGCGCGAACTGGACGAAGCTCTCAAATTCGCTCCCGCCGATCCGGATATCGCTGTCGATGCCGCCATAGCTTGGTTCCGCGCCGGCGATGTCACGAGAGCCCGCCAGCTTGCCCTTTCCGTTGTCGCCAATCATCCGCGTCACGCTCGTGCCCAAGGCGTCCTCGGCCGCATCGATCTCTTTCGCGGAGAATTTCCGGCCGCCATCCGCGATTTCCAGGCCTCCGTCGCCCTCGATGCCGACTTTGAAACTTCCTACTTTCTTGGCATTGCCTACCTGAAAGCCAAGCGCTTCACTGACGCCCAGCAATGGTTTCAGCACCTGCAGGAAACCATGGGTGATTCCGCCGCTCTGCACGTTCTCATTGGCCGCGCCTATTCCATCGGCCGTTTTCCGGAGTCCGCGGTCGCCGAGTTTCGTAAAGCCATTCAGCTCGACCCACAATATCCCCGCGCTCACGCCCTGCTCGGTTACTCCATCCTCGAGTTCCGCGGCGAGGAAGCCTATCCGCAAGCTCGCCTGGAGTTCGAACGCGAACTGAAACTCCATCACGACGATTACAACGCACTCCTGCTTCTTGGCATTTCCGATGTCGCCCTCCGCGATTTTCCCGCTGCCGAAGCTGCTCTCTTGCACGCCAGGCGCGTCCGTCCCGATGAACCCTTCGCCTACCTTTACCTTGGGGAAACGTTCAGCGAAACGAAGCAACTCCCTCAGGCCGTCGAAACCCTGCAAAAATACCTCCGCCTCGTTCGAGACCCTAAGGAAGTTCCGCGCGATGTCAGCCGCGCCTACTACTTGCTTGGCCAGGACTTGCGCCGCCTCGGCCGCCTCGAGGAAGCGCAAAAAGCGCTCGCGAATTCTCAGCGTTATCGCGAAGCGAAATTCAGATACGATGCCAAGCACATATTCGACGAAAAGCCCAGCACCGAGGGCGGCGACAGTCGTCCTTCCGAGCGCATCGCCGGACTCTTGGAGACCGGCGCGCCTGACGAAAACAAGACTACGGAATCGATGGTACAGGGAGGCCTGCCGGCGGATCCCCCCGCTGCCGGGAAGCCTCCCAAGGTTCCGCAAGCAGCGGAAACGAAGGCTGCAAAGCAATATCGCGCGTTCCTTGCCGAGATCCTCTCCAGCTCTTACAACGACCTCGGCGTCATGCGCGCGAAAACCTCGAAGTTCTCCGAAGCCGCCGAATTCTTCAAGCAGGCTGCCACTTGGAATCCCGCCCTTCCCGGCCTCGACCGCAACTGGGGTCTCGCCAGCTATCGCGCCGAGCATTATTCCGAAGCTGTGCCTCCCCTGGAGCGGCAACTGGTGGCTCATCCCGATGACCAGCTTGTCCGCCAGCTTCTTGGCCTAAGCTATTTCCTGACCGACAATTTTGTGAAGACCGCGGAAGTGCTCCAGCCGTTTCTCAAGGCGCCTCCGGACGATCCGGGTTTGCTTCTTGCCTGGGGCACGGCCCTTGTTCGAACGCGCCAGTCCGAGCTTGCCACTGGAATCTTCCGCCGCTTGCTCGAGCAAAGCGCCGCCGATCCTTCCGTTCATCTTCTTCTCGGGCAGGCCTACGCCCAACATGAGGATTTTGCAAATGGTCTCGACGAATTGAAGTCCGCCCTGCGGCTCGATCCCCGTCTCCCCGAGGCGCACTATTTCATGGGCCTGATCTACCTTCATCAGAGCGATTTCGAATCCGCCGCGGCGGAATTCCGCTCCGAACTCGAGATTCGCCCCGCCGAGCCCGTCACCAGCTATCATCTCGGTTACACGCTTCTCATGCAGGGCCACGCGGACCAGGCTGTGGGCGTCTTGCGCGAGGTGGTCAACGCTAAGCCCGACTATGAAATGGCGCGTTTCGAGCTCGGCCGCGCGCTTCTGCAGCAAGGCGACGCCACTGGCGCCATCGAAAGTCTCGAAGCTGCAAGAAAGCTATCGCCTGACCGGGACGCCACCTACTATCAATTGAGCCAAGCCTACCGCCGCGCCGGCCGCTTGCCGGAGGCGCAGCAGGCGCTGGCGGCCTATCAAAAACTCATTGAGACCAACCGCTTGAAACGCCGCGAAAGCCTCGAAGCGGACAAGCCGTAATGCCGTTCAGTCGTTGGCCGTCGCCCCGGATTTTCCTTCGAATGCGACCGCCTTGGTTAGATGTTCGATCAGCCGATCCTGGAGGCGCCGGTCTCTCTCGATATAGCTGTCGCGCGATGCCCCGTTTGCCCAGGCTCCATAAGCACGGACAGGGATTTCTTCCCATGAAACGCGCGTTGCACTTTCCTACCGAAACTCTTCTCGTAAGATGTATCGTTAATTGGAATTCTAAATAGGGGCCTTCGCATTACCATGAAAAAGTTGCGCTTTTTGATTTCCCTTACGACGAACGACAACGATTATCAAACCGAACAGGCGAAATCCGCGGAGCAGATGGCCCGCAAACTGGGCGCGGAAATTCAGATCGTTTATGCCGATAACGACGCGATTACCCAAAGCACCCAGATTCTGAAAGCCGTCCAGGCCGACGAAAATCAACGGCCGGACGCCGTTGTTTTCGAGCCCGTCGGCGGCACCGCATTACCCCAGGTCGCCCGAGCTGCTGTCTCGGCCGGTATCGGATGGGCCGTGCTGAATCGCGACGCCAACTATATCAAGGAACTGCGCGCATCGTCCTCCGCACCCATTTTCGGCGTGACTTCCGACCATCTCGAAATTGGCCGCATTCAGGGCCGGCAGTTTGCGGCCCTGCTGCCCCATGGCGGCGCGATCCTCTACATTCAGGGACCGGGGGAAAATTCCGCGGCCATGGAACGCACCGTTGGGATGCAGGAGACGAAACCATCCAACATTCACGTCACGTCGCTCCGAGCGCAGTGGACCGAGGAAAGCGCTCAGCGGGCCGTGCGTTCCTGGCTAAAATTGAGTACGTCGCAAAGAGCGACCATTGATCTGATTGGCGCGCAGGATGATGCCATGGCCATCGGCGCCAGGAAAGTCTTTGGAGAGTTGCCGAACGAATCGGAACAGGAGCGCTGGCTGAAACTGCCCTTTACCGGCTGCGACGGCTTGCCAAAAACAGGCGAGGCTTGGGTCCGCAGCGGGCTGTTGGCCGCAACGGTTTTCGTTCCTCCCAATGCCGGGCAGGCCATCGAGAAGCTCGTCGAGGCCATTCAGAACGGTAAGAAAGCCCCCGAGCGCGCTTTGACCGTCCCCGTCTCTATTCCCGCTCTGCAAGAATTGAAACCGCGCTGATCATCAATCGCCTGCTTTGGTGGGCCTCACTCTTGCGTGTTCCTCTTCGCCTCTCGCCATCCACAGGAATCCATTAGAAAAACGATTTTCGATGCTTGTTCGCGCGTCACATTGCAGTATAATGCGGCAGAAACATTGGTGCTCAGTCCATTGCCGCGTTTGCCGAGGAGACGCGCATGAAGAATCCATCCAAGAACTCCGCCATCGGCCGGCGCCAGTTTCTGACTGCCACGAGCGGCCTGCTTGCGGTCGCTGTTCCCGGGGCTGATATGATCGCCCATGCGGCGAACCCCGACGTCCCCCTTCCAAGCGTTCCCGCAGCCAAGCCCTCAGGTACTTTGCGCAAGATTCCCATTGGCGTTTTCGATCCGGTTTACGAACACCTCTCCCTAGATGCCATGCTGGACAAGGTCACCGCCCTGGGTCTGGAAGCCATGGAGATCGGCACCGGCGGTTATCCCAACAATCATCATTGTCCCCTCGACGAGCTCATCGTCGATCGCGCCAAGGCCAAGGCCTGGCAGAAAAAGTTTGAAGACCGGGGAATTCGCGTGGCCACTCTCAGTTGTCATGGCAACCCCATTCATCCCGATCCCAAACATGCCCAGAAAGACGTAGACACCTTCCGCAAGACCGTCCTGCTCGCCGAAATGCTGGATGTAAAAGTCATCGTCGGCTTTTCCGGCTGCCCGGGCGGCACGCAGCAAGATACTCAGCCGAATTGGATCACCTACCGTTGGCCTCCCGAGTACGCTCAAATGCAGGACTGGCAGTGGAAAGAAAAGGTTATCCCGTACTGGAAGGAAGCGGCCAAATACGCGCGCGAGCACGGCATCAAACGCCTCGCGTTCGAAATGCATCCCAATTTCGCCGTCTACAATCCCCGCACCTTAATGAAACTCCGTGAAGCCGTCGGTGAAGAGATCGGCGCCAATTGCGACCTGAGCCATCTCTTCTGGCAGGGCTGCGACCCCGTCGAAGTCATCCACTTTCTGGGCAAACAAGGCGCCCTCTTTCACGCGCACATGAAGGACACCACCTTTTATCCCGAAAACGTCAACAAGTATGGCGTTTTGAACTTTGCCTTCGAGAAAAATGATCTCGACTCCGCCTCCGAAACTTTCCGCGCTGTTGGCTACGGCCACGGCGCCGGTCTCTGGAAGTCGATCATCAAGGCTTACATGGACGTCGGATTCGAAGGCATTCTCAGCATTGAAAATGAAGACCCCATTCTCGCGGGTGAAGTCGGGGTCGAGCGCGCTGCTTACGTTTTGAAGAATGTGCGCAGGGAACTTTTGGGTGAATAGATAGTTCGCTCTGCCGCGCGCGTCGGCTTTGAAATTCGGCCGCTGGGAGCGAAAATAATCGGAACGCGAGGCCAGCCCAGGGAGGAATTATGCAACGGCGTGAAGCGTTGAGACTGCTCATGGCGGGCGGCGTTTTGCCCGCCCTGCCCACCGATCTTTTTGCTTTTTTCCAGGGTGCGCATCCCGCCTCAGGATACGCGCTGCGCACACTCAACCCGCATCAGAATGACACGGTCGTGGCCATGATCGATCAAATCATTCCCGCTACGGACACGCCCGGCGCCAAGGGGGCGCTCGTCAACGAATTCATCGATGTCATACTCACCGAATGGGCCGTCGACGACGAACGCGGGAATTTTCTCGCCGGTCTTGCCGGTGTCGACAACCAAAGCAACGAACTCTTCGGCAAAAATTTCGTCGACGCTTCGCCCGCTCAGCAATTCACTCTGCTCAGTGCCATGGACGAATCCGTGGCCGGACAACGCGCTCGAAAGCGCCATCACGGAAACACTATTCCCGAGGACCTGGATAAGCAGCTTACAGGCGATTTCTTCGCCGTCTTCAAAGGCATCACCCTTCATGGCTACTACACTTCCGAAATCGGCTTCCATAAAGAATTGAATCTGGAAATCATTCCGGGCGCCCAACATGGCTGTGTGCCTTTGCCCGCGCAGAAAAAAGCATAGGGGAGATGCACATGGCAACCAACACCTACGACGCGATCATTGTCGGCTCGGGAATCACGGGCGGCTGGGCGGCGAAAGAGCTCACCGAAAAAGGTCTGAACACGCTGGTCCTCGAAGCGGGACGCTCGATCGTTCCCGAACGCGACTACGTCGAGCATGTCCCCGTTTACGAACTCAAGTACCGTGGCTGGGATGATCGCGCCGAACGTCAGCGCGCGCAACCCATCCAGCGCGAGGTCTACTACGCTTGCGATGAATACTCCCATAAATTTTTCGTCAATGATCAGGACAATCCCTATTCGTTCGATCCTGCCAAAAAGTTTTCCTGGATTCGCGGCCGCCAAGTCGGCGGAAAATCCATCACCTGGGGACGCCAGAGCTATCGCTGGAGCGATCTCGACTTCGAAGCCAACTTGAAAGAAGGAATCGCAGTGGATTGGCCGATCCGCTATGCGGACGTCGCGCCATGGTACGACTATGTCGAGGAGTTCGCCGGCATCAGCGGCCAGGCTGAGGGCCTGCCGCAATTGCCCGACGGAAAATTTCTCCCCCCGATGGAGATGACCTGCGTCGAACAGGATTTTCGGGACGCGCTCGCCAAGAATTTCGATGATCGCATCATGACCATTGGCCGCTCGGCCGTGCTCACGCGTGTCCACAAGGGGCGCGCCGCCTGCCACTACTGCGGCGTCTGCCACCGCGGCTGCATCACGAGTTCCTATTTCAGCAGCTTGAATTCCACTCTCCCCGCCGCGCAGAAAACCGGCCGCTTCACCATTCGTCCTTACAGCGTCGTTCACAGCCTCGTCTTCGATCCGCGAACTCGCCGTGTCACCGGCGTTCGCGTCATCGATGCGCAATCCAGGAACGCGCTCGAATTCAAGGCCCGCGTCTTTTTCATTTGCGCTTCGACGCTGGAGTCCACGCGCATCCTGCTCAACTCCGCCACTCCGGAATTTCCCGACGGTCTTGCCAACAGCAGCGGCGAGCTCGGCCACAACCTGATGGATCACCACATGGGCGCGGGCGCCGGCGGCGAAATGCCCGGCCATGAAGACAAGATGCCCTTCGGCAACCGCCCCAACGGCATCTACATTCCCCGCTTTCGAAACGTCAATTCGAAACACAAGGACTTCCTCCGCGGCTACGGTTACCAGGGCGGCGGAAGCCGCGACGGCTGGTCGGGCAGTAGTTGGAAAGCCGGAATCGGCGCGACATTCAAAAACTCTCTGAAAATGCCCGGCCCGTGGCGCATGGGAATCGGCGGTTTCGGCGAGTGCTTGCCGTACCACAGCAATTACGTCGAAATTGACAGAGACAAACTCGACGCCTGGGGCATTCCCACCCTGAAGATTCATTGCGACTGGGGCGACAACGAGCGCGCCATGTCCAAAGACATTGCCGTTCAGGCGGCGGAAATGCTCGCGGCGGCGGGCGCCAGGGACATTTACGTCTACCAGGAAATTTCCACGCCCGGTCTTGCGATTCACGAAATGGGCACCGCGCGCATGGGCCGCGATCCCAAAACTTCCGTCTTGAACGAGCACAATCAGGCGCACGACGCGAAAAATTTGTTTCTCCCCGACGGCGCCTGCATGACCTCTGCTTCGTGCGTGAATCCGTCGCTCACGTACATGGCGCTGACGGCGCGCGCCTGCGATTTCGCGGTTTCCGAGATGAAAAGGAACAATCTCTGAATCGAAACATGCGCGGCGCTCCAAATTTCCAGTTCACCGCCGGCGTTGCATGGGTTCGAAGCTCGAGCCGGCTCGCAAGAGTCGCAACGGCAAGTTATTGCTGGACCAGATTTTCCTTGTCTTACTGGAAACTTATAACTTATAACTTACGGGCGCACAACTGACGGCAATAAGTTCATGGAGAAATATCCGCGATGACCCAGGTGCTCCGTTCCCCAAAACAATATGATGTTTGCATTATCGGCTCCGGCGCGGGCGGCGGCATGGCCGCGAAGGTTCTCACCGAGGGCGGGCTGAGCTGCGTGCTGCTGGAAGCCGGGCCGAACGTAACTCCCGAAAAAGACTTCAAGATGCTGATGTGGCCGTACGAAGCGCCGCATCGCGGCGCCGGCGTGGGTGGCCACGCCCGCGAAAATTTCGGCGAGTTCCTCGCCCCGAATGGCGCCTGGCAGATTGACGGCGAGCCGTACACTTCCGCTCCCGGCTCGAATTTCCAGTGGTTTCGTTCGCGCATCGTCGGCGGCCGCACCAATCATTGGGGCCGCATCGCGTTGCGCTTTGCTCCCATCGACTTCAAATCTGGCACGCGCGACGGTCTCGGCGACGATTGGCCCATCACCTACGAAGACCTCGCGCCGTATTACGACAAAGTGGAATCTTATATCGGGGTTTTCGGAACGAAAGAAAATGTTTCCAGCGCGCCCGACGGCGTCTTTCTCCCTCCTCCCAAGCCGCGCTGCACCGAATTGATGGTCAAGAAAGCCTGCGACAAGCTCAA
>Ga0137415_10002993_pt1 | contig 16736 bp, 15 predicted proteins | sample CZODoug3_1_1_16f_FD_183082 | JGI IMG/M metagenome (GOLD analysis project Ga0137415, IMG submission 183082) | Vadose zone soil fungal communities from Angelo Coast Range Reserve, California, USA - CZODoug3_1_1_16fungal (Hybrid Assembly) | ecosystem: Environmental > Terrestrial > Soil > Vadose...
CCGACCTGTGAAAGACTGATGTAACGTTCGATATAGAGAACTCGCCGCGGGCGACCAGACCCCGGGAGCTCCGAGCTGCCAGTAACGGCTGCACCGCTGAACGAGGAGCACGCGATGACGATGGATAGCGCCTCTTTCGATGTGGATTTGACGAAAACCGCGCAACTCGGCGACGCAATCCTCACCGAGCTCGACCGACTGCGCGAGCTCGATCCGGTGCATTGGAGTGCGGCCAGCCACTCCTGGCTCATTACGCGACACGAGGATGTCGTGAAGGGATTCAGCGGCGAGCTGCCGCTGTCGGTGTATAACCGGCTGCCGGCGATCCAGTTTACGCAGATTCCGGCTGAAGAGCGGGAGCGTCGAATTCCCACGCTCCTCAAATACGTGTCGAAGTGGATCGTGGAGACCGATCCCCCCGAGCACACTCGGTTGCGCAAGCTCCTGGTGAAGGCGTTCAGTAAGAAGGTCGTTGAAGCCGTGCGACCGTACGTCCGTGAGCGCGTCGCGCTGTTACTGGACAAGGCCGAGCGGGAGCGCGAGCTCGAGTTCGTGGAAGGGATTGCGCGGCAGCTTCCTGGAGGTGTCATTCTCAAACTGCTCGGGTTGCCCCAGGAAAATATCGGCAGGTTGAAGGGCTGGGCGAACGCCTTCCAGATCGGGCTCGCTTCGAGCCGGCCGAAGCCCGAATGGCTCGAGATGGCCGATCGGGCGATGGCGGAAATGAACGAATTGTTCTGCAGCGAGATCGCCAAGCGCCGCAGCGCGCCGCAGGACGACCTGCTGACAGCACTGCTGCACGCGACCGAAGCAGGCGACACGCTGTCCGAGGACGAAATGCTGGGTGCGCTGTCGCTTCTGTTGGTTGCGGGGCACGACACGACGAGCAATTCGATGACTCTGGGCATCCTTGCGCTCAGCCGCAGTCCGCAGAGTTGGGCTTATATGCGCGCCCACCCTGAACGCATGCTCGACTGCGTCAACGAGGTCATGCGGCTGTCGGCCATGTCGGCTGCCGAGCCGCGCGTCGCACTCGAGGACTTCGAGTGGCACGGCAAGCGCATTCGCAAGGGCGAGCCCGTCATGCTCATGCAAGCCGCGGGCAACCGGGATCCGCGTGTCTACACTGACGCGGGGCGCCTCGACTTCGAGCGCGACAACGACCGGGTGCTCACCTTCGGCCCCGGCGTGCATCACTGCATCGGCCATCTGCTCGCGAAGATGCAGATGAGCGAGTTCTTCGGAGCGCTCGTGCAACGCTTCGAGGCAGTCGAGGTGCTCGACACCGCGCTCGATTTCATGCCGCAAATCGTCTTCCGGGGCCTGTTCGCGCTCAACCTGCGTTTCCTCCCGCGTGCCGCGGGATCGCTGTAAGGAGAACTCTCGTGGATTTCGAATATCCCCAACACGTTCAGGAGCTCACCGAGCGCGTGCGCCGGTTCATGGAAGAGGAAGTCTTTCCGGCGGAGCCGATCTACTACCAGCAGGAGAGAGGGTCAGCGAATCGGTGGACATGGCAACCCATCCTGCGCCAGTTGCGCGCCAAGGCGAAGGCCCAGGGTCTGTGGATCTTTCCAATGGACCGCGACCACGGCGGCCATGGCCTCTCGCTCCTCGAATACGCTCCCGTTGCCGAGGTGATGAGCATGTCGCCCATCGGCGCCGAGTCGTTTCACAGTTACTCCGGGACGGTCTGGTACGCAAAGCTCATCCAACAGTACGCGACGGCGCCGGTGAAAGCCTGGTTTCTACGGCGGCTGCTCGAGGGGGAGATTCGTGCGGCCATCTGCATTACCGAGCCCGATGTGCCCGGCTCCGACCCGACCGATCTGAAACTCGAGGCGCGGCGCGAAGGCAACCAGTATGTTCTGAATGGCCGCAAGTCCTGGGCCACCGGCAGCATGATGAAAGAGTGCGAAATCACGCTCGTCCTCGCGCGCACCGATGCGAACGCAGCGCGGCACAGTCGTCATTCGATCATTCTGGTGCCCCGCGACACGCCGGGGCTCACCATTGAGGGATACGACACGATCTTCGGTTACGACCACGCCCCCTACGGCCATGCTCGCATGACGTTCGACAACGTGCGAGTGCCCGTCGAGAACCTCCTCGGCAAGGAAGGAGAGGGTTTCCTCATGATGCAAGCGGGGATCGGCATCGGCCGCATCGCGCTCGCAATGGCCTCGGTGGGCGCGGCGGAGCGGGGGCTGACGGAGATGTGCCGCTGGGCTGACGAGCGCCTCATCTCCGGACAGAAGCTTTCGGATCGCCAGGTGTTTGCAGATGCGGTGGCGCGCTCGCGGATGGAGATCGACCAGTGCCGGTCGCACGTTCTGCGCACCGCGTGGCTGATTGAGAAGTACGGGATGAAGGCCGCTCGGAGCGAGGTCGCTCAGTGCAAGGTGTTGGCCCCGCACATGGCATTGAGCGTGCTCGATCGGGCGATTCAATTCCACGGCGGTGCCGGCGTTTCGCATGGCAAGCCACTGGCTGAGATGTACGCTTATCAACGCGTGGTGCGAATCGGTGAAGGTGCCGACGAAGTGCACAGGGAGACCGTGGCGAAGCTCGAGTTGACCAGGCAGCGCGAGCGGCGCACGCAACGTCTTGCGGGCTGACACGCGGCTCAGATGGCATAGCCCATGGAAACGGCGGCGAGCTTCGCGCAAGGTCTGCACGTAGTCGATCTTGGAATCGGCATGAGCGCGGCGCTGTTTGTGAAGCTCCTTGTCGAGTCCGGAGCGGACGTGACACGTTTCGAGCCACCTCAAGGTGATCCGTTCTACGGGATCTATCCGGCTTACAAGATCTGGCAACGGGGCAAGCGCATCGCGAAGTGGCAGGAGGATATCGATTCGCCGCTCGCAAACGCGGATGTCTGCGTAGTCGGTGGCGAGGACTATCCCGGGTTGAGTTGGCATCAAGATGCAGATGCTCTGTCCGGGCGTCATGACCGACTGATCGTGACGCAGTTCCGAGCTTGCCCCCCGGATCTCGAGGGCGGCGGCCACGCGGCCGTGGATCTGCTTACACAGGCCCGCTCTGGTCTGACTTTCGAGCATTTCAGCACGCGTCCTATTGCCTTTGCGTTGCCGGCGCCGAGCTACGGCGCAGCGCTCCAGGCAATGTTGGGTACGATGGCAGCGCTGTACGCGCGCGAAGACACCGGACGGGGGCAAATCGTCTCTACGTCGCTGCTGCAAGGCGCATTGTCGTGGCTTGCACCGCTCTGGTTTCAGGCAAGTAAACCCGATGCACTCTCCGACGGCGTCGTGCCGAAGGATCCCCAACAACTCATCTTCCGCTGTGCAGACGGTCAGTACGTCCAGATGTTCATGGCGGTGGCCGGTGGAGTTGGCAAACTCTACAAGGTGTTGGGAATCGACGATCCGTCGGCAAACCCGTCCGATCGGGGCATCTCCTCCGGCGCGGGCAGTCCCAGTAGTTTCTTTGGCAATGTCGAGTTGATCGGGCAGCACGCAGCGCAGTGGCGCAGCGCGGATCTTCTGGAGGCGCTGCGCGCTGCCGGGCTCGCCGGGGAGCGGGTGAGCGCCCCGGGTGTGTGCTGGAACGATGCGCAGGCCGCAGCGAATGGCATTATCCGGGCCGACGAGCACGGCACACGGTACGTCGGTTTTCCAGTGAGAGGCCTGTAACCGTGGCGGGGCCGCTGGCAGGAATAAGGGTGATCGATCTGGGAATGTACGTCGCGGGCCCCTACGTATCCGTGATTCTCGGCGATCTCGGCGCGGAGGTGATCAAGATCGAACCCCTTGGTGGCGAGCCGGGCCGTGTGTACTTCCGTGGTCTTGCGGCATGCAATCGAGGAAAAAGGGTCATTGCTGTAGACATGAAGACTGTCGAGGGTACCGAGGTCGTCAAGCGCATCTGCCAGACAGCAGACGTCGTACACCATAACTTCAGACCGGGTGTGTCCGGGCGTCTGGGCGTCGATGCCCCGACACTTCGCGGGAGGAACGCCGAATTGATTGTGCTCGAGACACCCGGCTACGGCACGAGCGGCCCCAAGAGCGACTGGCCGGGATTCGACATGATCTTTCAGGCGTATTGCGGCCATGAGCAGCACGCCGCGGGCGAGGGCAACCCGCCATTGTGGTACCGCTTTGCGATCATTGACTTCGCAGCGGGCATGCTTGGTGCGATAGCGATCCTCGGTGCCCTCTACAGGCGACGTCGCGTGGGCGAAGGTGCGAGTCTCAGTGTCAGTCTCTTTGATACGGGTATTTATCTGCTCTCGGAGCTTCTCAAGAGCGACGACGGCAGTATGAGCGGCGTCGGACGGATGAACTCGGCGCAGACAGGATTTCATCCAGCCGAGAGTCTCTTTCAAACCCAGGATGGTTGGATCGCCGTCGCGGCGCGTGACGATGCAATGGCCGCTGAGTTGGCACGAGTGCTCGGGTGTACCGAAGTCTCCAGCTACCCTAGAGGATGTTGGGGCGAGACTGAGCGTCGGGCAATATCAAAGGCGCTGCGCGAGCTTTCTACTGATTCCGCCGAATACATGCTGCGGGAGGCCGGAGTGTGGGTGCAGCGTTGCCGCACGCATGCGGCACGGGAACTGCTGTCGAGCCCGGCGCTCCGTGCCTTGGGCACATCTTTGGCGGGCACCCATCCGAAGTATGGTGAAACTCTCCAGATCGGCCCATGTATGAGTTTGTCCGCCGCACCGTTTGAGAGCGCCAAGCGAGACGGCATCCCAGCGCTCGGCGAGCACACGCGCGAACTGCTGCGCGAGATCGGGTATGCCGACGCCGATATAGATACGCTGTACGGGCGCAAAGCCGTGGCATGACAGGAGAATCCATGGGTCCGCTTGCTGGTTTGAAGATTATCGAGCTGGCCGGCCTCGGGCCCGGACCGTTCTGCGCGATGCTCCTCGCAGACATGGGAGCCGAGGTATTGCGCATCGATCGTAAGGATGGAGGTGGCCGGCCGATCAGGCTCGATGACACCAAAGACGTTCTGAACCGCGGCCGCCGGTCGGTGGCCATGGATCTGAAGAACCCCGAGGCTGTGGCGACCGTACTCGATCTGTGTGCCGGCGCCGATGCCCTCATCGAAGGATTCCGCCCGGGTGTGATGGAACGTATGGGTCTCGGACCCGAGGTTTGTCTGAAGCGAAATCCGCGACTCGTCTATGGACGCATGACAGGTTGGGGTCAGGAAGGGCCGCTCGCGAAGCGTGCGGGCCATGATATCAACTACATCGCGGTCGCCGGTGTCTTGCATATGTTCGGGCGGGCCGGCGAACGGCCAGTGCCCCCTGCGAATCTCGTGGGCGATATGGGCGGAGGCGGGTTGTTGCTCGCGTTCGGTATCGTCTGCGCCATGCTCGAAGCACGGAGCTCTCTGCAAGGACAGATCGTCGATGCGGCCATGGTGGACGGCGCGTCGCTCCTGGCGACGAGCGTTTACGGGCTGGCAGCAATGGGATACTGGAATCCCTCGCGATGGGGTGTGAACCTCACTGACACCGGCGCTCATTTTTATGAGGTCTACGCGACCAGCGATGACAAGCTCGTGGCGGTCGGGGCGATCGAGAGTCAGTTCTACGCGCAGCTGCTCGAGGGGTTAGGGCTGGACGGCGCCGAGTTGCCGCCGCAGATGGACGCAGCCTCATGGCCGCAGATGAAGGACCGCTTCGCGCAGGTGTTTCGAACGAAGTCCCGGGCAGAGTGGGAACAGATCTTTGCAGGGACCGATGCCTGCGTCTCGCCCGTGCTCTCGCCGCTGGAAGCGATCGGGAATGCTCATATGCAGGCGCGGCGATCGTTCGCTGAGATCGGTGCGGTCACGCAGCCTGCTCCGGCACCCAGATTCAGTCGCACGCCGGGCGAGATTGCCAGGCCGCCACCGCTGCCCGGGGAGCACACGGTCGAGGCGCTCGCGGCGTGGGGATTGTCGGATGCGCGTATTCGAGAGCTGCGAGAAGCCGGTGCAATCCCTTAATGTACACTCACTGCTGTGGCAGGAGCCGAGAGTGTCGGAAATGGGACACGAACGAAGTGGCACCCGGCAGGAGCAGATCCTGCAGATCGCAATCGACCTGTTCTCGCAGCGCGGGTTTGCCGCCGTGTCAGTTCGTGACGTGGCGCGAGCGGCGAGCGTCACCCTGCCGACGATCTACCACCACTTCGGTGACAAGCGTTCCTTGTACATGGAGGCCTGTCTGCACCTGTTCAACGACTGGGGGCAACACCACGGCCGCCTGCTCGGTCGTGACGGGACGCCGCCGCAGCGACTGTTCGACTATTTCGTCAGTTTGTGTCACAGCCTGGCGAGCGACCAGAAGTTCTCTTCGCTTCTACAGCGGGAAATCCTGGAGCGTGACACCGCAGGGATCCGCCGCCTCACCAAGGCCACCTTCCGCGGACACTTCGAGCAGGTTGCCCAGCTGTGCAGAAGCATGGGGTGCAAGGGAAACGTAGCACTCACGGCACACACGATCTTCGCGCTTGCTTTCGGTCTCGCGCAGCTGCGACCGATCGCGCATGAGCTCGGCGTCGCGAAGGGCATTCAGCGTGCGGAGGCGATGGCAAGGCATGTGCTTGGCGTCGTGCTGCATGATCTCGACTGGTCAGGTCTGCGGTTTGGGTCCGAGGTATCGGGGGCGAGGAACCGAGGAACTGCAGCGGCTGGCGAGTAGCGGCCGCGCGCACGCTGCGCTCAGAGTTGGCGAGCGATCGAATACTTCATGATCTCCGACGTGCCGCCGAAGATGCGATGAACCCGCGCTGAGGTGTACAGCTTGGAGATGGGGTACTCGCTCATGTACCCCGCGCCTCCGTGCAACTGTACGCAGCGGTCCATCACGCGGCCCTCCAATTCGGTGAGCCAAAGCTTTGCCATCGCGGAGCGCGTGTTGTCGAGCCCCTCGCTGAGCATGCGCGCTAAACAGTCCTCGTAGAAGGCACGCCCGACGCTGAGCTCGGTCTTGATGTCGGCCAGGGTGAACTGGGAATTCTGGAAGTCGAAAACGCGCTGGCCGAAGGCCTTGCGGTCTTTCACGAAGTCGAGTGTCAGCGAGAAGGCGAGCTCCGCGGCCGTAAGCGAGCGGGCTGCGATCGTCAGGCGTTCGCGCGGCAACTCCTTCATCAGCACCGCGAAGCCGCCGCCCTCGGGACCCAACATGCTCGCGGCAGGTACGCGCAGGTTCTCGAAGAACAGCTCCGCCGTGTCGGATGCCTGCATGCCCATCTTTTGCAGGTTGCGGCCGCGCTTGTAACCCGGCTGGTCCGACTCCACGAGGAACAGGCTGATTCCTCTGGCGCCCGCGTTGGGATCCGTCTTGCAGGCGAGGATGATGAGATCGGCATTGATGCCACCGGAGATGTAGATCTTGGAGCCGTTGATGAGGTAATCGTCACCCTCGCGCACGGCCGTAGTGCGCATGGCCTGCAGGTCACTGCCGCAGTGCGGTTCGGTCATTCCTACCGTCAGAATCACTTCCCCTGAGCAGATCGCAGGCAGCCAGCGGAGTTTCTGCTCATCCGTACCGAATGCGAGAATGTGCATCGCCGGCAGGCCCGATTCGAGCGACACCCCGGCGCTCGCACCGGCAGCGCACCTGCCCAGCTCCTCGGACACGATGAGTTGGTGGAGGAAATCTCCGCCGGGCCCACCGTAGATTTCCGGAATCGCCGGGCTCAACAGACCGAGATTGCCTGCCTTGCGCCAGAAGGTGCGATCGACGATGTGCGCGTGCTCCCACGCTTCGATGTTGGGGACCAGCTCGCGCTCGAGGAAGCGCCGCAGGGTCTCCCGAAAAGCCTCATGCTCGGGCGCGAAGATCTGGGGCACGCGGTCCACCGTTTTTGCTCCTGTGCTGGCCACACGAGATTAGCATGAGTAAGATGAGCTAGCATACCGGTGTGCCGGGGCCGAAATTCTCCCAAGCCGCGCCGCGCGGCGGGCATAACGACGAGGAGACGCAGAATGAGTGAAACACTGTTGCTGGAGAAGGCGGAGGGGGTTGCCACAGTGACATTCAACCACCCGGAAAAAGCTAACGCACTGGACGTCGCATGGCTTCCGCGGATGACCAGGTTCTTCCAGGAGCTCGAGCACGATCCGGCAATACGCTGTGTCCTGCTCAAGGGCAACGGCAAGCACTTCATGGCCGGCGGCAATCTCGATTACGTGGAGGCTTTCGTGAGCAAGCCGCCCGAGGAGCGGGCGATGCTGGCGGAGGCGCCGATCCACCAGTACAACGTGATGGTCGGTATCATGCAACGTCTGGGAAAGCCCGTCGTCGCCAGCGTGCAGGGCGGCGTGGCCGGCGCGGCTGTCGGGTTGGTGGCCGCGTGCGACCTGGTCATTGCTGCGGATAGCGCCTTTTTCTTCGTTGCGCACATTCTGCACGGCGGCAGCAACGATGGGCTCACCACTTACTTCCTTCCCCGCCAGATAGGCATCAAGAAGACTCTGGAGCTGACGTTGCTGGGAGAGAGGTTCCCGGCTTCCGAGGCGCAGCGCCTGGGCCTCGTGAACTTCGTGGTCCCGGCCGCGCAGCTACAGGAGCAGACGCAGAAGCTCCTCGAGCGGCTCGCGTGCGGCCCAACACGTGCGTACGGGCTCATCAAGCATCTAATCGCAGCCTCGCCCGGCCACTCGATGGAGGAGCAGGGGCGCCTCGAGGCGGAGACCTACGGTAAAGCTGCCATGACGAGCGATCTGGTCGAAGGGATTCACGCGTTCATGGAAAAACGTCCGCCCCGCTTCACGGGCCGATGAGCGGCTCGCCGAAGGAAATTGACCCGTGAAAATATACACGACACGTCTGTCTCCCTACGGCAATCGAATCTGCATGTGGGCCGCGGTGAAGGCCCTCCCGCTGCAGATCGTTCCCCCGCCCGGAGGCAGCGGCTCAGTCGAGTTCAAGAGGATCAACCCGTCGGGAAAGATCCCGGTGGTCGTGGAAGGCGACTGTCTCATACCGGAATCGATGATCATCCTCGACTATCTCGAGGACCGCTTTCCATCGCCCTCGCTGCGGCTGGGCGACGCGCTGCTGCGCGCCCGCACGCGGGCCGCCGTGCAGATCCACGATCTGTACGTCATGCCAGAGTTCAACCCCGTATTCGCGCAATTCGCGCGGCCGGAGGCGGACGGCCCCGCGATCGACCGGATTTTTGCCGCGGTCACCGAGCGTCTGCCGCTGATCTCGAGCACGCTGCCTGCAGGAAGCGCCTTTGCAGGAGGATCCGAGCTGTCGCTCGCTGACTGCGCCATGGCGCCGTTCTTCCTGTTGTACAAGGCAGTCGCCGCGAACCTGGCGCGCTGCGATCCCCTGGCAACTCAAACACGACTCGCGCAGTGGTCGGCGACTCTGTTGCAACACCACCAGCTGTTGCCCGCCCTGCAATCCATGCAAGGCGCCTTTGAAGCGTTTCTGCAGCGGTTCGGACGGACGGCCATCCCGGTCATTTAGAGAAGGACAGCGCGCGCATTGCTCAACTTCGACCCGCGCTCACAGATCGAAGAATTGGCAGAAGTCCTCGATCTCGGCTCGCTCGGCCGCGAAGCGGTTGATAGGGTGATCGGAGTCGGCGTACCCGAGGGCGCGCGTCGCGCGCAAGATCGATGAGCGTGCGCAGCAGGCCTGGAGAGACCGGGCGGTCGAGAAATGCGCGCGTCGAGCGCCGCGCCTTGATCGCGTCGGCTACGGTCACGGATGTACGCACCTTGCGGAAACTCGAAGCAGGAAGCGTCCGCCACCGCCGGGTTGCGGACGCCGGGCATGCGACGCTGTTCACGCCTGCATATCGTATGCTAGCACATCAGATGCTTGCGAATGATGAGCGTTTTGGCTAAGGTAAGTAGCGTAATGGAGCGCAGCATGGGCATGGCGGACGCAGTTGGTATCAAGGCATTTGGGGCTTACATCCCGCGCATGCGCCTCAAGCGAGCCGCCGCTGCGACTGCCCACGGCTGGGCCTTCCCCGCCCTGCAAGGGCTTGCGAAGGGCGCGCGCGCCTTTACTGACTGGGACGAGGACAGCATCACGATGGGGGTCGAGGCGGCGCGGGATGCGTTCGCTTCTCGTGACCGTTCGCAAGTCGATGCGCTGTTTCTCGCCTCGACTACCCTGCCTTTCATCGACCGCAGCAATGCCGGCATCGCCTCACTCGCGCTCGACTTGCCGCAGACTCTGCGCACGCTGGATATCACCGGTTCACTGCGCGCGGGGACATCAGCGATGCTCACGGCGCTGTGCACGAGCAAACCCCGAGATACCCTCGTGGTTGCCGCCGAAGCCCGCAAGACCAAGCCGGCCAGTTCTCAAGAGCTGCGTTATGGGGATGCCGCGGCCGCCGTGATTGTCGGCTCGAAGGACGTGATTGCCGTGTTTCGCGGGGCCGCTTCGCTCAACGCCGATTTCGTCGATCACTATCGCGCAGAAGGGCAGAAACACGACTACGTGTGGGAGGAACGTTGGGCTCGGGACGAAGGCTACCTGAAGCTCGTGCCGGCTACCGTGCGCAGACTTTTCGCGGACACGGGCCTCGCCGCAACCGAGGTCGACCGCCTCATCGTTCCGGTCGCGTTGCCTGGAGTTGCCGAGGGTGTGTCGAGGGCGATCGGCGTACGAGCGGAAGCTCTCGCCCCGCAGCTGTTGGACGAATGCGGGGACGCCGGCGCTGCCTATCCGATCCTGTTATTGGCCCGTGAGCTCGAACGCGCACGCCCCGGCCAGAAGATCGTAGTCGTCGGGGTTGGCAACGGCTGTGACGCGCTGCTGTTCGAGGCAACCGGGCACATCGGGTCCTGCAACCCTCGTCGGGGTGTGGACCGGGCGATCAAACGCGGCGTGGAGATCGGCGATTACCTCAAATTTCTGGCGCTGCGGGACGAGATCGAGCTCGACTGGGGCATGCGCAGCGAGTTCACCAACAAGATCGCGCTCACCACCGAGTATCGGCACAGCCGGGAGATGCTCGCCTTCATCGGTGGCCGATGCACCCGTACCGGTACCGTGCAATTCCCGAAATCCCGCGTGAGCGTGAATCCTGAGGTGCATGCGGTGGACACTCAGGTTGATGCGCCACTCGCCGACGCGCCGGCGCGCGTGGTCTCGTTCACGGCCGACTGGCTGTCGTACTACCCGAATCCGCCATTCTATTTCGGCCTCGTGCAGTTCGAAAATGGAGCGCGTGTCTCAATGGAGTTCACCGACGTGGACCGTTCGCTCCTGAGGATCGGGGCGCCGGTCTCGATGGTGTTCCGGCTGAAGGAGCTCGACCGCCGCCGCGCGTATCGACATTACTTCTGGAAAGCGACCCCGGTCGCATCCGATCAGTAAGCTCATATGGCGACTGGAATCATGGACAAGGTCGCGATCCTCGGCATGGGTTGCAGCGCGTTCGGTGAGCGTTGGGAAGCCGATGCGGAGGACCTCATGGTCGAGGCATTCCAGGAATGCCTTGCGGATGCAGGCATCGAAAAGGACGCTATCCAGGCTGCGTGGTTGGGGTGCGCCGTCGATCCGATCAACGTCGGAAATTCGGCGTTGCCGTTGGCGACGGCGCTACGACTGCAGAGCATTCCTGTGTCCCGCGTCGAAAACATGTGTGCGACGGGCACTGAGGCGTTGCGGGGGGCAGCGTATGCGGTCGCTGCCGGCGCGTGCGACATCGCGCTGGCGTTGGGCGTCGAGAAGCTGAAAGACACGGGATATGGCGGCCTTCCCATCCGGACGAAGGGTCTCGTCAACGACCTCTGGATGCCGTACGGGTCGGCGCCAGGAACATTCGCGCAACTCGCGGAGGCCTACTCTGCGAAACATCGTGTTCCGATGGAGGACCTCAAGCGGGCCATGGCACATGTTTCGTGGAAGAGCCACGAGAACGGTGCGCGCAACCCGAAGGCGCACATCCGCAAGCGGGTGACGATCGACCAGATCCTGAACGCGCCGATGATCTCGGAGCCGCTTGGTTTGTTCGACTGTTGCGGAGTCAGTGACGGTGCGGCCTGCGCGATCGTGACGACACCCGAGATCGCGCGCAGCTTCGGCAAACAGGACCTGGTCACCATCAAGGCGCTGCAGATCTGCGCGAGCAACGGAATCGAGTCGCAGTCGTCCTCGTGGGACGGGACCTACCTGATGAACACGCGCAAGGCGGCGGCGCGCGCCTACCAGGAGGCCGGTATCGGCAAGCCACGCCACGAGCTCAGTGTTATGGAAGTCCACGACTGCTTCTCCGTTACCGAGCTCGTGACGATGGAAGACCTGTTTGTCTCGCCCGAAGGCGGCGCGACCAGGGACGTGTTGGATGGCTTCTTTGACGCGGAAGGCGGGCTGCCGTGCCAGATCGATGGGGGACTCAAGTGCTTTGGCCACCCGATTGGCGCATCGGGGCTGCGTATGGCCTACGAGGTCTATTTGCAGGTGCTCGGCCGGGCGGGGGAGCGGCAACGCAAGAACGTGCGCGTGGGACTCACGCACAACCTCGGAGGCACGCCGGCCCACAACGTCGCGGCGGTCGGCATTTTCGGCCGCTACGGTGCCTGAAGGCGTTGGTCGCCGCTGATCCAACACGAGGAATCTTTCCTGTGGATTTTGCCCTGACACCCGATCAACAAGCCATACGCAGCGGCGTTGCGGCAGTGTGCGCGCGCTTCGGCGATGACTACTGGTTGGAGCGGGATCAGCAAGGCGGCTTCCCGCACGAGTTTCACAAGGCGATGGCAGAGGGCGGCTGGCTGGGGATCACCATGCCCGAGGAATACGGGGGAGCAGGGCTTGGTGTAACGGAGGCTGCCATCATGATGCATACCGTTGCATCGTTCGGCGGCGGCTTCACGGCGGCGTCCACGCTCCATATCAACCTTTTCGGGCCGCACGCAATCGTCGTTCACGGGACACCAGAGCAGAAGAAACGCTGGCTCGTGCCCCTGATCAAGGGCGAGGAGCAGACCTGCTTCGGAGTCACGGAAGCCGACGCGGGTCTGGACACGACCAGTATCAAGACGTTCGCGCGCCGCACCGACGGCGGATATCTCATCAGCGGTGGCAAGATCTGGACGTCGACAGCGCAGGTCGCGAGCAAGATCGTCTTGCTTGCGCGCACGACTCCGAAATCCGATTGCCGGCGACCCACGGACGGGATCACGCTCTTCTACACCGATCTCGACCGCCGGCACATCGAAGTTCGCGAGATCGAAAAGCTCGGGCGCAAGGCGGTTGATTCGAACCAGATCTTCATCACAGACCTCTTCGTACCCGAGAACGACCGCGTCGGCGACGAGGGCAAAGGCTTCCAGTACCTGCTCGACAGCATCAATCCCGAACGGATTCTGGTGGCTGCGGAGAATGTCGGTCTTGGACAGGGAGCACTCGAGCGAGCCGTCAAATACGCACGGGAACGAGTTGTTTTCGGACGTCCCATCGGCAAGAACCAGGCGATTCAACACCCGCTCGCGCAGAGCTGGGCCGAGCTGGAGGCGGCCTACTGGATGGTGCTGCGGGCTGCATGGCTGTACGACAGCGGTCAGCCGTGCGGGGCGGAGGCCAATGCAGCCAAGCTGCTTGCGGGCGGCGCGGGCTTCGAGGCCGCCACGCGCGCCGTCCTGACTCATGGGGGCATGGGGTATGCCAAGGAATTCCATGTCGAGCGGCTGTTCCGCGAGTCCATCCTGCCCCGGATCGCGCCGGTGACGGAGCAGCTCATTTTGAGCTTCATCGCCGAGAAGGTGCTCGGCCTGCCCAAATCGTATTGAGCCCAAGCACTCATGGCCTGCCGCGACAAAGTGATAAGTAGTGTTACGATACATGTGACTAATCGTTATATAAGCTCACCAATGGAAGACCCTCGTGACCCGTTCGGCACTGATCGCAGGTAAAGTAATCATCGTCACCGGTGCGGGCCGCGGCGTCGGCCGCGGAATCGCGCTGCTCGCCGCTGCAGAAGGAGCCAAGGTCATCGTGAATGACCTTGGGACATCCGCCTCTGGCGTCGGTGGCGACGTCTCCGTCGCGCAGCAGGTCGTCAACGAGATCAGCGCAGCCGGTGGGGAAGCGGTGGCGAACACCGAGTCTGTGGGGGACTGGAATGCCGCAAACCGGATGGTGCAGCAGGCTCGCGAAACTTTTGGGCGAGTGGACGCGGTAGTAAACAATGCCGGCATTCTTCGAGACTCCATTTTTCACAAGATGTCGCCGGAGGATTTCGAATCGGTCGTGCGTATACACCTGCACGGGTCGTTTTATCTCGCACGGGCGGCCGCGCCGCATTTCCGGGAGCAGAAGGCCGGCTCTTTCGTACACATGACCTCTTCCTCAGGGCTCGTCGGTAACTTCGGTCAAGCGAACTACAACGCTGCGAAGATGGGAGTCGTAGGGCTGTCACGCGCGATTGCGTTTGACATGGAGCGCTTCAACGTCAATTCGAATTGCATCGCCCCGTTCGCCTGGACGAATCTGGTCGGGACCATCCCGACGGATACGCCCGAGCAGAAGCGGCGGGTCGAGGGACTGAAACGGCTGGTGCCCGAGCGGATCGCGCCCTTCACTATCGCGCTTCTCAGTGATGCCGGCCGCAAGGTGACTGGCCAGATCTTCGGAGTACGCAACAACGAGATCTATCTATTCAATCAACCACGCCCGATTCGCACGGCGCACAGTAGCGATGGCTGGACGCCGCAGACAGTCATCGAGCGCGTGTTTCCGATGTTCCAGACCTCCTTCACGCCGCTCGAGCGCTCCGGGCAGTTCTTTACCTGGGATCCAGTATGAGTACGCGGGCCTGCGATGCGAGCACGAGGATCTCTTATCAACGCCTGAAGGAGTGGCGTTTTCCGACCGTCGAGCAGTCCTACTGCGAGCGCGACACCATCCTGTATGCCCTTGGGGTGGGTCTCGGAAGCGATCCGTGCGATGCGCAGCAGTTGCGATTCGTGTACGAAGAGAATCTACAGACTCTACCGACAATGCCGGTCGTTCTCGCCGGCCCCGGCATGTGGATGCGTGATCCTGACAGCGGCATCGACTGCGTTCGCATGCTGCACGGAGAGCAGCGAATCACCATCGTCGAGCCATTGCCCGCGGCGGCCGCCGTCGTGGGCCGTTCCCAAGTGAGGGAAGTCTGCGACAAGGGAGCCGGCAAGCAGGCGTTGGTCTACATCGAACGGGAGATTCGCGACAAGACAACCGGCCGGCTCTACAGCGTTCTCGAACAGACCGTCGTCTGTGTCGGTCAAGGGGGGTTCGGGGGACCCCGGAGCGCGGCGCCCCCACCGCACCCGATTCCGGGCAGGAGCGCGGATGCCGGATTCGACCAGGCGATACTACCCCAAGGGGCGCTGCTATACCGGCTGAGCGGAGACATGAACCCGCTGCATGCCGACCCTGCGGTGGCTGCGGTTGCGGGATTCAAAACGCCCATTTTTCATGGGCTGGGCACTCTCGGGGTGGCCGGCCACGCGGTGCTGCGCATGTGCTGCGAATACGATCCGAGTCGCTTGCGGAGCATGCAGCTGCGTTTCGTCTCGCCTGTCTACCCTGGGGAAACGGTGCGCACGGAGCTTTGGCAAGACGGTACTATTGTCTCCTTCCGCTGCTGGACAGTCGAACGCAACCAGCTGGTGATCGACAACGGGCGGGTCGAGCTCTGGTGACGAGGAGGGGCGACACAATGGAAATCTATTCCACGCTTAAGCTCGAATGCGAGGGACACGTCGCCGAAATGACGCTTACGCGTCCAGACATCCTCAATCGACTGGACGATGCGGCGCACATTGAGCTGTTGCGCGTCCTCGCACACTTGCGAGAGCTCCCGGATATCCGCGCTGTTGTGTTTGCCTCGACCGGTCGCGCATTTTCGGCAGGTGGTGACCTGAACGAAATCTTCCGCCTGAACGCAAATCGAGAGGATCGGGAAAAGACTCGCGAGCTGGGCCGTCGCACTCTGCATGCCTTCATCGATTTTCCCATTCCGATTGTGGTTGCCTTGCAGGGTGATGCGATGGGGCTGGGTGCAACGCTCGTTCTAACGTGTGATGCGATCGTCGCTGCGAAGGCGGCACGGATCGCCGACCCGCACGTTAAGGCTGGCCTCGTCGCCGGCGACGGAGGATGTGTCGTGTGGCCAGTGGCTGTCGGAATGCTACGCGCGAAGCGATATCTCTTGACGGGCGATGCACTCAACGCCGAACAGGCTTTTGCAGCCGGGCTCGTAACCGACCTGGTGGGAACGCCGCAGGACGCCCTCGATGAGGCGCGTAAACTCGCTCGCAGGATCGCCGAGTTACCTCCCATCGCCGTGCGCCGTACCAAGCAGGCTTTAAACCACCTGATGCGCCGCGAGGCGACCCAGGTGTTTGAATTGTCACTCGCGTACGAGATGGAGACGATGGCATCAGAAGACGTGCTGGAGGCTGTAGCTGCGTTCAAAGAACGTCGGCCACCGGTATACAAAAACCGCTAACGCCCAGCCAGCCCAGGCTCTCAACCATGCACCCTCGAGCGCACGCAGAGCGGAATCCAACGAAGCCGGCCATTATCGTGGCTGGCTCCGAGCAGTGCGTGACGTACTCCGAGTTGGTGCAGCGCTCGAATCGCTGCGGGAACCTCTTCCAACAGCTCGGGCTGCGCGCCGGCGACAGCGTGGCTCTGTGCACGGAAAACGACCCGCGGTTTCTGGAGATTTGTTGGGCGGCTCACAATACCGGCTTGTACTACACCCCTGTGAATTCGCGTCTGACCGAGGCGGAGC
>Ga0137415_10002994_pt1 | contig 16728 bp, 12 predicted proteins | sample CZODoug3_1_1_16f_FD_183082 | JGI IMG/M metagenome (GOLD analysis project Ga0137415, IMG submission 183082) | Vadose zone soil fungal communities from Angelo Coast Range Reserve, California, USA - CZODoug3_1_1_16fungal (Hybrid Assembly) | ecosystem: Environmental > Terrestrial > Soil > Vadose...
ATGTGGAAAGCGCAGCAGCCCAATGGCTTGAAAGAAATAAATGAATTGCACGTTCCGGTGGGCCGGAACATACGCCTGATCATGGCCAGCGAGGACGTTATTCATGACTTCTTCGTTCCCGCGTTCCGCGTGAAAATGGACGTCGTCCCTGGCCATTACAACACCATGTGGTTCCGCCCCACCAGGCCCGGCCGTTACCACTTCTTTTGTTCGCAGTATTGCGGCACGAATCATGCTTTGATGGGCGGCTGGGTCACGGTCTTGGAGCCTTCGGACTACTCCGCGTGGCTCTCCGGCTCCTCCGGCGGGAACGCCAATCCTGTCGTGGCGGGCGAGAAGCTTTATGCCGAAAAGGCCTGCAGCACTTGTCATATCGCCAATGGCACGGGCCGCGCTCCCTCGCTCAACGGCGTTTATGGCGCGCAAGTTCTCCTGGCGGATGGCTCGACCGTCGCCGCCGACGAAACGTATATCCGGGAATCGATTCTGCAACCCAACGCGAAAATTGTAGCCGGATATCTGCCGCTGATGCCCAGCTTCCAGGGACAGCTCACCGAGGAGCAGATTCTCGCTCTCACCACCTATATCAAATCTTTGCAGTCGCAGCCGGTTCCCGCGAAGGGCTCCGGCATTGCGCCGCCCACGGGGAAGAGATAAGTCATGAGCGACACGCCGCCAACGCCAGACCACCAATTGCCGCGCACGCATTATTTGAACGCCACCTACGGCTCCGGCATCCGTTCGTGGCTGCTGACCACCGATCACAAGCGCATTGCTTTGCTGTATCTCTGCTCGGTCACTGTGTTCTTCTTTATCGGCGGCGTCCTCGCTACCATGATTCGCATCCATCTTCTGACCCCCGGCGGTGCGCTGGTCACGCCGGAGACTTACAACAAGCTCTTCACCATGCACGGCGTGGCCATGATTTTCTTTTTCCTGGTTCCGTCGATCCCTGCGGTCTTCGGCAATTTCCTGATTCCCCTCATGATCGGCGCGAAGGATCTTGCTTTTCCCAAGCTCAATCTTCTCAGTTGGTATCTCTACATGGTGGGCGGCTGCTTCGTGCTCTATTCCTTCAGCACAGGCGGCCTCGACACGGGCTGGACGTTTTACACCCCGCTCAGCAGCGTCTATTCGAATTCCGCGGTCACCCCCGCGGTCATCGGCATCTTCATCAACGGCTTCTCAACGATTCTGACGGGGCTGAATTTCATCGTCACCATTCACACCATGCGTGCGCCGGGGATGACTTGGTTCCGGCTCCCGCTCTTCGTTTGGGCGCACTACGCCACCAGCTTGATCATGGTTCTCGCCACTCCTGTCGTCGCCATCACCCTGCTGCTCGTCGGCCTTGAGCGCTTGTTCCATCTGGGCTTCTTCAATCCTGCTTTGGGTGGCGACCCCATTCTTTTCCAGCATCTGTTCTGGTTCTATTCACACCCCGTCGTTTACATCATGATTCTTCCTGGCATGGGAGTAGTTAGTGAGATTATTCCGACCTTCGCCCGCAAACCCATTTTTGGCTATTCCTTCATCGCTGGCTCCAGTATCGCTATCGCCGTTATCGGCTTCTTCGTGTGGGCGCACCACATGTTTGTTACCGGCGAGTCCACCTACATCGCGCTCTCCTTTTCGTTTCTCAGCTACCTGGTGGCGATCCCCTCGGCGGTAAAGGTTTTTAACTGGACTTCGACGCTCTACAAGGGCTCCATCTCCTGGGACCCGCCGATGATCTATGCGCTCGGCTTCATTGGCTTGTTCGTGATCGGCGGCCTCACTGGGCTTTTCCTCGCGTCCCTCGGCCTGGACATTCACATCCATGATACCTACTTCGTTGTCGCCCACTTCCACTACATCATGGTGGGCGGCTCGGTAATGGGATACGTCGGCGCCCTGCACTTCTGGTGGCCCAAGATTACCGGCAGGCTCTATCCGCAGTCTCTCTCGCGGTTTGCCGCGGTGGTTCTCTTCATCGGCTTCAATCTGACTTTCTTCCCACAATTCATCCTCGGATACCTCGGCATGCCGCGCCGCTATCATACCTACCCGCCGGAGTTTCAGGTGCTCAACGTTTTGTCCACGGCAGGCGCCTCAATTCTTGCGCTGGGCTACCTGCTTCCCATGAGCTATCTCACTTGGTCCATGCGTTACGGCAAAGTCGCCGGACCCAACCCCTGGCCGGCCACCGGGCTCGAGTGGAAAACGGCATCGCCACCGCCGACGGAAAATTTTGATGTTACGCCGGAAGTAAACTGGGAGCCGTACGATTTTAAGAACCGGACCGATCTCGGATTGCCGGCGGCGACGCCGTCGCCCGCGCCGGCTCATGGAGATGATTAGAGAGTTTAGTCTTTGTGTAGGGGCGGACTTCAGTCTGCCCTGCAGTTGGTCCAAGCCATAGATTGGCTTAGGAATAGGAGTACCGAGTGCACCGCACCGGCGAACTGTACGGACAATTTCAAACGCTTGAGCAGCAGAAAGAATCCGCCACGCTCGGCATGTGGATATTTCTGGTCACCGAGGTCCTGTTCTTCGGCGGCCTGTTCTTGACCTACACCATCAATCGCAGAACCTTCAGCACGGCCTTCGGCATCGGCAGCAATACGCTCGACATAACGCTCGGCGCTGGTAACACCGTTGTGTTGATTATGAGCAGCTTGACCATGGCCATGGCCGTGTGGTCTGCGCAAGTCGGCAAGAAAAAATTGGTCTGTATTTTCCTGATTGCCACCCTCGGTCTCGGCACGGTTTTTCTTGGTGTGAAAGCCATCGAATACAAGCAAAAATTCGATCACCATCTGATTCCCGGCCGCAGCTTTGACATGAAATACCATCCTGCGAATCCCATGGCCGGCGATGACCTCAAGGAATTGGCCCTGGAGAAGAAGGAAGTGGATGAGGCCTTCGCCGTCGATCCGGACATCAACTTCCACGGTCAGCTTTATTTCTCTCTTTATTTCGGCATGACCGGCCTGCACGCCCTGCACATGATTGTAGGCGCGGGCCTTCTCCTCTGGCTCATCAAAGGCTCGTTCGCCGGCCGGTTCACGCCGCAGTACAACACCCCCGTCGAAGTCGTGGGCTTGTACTGGCACTTCGTCGATATTGTGTGGATCTATCTGTTCCCGTTGTTATATCTGATTCATAGGCACCGGTAGGAGAAAAGGAGGATCGCGCGTGTCCGAGCACATTGTTTCGCCAAAAATCTACATTGCCATTTTCGCGGCCTTGATGCTTGGCACCGGGATCACCGTCTGGGCCGCTTTCCAGAACTTTCATCAGTTCAATATCGTCATCGCTCTGGTCATTGCCACGATCAAAGCCACCCTTGTTGTTCTTTACTTCATGCACGCCCGCTATAGTTCCAAGCGCACCCAGTTGGTCATCGTCTGTTCGGTGTTCTGGCTGGCCATCATGCTGGCGCTCACGCTCACCGATTACACCACTCGTTCTCACGAAACCCAGCCCGGTGTCAGCCATCTCGCCCGGCCCGCCGCTTCCCACCTCTTTCGCGTCTGACCTTCAGCTTGTTTGTTCTCAAATTCCTCGTTTCAGCTCGAGCTCAACGCCAACGCCTCGATCGAGCATGTCATCCTGAGCTCGCCGCGACGAGAAGGATCTCACCCGATCGTCAACTGGAACTAACCACTCATGCGGGAATCTATCCAGTTAGTTGGTATTCTTCTCGATGTAAGGGAAAAAGGCTTGCGGGAAACCACCAGCCGACAACTGGAGCGGAAATAAAAAAAGGGGGGAGTAGCGAACCGGCCCAGCCCTCAATCCCCTAAAGGGATCCTCGGCTCGCCTCCCCCACTGGCTCTTGGGTTGCAACCTCCACGCCAAAGCTAACTCTTTTCTTTTCATCGGTTGCCGGACGATTTCCAAGTAAAAAAGCTCTACCCCCGCCGCAATTTTACCTGCCCGTGCGAGAGGTGGGTACCCCCTGAGCGCCAAACGCACAAATTCGATGGATTCGTTGGCAGAATGACCCTCGGGTACTTACCTGAGCCTACTGACCTTATTTGCCGTCGCTCGCTCGGCTTCGGCTACCCCTTTCGCGGCGTTTCGCCTCCCCGGCGCCAGCACCCGCCGGTAAGCTATCAGTGCTTCTTTCGGCTCGTGCATTTCCATCAGCAGATCACCTGCCAATTCGCGTGCCGGGTGTACCACGCTGGGCGTTTGTTGACGCCACCCAAGCGTCACATTCGGCCGCCAAACCTTGTCGCACCATCGCGCACAGAGTAAACTTTTCGCCTGCGTTAGCTCGGGAGGTGTGGCATGCCCCGTATCGTCCGCTGCGGCCTGATTCAGGCGCAATGTGAATGGTCTTCGGAAAAGTTCTCGCTCGCCGAGATCAAGAAGAAAATGATCGCCAAGCACGAACACTTGATCGCCGATGCGGCAAAGCAAAAAGTGCAGGTCCTCGGCCTTCAGGAACTATTCTACGGCCCGTATTTTTGCGCCGAGCAGCAGACCCGCTGGTACGAACTCACCGAAAGGGTCCCGAGCGGTCCTACGGTCACGGCCATGCAAAAGCTCGCTAAGAAACACCAGATGGTTCTTGTTGTCCCGGTCTACGAAGTCGAAATGACCGGCGTCTACTTCAACACCGCCGCGGTCATCGACGCCGATGGTCGCTACCTCGGCAAATACCGCAAGCACCATATTCCCCATTGCCATCCTGGCTTTTGGGAAAAATTTTATTTCACGCCAGGAAACGCCGGCTACCCCGTCTTCCAGACGCGCTACGCCCGCGTCGGCGTGTACATCTGTTACGACCGCCACTTCCCCGAAGGTGCGCGCATCCTCGGCCTCAACGGCGCGGAAATTGTCTACAATCCCTCTGCCACGGTCGCCGGTCTCTCCGAACATCTTTGGGAACTCGAGCAGCCCGCTCACGCGGTAGCCAACGCGTATTTCGTCGCCGCCATCAATCGCGTTGGCACCGAAGCTCCCTGGAAAATCGGCGAATTTTACGGCAAAAGCTACTTCTGCGACCCGCGCGGCAAAATCGTCAAGCAAGCCAGCCGCGACAAGGACGAATTGCTCGTCGCCGAGCTGAATCTCGACGAAATTCAGAAAGTCCGCGACACCTGGCAGTTCTATCGCGACCGCCGCCCGGAATCCTACGGTGAAATCACCCGCACCCGCGCGGCGGAAAACTCCGAGGCGGCCAACTAAATTGCTTTGCGCTGAAACCATTGAGAGCAGTTCTCTCTATAATAAAGATCTCGCCCCCGTCCCCAGCGAGCGCCGCACCTGGCGCACCTACAACTACGCCGCTCTGTGGATTTCCATGAGCGTGAACATTCCCACCTACATGCTCGCGAGTGGCATGATCGCCGGCGGCATGAACTGGAAGCAGGCGCTCTTCACCGTTTTTCTCGGCAACGTGCTGGTGCTCATTCCCATGCTGCTCAACGCCCATGCCGGCGCGCAATACGGCATCCCGTTTCCAGTTTTTGCGCGCGCCTCCTTCGGCGTTCTCGGCGCCAACGTCCCCGCCATTCTGCGCGCCCTCGTCGCTTGCGGCTGGTTCGGCATTCAAACCTGGATCGGCGGCGAAGCCATCAACGCCATGATCGTGGCCCTTGCGCCTTCCTGGGCCAATTTTCATTCCGGGCCCGCCATCTGTTTCGTTTTCTTCTGGCTCCTCAATGTTCTCGTAATTCTCCGCGGCATTGAAACCATTCGCTTCCTGCAGGGAATTTCCGCTCCGTTCCTGCTCCTTATCGGGCTAGCCCTTCTCCTGTGGGCGCGCAGCAAAGCAGGCGGCTTCGGCCCCATGCTTGCCACGCCCTCCAAATTTCAGACTTTCGGCGAATTCTTCCGCTTCTTCATCCCCTCGCTTACCGGCGTGGTCGGTTTCTGGGCCACCGTCTCGCTAAACATTCCCGACTTCACGCGCTACGCCCGCAGCCAGCGCGATCAAATCGTCGGCCAGGCCCTCGGCCTTCCCGCCACTATGACTTTTTATTCCTTCATCGGCATTGCCGTCACTTCCGCCACCCTCATCATTTTTGGCGAAGCGCTCTGGAATCCCGTCGCCGTCTTGGCGCGCCTTGGCAATCCTTTCGCGGTCGTTCTCGCCATGATCGCCTTGCTTATGGCCACCCTCAACGTGAACGTCGCCGCTAACGTTGTCTCTCCCGCCAACGATTTCTCAAATCTTTCCCCGCGCCGCATTAGCTTCCGTACCGGCGGCCTCATCACTTGTGCTATGGGCATCGTCATGCAACCGTGGACTCTCATGTCGAGCTACAGCAATTACATTTTCAAATGGCTCGTCGGTTACTCTGGCTTTCTCGGCCCCATCGCCGGCGTTCTCATCTGCGATTACTTCGTCGTCCGCAAAAAATTTCTCACCGTCGAAGACCTCTATCAGCGCCATGGCCAATATGAATATGCGCGCGGTTTCAACTTGACAGCCGTCGCAGCACTGGCCGCAGGTGCCGCGCTTGCTTTCGTCGGCTTGGTCTATTCGCCCCTGCGCGTCCTATATAACTACGCCTGGTTCGTCGGCTTCCTGGTGAGTTTCCTTACTTACTTGGCCCTAATGAACCGAGTCGCTCCGGTCACCCAGCCGGCCGATTGAGGAGGAGCATTTTCCATGGACTTCGGCATCACCATCAAACCTGACATCTCCATTGACAGAATCCTGAGCCTCACCCGCCAGGCCGAATCCTCCGGCTTCTCCTTCGGCTGGATTTTCGATTCCCACGTCATCTGGAAGGAGCCGTTTCCCCTCCTCACTCTCATGGCCGCCAACACCCAAAAAATGCGCCTCGGCACCTGCGTCACCAACCCCGCCGTACGCGATGTCACCGTCTCCGCCAGCCTCTTCGCCACGCTCAATCTCGCTTCCCACGGTCGCATGGAGCTCGGCATCGGCCGTGGCGATAGCTCCCGCCGCGTCCTTGGCAAAAAACCCACTACCCTCGAAAACCTCGAAGAATTCGTCCGCATCTTCCGCAACTTGAACGCCGGTAAAACCGTCGATCTCGACGGCGTCCCCACAAAATTTCCCTGGACCAACGGCGAAATCCCCCGCGTCTGGGTCGCCGGCTACGGCCCCAAGGCCCTGCGCACCGCGGGACGCATCGGCGACGGCGTGATCCTCCAGTTCGCTGACCCCGACCTCATCGACTGGTGCCTCGGCTTTGTCCGCGAAGGCGCAAGAGAAGCCGGCCGTGACTTCAGCAAGATCGAAGTCATGGCCGCCGCCCCTGTTTGGGCCTCCGACGACCTGAAGACCGCACGCGAACACGTGCGCTGGTTTCCTGCCCTGGTCTCCAACCACGTGATGGACCTCATCTCCAAGTACAAGCCGGAGGAATTGCCCCCCGCGCTCACCTCTTTCGTCAAAGACCGCGGCAAGTACGACTATCTCCACCACTGCGAAGTCGGCAGCGACAACGCCGAGTTCGTCACCGACGAAGTTGTCGACCGCTTCTGCATCATCGGCCCCGTCGACGAACATCGCAAAAAGCTCGACCGCCTCCGTAAAGTCGGCGTAACCCAGTTCAACATCTATCTAATGTGCGGCGACGAAGAAAAAACCCTCGACGTCTATCAGCACAAGATCTTGCCCCACTACCGGCACTGATATGCCCAGCGCGAAGCCAAACCAAGCGTTTCCGTCCAGCTTGTTGATGCCTGCCCCCGCTGGTCCCGCCGATTTTCCTTGCCAAATCGTTGCTTCTCTGGTACCCTATCTTCCGGATACATCTGCGGCCGCTCTCTCGCCCATGACGCGGCCATCATCCCTCAGAAGAAAAGCTCCAAAAACTGCACAATTGTTGTGCAACCTAAGCCGTTTAGAATCAACACTTCCACAAGTGTTCATTCTAAAAAACTTAATCTCCTTTAGAATCAACACTTATAAAAAACAGGGGGGGTGGGAAGGTCCCCAAGTCGTAAACTTTTCACCAGGCCAACCCGAACCAACCCAGAGGACTCGACATGCGTTTTGACACCGTAATCCGCAACGGCGCCGTCGTAACCGCTACGGACACTTGCCTCGCCGACGTCGGAATCAACGGGGACAAGGTTACCGCCATCGCCGCCCAACTTCCCACCGAGAACGCCACGCGCATTCAGGACGCCACCGGCTGCTTGGTCATCCCTGGCGGCATCGACGTCCACACCCATCTCGACATGCCTTTCGGCGGCACCACCAGCGCCGACGACTTCCAGACCGGCACCATCGCCGCCGCTTTCGGAGGCACCACCACGCTCATCGACTTCGCCATCCAGTACAAAGGCCAAACCCTCCGCCAGGCTTTCGACACCTGGATGAAAAAAGCTCACGACAAAGCCGTCACCGATTACGCTTTCCACTGCATCATTACCGATCTTGGCAGCGCGCAACTCGAGGAGATGGGCCAGCTCATCCGCGAAGGCGTCACCAGCTTCAAGCTTTTCATGGCCTATCCGGGTGTGTTCATGCTCGATGACGCCACCATCTTCAAGGCCATGCGCCAGGCCGCCAAGCACAGCGGCCTCATCTGCATGCACGCGGAGAATGGCGGCGCCATCGACGTGATCGTCCAGCAAGCCCTCGCCGAAGGAAAGCGCGCGCCGAAATATCACGCGCTCACTCGCCCCACCACCGCAGAAGCCGAAGCCACTTCCCGCGCCATCGCCCTGGCCGAAATGGCCGGCGCGCCCGTCTACATCGTTCATCTCTCCTGCAATGACGCGCTCGAAAAAGTTCGCGAAGCCCGCGACCGCGGCCTTCCCGCCTACGCCGAGACCTGTCCGCAATATTTGTATCTCTCGCTGGAAAATATGGACGCGCCCGGTTTTGAAGGCGCGAAATACGTCTTCACTCCGCCACTGCGCGAAAAGTGGAATCAGGAAAAACTCTGGCAGGGCCTCGCTAAAGACACCCTGCAGGTGGTCTCCACCGACCACTGCCCCTTCTGCTTCAAGGAACAAAAAGAACTCGGCAAGGACGACTTCACCAAAATTCCCAACGGAGGCCCCGGCATTGAGCACCGCTTAAGCCTTGTCTATACCGGCGGGGTCCACGGCAAGCATTTCTCGCCCAATCGCTTCGTCCAGCTTGTTGCCACCGCGCCCGCGAAACTCTTTGGCCTGTATCCGCGCAAAGGCACCATCGCCGTTGGCTCCGACGCCGACCTGGTCATCTTCGATCCTAATCACGAAGAAGTCATCAGCGCCAAAACCCATCATATGCGCGTGGACTATTCCATGTTCGAGGGTATCCGCACCAAAGGCGCGCCCAAAACCGTCTTCTCCCGCGGCCGCCCCGTCATCGAAGCTGGCAAATTCGTCGGCCGCCCCGGCGCCGGCCAATTCCTCCGCCGCCAAACCTACGCCGGCCTGTGAAGAGACGATGATGCGAGCTGCCGTGCTGCACGAACTGGGGAAGCCGCCGCAAGTTGAGGAATTTCCTGAACCCACGTTGGCCGAAGGCGAGGTACTGATCCATGTTTCTGCGGCTGCACTGAAGTCCGTTGACAAACAGATGGCTGCCGGAACGCACTACGCAAGCCCGCACGAACTTCCTGTCGTCTGTGGCACCGATGGCGTTGGCCGGTTGGAAGATGGTACGCGCATATTTTTTGGCGGGCCGCGGCGGCCGTACGGCGCGATGGCCGAACATACCGTCGCGAGGCGGGCGCTGTGTTTTCCGGTCCCTGAGGATCTAGACGACGCTACGGCCTCAGCCATTCCCAACCCCGGCGTTTCCGCGTGGCTTTCGCTCAAGTACATCGCGAAACTGGCAGCAGGCGAAACCGTGCTGATCCTCGGCGCCACCGGGGTCACAGGCAAGGTCGCAGTGCAAATCGCCAAGATTCTGGGCGCAGGACGCATCGCGGCCGCCGGGCGAAACGAACAAATATTGGGCTCACTCCACGAGCTTGGCGCTGACGCGACAATTCGCCTGGACCTGCCGAACCACGACCTGATCGAAGCATTCCGCCGCGAGGCGGCCCAGAATCACTTTGATGTGGTCATTGACTATTTGTGGGGACAGCCGACCGAAGCCCTGCTCTCAGCTATAACCACTTCAGAATTTGCCGCTGCGGGATCGCAAACGCGCCTGGTGGAAGTGGGCGAGAGCGCAGGACCGACCATCACGCTGCACGCTGCGGTGTTGCGGAGCACCTCGCTGACGATCCTGGGAACGGCGGGCATTCCACCTTGGGACGTGCTCACCGATGCGTTCCATCAAGTGATGAACTATGCCGCGCGGGGAAAATTGCGGATCGAAACCGAACGGGTTCCGCTGACAGAGATCAGGGATGCCTGGGAACGCAACGTGCACGGCCGTAGGCTGGTGGTGATCCCGTAGCGGCACGAGCCGGATGCGTACGAACCTTCGCTCTGGGGGTAATCGTAACGATGGACCATTCGGAAGTTTGCACCGGAACGATACGCGTAGAGTTTGCATTGAGGTGTGCGACAAATTCGTGGGTGTCAGCTGGTCTTGGCCGAGCGAGCCTCCCAGAATTCCTCCCAGCGGCCACTCATCCGGCAACAGCGCAGGGCGATGATGGGGTTGGCGCCCCGGACGGTCCAGTGCATTCCGGAGCGCTTGAGTCGTTGTCCAATGATCGTTTTACAGCCCGCCTCGATGACGCCCGACCCGACGAATAATCCTTGTCTGCGGAAATCGGCATAGCGCATCCGTTGGCGGTTGGTCTGGAAGTAATCGATGGCCTTGTCGGTCTGATCCTTTACGGTCCTGTCTTGGGGCCGCAGTCGCTGCAAAGAGAGCACTAGCGTTTCGACGTTACCGGCATCAAGTTCTTCTATGCGCGTGGCCAGCCACTGTTTCCATCGCAGACTACCCACTTCGTATACGATTTTGGCGAGATTGGCTAAGTGTTCCCGGGCGTGATACAGGTCGACGATCTGTAGCGCTCCAGGAAAGTGTTCTTCCGCGATTCCCCAGATCCAACGTGCTCCGTCGCCGAGCACGATGACCTTCACCGCTCGCGCCTGACCTCGGCGTACGGCCTCGGCATAAATCCGTCGGCCAAACTCCTCTGCCGTTTCGATCGCTCCAACATAGGTGGTAGACTCCGGATCGCGGACCGGATAACCCTCCTCGTCCACCTTGGTTTGCGTGAAGACACACCCGAGCTTGGCTTCCCGGGTTTTGGCCTTGCCAGTCGGATCCTTACCCTTGCGTCCTTCCGTCTCCCGCGACACGACCGGCACCCCGGTCCCATCCAGAGCCAAGTAGAGCAGGGGTACGGGCTGGAAGCTCACCAGCTTGCCGCTCAGAGCCAATTCACGCTCCCGCTGAGAGCTACACTCGATCTGCCCGCCCAGAGCTTCCGAAACTCGTTCCACCGACTTCGTTTTGACCATAATCCCCGCCAATTCTTCCAGATCCTTGCGTCCCTCGGCGAAGGAGTCTTTGCCTCCCACGTGGCCCATCAGGCGACGGACGCCCGGACTAAAGCAGGTCCCCACAATGTCCAACTCTTGATCCTTGGGGATGACGCCACCGGCACAGACCGAGCAGTAATAATAGGCCCGTTGTACAGCAACCCTGGAAAGCACCGTAAGGACTTCTTTGCGGCGGTATTCCACAAACTCGGCCAGATGGCCCTGGCCGCATTTGGTTCGTGTACCGGCATAACCTCCTTCGTCGGAGTTCAGCAATTTCTCCAGCAGCACTCCGCCGATCTGATGCATCGAGGAGCGCAGGGCAAGTTCCAGAGCCTCCAAATCCAAATGCCCCATCCTGTCTTGATCCCTTAAGACCCGCGCTAGGAAATCTTCGATTTCCTGCTCGATCTCCTCCCGGAACGTGGCCATGAGGTTTTTTTTACAACCTGTTCTTCGACCCGCCGGTGCTCGCAAATCTCCTCGTTGATTTGGATGAGCCGTTCACTTAACTCACGAAAGTGGTGGAAGGCATGGACCTCCCGTCTTACCTTCTCAAGAACTGGGCCAGCGCGGAGCTGACGCGTCTTGGTCTTTCCGGCCACCTTGCAGGTGAGGGCAAAGTACGGCCCATGGCCTGGGTGGCCCGGTCTCTTACAACAGCAGGGAGACTTGCCACAGCGCAGGTACTGCTCCACGACGCTGCCGCGTCGCATATCCCCCAAATGTTGCATCTGCCTGAGGATCTCAGCCCGTTGCCGCTCCAGTGTTTCCAGAGAATCAGCCATAGAAACCTCCTCCTAGAGTATTAATACTCCAGGATTCTATGGCGGAGGCAGCTTTTCGTCAATCACCTACAATCAAGACGCACACCTTTTGCATTGACTCGTCTTGACCCTGTTCTTTCCCTCCTGCTATTGTGAGAAGTTATCTTGGGCTCAGTGTACCTACTGAGCGCCGGGGCTCGCCTTGGGCAGGCAAGCTCCTGTGGAGGGAGCGTTTCTGACTCATGGGCCTGACCAAACTGGTAATCCGCGGCGCGCGTCAGCACAACCTCAAAAATATCAGCGTCGAAATCCCCCGGAACAGCCTCACGGTCATCACCGGCCTCTCCGGGTCGGGCAAGTCCTCGCTCGCTTTCGACACCATCTATGCGGAAGGCCAGCGCCGTTACGTCGAGTCGCTATCGGCTTACGCGCGGCAGTTTCTCGACCAGATGGAGCGCCCCGAAGTCGACGTCATCGAAGGGCTTTCGCCTTCGATCGCCATCGAGCAGAAAACCACCACGCGCTCGCCGCGCTCCACTGTCGGCACCATCACGGAAATTTACGATTACCTTCGCGTGATCTACGCCACCGTTGGCGTGCCGCATTGTCCAAAGTGCGGTTTACCTATCACGCGCCAGTCCAGCGAGCAAATCGTGCAGTCCATCCTGCACGGCGAAATCTGCAAACCCGATGATCGCGTCATGATCCTCGCGCCCATCGTCCGCGGGCGAAAAGGCGCTTTTCGAAAAGAGCTCGAAAAATTCGCGCAAGATGGCTACGTCCGCGTGCGGATCAACGGCGAACTTTTTCCGCTCGACGATCTCCCGGTCATCGACAAGCGCAAGAACCACACCATCGAAATCGTCATCGATCGCCTGCTCGTCAAGCAAGGCATCGCCGCGCGCCTCGAGCAATCCATCGCCACCGCGCTCAAATTGGCGAACGGCCTCGTCACCGTGGCCATCGTCGGCGGCAAGGAACACACTTTCTCTGAGAAACTCGCCTGCCCCGATTGCGGCATTTCCGTTCCGCAGCTTGAACCGCGCTCCTTCAGCTTCAATTCGCCGTACGGAGCGTGCCCCGCGTGCAATGGCCTCGGCTCGAAGTACGATTTCGATCCTTCCCGGATCATCACCGATTGGACGCGCCCGCTTTTTGACGGCGGCCTTGGCCCGGGTTCCGGCTCCGCGATTCTCAAGCGCACGCTCGAACTCGGCGCCTACGCCCACGGTTTCGATCTCGAAACGCCATTTGAAAAATTTCCCGCGCATGTCCAGAACATGCTCTTGTATGGCTATCCACCGTCGAACACCCGATCGGACGGGAGCGCATCAGCAGCGAAGAAATCGAAAACCGAAAAAGGTTTTCGCTTCCCGGGCATCCTGAAATTCCTCGAGAGAAATCTGGAAGAGTCCAATTCCGATACCTACCGCGAGTGGTTGACGCAGTACATGTCCGCCACGCTCTGCGCCGTCTGCCATGGCAAGCGGCTGCGCCCCGAATCGCTGGCGGTCAAGCTCGGTAGCTTGTCCATCGCCGATTTCACCGCGCTCTCGCTGAGTGCCGCGCGCCCCGCCGTTGCAAAAATCCTGACGCACCTCAGCGAGCGCCAAAAAGAAATCGCGGCGCGTCCGCTGGAAGAAGTTTCCGAGCGCATCGAGTTCCTGCTCGCCGTCGGCCTCGGCTATCTCAGCCTGGATCGTTCCGCCGCCACACTTTCCGGCGGCGAAGCCCAGCGCATCCGCCTGGCCACGCAAATCGGTTCGCGCCTGCGTGGTGTTCTCTACGTTCTCGACGAGCCGAGCATCGGCCTCCACGCCCGCGACAACGCCCGCCTTCTCGGTTCGCTCGAGCATCTTCGCAACCTCGGCAATACCGTTCTGGTCGTCGAGCACGACGAAGACACCATCCGCCGCGCCGATTTCGTTGTCGACCTCGGCCCCGGTGCCGGAAACGCCGGCGGCTACCTGGTCGCGCATGGCAAACCTGCGCAAATTGAAGCCACCGCCGAATCGCTCACTGGCCAGTATTTGAGTGGCGCAGCAAAAATTGCCGTGCCGGAAAAACGCCGCGGCCCCAACGGAAAAGCGATTCAGATTCTTGGCGCCAGCGCGAACAATCTAAAGGATGTGGACATTACACTGCCGCTTGGCCTGCTCACGGTGGTTACAGGCGTTTCCGGTTCCGGCAAATCCACGCTCGTCAATGATATTCTCTACCGCGCGCTCGCGCAGAAACTTTATCGCTCCTCGGAAGCGCCCGCCGCGCATCGCGAGATTCTCGGCGCTGACCAAATTGACAAAGTCATCGAAATCGATCAAGCGCCAATCGGCCGCACGCCGCGGTCCAATCCCGCCACCTACACCGGAGTTTTCGCGCCGATCCGCGATCTTTTTGCCATGCTGCCCGAATCGCGCGAACGCGGCTACCGCCCGGGCCGCTTCAGCTTCAACGTGAAGGGCGGCCGCTGCGAAGCCTGCCAGGGCGACGGCCTGCGCCGTATCGAAATGAATTTTCTCCCGGACGTTTATGTGATGTGCGAAGTCTGCCGCGGGCGCCGCTACAATTCCGAAACGCTCGCGGTGCGCTACAAAGGACACTCCATCAGTGATATCTTGAATTTGCCTTCTTCAGACGCCCTGAAACTGCTCGAAAACATTCCGCAAATTCAGCAAAAACTTTCCACACTCGTCGAGGTCGGCCTCGGCTACGTTACTCTCGGGCAATCCGCCACCACACTTTCCGGCGGCGAAGCGCAGCGCATCAAGCTGGCCCGCGAACTCTCGAAACGCCAGACCGGACGCACGCTTTACATCCTTGATGAACCGACGACGGGCCTGCACTTCGACGACGTGCGAAAGCTTCTCGACGTCTTGCAACGCCTTGTTGATCTCGGCAACACGGTGCTCATCATCGAGCACCATCTCGACGTCATCAAGCAAGCCGATTGGATCATCGACCTAGGTCCCGAAGGTGGCGAAGGCGGCGGCCGCATTGTCGCCCAAGGCCCGCCCGAACTCGTTGCGCGCACCAAGAAATCCTACACCGGCCAGGTCCTCGCCCGTGTACTCTCTGTCCAGAGCTCTGGGACAAATGGCAACGGGAAATAGGAGCATTTCTTTGGCGGGAGGGTGCAAACGATGGGAGCTCTTCTCTATTTTGGCGGCAAATTCCTCGCTTACTCGGCCTGGTGCTATTTTGGTTTGCGCGCTTTCCGGCCTGAGAATTCCCGCGTACTTGGCCGCGCCGTTCTTTACGGTGCTATTCGCCTGTCGCTCGGATTGTTCTTTGGCGTTCTGATTTATTTTCTCAGCAGCGCCCTGATCACGGCCCTGGCGCCCGGTCTTCCCGAAAACCTCATTGCGTATCTGTGCGTCTACGTTCCGGTGCGGTGGATCGAGTGGACCATCATGGGCCTTCTGATTCTTCCCGGTCCTATTCCTCCTTTACAGTGGATCGCGGGAGGCGGGCGGGCGGATCGCTTGTGGCGATTGGGCGGAATCGTCATCTCGTGTCTGGCTGATATTCCTCTCATTGTTTCCCTGGGTGGCGTCATCCCCGTCGGCCGGTTCTTGTGCTGAACTGGGCCGGCAGAGATCAAATTGACGCACCGGGCCGAAGCGTCTGCTGCTTGCAAGCGGCGGTGCTTAACCGTAGAGTGAAGCCCTTGTCATGAGCAACTATTCCATCCAGCCGATCACGCTTGGCGCGGTCCGCACGTATCCGCTCGCTTCACGCAAGAGTAAGGTCAGCGTGCGGGATTTCGCCAAGGCCCCAGCGACAAATTCTTCCCTCACAAAATTTCTTGATTCGCTTCCAAACATTCTCGCGGCTGAAGATTTGCGGCATTTGCTCGGCGCCATTCACAACGCGCGAAGACAGCGTAAAGCGATCCTCTGGGGCATCGGCGGCCACGTCATCAAGGTCGGCCTCGGTCCCGTCCTCATCGATCTGATAAAGCGCGGCTTCGTCTCCGGAATTGCCATGAACGGCGCGGCGCTCATTCATGATTTCGAAATCGCGCTAGCCGGCAACACTTCAGAAGACGTGGAAGCGGGCCTCGGCGAAGGCCAATTCGGCATGGCCGCGGAGACCGGCGAATACATCAATGAAATTGCAAAACTCTCCCACCGCATTCGCATTGGCTACGGCGAAGCGGCGGGACAATATCTTTCGAGCGGCATTATTGGAGTCAAACACGCGGACTCGAGCGTCCTCGTTGCCGCGTACAAATACCGCATTCCTGTGACCATCCATCTCGCCATCGGCACAGACATTCCGCACATGCATCCCGCCGCTAATGGTGCGGCTCTTGGCGATGCCACGCACCACGATTTCCGTTTGTTCTGCGCGCTGGTGCAGCAGATGCATCCGGGCGGCGTTTATCTCAATTGGGGCTCCGCCGTTGTTCTACCGGAGATTTTTCTGAAAGCGATTTCCGTGGTCCGCAATCTCGGTGTCGCGCTTCGCCCAATTACCACCGCGAACTTCGACTTTATCCAACACTACCGTCCGTTACAGAATGTAGTGAAGCGTCCCACTGCGTCCCCGCACCGCCGCAGCGGACCTGAATCGCACGGCTACGCCATCA
>Ga0137415_10002995_pt1 | contig 16723 bp, 12 predicted proteins | sample CZODoug3_1_1_16f_FD_183082 | JGI IMG/M metagenome (GOLD analysis project Ga0137415, IMG submission 183082) | Vadose zone soil fungal communities from Angelo Coast Range Reserve, California, USA - CZODoug3_1_1_16fungal (Hybrid Assembly) | ecosystem: Environmental > Terrestrial > Soil > Vadose...
GTTCCCAGTCGCTGTGCCAACGTCGACGTTTTACGATAGGCCGCGACCATGAGGAAAGATCGCAGCCCTTGCAAAAACATCGTGATCATCGTTGCCTGCACATGGCCGGCCAGATCGTAGAGGGCCTCGACCTGTTCGAGAATCGGATCGAGCTGAGACGCCGTGACGAAATCCGTCGCCCCGCTCGCTTGTATATTCGCAAGAGTTGAACTGATGATGGGAACCCGCCGACGGACTTCTTGAAGGAACTCTTCGTCGAGTCGGTCAAGTTCAGTTAAGATGCGCCCGACGCCGGCGACATCAAGATGATCGGCTTCCCGTTCGGCTCGCTGAATCACCGCCTCCAGCACATCGCGGGTTGGCTGCATCGACCGGGCACGAGCTTGCTGCAGGTCCCGCAGGGCATGGATCAGCGGGACGCTAGCGCTCACGGTGAGCGGAGTCTGCAACTGGGGAGCCGCAAGTTGCTCAGTCACGATGGCAGGAAGAGCGCCCACGGATTCGCTCACCCTTTCCACAGGAACGTCATCAGTTCCAGCACGTTCGTCCTCGTGGTCTCCTGCTAAGCGACGCACGGCCAGGCTGATCCGATCCAACCCCTCCTGAAGCGACTGGAGCGCTGCCGTCATCGCACGTGGTTCTTGGCGGCCCACATCGTGGAGAATCGGTAGCAGATTCGAGGCCATCTGCTCGATAGTACGGAGCTGTACCGTCGACGCAGATTTGGCAAGGTTCGTAATGCCGTGTAAGAGAATCCCGTAGAGCTTCGGACGCACCGCTCCGTTGACCCCCTCAGTGAGCTGTTTCAGCGCCATCTGAATTTGAGCCATCCATTGATGCGCTTCGAGGGCGAATAACCCGATCACTTCCTTTTCAAAACTTGCATCCGCAAGATCCTGCGCAGGAGGTCGATCTATCCATCGATGCTCGCCCGACAGCGACGCAGTCCCGCCTTCTGGCACAGAAGTCCTGGACTCGACGGCCCCTTGGATCGCACTCGCTAGAGCGTCCAAGCCTTCCAAGAGCGAGGTAAACTGATCGGATGCCGAGGGAATGACATCAGATATCTTGGCACGCGTTCCATCTGCTGGAAACCGTACGCGTGCGACGTCAGGAGGCTCCAGTGTTTCGATGATTGACACGAGCGGGGTGCGGCTCAGATCGAGTTGCCGCCGCTCCTGGCCATAGGCTGTATCACCCTCGATCCATACGACCGGGCGGAGTGGATAGCGCGTATTGACGCGCATGACTGACCCGACTTCTCCGGTGGTCAATCGTACCGAGGTACCCAGCGGATAGGCCGACAGCTGTTCGACCAAGGCTTTGACGATCTCACGAGGGAACGCCGTCCTTTCCGCCACCATCAATTCTCGCACCGCCTCGTGCGGAAAGAATCGGCGGCGATACCCGCGCGGGCTCACGAGGGCATCGAAGACATCCACCACACCGATGATTTGGGCAAACTCGCTGATCTGCCGCCCCTTCAGCTTGTTGGGATACCCCTGCCCGTTCCACCGCTCATGCGCCTGGCGCACCACTTGTGCCAGCCAGTCATATTTCGGACCCGCCTTTCGAATCGCTTGATAGCCGAGTTCGGGATGTTGTTCAATGAGCGTACGTTCATCATGGGTCAACCGGCCCGACTTAGTGATCAGCGACTGCGGCACGGCAAAGAGACCGATGTCGTGTAGAAGCCCCGCTAAGGTAAGCCGTTCCAACTCTTTTCCGTGATATCCCAGCCCGGCACCGACCTTCGTCGCCAGAATCCCGACATTCACGAGATTCGTAATCAGCGGAGGGCCTGCGGGACCGCTCATAGCCTGAACGAGCAATTGCTCACTTCCCTTGAGCGCCTCCGCAATCCCCGTCGCCAGGGCAGACAAGCCCTCCAAGTTGAGTTGGTCTTGCCGCTGCACCGCAAGAGCCACGCCCGTCAGTTGTTCCTGTGCAATGCGATGCCACTCTGTCATGCTGTACTCATTCATGGCCTGCGGCCGTGCTCACGGAACATTCGACCATATATCATATGACTTGTTCGACCCGCTGAACAAGCCGATCATCGATCTGTGAGACGTGCTCGATCGCCCCGGCAAAGAGACATTGATCACAGAGTGCATTAATGAGGCGCCCAATCCCCTTGCTCTGTTCGTAAATGACTGCCACCGCCTCTTTCGTAAACACGTCTGTCCGATGTGTCGCGGCTCCCATGCGTGCCATAATATACGATCTCGTTTCCTCTGCCGTGAAGGGGCCCAGATGCGCACGGACCGCGATGCGCTGGTTCAACTGGGGAATTCCCGCAACACGATGACGCAATTCCGGCTGGCCAATCAGCACAACGGTCAACAGAAATCGATCGTTGAGTTGAAAATTCGTCAGCAATCGGAGCTCCTCGAACCCTTTGACGCTTTCTATCGCTTGCGCTTCATCCACGACCAACACCGAGCTTATCCCGCGTTGCGCATTCAATTCCAGGCGCTCATTGAGCGTCTGCAATCGTCCGGCTTTTGATTGCACGAGGCCGAGTCCGAACTGAGACAATACCTCATCCAGCAATTCGGAAGGAGACAACGCAGGATTGGCAACAAGCGCAACATCATACCGCTCAGGCGAGAGCCCGACGATCAGCCGACGACTCAGCAACGTTTTCCCGCACCCGATGTCACCCGTGAGCAAGAGCATGCCTTTGCCGGTCTGAATCCCATAACTCAACCACCTGTGAGCCGCGTCATGTTGAGAGCACGGGACATAGAATCGCGGGTCTGGCACATTGTCGAACGGAAGGGTTCGGAGTCCCCAATATATCCTATAGTCGACTTCTGAGTTCATCGTGCCATCATCATCACTCGGAGGGTACGACTCCACCAAGCGCCTCGACGAACCTGTGTGCGGGGCTCCGGCACATTGATTACGAGCGGCCGGCAGGGAACAACTGATCGATCGCGGCACGCTGAGCCCGCCCATGCTCTACCCACTGGCGGATGGCACCGCCCATCACGTGCAGCCGCGCCTTCACCGATTCCACGCGCGTGGCAGCCAGAAGCACTCGACGCTGCGCCACCACAGTCAGCAGACTGTGCAGACCTGTGAAAAACATCATGGCAAATCCCGCATTCACCTGCTGCGCTTCTATGCGCAGACGTGCGACGTCTTGAAGAGAGCCTTCGAGGGCCGTCATGCGCGAGGAGGCCTCACCCCCGTCTATTTTGAGGGCACTCATCTTCTTGAAAAGCTCGGGCACCCGCGCGTCAATCACCTTCAGAAACGACTCTTCCGCTTCGGACACCCGCGCAAGATATTCTTGAATGACCGTGGCATCGATACGTTCGACACCGGCCTGAACCTGTCCTTCCATCTGCTCAATCAAGCTCCGGATAAGGTTGTGTCCGGACGCAATACCGGAAGTCTGCTTTTTTTGTAGTTCCCGAAGTGCTTGCAGAAACTCCCCGGGAGAGAGACTTGCGTAAACCGCCTCAGCCGCCGCACCACTCCCGTCGTCTTCAAAGGAGATGCCCGTCGCACGGGTCAACGCCGTATGGATCTGTCCCAGCTGTTTACAGAGCGCAATAAAGTCTTGGGCAGAGAACGCCTTCTGTGGGTCCTGGAGAGCTTCGACAAAGGGAATCGCCGCGAAGCTGGCATGCGCGATATCTGGAAGATTGATCGTGGCCGCGGTCCCGCCGAGATTCGTTACTCCGGCCGAAATCGTCTCAATCAGCTTGGCATGCCGCTCCGGCGCCGGTCCCTGTTGCAGCTCATCAAGAGCGACATGAATATTCTCGAGCCATTCATGCGCTTCCTGAACAAAGATATCGACTAGCTCTTTCTGAAAATCGTCTGTGTCGGCAGCCATGACATCAGTCCTTCAGGACAGTAACGGCCCACGAGAATGGATCGTACAGGATCAGGACTGTCGTTTTCCGCTTCCGAGCTGAGAAGCCAATCCCGCAATCTCGCCAAGCTTTTTCGCCATTTCTTCAAACCGCTTGGTGGCTTGCTCGGCTGATTGTTCAGTTTCCGATACGTGCTTCGCCAGAAGACTATTTCGTTCTCGTTCCGTCTGAAGCAGTGTTTCAAACTCATGGGCTTTCTGCGAAGCGCGCTCAGCCTCGGAAACACGCGCGGCAAGACCCTTGCTTTTTTCCTGTTCAGCAGCGAGAGCTTGCTCTAACGTGCGCACTCGTCCAGCAACCTGTTCACTCTCGGCCACACGACGAGTCAAATCGCTCGTACGCTCCTGCTCTTTCGCAAGTCGCTGCGCCAAGTCCTGAGACCGAGTCACGGATTCTTCCATCGCGGTCATCGTTTGAACCAGTTGCGCGGCTGCATGGCGCTCGGCATTGAGAGTCGCCTCCAGCTCTTGGACACGTCCGCCAGCCTCTGCGAGTTTTTTCTTCAGCTGGTCAGCCTGTTCACGTTCCCTTGCTAGCATCGACTCGAGTTCCTTGACACTACCCAACAGTCCTTCGAGTTGCGCCACTTGCTGTGCACTGTGCGTCGCTTGATCTCGTTCGGCCCGAAATTCTTCCTCTAGCGGTTTCAATCGCGTAACTGTCACCGCCTCGATACTCTTCGCCACAGGCGCGGCAGCGCCTTGCCGCTTGGCCAACAGCTCGAACACGCGATCCTTGAGAGAAGTGCCCTGGAACGGCTTTTTCAAAACCCCGTCGGCGTGACAGGATTCAGCCTGCTTCGTCACCTCATCGTTCACAATGCCGGAGATCAAGAGCACTGGCGTATTCACTAACGCCCGCTGCGCGCGCACAAAGGCGCAAACCTCATAGCCGCTTTTATCCGGCATAATCACGTCGGACACGACCAAGTCAGGCGTCTCTTTGGCCAGATAGGCCAAGGCCTCCTCGCCGTTCGCAGCAAGAGTGACTCCAAATCCAGCCTCAGTCAGTAACCGTTCGGCAACTTTCCGAACCGCAATACTGTCGTCGGCAACCAACACTTTCTGCATAGCAGAGTCCTTTCCTCAGTACTCTGAACTTCTAACGGCATCCTGCCTCGACCGGCCAAGTTGCTGCAAGGCCACGATAGCGACATCGTTTTCACCAATCGTGATTGAGCCCAGCGTTTCAATATCCCCTCTGCCGTTCGGACGAATCGCCGTCGCATCCACAGTCTCGAGAGACGGCACATCGGCGTCGATGCAGATGGCCATCGGCCCGTCGAGGTGGCGAGCCACCAGGCACAGCAAGGGATCTCCCTGCACGGTGCGACTCAGTCTGGCTGCCAAATCGTAGACCGGCATCACATGGTTATCCCGCTTCAGCATGGCTTGCACGAATGGAGTCCGACTCGGCACCGGAATGCTCTCAGTCCAGGGCGACACCCCCCCCACATCTTCTGTCCGTGCGGCCAGCTTCATTCCACCAATGGAAAACACCACCACATTCCACGACCGTTTCGTGGCCTGAGCGTGCTGTTGTCCATGAGCTGCCCTCAGCATGATTCACCGACTGCTGCTGGGGTTGCCGCAACCATCTGTTCCGCCTGCCCGAAGGACACAGGTATTACGTCGGCCAACTCTCCCAGCGCCCACGAAGGATTCAGGATCAACACCAACTGATCCTGATACAGCATCATCCCCCCAAACCAGTTTCGTTCATCGCGTTGAAACTGTGGTGGCAACGGAAGACAGTCCTTCCGTTCTACGTCCGTCAAGCCCACCACCTGCTCAACACGAATCGCGCCGTGGGAGCGGCCGGTCGAGTACAACACTGTCCTCATCTCGAGACCGGACAAGTTGGCGACCACCGAAAGCCGTTGGGCAAGATCTACCGGTTGGTAGACGGTCCCCGCCGCAGTCACGGCCTGTTCGTTCCCTGCCTCTGCTTGCGTGAGAACACCACGAACACCGTCCGCAGGCAGGGCCACATAGCTGCCCCCCAGACGGACGACCAAGAGACTGGCCGTCTCCACGAGCATATTCGTCGAATTATGACGACCTCGTAAACTCATAATTGATACCGCATGTGCGACTGTCCGATACCAGGAACCACTCCAAGGAACGAATGATTGAACCTTATTTACGCGCGGTGGTTTCTTTGCCGATCAAGCGTTCAACTTCCTGGATCAAGGCCCGCTCTTCTACCGGCTTGGCAATATAGGAGCTCGCTCCGATATTGAGTGCCATTTGTTGGTGCTTGTCACCGGCTCGGGTCGTCATGACGATGATCGGTGTCTGCTGCGTTTGCGCTCGGCTGCGCAATCCCTGGATAACTTCATAACCATTGAGCTTCGGCATCTCAAGATCGGTGATAATCAGCCGATAGTTTTGCGTAGACGCCTTACGGAGACCGTCTTCTCCATCCACCGCCGTATCGACTTCATACCCGGCCGACTCCAACATCCGACCCACGAACTTTCGGATGCTCAAGGAGTCGTCGATTAAGAGAAGCGACTGCTTCGACGCGTTCGGCTCTGGGGCCTTGGCGTATGGAACCAGCGAGTCCGCCGACGCCGTCGCATCCGAAGGCAACTCTGGTACCACAGCGGCGTGCGCCCCTCGCGCCATTAATCGAGCAGGATCCAACACAAGAACCACGCGCCCTTCCGGATCGATGGTGGCACCGCCGAAGCTGGAATGTTCCAACGACTTAAACGGCCCCAACGGCTTAATGACGATTTCCTGACGACCGAGCAATTCATCGACCAGCAGACCGATCATCCCATCGGCCGTTCGCACGATGACAACCGGCTTTCCGGTTTCCATCGGTACTCTGCTTCGGTTGAGGAGCTGCTGGAGGGGCTGCACTTCGATCGCCTCGTCACCGATATGCAAGATCGATCGTTCGCCCATCGGTTGATGCACGTTGGGCGTCAACATGGTGACTTCGCGCACCGCCGGCAGAGGAATCCCGTAGCGCTCACTCCCTACTCGCACCATGAGAGCCGTCGCAATCAATAATGTAAGCGGGAGACTCAAGGTAAACTTCGTCCCCACGCCTCGAATGGATTCGACGTCGATGTGGCCGTTCATGCTTTCAATGACCCGCTTGACCACATCCATGCCGACTCCTCGCCCCGCGTGATCGTCGATCTGGTCGGCCGTCGAGAATCCCGGTACGAAAATAAACTTGATGACTTCGGATTCAGGCATCAAACGGGCCACCTCCGGGCGGATCAGTCCTCGCTCTACCGCCTTGGCCCGGATCTTTTCGACGTCGAGCCCGGCCCCATCGTCTTCCACTTCGATCACCACCGCACTCCCACGATGCGCCGCGTGGAGATATATCGTGCCAGCCGCCGGCTTCCCCTTCGACACGCGATCAGCCGCAAGCTCGATCCCGTGATAGACCGCGTTGCGCACGAGGTGCACTAAAGGATCGACCAGCCGCTCCACGATGCCTGTATCGACTTCAGTATGTTCACCGGACGTGACCACAGTCACTTCTTTCCCTGTCGCACGCGCCATCTCGCGCGTAGCCCGGCGGAATCGGGTGAACGGGGTGCCGACCGGCACCATGCGGGCCCGAGCGATTTCATCCCGCATACCGAGGGTCAGCTGTGCCAGATGACTCATGTCTTCCTGTGAACGGCGGATCGACCCGCTCAATTGCGTCATCGATTCTGAAATATCCGCCGTAACCTCATTGATGCGTCGAGCCAAAATATTAAAATCGTCGTACTTGTCGAATTCAAGGCTGCCGAAGTCGCTGAGACTGGTGACTCCTTGAGCCGGGGCAGTTGCTGGACCGGGGGAGGCGGTCGGAAGAGTAAAGGTATGCTCTTCCGCAAATGAATGGACCGATTCGACCAGTCGGCCCTTATAGGCCAATACTTGTTGCGAGAGTTGCTCCAGCATATGCAGCCGCTGCTCGAGCCGTCCTCGACCGATGACGAGTTCACCGACCAGATTCAACAATCGTTCCAACCGATCGCGGCTGACGCGGATGACTTCGCGGTCTTCTGCGGTTTTACCGTCCGCCGTTTTACCTTCCGCCGCTATGGCAGGTTCGATTTCTTGTTGATCGCGTGGTTCTTGGTGCACCGCCGCTTCGACAAAATGGACGGCGGAATCCGACTCCGTCACCTGAGCCGCCAGTGGCTGATCCAGCTGTTTAAGTCTTTGCATCGCGACAGCAAATCGCTGACGCAGCATGTCGAGGGACGTGAGGTCCCGCCGCATCAACATGCGTACCACATCGACAGATCGCAACAGCACGTCCGTATGCCCGGGGAGAATCTTGACGCGGCCCTCGCGCACCGCCCCCATGAAATCTTCGACATAGTGCGTCAGATCGCCGATCGACTGGAATCCAACGGTATAGGCAGACCCCTTGAGCGTATGAGCTGTCCGGAAGAGTTGATTGATCACTTCCGGATTGTGCTGTTCCTTCTCGAGACGAAGTAGCTGGGACTCAAGAGACTCTAGGTATTCCTGTGCTTCCGGGGCAAAATAGGACAACACTTCGGCATCGAGAACCGGCAACAGATATTCATCCGTCAGCGGACTCGATGTAGAAGACGATTCCACCTCAGAGCCGGCAGATTCCTCGGGACGATCCATGACGGCTGTCGCAACCTGAATAGCCGGAGCGATCGGAACCGCCGCCTGAGCCGTTACCGCCATCTGTTCCCCGTTGCGGATCTGCGCCAGTGCCTGAGTGACTTCCGGCACATCATGCTGAAGCTGGGCGACCTTGCCGTCGTCTCGACGCATCAGCAGTCGAATGACCTCGACGGCCCGTCCGATGACCCCGAGTACATCCGACGAAAGGGAAATCCGTCCCTCGTGGATCGCAATCATACAATCTTCGACTGGATGGATCACGTCGCCGATCACCTTGTACCCGATCGAGTGTGCAGATCCTTTGAGCGTGTGGGCCATACTGTAGAGCCAATGGATGGTCTCCCCATCCTTGGAGTTCTGCCGCAGACGCTGAAGCAGCGCCTCCATGGTTTGCAGATACTCATCCGCCTCTGGGGCGAAATACGATAGGACCTCGGCATCGAGAGTCGGCACGAGATAATCCGGCGCGAGCAAGGTCGGTTCAGATGGGACCACGGCAGGCTTAGATGGGAACAATCCGGCCACTTCGCCTTCCCATCGCGCACTGACCGAGGGGTCTTCAGCGCCCCCACCAGCGACGACTTTCAATTGAGACTCGAACGAGGTCACTATCCCACGTAAGATCTCCAAGGCCTTCGGCCAGAGGGAATCCTCTATAGACGGCGCCTCTTCCAAGGTCGATTCAAGCAATGCCCCCATCAGGGCCAATCCCTCGTAGCCGTAGAGTCCTGACGCCCCCCGGATCTTATGCGCCCACACGTACTGCTCTTGCAGTTGTGCCGGAGTTGGCGCCACCCCATCGGAGGGATGGAACGCCTTCGTAAGCACGTCCAGCGCTTCCGACGCTTCGGTAACGAAAATATCAACGAGGCCCTGTCGGTCAAGTTCGGAACTCATCCCTGTCCTTTCTTACCCGAAACATCCAGAGGAGGCTCCCGGAAGCTGACCCAGGCTCACCCATTCACGACCTCTGATGAGCCCTCCCTTATCAGGGCCGAAGATCGATCACCGCTGCCTTACGAATAGGCTTTTTCATCGTGTTGACTGAGATCCAAGCCTGATCGCTCTTCTTCTTCATTCACACGCAGACCCATTATTGCATCGACGATCGCCAGAATGATTAAGGTCCCGACAAACACGAAGACAATGGTAACCAGTACGGCCATCGCTTGGATGCCCAACTGTGCCGGATTACCAAAAAACAGCCCATCGGCCCCTGCCGAATTCACCGCCTTCGACGCGAAAAGACCAGTCGCCAGTGCGCCCCAACTGCCTCCGATTCCGTGAACGCCGACCGCATCAAGGGCGTCATCATAACCAAACAAGGGCTTCAACATCACCGCCGTATAACACAAGACACCCGCGCCAATCCCGATCCAAATCGACGAGATCGGGCCGACGAACCCCGACGCAGGCGTGATGGCCACCAATCCCGCCACCGCCCCGCTTGCCGCGCCCAAGGCCGACGGTTTGCCTCGATAGATCCACTCCGTGACCATCCAAGCCAGCGCCGCGGTAGCCGCCGCCGTATTGGTGGCGGTAAAGGCGCTGGTCGCCAGTGCCCCGGAGGCCAAGGCGCTGCCGGCGTTGAACCCAAACCATCCAAACCAGAGCATGGACGCGCCCAACAGGGTCATGGGCAAATTGTGGGGGGGCATATGCTCCTTGCCATGTCCCAATCGCTGCTTTACCATGATGGCGGAAGCCAGCCCCGCCATGCCGGAACTGATATGGACGACTGTCCCGCCGGCGAAGTCCAACGCCCCGAGGTTTCTGACCCAGCCCCCGACCCCCCACACCCAATGCGCGAGCGGATCGTAGATGAAGGTCGCCCACAGGAGCGTGAACAGGATGAACGCGCTGAACTTCATCCGTTCGGCATATGCCCCGGTGATCAGCGCCGGCGTGATCACCGCGAACATCATCTGGAAGAGCATGAAGGCCTGGTGCGGTATCGTGGCCGCATAATCGGCATTGGGCTCCACGCCAACCCCGTTGAGCCCGATCCATTCGAGCCCACCGATGATGCCCCCTTTGTCCGGCCCAAAGGCGAGCGAGTACCCCCACAGCACCCACTGGAGACTAATCAGAGCGAGGATAACGAAGCTCTGCAAGAACGTGGACAACGCATTCTTGGAACGCCCCATCCCTCCATAGAACAGCGCAAGGCCCGGCGCGGTCATGGCCAACACCAAGGCCGTCGAGACCAACACCCAGGCCGTATCGCCGGTATCAATCTTCGACGGAGTGGGAACGGCTGCCGCCGCTGGAGCCTGCGCACCTGCATCTTGCGCGTACAGGGCCGCTCCCCCTGCCAACATGGCAAGGCAGATAAGGACCGGCAGAATCTTCCTCATACTGCGCATATGCGATAGCATAATTGCATCCTTTCATCCCCTGGTTCAGAACGAGGTTGTCAAGAAGCTCGTTGAAATATTTTCGCCCGGACTATTCATGAACACCTGCTGCAATCGTCGACATTTAAATGTTTCCCTTCTCGTCTCCTGCCACTCGCCGGGATTCTAAGCGATTTCGCTGCGGCATTCATGACTAATCCTGGCTAGGCCAATTTGAACTTGGCGACGGAGACCGTCAGCCCTTCGGCAAGTTTTGCCATGTCTTCGACGGTCGCACGCGCTGAGTCCGTCGCTTTTTGCGTCGCCACGGCACCGCCGGCGAAGTCTTTAAGCGAGCGACCCACCTGATCCGTCGAGGCGCTCTGGTTCACCGCGGCACTGGCGATGGTCTGTGCCAGCTCCGACGAACGCTGGGCGATCCCTGAAATTTCGTTGAACACTTCACCGGTACGCAGCGCGGAGGCCGATCCGGCTTCCACCGCCTGAGTTTCCTGCTCCATGGCCACGACCGCGTCCTGCGTTTCTGTCTGAATCACCTTCACGAGGTCGGTGATTTCCCTGGTGGCTTGCGTCGAGCTTTCGGCCAATTTTCTGACCTGATCGGCGACGACGGCGAATCGGGCTCCGGCTTCGCCTGCGCCGGCCGCCTCGATGGCCGCGTTCAGCGCGAGCAGGTTGGTCTGATTAGCGATGTCTCGAATCGTCGACACGATCTGCGTGATTTCTACCGATCGGTCGCCGAGCGCCTTGACCTGCTTGGACATCCGTTGCACCGTGGACCGGATGCCCTGCATGTCCTGCACGGTTGCATGCACGGCCACACGGCCACGCTCCGTCGCCTGCAACACTTGCTTGGCAGACTCCGACGAGGCACCGGCGGTTTCCGAGACCTGGCGCATGGAAGAGGCCAACTGTTCGACCGCGCTCAACGTCTTGACCGATTCGTCGGCTTGCTGCTTCGCGGTGCCGGCCATCTGCCCTGCGCTGGTTCGGAGGGCCCCAGCCGACTTGTTTACGCTTTCGGCCGAAGCTCGAACCTGTTGAAGCAACTGTCCGAACTGGCCAATCATGAGGTTGAACCCATCCGCGAGGTTGCCGAACATATCGGCCGTCACCTCACCGCGCTTCGTCAGGTCTCCCTTACCGACTTCCGAGACCAAGACCAGAAAGCCCATCAACCGCTTTTGCAACTCGTCGCGTTCACCTTCCGCCTTCTCGAGGGCCGTCGTGATGTAGTCCAACATGGCATTGAACGATGCGGCCAGCTGTCCGAGTTCGTCCTTCGACTCGATCTTGGCGCGGACTTTATAGTTGCCGCTTGCGGCCAACTTAGAGATCTCCGCGATATGAATCAGGTTCTTCGAGAAGAAATTGACAACCCAATACGCGATGACGATTCCGAGGACCACCGCGATGAGTCCGCCGAGGACGAGAACCACCATTCCGATGAAGCCGGTAGTCTGCGCTTCGTTGTTGAGATCCTTCGCCACATCTTGCATGTCCAATACCTGTTCACGACTGCGTTCGATGACCATCTCAAATGTCGGCTGCAAATTTACCGTCAAGGCCAAGATCCCGAGGTTTCGCATGTGCTCAGCCTGTGCCGAGGTCAGCGACTTTCCGAAACTATCATCCAGCGCACTCAGAGCTCCATCGGCCGCCTGGAAGTATTGCTGAATGGCCGGCTTCAAAATCGCCAAGTCCTTTGCCTCGTCACGGCCCGAGCGAGAGACGCGGAGTGTGGAACCTCCATATTCGGCGATAACCTGGTCCGTCTTCTTGCGAAACGATGACAACCGCGCGACTTCCGACACAAAATCATCGTGGTTCGTAACGCTGACAATCCCGGCCAAGACCTGATGGTGGTGCGTTAATGCAGTACCCATTTCAGCGAAGTTCGCCAACGGGAGCGTATAGCCTGTGTACACCGCTTGTGATACAGCGCTCAACTGCCGAAGCGTCAGCACACCGGAGGTTGCCACTACGAAGATAATGGCGCTGACGATACCGTAACTCGACATCAGTTTTGTCCGCGTCTTGAGATCGTCGAACCCCCCCCTGACTCCAGTACTTAGAGTCTTTGCCATCTTTGCCATCGCGTCCTCCTTCTCTCTGATCGTGCCTCGACTTGCGTGAATTATCTGCTTGTTGTCCCCTTGTTAGCTCGCCCCCTCGAGATATGAGAGCATCACCGACGTTTCCAATACACCTCGGAGCCGATCCTCCAACTTGACGACGGTCGACACGAAGGGAAACGCCCCTTCCCCCGTGCCGGCTGGAGCCGGCAGAAATTGATCTTTGGCAATAGTACGAATTTCCGGAACCGTATCGACGAGGACACCGACCTGCCAATTTCCGTGTTGCACCACGACGGCATACCGCAAGGGCTCCACGGCATTGAGGCTGAACATCGGTCTGAGGTCGAGTAACGGAACCACGGTGCCGCGGAGATTCGTGACTCCCACCAAGCCGGAGGGCATCCCGGGAACCGGGGTGATGGATTCGACGACAAAAACTTCTCGCACGTTTAGCAGGTCGATCGTGAAGAGCTCTCCACCCAGAGAGATGATCGCGGCACGCATGGTCGAGGATCCGGCCGCCTGGGTCTGACCGGATCCGGACGAAGAGGTTCCCTGTACAGTCAGGGCACGATCTGCAGCCGTTGAACGCTGTGCGGAGTCCATCCCCGTTAGCCTATTACCTTCTTGACGACGGCCAACAGGTCTTCAGTCTTAAATGGCTTGACGATATAGCCGTTCGCCCCTTGCTGCTGCCCCCAGAACTTATCGCTCTCGGTGCCCTTGGATGTGCAGAGAATGATCGGAATGTTCTTGCAGCGGTCATCGTTCTTGAGGTCGCGGCAGGCCTGAAAGCCGTTACGCCCCGGCATGACCACGTCCAACACGATCAGATCCGGCTTCTCAGTGGCCACCTTGTCTTCCAGCTTGTCGCTGCTCGGAAAGGATACGACCGTATGGTTCGCCCCTTTCAAACAGCCTTCGATCAGCTGAAGATCGGCATAGGAATCATCCACGACGATGATCTTGCTCATTCGGCATCTCCTTATAGTTCGATGTCTGCTAATGCGTAGGTGGTCATTGAAATCGCCCCTTCTTCTTACTTCAACGGAAGCACCAGGCTGATCGCCCCGGCTAAATCCCCTTCCTTCCATCCTTCCTTCTTTATGCCCGTGATGTCCCGTTCTCCCTTAGGCACACCGTGGCAGCTCAGGCAGGAGGCGGCTGCATATTCGGGGTCGATCACACGCAGCACCGGTCTTCCATCGACCATCGTGTTGCGAACATAACTCTGGCCCTTCGGATGGCGCGGATCGCTGAACATCCGAAGCACTTCCTCCTCGAAATAGTCCGGCTTGTTGTTCGGGTTCCGATAATTGATCCCGGTCAGCTTCATACGAACACCGGTCTTATTATAGAAATGTTCTCCGACGCGGCGGGTGAACACGGCATGAAGAAAGCCCTTGAAGCCGACTCCCTGTCTATTGATGACCGGCTGCGCCTCGTCGACCACTTCTCTCTCCGCTTCCACCAAGGCAAGATAGAATTTGGCTTGGGGAACCACATTGGGAATGCGGAGATCGATCTTGGTCTTTTTCTTGAACCGCGCCATGACTTGATTGGCCACGAAATCGGCCGTAAAGCCCTTCTCGGCTTTCGTAGCGTCATTAATGGTGGCTTGATGCTCCGATACCACCGCGCGGCCGATCTTCACCAATTCGATTAGGTGCTCCGCCACTTCGGCTTCGTTCTTGGCTCTCGCCGGCGTACTCCACGCCAACATGATTGTCGTCATCCCCACCGCCACCATCATGAGAACCTGTCTGCACATAGCCATTCGTCTCTGCGTCGGGGCACATGGTGACGCTAGTTGTTTCTCTCGGATTGGAATATCGTTACGCGATCTTGAGTGTAGCCGGTCATTCACCATTGGCAAGCAAATCAACAATTTCGACATCTCTCGAATCTCATCACGTCAGTGGCCCTTTGGATCTTCGAAAATTGGACGCAGTCACAGCAGACCGCGGGCCTGACTCAAAGAGGTGACGGATTGAATCAATAAGGGAGATTTGACAGACTCCGCCGACATCGATCGGCGCGATGAAATTGGTCAGCCGGCCGATGCAATCAACCGACTGCAGAAAACTCTACAAGGCGGGAGTAAAATGAAGGCCGCCGCGTAGAAAGCGAGCCCACGGTGTGGCGGAGAAGGATACATAACACGATGGAACAGATGGCGGAATCAGCACATTCAACGCAATGCTATCAACGAGGAGTCGTTCGAACTTCCGATCGCGCTTCACGTGATCTTCGGGTCTCGTTCCCACAAAAACTCCGGCTCGCTCTGCTGCTTGGCCATCCAACGGGCCAAGACAAACAATGCGTCGCTGAGGCGATTCAGAAAACGCACGAGAGCCGGATCCAGAGGCTCTTCCCTCCCCAACCGCACACACATACGTTCAGCCCGTCGACAGATGGTTCTGGCCTGGTGTAACAAGCTGGAAATCTTCCCACCCCCTGGAAGAATAAATTCCTTCAGAGGCGGCAAGTCTTTCTGACACCTATCCATGAGTGTTTCCAGCCTGGTCACGTCCCGTGCTGTGACCGTCGGCATATTCTTGAACGTCTGCCCAGGCGCCGTGGCCAGCAGCCCACCGACATCGAACAGTTTATTCTGCATCCAACGCAGTTCTTCTTCTAACCGATCGGCAGACGGATGATTCCCGAGCAACCCCGCATTAAACGCCCTGACGACCCCGATCGTCGAGTTCAGTTCGTCCACGTCCCCGTAAGCCTCTACCCGTAAGCTGTCCTTCCAGACCTGCTGGCCACCAGCCAAACGGGTTTTCCCCTTGTCACCTGTCTTGGTATAGACCTTCGTGATACGCATGCCTACTCCCTTCTTCATTGACCTTCAAACACAGGATAGATCGCATCCATATTCACATACCGCTCTAAATGGTCCGCCCAGCGATCCAGCTCAGCTCGCAGTTGTGTCGCGACGAGTTCAGACTCACGAGTCGAAACGGGCGAGAGTCCCTTCCTGCCACGTATGCGGTTCAACCAGCCCCTGCGGAACCCCGCCTGATCGAACAAACCATGAATGCTCGTGCCCCAGACACGACCATTCTCACTTGCAGCGCCTTCATCGCCCCTCTCGTTGCCTTCCAAGATTTCAGATGCCTCAATTTGGAAACACGGGTTGGCGATTCCACGACTGGTGCGCCCCATATGGATTTCATAGCCACGAACTGGCCCGAGATGTTCCACGCTATGAAGCAGCGACGTGGCACGAACTTGCCGGCAGATCTTTGGCGCATCAAGCTCTGTCGTCACATCGAGAAAGCCTAATCCGATTGACGTTCCTCCCCGCTCCAAGCCCTTGGGATCGGCGATCTCTTGCCCAAGCATCTGGTACCCCCCGCAGATTCCAACCAGCTCGCCCCCTCTGAGTACATGCGATTCCAAGGCTCCCGGGAATCCTGAAGTCACCAGATAGTCGAGGTCTTCGAGCGTATTCTTGCTCCCAGGAAGAATCACTACGTCAGCTCCTCGGAGATCGTCCGGCGAAGCGGCAAACCGAAGCGCCACATCCTTCTCAGCAGCCAACGCATTAAAATCGGTGAAGTTGCTCATGCGAGGAAGCAGGACCACGGCTACGTTTGCGAGATCAGGCTTGAACTGAACCGATCGGGAACAGGCCAGATCGAGGCTATCTTCCTGATCCAGCCGAAGGTCCCTCAGGTAGGGAAGTACTCCCAAAACCGGCAGTTCTGTGCGGGCCTCAAGCATACGAACATCGTGCGCATTTACGATTTGGGGGTCGC
>Ga0137415_10002996_pt1 | contig 16721 bp, 22 predicted proteins | sample CZODoug3_1_1_16f_FD_183082 | JGI IMG/M metagenome (GOLD analysis project Ga0137415, IMG submission 183082) | Vadose zone soil fungal communities from Angelo Coast Range Reserve, California, USA - CZODoug3_1_1_16fungal (Hybrid Assembly) | ecosystem: Environmental > Terrestrial > Soil > Vadose...
CGCGAAGAGTAACCAACTAAGGGTGTAATTTGGGGGCACAATGAAAACTATCACGAGTAAATTTTTGACGATTGCCGCGGCGCTGATAATCGCGACCACCCTTAGCTCGGCCGCCACAATCCCCGATCCCCTTGTTGATTCGCAACTGGCGAACGTCAAAGGTGAGCAAACCGTAGTCCTTGCTGGAGGCTGCTTCTGGGGTGTTCAAGCCGTATTTGAGCATGTCAAGGGAGTTAGTAAAGTCACTGCCGGATACTCCGGAGGATCAGCGGAAACCGCTAATTACGAAGCAGTCAGCGATGGCCTCACCGGCCATGCTGAAGCGGTTCGCATCACTTATGATCCGTCAAAGATTACGTATGGTCAGCTGCTCAAGGTGTTCTTCTCCGTCGCGCATGACCCTACGGAAATAGATCGACAGGGACCAGACATAGGTACGCAGTATCGATCTGTGATCTTCTACTCCAACGAACAACAACGCCGCATTGCTCAGACTTACATCAATCAGCTAAATCAAGCAAAAGTCTTTGAGCGGCCTATTGCTACACAAGTCGTCGGCCTCCACAGGTTTTACAAAGCTGAGTCTTACCATCAGGATTTTGCCGTCAAGTATCCGAATGATCCGTACATAGTGGAAAACGACCTCCCGAAGGTAGCGAACCTTCGCAAAGAAATGCCCAATCTGTACGTGCCGAAACGGTTTACAGGTACAAGAAGAAATTCTAACCTCTAATACGTCAGGCCCAGAATAGAGCCCCATCGAATTATCAAGCCGAGCTTGCTCTATGTTACTGATACTGACATGAAGATCTATTTCTCAGGCTCAGTCAGTGGCGGCCGTGAAGACGTTGGGCTATATCTTCAGATCATCCTGCAACTAAAGGAGCATGGGCTGGTCCTCACCGAACATATCGGTGACGCGAGACTGGATGCGCGCGGCGAGCCTGGCCTCAGTGATGTAGAGATTCATGATCGAGACCTGGCGTGGTTAAGGCAGGCCGACTGTCTGGTTGCTGAAGTGACAACCCCCAGCCTGGGCGTCGGCTACGAGATTGGGAAGGCCACCGAGTGGGGCAAATCAGTTCTTTGTCTCTTTCGAACCGAGAGTGGGAGCATGCTATCGCCCATGATTGCCGGCAGCAACGGAGCTGTGTTGCGGGAGTATCGAAACGTCGGAGAATTGAAAGAGATATTTGATGAGTTTTTCAACTCGCGATAACCGATACCCTAATATTCGTCTCGCTACAATGCCGGCAAGAACTCTCTAATGTCATCAGGAATATACCGAGTGACTTCGGGTATTAATCATATGTAAGTTACAGGTTTCCCCGAAAGTCAACGGTCATTTTTGAAAAGGAGAAGTTCATGAAGAGAATCAAATTGTTATCACTCGGCCTAATCCTTGGGCTGGCTGGGTTCGCATATTCCGCAAGGGCGCAGGAGAGCCAACAAGCGCAGGGTGCAGCCAGTTGTTGCGCGGTTGTTGCCGCGTGTTGCGCCACACATGAATCGTGCTGCACGGCTCGTCACGCCCGGAAATAGTTGCCTGGAAGGCTGCCGTCTGGATTTGAGAACTTCCAATCCAGACGGCAGAATTATGATTAATGCGAATTGCGATAGTCGGCAGCGGCGGCGTAGGAGGATATTTTGGCGGGCGGCTGGCGCTCGCGGGCAACGACGTGACGTTCATCGCTCGCGGCGGACACTTGCGCGCTCTGCGCTCGACTGGCCTTCGCGTTGACAGCATCAAGGGCGACTTCACAATTTCGCCCGTCCGGGCAACTGATGATCCGGCTCAAGTAAATAATGTCGACGTCGTCATCCTGGGCGTGAAGGCGTGGCAGATTGGCGAGGCGGCCCATGCCATTGTGCCGATGATCGGAGCCAGCACTTTCGTGCTGCCGCTGCAAAACGGCGTCGAGGCATTCGAGCAATTGGCTGCCGTACTGGGAAAAGAGCACGTGCTCGGCGGATTGTGTAAGATCGTCAGTTACGTTGTCGAGCCGGGGCATATTCGACATGCCGGCTTCGAGCCCTTTGTCGCTTTCGGTGAGTGGGACAATCACCCAAGTGATCGGGTGGCAGCTTTGCGCGAGACGTTTACTCAAGCGGGTGTGGAAGCGAAAGCGCCGCCTGACATTCAGGCAGCCGTCTGGAACAAGTTCCTCTTCATCGCCGGCTTCAGCGGCGTGGGTGCGGTAACCCAGTCGCCCGCAGGGGTGCTGCGTAGTCTGCCGCAAACCCGTGCGCTGATGGAACAGGCGATGCGGGAGATCTACGAAGTCGCTAAGGCGCGAGGAATTAGGCTGCCTGATGACGCAGTGAATCAGGCACTGGCGAGCTTGGACAGTTTGCCGGAAAACGCCATGTCGTCGATGCAGCGCGACATCATGGCGCATCGCCCCTCGGAGCTTGAATCTCAAAACGGAGCGGTCGCGCGACTTGGGCGAGAAGCTGGAATCGAAACACCTGCTAACAGCTTTCTCTACGCCAGCCTCCTGCCGCTGGAAATGCGGGCTCGTGGCGAACTGCACTTTCCTGAATAGGTCCAACCTTAATAATTCTCACCTGAATACAGAATCATCGTTAGTCAAAAGCTCTCTGGGAATAAATCAACCAGAGCCAGGTATTACCTTGATGGACCGGAGATTAGTTTGTGGCGCTGAGGCGGAAAGGATTTTTTCTTTTGGAACGGCGACTCCGGGGGGAATCAAATCAAATACTAATAAGGAGACCATATGAAAAAGCAAACTCTCAGGAGATTCACAGTGTTGAGTTTTCTGTTAATGCTCACTGCAGTAACTGTTTCCGCTCAATCTGAGCGCATTAGGGTGATCAACATCCCGTTCAGCTTCATCGTAGGACAGAAGACCCTACCGGCTGGCGAGTACACACTCGAGCCCAATAGAAAGGACTCCGACAACGTTTGGCTGGTGCAAAGTAAAGAAGGCCACGCAAGTGCGCTCTTTACAACGAACACGGTGCGAGCCAGCGAAACGCAAGAGGAATCCAGGCTAATCTTCCACAGGTACGGTGGTCAGTACTTCCTCTCGCAGATCTGGACGCCGGGGGGCAATACCGGACGCGAGCTACTGATGCCCCGCTTGGAAAGTCAGTTGGCGAAGAGCAGCATCGAGCGCCAGACAACAATTCTGGCCAGTGGCCCAGCAAGCAGAAATTAACGCTTGTGGGCCAGTGCAAGGAAATGTGGCGCGCGCGCCAGATGCCCCCGCGCTGCAAGTTCCACCCACAGCATTCCAACCGTAAGGAGAAACAAATGAATAGAAGAACCGCAAAGTTATCGTTGGTCATCTCAGCACTAGTACTGCTTGTCGCGAGCATCACGACGGCCGGGACAGCGCGCGGTGTGCGTGGCAATCCAAACGACGAGCCGAAACGCACCGAGCCGGTGAGCGTCGGAGAGGAAGCCCCCGACTTTACCCTGGAAGACATACAAGGTAATCAGGTATCGCTGTCCGCAACGCGCGGGAAGATGCCGACCGTGCTTGTATTCTACCGTGGATACTGGTGTCCATTCTGCGCTCATCAATTATCTGAGCTGCGTTCGCTACTGAAGGCCGATGAGCATGTGCGCGTCCTCGCCGTGAGCGTTGACGATCACGAAAAGACGAAGCAATTGACAGAAAAGATTGCCGCCGACGGAAATGGCTCCGTGAACTACACTATGTTGAGCGACCCCGGCCACAAGGTCATCGATGCCTACCGCTTGCATGATCCGGCTTACGACGGAAAGCGATTTGACGGCATTCCGCATCCGGCAGTTTATGTGATCGACAAAAACGGCCGCGTCGCCTGGGCCAAGGTCGAGTCCGATTATAAAGTGCGACCGTCCAACGCTGACATTCGAGCTGCTCTCGAATCATTGAACTAAGGACACATAATGTATCGAACGTTCTTGCTTCTAATTACCGTAACACTGCTATTGGCTTTTTCAATCGCACCGGGCGGCCCTGCACGGGCGCAGACAACACCGCCCAAGATCAATGTGAAATTGGTGTTGGCCGGCCAGAGGGTCCAACGGGGCCGCGCAGTAAGCGCGTCCCTGATACTCGAGATCCCATCGGGCTATCACGTTAACGCGCATGACCCGGTCAGCAGATTCGCGCTGCCGACAAAGGTAGAGGTCGAAGTGCCCGGTGGGATTAAGGTTGGTACGATCACGTATCCGAAGGCAACTGTGCGCAAGTTTAGCTTTTCGGGGGACCGCCTCGGAGTCTACGAGAATCGCGCGGTGATAAGAATCATCATTAAGGTGCCGCCAAATCAGCCCAGGGGAAATGCCGAGATAAAGGCGCGGCTCAATTATCAAAGTTGCAGCGACGAGGTTTGTTTCCCCCCGATGAAACGCGAGGTCACGGCTTCCTTTACTATCTCTTAGCAAGATGACGCCGGCAATTCAATCTGACCAGCTACCTGCTCGTCTTCCGCGGGCGAGCGCGGCCGAATACCTGGCAAATCAACGAACGTTCTTGGCGTGGATCAGAACGAGCATCGCCGTGATCAGCTTCGGTTTCGTGACTGGAAAGCTAAATCTAATGTTGCCTTTGCTCGCGGCACGAGCTGATTCAAATGTTCCGGCAATGCCGTCCGTCCACAGGTTTTCGGTGGGACTATGGATGATGGCCTTTGGCGGCCTGCTTCCGATAATGGCCGCCTGGCGCTATTACGTCGTGAATCGCGCCATCGAACGAGGCGCCGTGAAAAGCGAGCGTGGCACGGTAGCGTTCGTGGCTTTGCTGGTGGTGCTACTCGCCCTCGTAATTATCATCTACACGATCACCAAGCCTGAGATGATGTAAGTGGTCGGACGGAAATTCGTCGAACCATAGAGGGCTCAAAGATCAGATGCGGTGCAATCTTCCAGAAGGAAGTAGTGCCATGCGGGAATAAATCTCGTCGGCCAGCGGATTACCAATAGCGGGGCCTTGACTTATGAGACGACTGCAGAAGAAACACCCGCGCGCGATTCGTTGGATGCACTGGATCAACTTTCCCGTGCTCTTTTTAATGATCTGGAGTGGCCTGCTGATCTATTGGGCCAATAGCGTATATCGGATTGGCTTCGGGAGTTTCACGTTATTTCAGTTCTTCCCCGATCGCTTTTTCAATTTCCTGGGAGTCGGCCATCGTCTCGCTGACGGCATGGCTCTGCATTTCTTCTTCATGTGGTTCTTTGCAATCAATGGTTTGGTTTACGTGCTGTACACCGTCATCTCCGGCGAATGGCGTCACTTGTTGCCAAATCACAAGTCCTTTCAGGAAGCGATCCAGGTAATGCTTCACGATTTGCACCTGAGCAAGCATCATCCGCCGCCGCGCAAGTTCAACGGCGCACAGCAAATCGCTTACACCAGCGTGATCTTAATGGGCGCCGGATCGGTGCTTACCGGGCTCGCGATCTACAGACCAGTACAGTTCGCGTGGTTGAGCAACTTGCTCGGCGGATATGAATGGGCTCGCTGGGAGCACTTTTGGTTGGCGATCGGTTACTGTCTTTTCTTTCTTGTCCACATCGCACAAGTAATCAGGGCCGGTTGGAATAATTTCCGCGCGATGGTCACCGGTTATGAGTTAGTCACCGTGGGGCCTGCGCCTTCTGACACTAACGAAACCAAGGAATCATTTGAGGCTGCGGCGTGAGCGACAACAATCCAGAAAGAGTGTCTAAGCGTGAACCAGGACTGCTAGCCCAGGATGTCGACCGCGACAATCAGCTGGCGGAAAACCGTTCTGAAGCGCAACCTACCGAGTCCGGTGTACCAGAAGATGCCATCGCTGAAGATGACGTCGAACCATCAGACTCCCGGCGGAACGTAACCAGGGCCGCGAGCGATGATGACAAGGCAGCCGTCGTCGAGATGCGGCAAAGAACCCGACGGAGCTTCATCGTTGGCGGCGCTGCCGCTTTGGCCGCCGCGGGTGGATGGCGCTGGCTTCGCACTCGCCGGGAAGCTGACGGTCTCGCCTGGCCTTTGCGGCTGTCCCACGAGTTCAATGAACAACTCTCGCGTGATTATTTTTCGCGTAGTCGCCTGGTACCGACCTTTCCGGGTGACATGGCAAGTGAACCTCGCATTAATGGCAGCTACGGTTTGGACGAGGAAAGCTTTGACCCCGCGAACTGGAGACTGGCGATCGTCGGTCTCGCTAGTCCGCCTGAGTCAGTTGCCGAAAAGCCGTCAGCTTCCTCCGAAGAACCTAACACCAAGTCCTCCACCAGCAACTCTTCGCTTTCCGGTAGGTCTAAAACCAAAGCTGGTACAGACTCGAAGAGCGACGTTCAGAGTGCCGGTGACAGTAGTGATCAATCGGACGAAACGGACGAGGAAACGGATAGCGACGCCGATGGCTCTGATACCACCACAAACACTGAACCGGATCTGGCATTAACGCTCGCAGAGATCAAGCAACTACCGCGCGTGGAAATGGTGACTCAACTGAAGTGTATTGAAGGCTGGAGCGTGATAGTCCGCTGGGCCGGGGCTCGCCTGGCTGACTTGATTGCGAAGTATCCGCCTTTGACCAAGAGTGGTAGCGATCCCGACGTGATGCGCCGGCCCGACGACTTGGTTGGCTACGTCAGTCTCGAGACTCCGGACAGCGAGTACTACGTCGGGATTGATATGGAGAGCGCGCTGCACCCGCAGACACTTCTGTGCTACGAGATGAACGGGCAACCGTTGTCGCTGAAACACGGTGCGCCTCTGCGTCTCGTCATTCCGGTAAAATACGGCATTAAGAACATCAAGCGGATCGGAAAGATCACGTATACCGACAAACGTTCCGCCGACTACTGGGCCGAACGAGGATACGACTGGTATTCGGGACACTGACGCTCCATGTTTCTGGTCAAGAACTAAACTGATCGGAGATGTAGAAGGTGAATCCATGCAGAATACTGTCCCGTGTACAAGTCATTACACAAAGCGATTGAAATCACTACTAGTTATCAGTCTTCACCAACCTGAAAGTCCAAGTCATTCGATGACGCGGCTTTCACCGAGCGGTGATCGTCGTTGATAATTCGATTACTTGCCCCGCACGCATAACCTTGCTGGTCAGTTTATCGCCTGGCTTCAAGTTGTTCAGACTGGCGCTCATTCTATCGAAAGCGTCCTCATCAACAAACGGAATATTGTTCATCTCCAATATGATGTCCCCAACAATGAGTACATCTGTGCCTTCAACGGAAACGCGTAAGGTGCCTGCGTGTATTCCCTGGCGCCATGACGGCGACCCTTCGGCTACTCGCTGGACCAGGAAGCCGGCGGCCTGCGGGAGATTTAGAGCTTTTGCGAAGGGGCCATCGATCAAGACGCCCTCCAAGCCTGACCAGAATGAATTTCGCTCAAGCAACAAACGTTGCGCGATTCTCGATGTCGCGGCGAATCCAACGCCCTCGAATCCACCGGAGCGACTCAAAATACTGCTGACGATGCCGATTACCTCTCCGTCGAGGTTGAACATGGGACCGCCGGAATTGCCCATGTTGATCGCAGCATCGGTCTGGAAGAACTCCATCGTGGCCATGCGCCCCATAATACCCATCTTCATGCCGGGAAGGTGCCGACCGCTTATGTGTCCAACTGTCAAGGTGTAGCTTAGACCGAATGGCGCACCGACAACGAGTATCTCGTCGCCAACTTCTGCCTCATCAGAATTCCCAAGCTTGGCGAACATCGCATTCGCCGGCACCTCAGTGAGTTGGAGCAGAGCCACATCAGCCAGAACAGACGATGCGATAACGCGCGCGGGACTAGTTTGGTTGTCGGCAAATTGAACCGAGATTTTGTCAGCCGTCTGCACGACGTGCGCGGCCGTCAGGACCTTGCCGTCGGCGGAAATTACCACGCCCGAACCGAGGGCTGGATCCTCTCCCCTTTGCTCGGTGCGCACGACGACCACGGTTTCCTTCACGCGTCGAAATGTATCGCGAAGCCGTTGAGCCCCGCCGACCGAGGTCAGAACACACGTTAGTAATATCGCTCCTAGCAATTTGATCACAGGCAAGTTCATATCGACCACCTCGTAGCTTCTCATTGTTCTTATCACTCACTCTGGGTTTTCATACCTTAAGGCGCGGCTCGATGCGCTCAAGAGTTGTCATCGGGGAAATGTCCGTCGAAAAACCGCTCCTCACATTCAGAGCACTTGGAGACCCCGAGCAACCTTCCTTATTAGAATTAGCTGCTTTTGATATCTCGTGCAGTCTGAATAGACGAAAGTGTGCAAGCAGAGCAGAATTCGTTCGTACAACGCGAGCCTGGATTCCATTGAGCGGGAGATAAGGTATGTCACTTCTCGACACGACGGCACTAGCCTTTTGAGGATCAACTTCACTCTGAAGATGAAACCGGAACTTTTCAATAGTTGATTCTCGTGACGAGCCAATCTACCTCGTGATCGGGCTCAAAGCTGGTATCCCTCTCTAATAATGCCCAAGTCCGCCAGATTTATTCCCTCGAGCTGAATTCTTACGGAGAGTTCCTTTCCGTAGTCCGGCAGGGAATAGATCGCCGCGCATTCGGTATTCATATAAGTGCTGAATGAACAGCACCCGTGAAATCGACTGATCCCCGCGGTGAGGGTGTCACCGCGCATCATCAACCCAAGAAAGAGGAGAGACCACAATGTTGAAGAGAACACTAAGTGCCATCATTCTTGCCGCCGCCTTCTTAGCAAGTCCGGCAATCGTCCCGTCCTACGCGCAGGAGCCATCGCAGACTGGCCAGCAGCAGGATGACAAGATGAAGGATGACAAGATGAAAGACGACAAGATGAAGGACGACAAGATGGCCGGCGACAAGATGCAGAGCAAGAAGGGCAAGCATAAGAAATCGAAGAAAAACAAGGACGGCGACAAAATGGAGGGTGACAAGAAGCCATAGGGACGGTTGCTCGGCTCTACATATTCCCGATTCTTTCCGAGAGTGTAGTGCCGAGCATTGACCACATTCTAAGAAACTGAGTTGTTCAGACACCAATGTTAGGTTCTACAAACATCACGATTACAGTAGCTTTTCTGGCGGGACTCGCATCGTTCTTGTCTCCCTGCGTCCTACCTCTTGTGCCTGGCTATATCTCTTTAATTTCCGGAGTCAGCATCGACCGCTTGAAACAGCAAACCGAGGAGCGTTCGTCAACGCGCCGTTGGGTGATCGTGAATTCGCTGGCCTTTAACGTCGGGCTGTCTCTGATCTTTGTCTCGCTCGGCGCAGCTTCAGGATTTATCGGATCTGCAGTTTTCTCCAGTCCGTGGTTACGAATCATCGGCGGTTTGGTGATCATCGCCTTTGGACTGCAGATGATCGGTCTGCTCAAACTCAAGACGCTCTACAAAGACACGCGCTTCTTTTCTGATGAGAAACCACGCGGACTCCTGGGATCTCTTCTGCTCGGGATCGCTTTCGCCGCTGGATGGACGCCGTGTATCGGACCAATCCTCGGCGGCATCATTGGTCTCGCGGCAACCAGCGGCGGCTGGAAGAGTGGACTGGTCCTTTCATCTTTCTATGCGGCGGGACTAGCGCTGCCATTTCTGTTAACTGGTCTCGGCATTAATCAGTTTCTCAGTTTCTATGCCAGGTTTCGCCGGCACTTGCACAAAGTTGAAGTGGTCTCAGGCGTCATGCTCATTCTCATCGGCAGCGCGATAGTGAGTGGATACGCGACCCGATTGGCAAGTTCACGTCTCGCCTCTCTATTGCCCAATCTGGAGTCGCGAATCAAAGTTAAGAGCGATCCGGCAGCCAGCTCGGCAGCTGCGCCAGAGCCGGGATTACTTGGGCCCGCGCCGCAAGTTGAGCTGTCATCTCTTGATGGCCGGCGTCTGAAGTTGAGCAGTTTTCGCGGTCGCGTCGTGCTGCTGAACTTCTGGGCAACCTGGTGCGCACCATGTCGCACGGAGATCCCTGAACTGAATGGGCTGCAACACGACCTTGAAGCGAGCGGGCTTACCGTTGTTGGTGTCTCCTGGGACGACTCCGCTGACAGCGTGAGAGAGTTTCAAAAAGAGATACCGCAGGATTACACGGTGCTCCTGGGCGGCGAGGACGTACAGGATAAATTCGCGGGGATTCGGAGTCTGCCTACCACCTACATTATTGATCGGGAAGGCAATGTCCGTCAGAGGATTATCGGCGCGCGCGACCGGACCCAATTCGAAGCAGCTTTGAAACCGTTCGTTAATGAGAAGTCCTCCGACGCGAGGTGAGTTAAGGATCAACCTGCGACCGGGAATAAATCCTGAACCTTCTGGGATTACAACACAGGCGGGAGTTGTTAATGCGAACTCTCGCCAGAAACTATGACGAGGGCAGCAAAGATGAAACTGTTTATTGCACTATTCTTGATTCTATCCGGTGTAGTTGCCTTTCGGACGTTGAACCGACATCAGGCGGCCCCGGCCACTGTCTCAACCGAAAGCGAGGCGGCCAAGCCAGCCGGTGCTAACGCGACACCGGTGGTCGTCGAACTCTTCACTTCGGAAGGCTGTTCAAGTTGCCCACCAGCGGACGAGATCCTTTCCAAACTCGATAAGATGCAACCCATCCAGGGTGTTGAGGTCATCGCGCTGGGCGAGCACGTGGATTACTGGAACAAGCTGGGTTGGATCGATCCCTACTCTTCCGCGGATTTTAGCAGGCGTCAGAGCAGATACTCAGATGCGTTCAATCAGGACAGCGTCTATACGCCGCAGATGATCGTCGACGGCCGGGATGAATTTGCCGGCGGCAATATGGAGCGCGCCCGGGCCGCGATCGCCAAGGCCGCTCAGGCTCCGAAGGCAAATATCCAACTGGCTTCCTCCCAGGACTCTAACGCGCCAAACTCGCGCGCGGTGAAGCTTTCCGTTCACCTGACCAATCTTCCGCGCTTGACTGCCGGCGACGCTGCCGAGGTGCTGTTGGCGATAACTGAAAACAACCTTCGCTCCGAAGTCGCGCGCGGCGAAAATGCCGGGCGCTATCTTCGACACAGCTCAGTCGTGCGAGAGCTTACGGCCTTGGGTGAGATCGGCGCCAACCAAAACAGTTTTGACGCGGAACCAACCATGAATCTTGACAACGGCTGGCAGAGGGACAACCTGCGCGCTGTGGCTTTCGTCCAGGAGCGCGGCACGCGCCGGGTTCTCGGCGCGGCGGTGGTTGGTCTGTCGTCAAAATGAACGACCAAATTGCGCTTGTAGGCGAATCGCGGAATCAGCTCGAAGCATTGCAGGGAGTCAGAAATTAAGGAGCACGTAGCGGAGAAAAAAATGGCTGGAGCAAAATTGATTGTGATTTATCCGCGCCCAACTGACATCGACGCATTCGATAAGGTCTACGGCGAAGAACACGTGCCGATGGCAGTTGAGAAATTGTCGGGAAAGACCAGGATCGTCGCCACCAGGATCCTTGGATCTCCTCAGGGTGTGCCTCCTTTTCATGTAATTGCGGAGGTCCACTTCCCCACGATTGAGGCCCTGCAAAATTGTGCGGCCTCTGATGGAGGAAAAGAAACCCTGGCACATGCGGCATCGATTTCTTCCGGAGGGAGCCCGATCTTCTTGGTCGCGGAGGAGGAAGTCTATAACTTCGACTCGTAGGTCTTGAGGTCTCACTATCGCCGCCGGATAAGGGGATTCGGCCGCGTGGGAGCGCGCGAAGGGTCAGCATGCATCTCGCAGGTGCGGGCGCCGCGCGCTCCTTCCTTTTCTGAAGCCGATTCTAAAATCGCCGGTTGACCGTTAACCGAGTGATCCGCATTCGGGAATAAATCAACACAGATCGGGTATTGACATAGGTGGGTGAGCAAATCACTGCGGACGATTCCGATCCCTGCGGCGAGGGCTTCGCCGTGCAAGAGTCACACACCTAAGGAGAAACCAGAAATGCTGAAAAGAAAACTACGTGCGGCCATCGTTGGCTCCGTCTTGTTGGCTTGTACGAGCATTGTACCTGCCCTTGCCAGCGGTTCGTCGCCGACCGGCACTGAGGTGCAGCAGGATAAAATGAAGGATGACAAGATGGGCCAGGACAAGATGGGTCAGGACAAGATGGCCACCAACAAAATGTCGCATCGAAGACGGCGACATAGGAGACACAAGAAGCCCATGGCCGGGGCAAAAATGGACAAGATGCAGGACAACAAGAAGCCGTAGCACAGCCGTTCGGAGAGCTTCGATTTCGTTGCGCCGAAAAAAAGGGTTCGGCGCGCCGAAGGAGTGTGCTGGGTCTACATGCATCTCGCAGGTGCGGACAACGCACACTCCATTTCTTCTCGCAATCAAAGAAACAAGCTAGCCCGGAATGTTTCGATATTCTTGAGGCCGAGAAGGCATGGCTCGGAGCGTCGCGTTACACAACCCAAGAGAGTGAGACCGGTCAAGACCGTCGTATAATGCCCGACTGACTAATTGAGTGGAGGTAGCCGGTGTGTCACTCCAATATCTAAAGACCGCAGTCGCAGAGAACGATAGCGAAAAGTTGATCCGTTATGTTCGTCTACACCTTGGCGACGGGAACGAGGCAGCGGGTCGCAAAGAGATTGATAAGGCCTGGATCGAGGCGTTGAAGCTGATGCTCGATGTGCCGGCGACCGATCGCGAATTTATCTTCGCCACTCTCAATAACCAAACGCCGGCAACGTTGGCCCATCTCTATTTCTACTTGCACTTTTATTTCGTAAAGCGCTCGGGAGCATGGATCCATGACGGAACTCTCTGACGACACCAGGCAATTGCGACCCGGTCTGTGGGAAACAATCAACGAGCGCTATCCCGGCTCGATGATTACTAAGTCTGATTTCATCCCGTTGGCGCGTCTCCGCAAACCGCTGTCGCAAACTCGGCTGACGTTTGTCAGTTCCGCCGGCATTCAACCCAAAGGCACGATGCCTTTTGATGTGGTCCATCCAGTCGGGGATTTCAGTTTCCGACGAGTGCCGTCTGCATCGACAATATCCGAACTGGAGATTCACCAAATCAAGTACCCGACCACGGGCGCGCTCAAGGATTTGAACGTGATCTTTCCCATCGAACGCCTGCAGGAACTGGCGAAGGAAGGCGTAATCGGTGAACTTACGCCAAATCTGTTTTCGTTCATCGGATATCAGATGGACCCGCCGACCTTCGAACGGACGCTTGCCGAAGACATCGCTAACGCGGTGGTGGCGGAGGGCGCCGAGGCAGCACTTCTGTGCCCCGCTTGACCGATATGACATCAGTCTGTCGCGCTGGTTCAGCGCGCTATCGAAAAAAAAGGAATCCCGACAGTTTCTCTTACGGTCGCCCTGGACGTTACCGAGCACTGTAAACCGCCGCGTGCGGTGTTCCTGCCTTTTATGATGGGCCATCACTTTGGTGTACCTTTTCACCGTGAATTGCAAAGACGAATCATCGTCGCTGCTTTGGATCATCTAGTGACAGCGGAGCAGAGCGGCGAGGTGTCCTTCTTTCCGATGACCTGGGCGCAAGCGCGTCAGGAAGGAAAGGTCATTGAGCGCGTTAATAAGCCTGATGAGTAGTGACAAGATAAGATGGTGAAAGTTGCGATTGTTCAAGCCGCGCCTGTCTTCATGAACCTTGAAGCTAGCCTCGCGCGGGCCATCGCGTACATAGGCGAAGCCGCGAAGGAAGGCGCGCAGCTCGTCGTCTTCGGCGAAACCTGGTTGCCTGGTTATCCGGCATGGCTTGACTATTGTCCCGGCGCCGCCCTTTGGGATCACGAACCGACCAAAGAAGTCTTCGGGGAACTGCGACGAAACAGCTTGGCTGTTCCAAGTCGCGAAGCACAGATGCTGGCCAAGGCTGCCGGCGATCACAAAGTGGTTTTGGTAATCGGAGCAAACGAACGCGTAGATGAAGGACCGGGCAACGGGACGCTCTACAATACTCTGCTCACGTTCGGTTCGGATGGCGTCTTGCTCAATCACCATCGCAAACTCATTCCCACCTACACAGAGCGAATTGTCTGGGGACAGGGTGACGGAGGCGGCCTCAAGGCGGTTAATACATCAGTGGGCCGCATCGGCGGACTGATTTGCTGGGAGCACTGGATGCCACTCGCGCGTCAAGTGCTGCACGATTCGGGCGAACACATACACATCGCGGTGTGGCCCACAGTCCACGAGATGCACCAGATCGCTAGTCGGCATTATGCGTTTGAAGGAAGATGTTTCGTGCTGGCGGCAGGTCTCTTGATGAAGGCTCGCGACTTACCGGCCCAATTACCTATCGCATCGGAATTATCGGATAAGCCTGATCAGTTACTTCTTAGAGGAGGCAGCGCGATCATCGGGCCTGACGGGCGCTACATCGTTGAGCCGCTGTTTGATGAGGAACGGATCATTTTTGCTGAACTTGACCTGAAGGCCATCGACAAAGAACGAATGACGCTCGATGTCACGGGCCATTATCGGCGTCCGGATCTGTTTGATCTTAGAATTATCTGACTTTAGCCGCTCTTGGAGAGACATCAATGGCACAGGTTGCTTTTATTCCATTGCCTGATTATCAGGAACACTCTCCCGAAGAGATGAACCACCGCGCAGCTGAATTCTACGACGACCTTCGGCGTCGGCGTACGGTGCGGGAGTTCTCTGACCAGCCGGTGCCGGTCGAGGTGATCAAGGACTGCCTGCGTGCGGCCGGCACTGCTCCTAATGGCGCGAACATGCAGCCGTGGCACTTTGTCGTCGTCAGCGATGCGGCGATCAAGCAAAAGATTCGCGTCGAGGCAGAGAAGGAAGAGTACGAGTTCTATCATCACAAGGCCCCGCAGGCATGGCTGGACGCGCTGGCTCCGCTGGGGACGAACGAGCACAAGCCGTTCCTTGAGACTGCGCCATTTTTGATAGTGATCTTTGCCCAGAGCTACGGCCTGCTCCCCGATGGGCGAAAGGTCAAGCACTATTACGCGCAGGAGTCAGTCGGTATCGCCACCGGCATTCTGATCACCGCCATACACCATGTCGGTCTGGTGTCGCTCACTCACACTCCTAGTCCGATGGGATTCTTGAACGACCTCCTTGGCCGGCCTGTCCACGAACGCCCCTTCCTAATTCTGGTCGTGGGCTATCCGGCGGGCGACGCGATGGTGCCGACGATCACGAAGAAGTCTTTGGAGGAGATTGCGACGTTCGTGTAAGGCAAGTATTTTGGGCATGACTATTGAGGATCTACGCCACGTACTGTCTTCCAGAACTCGGTTCGATGTACAAGCCCGGCCAGGCGACTCACAACTGCTCCGCGGTCATGGAACTGTAAGGGCTCTAAGACCAGACTCCGGAACGGTCATTTTTGACGAAGCCGGTTTGTGGACGTTCGAGGATTGCTCGAATATTGCTTTCCACAACATTTATTCCTGGTCTCTGCAAAGCGAGAGTCCGACTCTCAGTCTCTCGCATTTGCGCTACGGCCGGAACGCCGCCGTGCATTTAGTGGACTTCATCGAGGCCGCTGGAAACGAATGGGAAAGCGCCTCCCCTTACGCCTGCGGAGCCGACATCTATAGGGCTCGGATCAATTATTCAGACTGCGGTTTGAAATTATCCTGGACGATACAAGGACCAAATAAGAAACAGCGACTCGACTACACGTACCTAGAATAGGAAGTGCCAGGCCAGCTATTGAGCTTTCCCGCACCAAACATGACGTGTCACAAGGTAGCCTTGACGCGCGCATCACTGCCTAAGAAAGTCGCTCAGCGAACGTACTTGAACTAGATGCGTGGCGACTAGTTCCGGCCAATTGTTCGCCTCGCATAGCATCGATCTTCTCATGCAGCTTGTCGATTTCCATTTCCATCTTGAGGTTAACCTCGTAGGCGTGTGCGGCGGCAATACGATCCTTAGTCGCCTGACGGTTTTGCGACATCATGATGATTGGAGCTTGGAAGGCGGCGATGGTTGAAAGAGCGAGATTCAAGAGGATGTATGGGTAAGGATCAAAAGCCGCGCCGCGCATCATAAGCACGAACGAGTTGAGCGCGACCCACACCATAAACACCATGGCGAAGAGAATGATAAATGCCCACGATCCACCGAAACTTACGATGCGATCCGCGATCCGCTCGCCAAACGTCGCCATTTCTTCACATGCAAGATTTGGATCGCGGCTGACGATCTCGCTGCCAGCCATGCTCTCGGGAACGTGCCTCCTGGGGGGCTCCGCTCCGGCGCAGTCAGATCTTCCGTTCGATGCCTGTTTGGTTTCGCTCACCCTGAGTGGAAATACCGGAAACATACCAGTTTATTCCGAACCCATAACAGGCACTTAAGCAAAGACTCAGATAGTGCAGTTACTACGTTTTGTGCCCGGTCTCTCGGGCACACTGACTAAAGATAGAACGGCGAAGGACGCGACATACCCTCAAGAAAAGGTCCTACACAGAGCGAATTTCCAAATGGCCAATACGTGGCCAAAAAAAACAGGACGCGACGTGTACGCGATGGTAAGGAATGGGAAAGAACGGGAAAACCATTGATTTCTCTTGGTGGCTGCAACTTTTGAAAAGGCAAATACTTAGCGTTTTGCCGGTAGTCCGATTCGCAACGCAGAGGTCGTGGGTTCGAGTCCCATCTGCTCCACCAGAAGTTAAGTCGCATCAGAGGTTTAGCGCGAAGCATCCGGTTGATGAGTTTTCCGAAATGACCAATACGTGGCCAATTTTTTCGGGCTTCAAGTCATCTTTTGATGATTCTTTACTCAGAGCCGGTTA
>Ga0137415_10002997_pt1 | contig 16719 bp, 13 predicted proteins | sample CZODoug3_1_1_16f_FD_183082 | JGI IMG/M metagenome (GOLD analysis project Ga0137415, IMG submission 183082) | Vadose zone soil fungal communities from Angelo Coast Range Reserve, California, USA - CZODoug3_1_1_16fungal (Hybrid Assembly) | ecosystem: Environmental > Terrestrial > Soil > Vadose...
CCGCTGCTGGTGTCCTCGCTGATGGCCGCCTACGTACTGGTCGGCTTCGACAGCGCCGGCGAGCTGTCCGAGGAGACACACGTACCGCGCCGCACCGCGCCGCGCACCATCCTGCGCGCGGTGGCCGCCTCCGGCCTCGGTGGTGCGCTGCTGATCGTCGCCGCGCTGATGGCGGCACCCAGCGTCACCGACGGCAGGCTGGCCACCGAGGGCCTGCCGTACGTGCTGACCAGCCGGCTGGGCACGGTGCCAGGCAAGCTGCTGCTGCTCGACGTGGCCGTCGCAGTGTTCGTCTGCACGCTGGCCATCCAGACCTCGGCCAGCCGCATGATCTTCTCCATGGCGCGGGACCGGGTCCTGCCGTTCTCCGCCCAGCTGGCCAAGGTCTCCGGCCGCACCGGGACGCCGGTGGCGCCGACCGTGGTGGCCGGGGTGTTGGCCGCCGCGCTGCTGGTGGTGAACATCGGCAACCCGGCCCTGTTCCTGGCCCTGACCAGCGTCTGCATCATGCTGATGTACCTGGCCTACCTGATGGTGACCGTGCCGATGCTGCTCGCCCGGCTGCGCGGTCGGCTGGCCACCGGGGGGAGTGACGAGACCGGCCGGCCGCTGTTCTCCACCGGCCGCTGGGGTGTGTTGGTGAACGCCGTCGCGGTGCTCTACGGGCTCGGTATGGCGATCAACCTGGGCTGGCCGCGCGCTGAGGTGTTCGACCCGGCGGGCGGGCACTGGTACCTGCGGTTCCTCGGGCCGATCGCGCTCGGCGTGACCGTGCTGCTCGGTCTGCTCGCCTACGCGGGCCAGCGCCGCGAGTACCACGCCGCGATCGGCACCGCCTCGCTGGCTCGCGTCGCCGCCGAGGAGGCGTGATGGGGTACGCGCACGAGATCCCGGGCGGGGCGGCCTGGTCCGCCGTGGTTCGCGCCGGCCGCCGAGTGACCCTGACCGCGCGCGGCGACGACGCGAACCTCTCGTTGCTGCTGTTCGGCCAGGATTTCGGGGCCCGGCTGGACCGGCTGAACATCCCGGACACGCTGAAGGCACAGATGAGCGGGTGCATCCGCCCGCCGATGGTGTTGATGTCCGACCGGGGACAGGCGCTGGCCTCGGTCACCGCGTCCACGCTGGACTGGCACGACGCGCTGACCGGGTTCGGGCACGAGTTCCACCTGGAGCGGTTCGGGCCGTCCAGCTATGCCACCGACCGCAACGAGTGGCGCCGCGCCGCGCGCACCGGCCTGGTCAGCGAGTTGACCAAGCACGGGCTGTCCGAGGTCGACCTGCACGGCTGCGTGAACGTGTTCACCAAGATCGCTATTTCCGACAGCACCGTGCTCGGTGACACCGCCGGGCTGGCGTTCGTCCCCCAGCACGGCCGCGCCGGAGACACGTTCACCCTGCGCACCGAGCAGGACCTGCTCCTGGTGGCCAGCAACACGCCGCACCCGATGAACCCCGGCCGGTGGGCGCCGGCCGCGGTGCTCGTCGAGGTCGGGATTGCCGACCCGCCGGCTCTGTCCATCTCGGACGACCCATCCGCCCTGTTCCGCGACGAGAGTGCCCGCGCGCTGGAGGAGACCAGGAAGGCACTGCTGTGAGAACCTCTGTCAGCACCGAGCGGGACGCGGCCACCGCCGTGCACGACCAGGTGGTCGAGGCCGGCGACGGGGCGCTGGTCGCCGTCCCGGCCGGGGGTGAGCTGCGCATCGTGGACCTGCGCGGCAACCAGGCGGTGGACACGCTGCTCTACGACGCCCAGGACATCGCCAACCGCTACTCCGCGTTCGACACCGTCCGGGAGCAGCGCGCGGTGTACCTCACCGCGGGTTCGCGGCTGCTGTCCACCCGGTGCGACGAGCTGGCGGTGATCAGCGCGGACACCTGCGGCCGGCACGACACCATCGGCGGTGCCTGCTCGCAGGAGTCCAACGTGATCCGCTACGGCGAGCACACCCGCCACCAGCACGCCTGCCGGCAGACCTTCCTGCGCTACGGCGCGGCCGCCGGCATCGGGCAGCGCGAGCTCGGCCACAACATCAACTTCTTCATGAACGTGCCGGTGGCGCCGGACGGCGGGCTGCATTTCGCCGACGGGCTCTCCGCGCCGGGCAAGTATGTGCAGCTGCGCGCGTCCCGGGACATCCTGGTGCTGATCAGCAACTGCCCGCAGCTGAACAACCCGTGCAACGGCTGGGACCCCACGCCGGTGCGGTTGCTCGGCTGGTGGTCGCCGTGAGCGAACCGTCGGCCGTGAGCGTGCTGCGCGCCGGCGTGCAGACCACCCTGCAGGACGTGGCCGGGCGCACCGGGTACTGGGATGTCGGGGTGCCACCATCGGGCGCGTTCGACGGGCTCTCCGCCGCGCTGGGCGCGCTGGCGGTGGGCAACCCGGCGACCGCCGCCGGTTGCGAGTGCGTGGTCACCGGCCCGGTGCTGCGCTTCGACCGGCCAGCGACGGTGTGCTTGACCGGCGCGTTCGGCCGCCCCACCCTGGACGGGCGGCCGGTGCGGACCGGCGTGGTGCTGGCCGTGGCAGCCGGCGCGGTGCTGGACGCCGGGCCGGTCGGCGGTCCCGGCCTGCGCGGGTATCTGAGCGTCGCGGGCGGCTTCGAGGCACCGCCGGTGCTGGGCAGCCGGGCCACGTTCCTACTCGGCGGGTTCGGCGGGCTGCACGGGCGGGCGCTGCGCGACGGCGACGTGCTCGCGGTGGGGCGGGCGGAGAACCTGGCCGGGCCGCTGGACGTCGCGCCGCTGTTGCCGTCGTTGACCGACAGCTGGACGCTGCGGGTGCTGGCCGGGCCGCACGGCGCCCCGGACTACCTGACCGAGGCCGGCGTCGAGGAGTTCTTCGCCGCCGACTGGAGGGTGGACCACCGCGCCGACCGGACCGGGGTTCGGCTGGTCGGGCCGGTGCCGGGGTGGGCGCGCGCCGACGGGGGCGAGGCCGGGCTGCACCCGTCCAACCTGCACGATTCCGCCTACCCGGTGGGCGGGATCATGCTCTCCGGGGACACCCCGGTGATCGTTGGGCCGGATGGGCCGAGCCTCGGCGGGTTCGTGGTGCCGGCGGCGGTCATCGGGGCGGACCGCTGGAAGCTCGGCCAGCTGCGGCCCGGTGACGCGGTGCGGCTGGCACCTGTCACCCCGGAGCTGGCGGCCGAGGCGGCGACCGCGCGCCGCGCGCTGCTGGCCGATCCCCGTGCCGCGCTGGCCGAGGTGTTCGAGACCGCGCTCGGCCGCAGACCCGCGAGTCCGGCTGGCGCGGCCCAATCCGGCCCGACCCGGTTGGCGGGTCGCCCGTCCGGCCCGACCAGGTTGGCGCCGTTGGCCGACCGGCCCGCCGCCGGCAGAGCACCCGCGTTCCGGATCCGCCGCTCAGGTGACCGGTACCTGCTGGTCGAGGCCGGTCCGGCCGAGTTGGACCTCACCGTGCGCATGTGGGTGCACCTGCTGGCGAACGCCCTGCGCGCGGTCGCCCCGGCCGGGGTCACCGAGATCGTCGAGGGGGTGCGGTCGCTGCTGGTCGCGGTGGACGGTCTCGACGGGCGGGCCCGGTTGGAGTCGTTGGCCGGGCTGCTCACCGAGCTCGCCGGCGACCTGGAAGACCCGGCCACCGTCACGCTCCAGGTGCGCGAGGTGACCTTGCCCATCGCGTTCGACCACCCGGAGGCGCACGAGGCGATGCGCCGCTACGCCACCTCGGTGCGGCCCGATGCACCGTGGTGCCCGGATAACGTCGAGTTCATCCGCCGGGTGAACGACCTCCCCGAGCGGGCCGACGTGTTCGGAGTGGTCGCGGCGGCGACCTACCTGGTGGTCGGGCTGGGCGATGTGTACCTCGGCGCGCCGGTGGCGGTGCCGATCGACCCCAGGCACCGGCTGGTCACCACGAAGTACAACCCGGCGCGCACCTGGACGCCGCAGAACGCGGTCGGCATCGGCGGCGTCTACCTGTGCGTCTACGGCATGGAGGGCCCGGGCGGCTACCAGCTGGTCGGGCGGACGGCGCCGGTGTGGCGGGCGCCTGGCGGGCCGGCACGGGACCCGCAACCCTGGTTGTTGCGCCAGTTCGACCGGCTGCGGTTCCGGCCGGTCTCGGTCGACGAGCTGGCCGGCATCCGCGCGGACATCAAGGCGGGCAGGGCCGACCTGGACGTGGTACCCGCGACATTCTCGGTGCGCGAGGCCGCCACGATCGCCGCCGCCAACGGCCCGGAGATCGCGGCGGTTCAGGCCGGTCGCCGGACCGCGTTCGCCGCCGAGCGGGAGCGCTGGGCGGCCCGGGCTCGGGAACGGACGTCGGCATGACCGAGGCAGCGGCACGGAGCGAGGCGGCGGCTCAGCGGGATGCCGAGGCACCCACCGAGCGGGTACGGGCCGCGTACCGGCGGATCGCCGAGGTCGACCGCGCAGAGGTCTGGATCACCCTGCGCGATGAGTACGCCCTGCTCGCCGAGGCAAAGGAGATCACCGACCGGCTGGCCGGCGGGGAGTCGCTGCCACTGGCCGGGCTGCTCGTCGCGGTGAAGGACAACATCGATGTGGCCGGCCTGCCCACCACGGCGGCCTGCCCGTCCTACGCGTACCAACCGGTGGACAGCGCCACCGCCGTGCGGCGGCTCACAGATGCGGGCGCGCTGGTGGTAGGCAAGACCAACCTGGACCAGTTCGCCACCGGACTGGTCGGCACGCGCAGCCCGTACGGCGCGGTCCGGCACGCGTGGCTGCCGGGGAGGATTTCTGGCGGGTCCAGCTCGGGCTCCGCGGTGGCCGTCGCGCTGGGCATCGCGGACGTCGCGCTGGGCACCGATACGGCCGGTTCCGGGCGGGTACCCGCCGCGCTGCACGGCCTGGTCGGGCTCAAGCCGACGCTCGGCCTGGTGCCCAACACCGGCGTCGTGCCCGCCGCGCGCCCCTACGACTGCGTCACGGTGTTCGCCGCGACGCTGGCGATGGCTCGGCGCACGATGGCGGTGCTGATCGACCCCGACCCGCTGGACCCAACCAGCCGCGACTGGCCGGACTCGGTGCGCCTCGCCGCCGCCCCACACCCCCGGGTCGCGGTACCGGACGCCGCCGGGCTGGCTCCGCTGTCGGTCGAGGCGGCCGGCGCGTTCCGTGTGGCGGCGCAACGGCTGGTCGCCGAGGGCGCGGTGGTCGAGGAGATCGACGTCGAGGTGTTCCTGGACGCCGCCAGGCTGCTGTACGACGGCGCGCTGGTCGCCGAGCGGTACGCGGCGGTGGGCGAGTTCCTCGAAGGCCGGCCGCCGGACGCGGACCCGACGGTGGCCGGCATCGTGCTGGCCGCCAAGGATGTACCGGCGTACCGGCTGGCCGCCGACCTGGAGCGGCTGGACCGGCACAAACGGCGGGCCGCCGCCGCGCTCGCCGGGTTCGACGCGCTGCTGCTGCCCACCACCACCGGCCACCCCACGATCGCCGAGGTGGCCGCCGACCCGGTCGGGGTCAACTCGCGGATGGGCGTCTACACCAACTTCGTCAACCTGCTGGACATGGCGGCGGTCGCGGTACCGGCCGGGGCGGCGGACGGCGGTCCGTTCGGCGTCAGCGTGATCACCCGGGCGTTCGACGACCAGGTCGCGCTCGACCTGGCCGGCCTGCTCACCGGCGAGCAGGTTGACGAGCCGCTCCCGACGACCGGCACCGACCTGGTCGTGTTCGGTGCCCACCTGCGCGGCCAGCCGCTCAACGGCGAGCTCACCGGGTTGGGCGCGCGGTTGCGGGGGGCCGTCAGCACCGCTCCGGTCTACCGGATGGTCGTGCTGCCCGGGGAGCCGCCCAAACCGGGGGTGCTGCGCACGGCGGCCGACGGCGCGGCGCTGCGAGGGGAGCGGTGGACGCTCTCCCCCTCGGCGCTGGGCCGGTTTCTGGCCGGGCTGCCGGCGCCGATGACGCTGGGGGCGATCGAGCTGGCGGACGGTACGACGGCGGTCGGCTTCCAGTGCGACCCGGTGGCCGCGGCCGGCGCGCCGGACATCACCGGCCACGGCGGCTGGCTGGCCTACCTCGGAGCCCAGTAGTCCGCCCTTTGCGCGAGTCGGGGCAGGGTGCTGAGAGCCCCGACTCGCGGATGGGGGGCGCGGCTTAGGCTCTGGGTCCATGGTCCGACCGCTCGAGGACGCCACCGACCTGCGGCTCGCGTCCCTGTTGGCCGCCGACGGGCGCAGCACGCTCCGGCAGCTCGCCGAGGCGACCGGGCTGTCGGTGTCGGCGGTGCAGGCCCGGGTGCGCCGGCTGGAGGCGGACGGGGTGATCCGGGGCTACCGCGCCGACGTGGATCCGGAGGCCGTCGGGCTGCCCCTGGCCGCGTTCATCTCGCTGACGCCGCTGGACCCCAGCATCGAATACGACATCCCGGACAAGATCGCCGGCCTCAGCGAGATCGAGTCCTGCCATTCGGTCGCCGGGGACGCGAGCTTCGTGCTGTTCGTGCGGGTGGAGTCGCCGACGGCGCTGGAGATGCTGATCCGGGAGATCCGCAAGCGGGGCAACGTGGCCACCAACACCACGGTGGTGCTGCAGACGTCCTTTGAGCGCCGCGCCCGGCCCACCCCTAACCTCTCATGACGAACATTTATCCTGTCAGATCCAAAGTCTAACGGAATATTTACGTTAATCTGGTCGCATGACGGTGACTTGGACTGCCCCGGTTGGTGCCGCGCCCGACGAGGTCCACTCCTCGGTCGCCCGCCACATGCTCGTCGACGGGTTCGAGTTCGTGCTGGATCTCGACCGCTCCCGGGGCTCGACGCTGGTCGACGCCCGCGATGGGTCCGAGTACCTGGACTTCTTCACGTTCTTCGCCTCGTCGGCGTTGGGCATGAACCACCCCGCGCTCGCCCAGGACGCCGAGGCTCTCGACGAGCTGGCCAGGGTCGCGGTCAACAAGCCGAGCAATTCCGACATCTACACCGTGCCGATGGCGCGGTTCGTGCAGACGTTCGCGCGCGTCCTGGGTGACCCGGCGCTGCCGCACCTGTTCTTCATCGACGGCGGCGCGCTGGCGGTGGAGAACGCGCTGAAGGTCGCCTTCGACTGGAAGAGCCGGTGGAACGAAGCCCACGGCATCGACGCCGCCCTTGGCGCCAAGGTGCTGCACCTGGAGCAGGCGTTCCACGGGCGCAGTGGCTACACCATGTCGCTGACCAACACCGACCCGAACAAGGTGGCCCGCTTCCCGAAGTTCGACTGGCCGAGGATCCCGTCGCCGTCGATCAACGGTCACCCCGATGTCGCGGCGGCCGAGCGGCGGGCGCTGGTTGCCGCGCGCGCCGCGTTCGAGGCCAACCCGCACGACATCGCCTGCTTCATCGCCGAACCGATCCAGGGCGAGGGCGGCGACAACCACTTCCGGCCCGAATTCCTCCAGTCGATGCAGGCGCTGTGCCGCGAGTTCGACGCACTGTTCGTAATGGACGAGGTGCAGACCGGGGTGGGCCTGACCGGTACCCCCTGGGCATACCAGCAGCTCGGGGTGGAGCCCGATGTCGTCGCCTTCGGCAAGAAGACCCAGGTGTGCGGGATCATGGCCGGCCGGCGGGTGGATCAGGTGCGGGGCAACGTCTTCGAACTGTCCTCGCGGATCAACTCCACCTGGGGCGGCAACCTCACCGACATGGTGCGCTCGCGGCGCATCCTGGAGATCATCGAGCGGGACGGGCTGATCGAGCGCGCCGCGGTGCTCGGTGGACATCTGTTGGCGCGACTGCGCGAGCTCGCCGACCGGCACCCGGCGGTGTCCGAGGTGCGCGGGCGCGGCCTGATGTGCGCGCTCACCCTGCCCACGGCGAGGCTGCGCGACGAGGTCGTCGCCCGGCTGCGCACCGACGAGCGGGTGATCCTGCTGGGCTGCGGGGCGAGCAGCCTGCGCCTGCGCCCCGCGCTCACCGTCTCGAGGGACGAGCTCGACCGGGGCGTGGCGGCCCTGGACCGCGTGCTCCGCACCGTCGGCGGCTGAGGCATCCTGCGATGCTGGGGCGGTGATTGACAGGCGCGTGGGCGAGGGTCTGCACCCGACGCCCGGCTACCACCACGTCACCGTGGTGGAGGCCGGCCGGGTGGCGTACCTCGCCGGGCAGATGCCGGTGGACGAGTCGGGCGCCAGGGTGGTCGGCGCCGGTGACCCGGATCGCCAGGTGGACCAGACCGTGGCGAACATCCTGCGGGCGCTGGCCGTCGCGGGGGCACGGCCGGAGGACGTGGTGCGCTCCGTGGTCTACGTGGTCAGCGACGATCCCGGCGTGCTCGGCCGGGTGTGGCGCCGACTGGCCGGCTCCGTGATCGGGCCGGCGTTCACCTCGGCGAGCACCCTGGTTGGCGTTGCCGCGCTGGGCTTCCCCGGTCAGCTCGTCGAGGTGGATCTCACCGCCGCGCTCGGCTGAGCGGGGACCCGTCCCGGGATACGCCGCTGGCCGGACGCGCCGCGACAGCCCCTGCGGGCTTCCTCGGCGAGCACTCCTATCAAATTCCACGCCACAGCACTCTGCCCACACATTGACAGCGTTGACGTGAAAATAATGACGACAGAGCCCACCAAATCGCGGAAAGCCGGTTCGCTACCCGGGCCGAGCTCACCACACACGGACGGGGATGCGGGGTCACCGCATGCTCGATCATGCCAATACCGACCCGGTGGGCCGGCCGACCGTTGGGTGCCGCCGGATGATTCACCCCATCGCACCAAGGCCGACCGCCGGTGGCCGCCGGTGAGTCGACCACCTCACTAGCCTGGGTGGACATGGATCGGGAGAACTTCGCCGACGAACTGGCCAGGATCGTGGGTACGGCAGATGCCCGGGTGGTGCGGGCTTTCCGCGAGGTCGACCGCGCCGATTTCCTGGACGGCTTCTACGTGTTCGAGGCCGGCGCACTCACCTGGCTCGCGGCGGACCGCCGGCCGCTGCCGCCCGAGGTGGCGCGGCGGATCTACTCGGGCGACGTGCTGGTCACCCGAATCGGGTCGGACGGCATGGCGACCAGCTCGTCCAGCATGCCCGCGCTGATGATGGCCATGCTGGACGCGCTCGGCGCCGCCCCGGGCATGCGGGTGCTCGAGATCGGCGCCGCCACCGGCTACAACGCCGCGCTGCTCGGCCGGATCGTCGGCCCGACCGGCCAGGTGGTCAGCGTCGAGGTGAACGACGAGCTGGCCCGGCTGGCCGCCGCGCGGTTCGACCCGGCCGGCCCGATCACCGTGGTCCGCGGCGACGGCGCGCTGGGTCATCCGGAGCGGGCGCCCTATCAGCGGATCATCGCCACGGTCGGCTGCCCGGTGGTGCCGGACGCCTGGCGTGACCAGCTGGCCCCCGGCGGCAGGGTGCTGGTGCCGCTCACGCACGGCGCCGCGCACCCGCTCACCGAGCTGTGCGCCGGTTCGGGTGGCTGGGTCGGCCGCTACGTCGGCCATGCCAGCTTCATGTCCGCCGCCGGACCCGTCCTGGGGCGGGACGAGATACCCACCGAGCGGCTGCCGCCGGAGAACAGGGTGGTGTCCGAGGTGCTGGACGGCGACCCGCGCCGGATCGATGACCTGGCGTTCTACCTGGCGCTGGACGTCCCGGGCGCGGGGGTGCGCCAGTTGGCCGGAGCCGGCCTGCGCGGGGGGCTGGTGCGTGGGCTGGGGGTGACCGGCGCGGTGGTCTCCTGGCGGACGCTCTACTGGGCCGAGGGTGGCGGGGAGCCCGGGGCGGCGGCGCTGCGGGACGGCATCCGGCGCTGGCGCGAGCTCGGCGAGCCCGAGCTGGACCGGTACGCCCTCGAGCTCAGCGCCGGTGATGGCCAGGTCGGCCCGGCGCCGGCCGGGACGCGGTGGTCCTGGACCCTGCGCCGGGGTGGTGCCGAGCAGCGGGTCGACCTGCTGTCCGGCTGATCGTCCCCGGATCTCGCTTGCGGCGGGCGGACCGGCCAACAAGCATGGCGTCCGCGCCCGACGCCTGTGCCCGACGCACCATCTGAGGAGCCGCTGTGACCAGTCCCGCACCTGGTGCCCCGGCCAACGCTCCGTCCGTGGCGAGCGCGCGAACCGCGGCCCCGCGCGGCGTCGGGGCGTGGCTGCGCCGCCGCGACCCCGGGTTCGGGGCCAGCCGCAAGGCGCTGCGGGTGACCGTGGCGGCCTGCGTGGGCTTCTTCGGCTGCCGGTACGGCCTCGGCGACACGGTGGCGGCCACCAACGCGGTATTCGGCACGATCGCGCTCGGCGCCCTGTCCGACGTGTTCGGGCCGCCGGCGGTGCGCACCCGGGTGTACCTGGCCGCGCTGCCGGTGGCCGGGGCGTTGGTCACGCTGGGCACCCTGCTCGCCGCGCACACCTGGACGGCCGTGCTGGGCATGCTGGTCGTCGGGTTCTTGGTGGCCTTCGCCGGGGTCGGCGGGCCCCGGTTGATCGGGCTGGCCAACGGGATGCAGCTGTTCTACATCCTGCCCTGCTTCCCGCCGTACGCCCCGGAGACGCTGCCCGAGCGGCTGCTCGGTCTGGCGATCGGGGTTGGGCTGCTCATGCTTGTCGACCGGCTGCTGCTGCCCGCCCCCGCGCCGCCGGCGTTCTGTACCCGGATCGCGGACACCGCCGACATCGTCGCCCGCTACCTGGCGCAGGTGCGGGCGAACCCGGAGACCGAACAGCTCGAGTCGCGCGCCCAGACTCGCCGCGCCATCGAGGAGCTGCGGCTGACCTCGGTTCCGGTGCCGCAGCGGCCGACCGGTCCCGGGCGGCGGGACCGGGGCCTCACCCAGGCCGCCGCCGCGGTCCGGATCATCGGCGCCCGCACCGCCGTGCTGGACGAGCTGATGCACAGCCCGGATGCCCCGCCCGCTGAGCTCACCGCCGCGCTACTGGGCGCGGTGGGCGCCTCGGTGGCCGACGCCGCCGCGGCGCTGCGCGGTCAGGGCCCGCCACCGGTGGCCGGCCCGCTGATGGCCATGATCGAGACGTACCTGCGGCGGCGGGCAGACTGGATCGCCCACCGCGGCGACACCACGGACCTGCCCGACGGGCTCCGCGCCGGGGTGGCCGCGCTGGCCATCGCCGAGTCCACCCGCGGGCTGCTGGCGGCTACCCGCGCGGCGATCGGCGCCGGGCCGGACCGCACCGCCGAACCGCCGCCGAGCGCCTGGTACGTGCCCGTCTCCACGGCCCGGCTGTGGTGGGCGCGGCTGGCCGGCAACCTCACCCCGCGCTCGGTGTACCTGCAGAACGCGGTGCGGCTGGCGCTCGGCCTCGCGGCGGCCAGGGCGGCGGTCGACGTGTTCGTCCTGTCGCACGGGCTGTGGGTACTGCTGGCCACCCTCACGCTGATGCGCACCTCGCTGATCGCCAGCGGGGCGGCGCTGCTACCGGCGTTCGGCGGGACGCTGTTGGGTGCCGCGCTGGCCGCCGGGCTGCTCACCGCGATCGGTGGGCACGCGGGCTTCTACGCGGTGCTGCTGCCGGTGGTGATGGTGCTGGCGTTCGTCGGCGGCGCCGTGTTCGGGCCGGTATTCGGGCAGGCCGGGTTCACCGTGGTGGTGGCCATCCTGTTCGCCCAGCTCGCCCCGGCGACCTGGCAGCTGGCCGGCGACCGGATCCTCGACGTGGTGGCCGGTGGGCTGGTCGGGGCGGCGATCGGGGCGGCGGTATGGCCGCGCGGCGGCGGCGGGGAGATCCGTCGGATCGCCGAGGTGGCGCTGCGCGCCGGCGCGGACGACCTGGTCACCACGGTGGACGCGATCGGCGGGGTGCGGCCCTGCCCGGCCGGCAAACCCCGCTCGGACCACCTGGCGATGCTGTTCGAGAACACCTACGGCCAGTACCGTTCCGAACCCGGCCACCACCACGACGTGGACTGGTTGAGCGTGTTGGGCGTGGTGCGCCGGCTGTCCGGCGACGCGCAGGTGTTGACCACCCGGCACCCGGAGGTGGATCCGCTGCCCTGGCCGGCGGTGGCGGAGCGGATCGACGGGGCGGCGCGCGACGTGGCCACCGGCTACCGGTCGGTGGCGGACGCGCTCGCCGCGCGGCACCGGTCGGACTGTGGCTCGGCCGCACTGGTGGCTCGGTTGCGGGCACACCCGCTCACCGCCCAGTTCGCCGCCGAGCCGCACGCCGCGATGCGCGCCCTGGATGCCTGGGGCTGGTTGCAGGCACTCGCCCACGACCTGGACCGGGTGGAGCGGGCGATGTCCGCCCCGACCGCGGCCGGGCAACCGCCGGGGAGCTGAGCCATCGCTCGGACCTCGACGTGATCGCTCAGACTTCGACGTGTACCGGTCCGGCGGCGCTCTTCGCCTTCCCGGAGCGCAGCAGCAGCGCGAGCACCGCGCCGGCCGCGCTCATCAGCGCCACGATGTAGAACCCGTTGTCGTAGGTCTGCGTGGTCACGTTCATGCTGAGCTGGCGGTAGATGCCGTACATCCCCGAGGCGCCCTGGGTGGCGGCGGCACTGACCTGGGGCAGCGCGCTGGCGCCGCTGCCCAGCAGGGAGCCGCGGTCGACCATCATCTGGGCCGCCGCGGCGGCGTTCAGGCTGCCGAACACGGCGATTGCGACGCTAGAGGCCACCCGCTGCATGACGTTGTTCATCCCGCTGCCGGACGAGGTCAGCGCGCGCGGCAACGAGGAGACGCCGGCGGTGATCATCGGCATCATGGCCAGCCCGGTGCCGATGTTGCGGATCGCGGTCCACAGCTCGATGTCGGCGCGCGGGGTGGTCGGGGTGAGCCCGGCCAGCAGGTAGGAGCCGTAGGCCATCACCGCGAGCCCGAGCGCCACCGGTATCCGGGGCCCGATCGCATCGTAGATCCGCCCGGCGACCGGCATCAGTATCACCAGCATGGCCGCCGAGGGCACCAGCACCAAGCCGGAGTCCAGCGCCTGCAGTCCTTGGACGTTCTGCAGGAACTGCGGGATGAAGTACAGCGTGGTGAACAGTCCGGTCATCGCCACACCCAGCAGGATCAGCGACAGCGTGTAGGCCAGGGACCTGAAGATGCGCAGGTCGATCAGCGGATTGTCCACCTCGAGCTCGACGATCACGAACAGCGCGAGGCTGAGCGCGCCGGAGACGAACAGGGCCGTGATCCGGTACCCGGTCCAGCCCCAGCTCTGCCCCTCGGAGAAGGCCAGCAGCATGGCGAACAGCCCGTAGGCGATGGTGACGAAGCCCCACAGGTCGAACTTTGGCCAACTGGTCGGGCTGATCCGGGGGAACACGATCAGCGCGGCGATGGTGCCGAGGATGCCGATCGGCACGTTGATGTAGAAGATCAGTCGCCAGTCGACGTACTCGACCAGGTAACCACCCAGGGTGGGCCCCACGGCGGGGGCGACGACCACGCCGAGGCCGTAGATACCCATCGCCGCGCCGATCTTCTCCATCGGCACGATCTGGTAGAGCATGGTCATCGTGACGACCGGGAGGATTCCGCCCGGGATCGCCTGCAGGATCCGGAAGAAGATCATGGAGTCCAGGCTCCAGGCCGCGCCGCACAGCGCGGACGCGGCGGCGAATCCGACCATGGACAGGATGTAGAGCCGGGTCTGGCCGATCCGCATGCCCAGCCAGCCAGTCAGCGGCACCACGATGCCCAGCGCCAGGGTGTAGCCGGTGACGATCCACTCCACGTCGTCGGGCGCCGCGCTGAGCTCGATCTGGATCTTCGGCACCGCGACGTTCACGATGCTGGTGTCCAGCACCGACATGAAGCTGCCCACGACCAGCACCGACAGGGGCAGTACCCATCCCTGGGTGCGGGTCTCGCCGCGGGTAGCCGTCGTCACGCAGCACAGGCTAACCGTAAGGAACGGTTCGTATCTACACCGCGGACGAAATGGTCTCTAACCTCATAAAACTTGCGGCCGCCCGCAACGTGGCGGGCGGCCGCAGGGGCCGGGCCTCAGGGCGTCAGTTCGCGCCCGCCAGCGCTTCCTGGTACTGCTTGGCATCCTCGTCGCCGAAGCGTTCCTCCAGCTCCATCGGCGAGTAGTCCTCGTCGATCTCCAGCGGCGGGCGCCCCCGGGCACCCTGGATGGATTCCAGCCGGCGGGTCAGCTTGTCGGCCGCGTACTGCTGCATCTCATCCGGGTCGACGCCGAATGGGGTCGGCCGCCCCTCGAACCGCGAGTAGATCTCGTTGGTCAGCGCCAGCGCCGGCTCCATCAGCTTGCCCATCTGATCCTCGACGACACTCCAGTTGTCGTCGTTGGCGGCCACGTGCCGGCGGCAGGTGAAGGTGCCCCAGGCCATGTGCCGGCGCTCGTCGTCGCCGATGTGCTTGATCAGCTGCTGCATGCCGGGCAGCAGGTTGCGGCTGTTGCACACCTTGGCCCAGGCGAAGTAGCCGGTCAGTGCCAGGCAACCCTCGACGATGTGGTTGTAGGTGACCGAGGCGCGGATCTGCGCGGCCGGGGACGGGTCGTCGATCAGCGCCCACATCGCCTTGGGCTGCTCGACCTTGAAGATGAGGTCGTAGGCCGGGCCGTACTCGGCGTAGTCGTGCAGGTCACCGTGCAGCCCGACGGCGTCGAACCACATCCGGAAGCCCTGCATGTGCTTGGCCTCCTCGAACGCGAACTGCGCCAGGTAGGCCTCGTCGGCCAGCCGGCCCTCGGCGGCCATCGCGTGCATGAACGGCTGGATGTCCTGGGTCACCGACTCCTCGCCGGCCATGAACCGGGCCGCCAGTGAGCCGGTCATCAGCTTCTCGTCGTCGGTCATCGCCGCGAAGTCCTCGGCGTCCCGGGAGAAGTCGATGTCCTCGGGGTTCCAGAACTTCTTGTTCCCCTTGCGGAACAGGCGCATCGGGAACGAGTCCATCCGCAGCCCGCCGGGACACAGGCTGCCGAACCCGGTTCGTTGGTTGTGCGCGATGATGCGGTCGATCGCCATGGGGTGCACTCCTCGGTGAATACGGCGGCTGGCGCGTCAAGACTGTGCCGATCATCACACATTTGGCGGCAGGATCAGAGGTCCTCGCGCGCCACGGTTGGCCCAAACGGGCCAGTGACACGGACCGGCATGCGATCCGGCTGTCTGCCCGATCCGCTGGTCAATTTGTCTAGCTCGTTCTGCCTGAAGGCCGACAAGGTGAGCAGCTGGGCCAGCTGAAAAGGCACTTGTTGCGCATGACCAGATGTTCCGCTGTGCTGGTGGTTGACGCAGGGTGCCGTCGTGTTGACCGGAGGAGGCCGTCCGTGAGTATCGATCAGACCCTCACCAGCCAGGAGCGGCTGGCGGATCTCAACCTGGACCAGTTGCGTCAGCTGGTCGGCCTGGTCGAGTACGACGCCGGCCGGGACCCGTTCCCGCTGACCGGCTGGGACGCCGTGGTCTGGTCGGTGGGCAACGCCACCCAGGCCGCGCTGTTCTACCAGGCGGTGTTCGGCATGGAACTGGTCGCCTACTCCGGCCCGGAAACCGGCAACCGCGACCACCACGCCTTCGTGCTGCGCTCCGGCGCGGTGCGGTTCGTGCTCAAGGGCGGAGTGGACCCGGCCAGCCCGCTGCTGGAGCACCACCGCCGGCACGGCGACGGCGTGATCGACATCGCGCTGGAGGTGCCCGACGTGGACCGGTGCATCGCGCACGCCCGCGCCCAGGGGGCCGCCGTCGTCGAAGAGCCCCACGACATCACCGACGAGCACGGCACGGTGCGGATCGCCGCGATTGCCGCATACGGCGAGACCCGGCACAGTCTCGTCGACCGGTCCCGCTACACCGGCCCCTACCTGCCCGGGTACGTATCCCGGCGGTCCGGCTACGTGAAGCCGGCCGGCGCGCCCAAGCGGCTCTTCCAGGCGCTGGACCACGTGGTGGGCAACGTCGAGCTGGGTCGCATGGACGAGTGGGTCGACTTCTACAACCGAGTCATGGGCTTCACCAACATGGCGGAGTTTGTCGGCGAGGACATCGCCACCGAGTACTCCGCGCTGATGAGCAAGGTGGTCGCCAGTGGCAACCACCGGGTGAAGTTCCCGCTCAACGAGCCGGCGATCGGCAAGAAGCGCTCGCAGATCGACGAGTACCTGGACTACTACACCGGCCCCGGCGCCCAGCACCTCGCGTTGGCCACGAACGACATCCTCACCACCGTCGACACACTGCGCGCCAACGGCGTCGAGTTCCTGGCCACCCCGGACTCGTACTACTCCGACCCGGAGCTGCGGGCCCGCATCGGCGAGGTCCGGGTGCCCATCGAGGAGCTGAGCAGCCGGGGCATTCTGGTCGACCGGGACGAGGACGGCTACCTGCTGCAGATCTTCACCAAGCCCATCGGGGACCGGCCCACGGTGTTCTTCGAGTTCATCGAGCGGCACGGTTCGCTGGGCTTCGGCATCGGCAACTTCAAGGCGCTCTTCGAGGCCATCGAGCGCGAGCAGGCCAAGCGCGGCAACTTCTGAAAGCCCTGTCCAGGGCGCTCCTGGTGCGTGGGCCACCTCTTGCGGCGGCTCAGTAGGCTGACCGCCTCTAGTTTGGGCTGGTCGGGCGCGCCTCGGCCGAGGGCGAGGAGCCGCGTGGTGGGCCATTCGCAAGCCGACAAGGAGGCCAGCCACCGGCGGATCGTGGAGATCACCTCGGCGCGGCTGCGGGCGGAGGGTCTGGACAAGCCGCCCATCGGCGAGCTGATGCGCGAGGCCGGGCTGACCCACGGCGGCTTCTACAAGCACTTCGGCTCCCGGGAGGAGCTCGTCGACGAGGCGATCGTGCGGGCGCTCTGGGACGGTGC
>Ga0137415_10002998_pt1 | contig 16714 bp, 10 predicted proteins | sample CZODoug3_1_1_16f_FD_183082 | JGI IMG/M metagenome (GOLD analysis project Ga0137415, IMG submission 183082) | Vadose zone soil fungal communities from Angelo Coast Range Reserve, California, USA - CZODoug3_1_1_16fungal (Hybrid Assembly) | ecosystem: Environmental > Terrestrial > Soil > Vadose...
GCATTGGTTGGCTAAGCTACTTCAATTCGTCGGCACGCTGACCCTCTTTTCGGCGCTTCCTCGGCGGTTGGAATGACAAAACTATGCCCTTTTGGACCTGAGTTTTCTGGTCTTCGGCCAGCTTCCTGCACGCTGCCTGCACGATTGTTACTTCCAATCCCAGCCACGCAACTGCATCGAGCATAGAGCGGAACACCTTGAATTGTGCGCTGTCCACAATCGACTGATACATCCGAGCCAATCCAAAGTTAGCCTCGCTACCGAGTGCAAGCACTGCGCGTCTGCCTTTGTTGGAGAAGGGATCGTGTACGCGGTGGATTGCGTCCATGTCTGCGAAGCGCAGGTCAAGATGAGACACCTGCGACAGATCAACGAGTTGACAGAAGTCAGGTCCGAAATCTGGATGCTGGTGCAGCGCAGTCAGGCTCGTCTCGATTTCCGCGCGAGACACCTCACCCGAGCACATGGTGATCACCAGGCGATTGGTGGGATCGATGAAGTGCAGAACAGGCACCGAGAGCCACCTTCAGACCGAGCCTAACAATTCCAGGAAGTATCGATTGCGAAACTCCGTCGCCACATCATTGCCTACTCCGCCAATGTTCGTCCCATTCAGTGGAAATACTCTAACCCACCCGCCGCTCCCGCTGTAACGAACTCACGGCGACAGGCTACTACTAACACAACTCCGAAGACTGGGCTACAAAAAGAAACTTACCCCACTTCTTCCCAACGTGGAGGCATGAGGAAACATGATTTTCGAGGATGTGGCAGAGGAGTCGGCGCGACCCGTTCCCCAATGCCGATTTCCGCAGATTACTTCGCAAGATGGGATTGCGGTGGGCTGTAGTGTGGCCAAAGGATATGGACAGCCGATGCGATACCGCGCCGATTGCGGCCGACAGGACGTTCCCGACGAACTGAACGAGACTGCGGAAGGTTTGCTATGAAACTACCGGAGCGAGCTGCGTCCCACGACTTCATATTTGCGGGAACTCCTGGAGCGTAGCGGGACGCCACGCGAGGACGAAAGGATGCCTGTTTGGTCAATTACTTAACTTGTCAAGGTGGCCACAGTTTTGTGACCACTCGGTGACCAACGCCGAAGTTCGCCTAAGCGTCGGCCGTAGACCGAGGAGTGTGACAGTACCCGCGTACGACAAAAACGAGTGCCAACACTAAAGGAGTCCTGCCGGTTGTCCCACTTTCGATTTGCCCAGACGTTACCGATCCAGAAAAGCGAGTCTATTGCTTCATCCCCTGTTGACGCAGCAGCTTTACCGGTCCGAGCAAGCCCGACTCTGTCAGGGGAGAGTCTGACTTGTACGCACCGTAGACGGTAAACGTGTATCTGTCTTTCGCGTCTGGTTGCAGGTCGCCGATGATGCGATTCGGCCAGAGATTGGTGATCTCGACCTCAATGCGATTGGATCCGGTCTTCAGAGTTGACGTCACATCCACAGTAAATGGCGGCTTCCAAAGGATGTCGGGCAGCTTGTGTCCGTTTACGGTGACCTGCGCAAATTCTCTAACCCTCCCGAGATCCAGAAGAACCTTGGAGCCAGAACGATCCCAACCGTTTGGCAAAGAGAATTGATTCATATACGTCGCCGTTCCCGAGAAGTACCTCACACCTGGATCTGTGGACGCGGTCCATGAGGACAAGGAACGAAGCTCAATTTGGGCTGGAGCGCCCAGGTTTGGAGGGAATGCAACCCTCCAAGTGCCAGTGATGGTCAACAGACCTTTGGTAACGGGTACAGATACTTCCTGCCGAGGTGCGCCTCCCTCGTGGAGAACGACAAAAAGGGATTCTTCCGGATCTAGATGGAGCACGACACTCGTCCTGTTCCCTTCCGAGGCATAATTCGCCGGTTCAATCAGGCCGGTATCCGGATGCCAGAGTTCTGCAGTCTTTCCCTCGACGCGGAAGTGAACCGTGAGGTCTTCGGTTCGCATGCGCTGATTCGCCACAAAATAAATATCGTTGCCTGAGGTGCGGCGATGATTCCATACGATCTCCGCACTGGTCTTCGGTGAAGGGTAATCGTATGGAACGACATTCGTTGGTGGCTCAAAGGCGAAGTCCGGATCAACATGTTCAGCGGCCAGAACGGTCTCCAGGGGAGTTCCCAAGTAGACCTTACCCTTACCGAAGATATGCGATCCATGCGTAGCTGTATCGGAACCCCACAGCGCGAGAGCCAAGGCTTGAAGCTCGGAGGAAGCGCCCTTGTCTGCAAGACTGGGCGAATTCTTTACCCGCGGCCCGACCAACGTCACTCCGGCGTTCACAAGTTCAGAGAGCTTGCGAACTAACGGAACGCTGAGTTGGTCAAACTCATCGGGCACGACGAGCACGCGGTATTGCATGCCACTCGCTAAGACCAGCTTGCCTTGGTCTCCCGTCGCGTGATTCAAAATGATGTGGGAGTTGACATAGTCGCGCGAAAAACCGTCCGGAACAGAGGGCGAGAACTCCTTCCAGTACGGCACGGTGACGGGGGCGCCCTCCCCGTAGAAGTAGGCAATGTCAACGACAGGATGTCCAACCTGCTCCAGATAAGAGCAGCGCGCCAGGTATGTGTTCCAGGCGATTGCCTGCTCAGCCCAGGTAATGTTGCGGGTGTAATGCTGGCCGAAGTAGCCTAGCGTGATGCCGGGCTTGTGCTTGTCGTCGGTAAACGGCTGATGGTCAGAGGTATGAAAAACAATTCGATTCACACCGCGGGCAAAGTTCTGATCCGCAAGCTGCTTCAGGTAGAACGGCGTTTGTCCCCAGCCGGGAGTGGAAGGCATGGAAGTGAAGGACTCGGTGGCGATGATGTTCTTGCCGTAGATATGCCCCGCTGAGGTCGCCTCAAGCACATCAGCTTCGCGTGCTGGCGTGTCGGCCACACCCGCGACAGGCGTCCAAAACTCACCCATAGGAATGGTGACTTGGCCTTTATTCAGGAGACCATCACCAGTAGTGGGAAGCGAAATGCCCATTGCCTCGGCATAGAGACCAATTTTCTGCTTGGCCAGGAAATCCGTCGCGAGCTTGTAGTGATTGTCGGCCAGCATTTCGGCTATCGTTCTGCGATAGTCCCAGAGAAAAGCGTCACTCTCTCTGGAATTGCCGATGATCCGCCCGGTAAGGGTGAGCAGATATGGGGTGGCGTCGTACCCGCGACGCCGCTTGAACTCCGCCAGCATGTCTTCAGTCCAATTTTCCTGCCCCGCCTCCCAGCTATCCATCAGGAAATAGCGAAAGCTCTTGCTGTAGTTTGGAGCAACTACTTTGGAGATCATGTCGGTATATGTCTTCATATAGTCGCTGACATGGCGGCTGCTTATCTTGTCGACTTCGAATCCTGTCGCCTCCGGCGTCGCAGGATGGTTCTTCTTCCCGGTCAGAGAGTAGCCCATGCGAACCACAGCCCAGTCACCGGCGGGAACCTGCCAATTTAATGTACCGTCGAGCTGCATCTTCCCGGTGAGATCGATCACTGAGCTCAGAGGAACTGCATCGGCAGGCGCTACGTCCGGCGTTGTGGTATCTGCTCCCGCGACAAACGTGCCGAAGCTGGCCTTGTCTTCGAAGAACGCTATGCGTGGAGAAGAATTCAAGGCGATCTCAGCGATGCGGAAGGCCTTCATAGGACTGGTGCCGCGAAGGATCTGGTCCGCCGTGAGTTGCACCCGCTCCAGCGTCAGACGAAAGTACCGAGCCGATACCGGTGCGAATGTGAATGTGCGCACACCGAAAGTACGCGCGTACCGCGGCGAATCAGGAAGAGAAATCAATTTTGTCCAGCTCTGTCCATCCTCGCTATAGGAAAGGTTGCCCGTCGGAAGCTGAGGGATCTGGCGGCTGGTCGGCTGCGGCATTGCGATGGTGAAGGATCGCAATGCGATGGAACGCGGGTACTCCCATTGAACCCACGCAGTGTTTCGACCCTCCACAAATGTGAGCTCTGACGATGTTCCGTAGTCGCCATCCATCAGCCCGGCGCTGGAGAATAATACATCACTTGCAGACACCTTCGGGGTTGGATCGGCAGCAGTTGATTCACTCCCCGGTAGGCGATAAGCCAGGACAACTGTGTCCGCATAAAACGTTGGTTCCGGAGGAGATTCCGCATGCGGAGGCCGAGGGATGCCTGGCGCTCCACCTGCCATTGGGGGAGAAGGAAGATCTACGATAGAAATGCCTTGGAATGGGCCGTTGACGCGCGGTGGCGCCGGCAGTTTGCCATCAAAGATCGAGGGCCCGCTGACACGCGTCTCGCTCCAGACCACCTTTTTCATAGCGGCCTCCGGCTTGACCCACGGACCGGCCGTCTCACTCCACCCACCCGAAGCGGCCATCGACATCTCCAGGCCAAGACGATCGGCTTCGGCTCCAGCGTGATGAAACGCGTCCTTCCATTCTGGCGTCATCCAAATGACGGGCTTATCAAGGTATCGGGCTACACCGAGGTCCCCGTCGAACATTTGCATTCCGCCGATGCCGACGCGGTGCATCCATTCAAGGTCGGCGCTGATCCCCTCCTTGCTGACATTGCCGCTCATCCAATGCCACCACGCCCGAGGCTTTGCCGCCTCCGGAGGATTCTGAAAATCTTTTTCCGCCAATACCCCTCCCTGTGGTTGTGCGGATGCGCAGAGCGCTAGTAAAGACAGGGCAATGACCGAGACTCTACGAAGAAGAAGAACCGCCATCAGGGCTCCTTGCGTTGGCTCCGAACTGGTATCGGTTATTCCTCGCGGCCAAGGCGACCCTTGCAGACAGCGGTCCGACCTTCTACAGCGCAAACGGGATGTACCCGGAGAGACATTTTGGACTGAGCAAGAAGATTTATTGCCTGCCGCAAACTCGTTGTCAATGGAAACCTGATTTCGGTGGTTGGCTGTTTTGACAGGCGAAACGGCCCACTCCCCGATCTCCTATGTGAACCCTATTCACAAAGAAATCTGCGGGCGTTTAGGTGAGCGAGTAGCCAGTCAGTCTGTCACCCGGCGGAAATCGGCAGGTTTTGCTCTCTTTGCATATGAATGATCGGGTCAGCGCTTCAACGGTGTATTATCTACGTCTTCGACAGGCACTATCTTCGTCCGCACCTCACGAGAGAGGGAGTCATGAACCGCAACACTCTCATCTTGATCGTTCTATTCACGCAGGCAGTTTGGGCCCAGGATTGGGCTCGCACTCAGTTGGACAAGTCGCCGCGGCATCGCGAATGGATCACGGTGAAGCATGATGGCCGCTCGGTGGAGACCTTCGTCGTGTATCCCGAGTCCAAGGACAAGAGGCCGGTCGTTCTTCTCATTCACGAGATCTTTGGCATGTCGGACTGGGTCCAGGATCTTGCCGACCAGGTGGCTGCAGCCGGTTACATGGCGATTGCCCCGGACCTGCTTTCCGGAATGGGCCCCAATGGGGGACGCACCTCTGACATGACGCAGGATAAGGTCACGGAAACGGTGAGCCATCTCAATCCGGATCAGGTCACCGCTGATCTCAATAGCGTTGCCGATTACGCCAAGAAACTTCCTGCGTCGAACGGTAAGTTGTTTGTAGCAGGCTTCTGCTGGGGCGGTGGGCAAACCTTCCGCTTCGCGACCAATCGTTCCGATCTTGCGGGCGCGTTTGTGTTCTATGGCCCGCCTCCCGACAAGGATGCCATGGCCCGAATCAAGGCTCCGGTTTATGGATTCTACGCGGGCAATGATGCACGAATTGATGCCACGCTGTCCGATACCACGGCACAGATGAAAGCTGCAGGCAAAACCTTTGAGCCGGTGATCTACGACGATGCCGGACATGGTTTCATGCGTGCCGGCGAAGCTCCTGACGCCAATAATGGGAACAAGAAAGCGCGCCGGGACGCTTGGGTTCGATGGAAGGATCTCTTGGGAAAATGATTGTCGGCCGGCAACCTCCGGCTGGTTATCCTCGCCGCGCGCGTCCCGCGGCCCGTGATCGCGGAAAATGCTGACCAGCGCCGCCACCAGTTGAGCCGCCTTCGGAATCCATACAAACACATCCAGCGGAGAAGCAATCGTGAACCCACCCGATCCCATCTTGCCGCCAACCAGCACATTGAACCCGACGCGATCCGGTCGGATTGCCGACACCAGCGCGACGTCCTGCGACTCGTCGTGCGTGCAGTTCTGGACGCAGCCCGTGACGGTTGCGTTGAACTTCCGGGGCAGGTTGGTGAACTCCGGATTACCGTTTTCCCCGACCAGAGTCGCATCCAGTTCCGCCACCACCAGCGAAGCATCGAACAACTCGTTGTGCGTTAGACCGGCCAGCGCGCAACCATTGATGTTGCGTACGTTGTCCATTCCCGTCTGCAGCGAATGCAGGTCCACGCCGCGCAGCTTCTCCCAGATTTCCGGTACGCTGCCTAGCTCAAACCCGCGCAGCCGAATTTGCTGCCGCGTCGTGATGTCGAGCTCGCAATTTCCCAGGCGGCGCGAAACATCCGCGATTGCCCGGAGCTTGCGGCTGCTGGTGAACCCATTCGGCATCCTCACCCGCATCAGGAACTTCCCGGGCGTAGGCCTGCGGAAGAATACGCCCACCCATTTGAGTAGATCCTTTTCCGCAGCGGTCAGCGACTCGAAGCCTTGCCCGATCAGCCGAGGCAACTCCTGACGAATGCGAAGGGCATCCCCACCCACGGATACCTTGGTCGCCTCAATCGTATTGCTGCCAGTCCCCATCGCCACTCCCTCGCTAAAGGTTCGTCGGTTCGAGATGCCCATGATCCAGGCACACACCCTGAGTGCAACGGATTACACATAGCGAAGTCGTGAGGGGAACGGAAACGCAAAAAAACGATGCGGCATACAAAGCAAGCAACAAGCCGCTTGAACAATCGTCGAACCGCTAGTCTTGACAGGGGTATACTCGGCCGCGATGGTTCTGCTGATACTGCGGATCACTTCTTTGCGTCGGATTCTGGGCCAGAAGCATGTTCGAACGATCGCTGGTCCGCGGTGCCGGGTTTGCCCGCGACCATGATCCGGCCCGCTGCGTTCATGGAGATTTACTACATCGACCAGGTGGAACTCGGAATTTTGACGGGCAAACTAACAGACCCCATTCGCGGAAATAAGCCATACCAGACGATTGCCACGGATGATATCGGAGCTTTCGTAGCCCTGGCCTTCGAACGCCCAACGGAATTCATCGGAAAGAACTGGAGATCGCTGGAAGCGAGTTGACGAATCTGGAAGCCGCGGCGGTTTTCAGCCGCTCCTTAGGCAAGCCGGTGAAATTTAAAAAACTTCCACTGCCTATCGTACGGCTGGTCTTGGGCAAAGAGTTTTATCTGACGTTTCGCTGGTTCAATGAAGCAGGCTTCAAGGCAGATATTCCCGCTCTCCGTCGGTATCCGAAAATTCACCTTCACACTCTAGCAGGCTACGCGTTGAGCGACGAATGACAGCTAGAAGCGCTTGATCCAGCCTGGCTCACGCACATGTTCCTCCTCAAGGCGGCGCAAGCGTGCAGCCATGATGCCGGGCCTGCCCAGATAACCAACCACTCGCCCGGAATCGCCACCATCTACGACAGGCAAGCGACCAATACCATTGCGCAGCATCTTGGCAGAAGCCTCGTGTAACGACTCGTCAGGGTACGTAACGATGACATCGCGTGTCCCTGCATCGAGCACGCTCAACGTGCCCGATGGATCTCGTTCCAGTGCCCGCATCAGATCCCCACGAGTGATGACGCCGACCAGCTTGCCATCGGAGTCTAAAATGAACATCCCCTGGTGCCTACACACTCCAGGGTCACGGCGTGCGATGCGGTCCGCCAATTCGCCGACGGTCATGTCGGGCGGGAGGCTAGGCACATCTTGATCCATAGTTTCCGATACCCTCACCTGATGCATGACGTCGGCTTCGTAATCTTGATGAATGTGCAACCCACGCCGAGCCAGCTTTTCCGTCATGATGGAAGCCTTGGGCATCAGCACCATGGCCAACCCGTCCGCAATAACACTGACTAGCATCAGCGGTAACACGGAGTTGTAGTCCCGAGTGATTTCGAAGGCGAAAATAATGAACGCGAAGGTGGCCCGTGATGCCGCTCCGAACACCGCCCCCATTGCGACCAAGGCAAACGCCCCGGGCGACAGATTTGCCGCCGGAGAGATTCGATCTATCCCGAGGGCGAAGACTCCACCCAACGCCGCGCTTGACATGAACATGGGCGCCAGCAAGCCGCCAGATGTTCCCGAACCCAGAGAGATCACCAGGGCCACTGCTTTGGCGATCATGACCACGAGCAGCACCTTCCAGGCCAAGTTTGCGTTCAGAATGTCACCGATGGTGTCATATCCGACGCCCAATGTTCGGGGCACCAAATAGCCAATGAGACCAAGACCCAGAGCGCCAATCGCCGGCCACCAGAGTTCGTCCACTGGCAACTTTTCAAACTGGTCCTCGGTCCAGTACAGCAGTCTGCTGAATCCAACTGCGGCGAATCCGCAGACCACTCCCAGGATCAGGTAGAAGGGTAGTGCATGCGGAATGCCGAAATCCATGGCTGTAACCTTGAACATCGGTCCCGCACCCAGCAATTGCATGTGGACCGCCGTGGCGAGTGTGCTGGCAATTACCAGAGGAATAAACGATCGTGCCTTGAATTCAAACAAGAGCAGTTCAATGGCGAGGATCACGCCGGCAATGGGAGTATTGAAAGTTGCAGACATGCCGGCGGCCGCACCGCAAGCCAAGAGTACTTTGCGTTCCGAGGCGGTGGTATGAAAAACCTGGCCGACCATGGAACCGACTGCTCCACCGGTCTGAATGATCGGGCCTTCCGCGCCGAAGGGACCACCGGTACCAATCGCGATAGCTGCTGAAATGGGCTTAAGGACCGCGACTCGGGGCTGGATGCGGCTGCGATTCACCAGCACCGCTTCCATGGCTTCAGGAATACCGTGTCCCTTAATTTTGGACGTCCCATATTTGGCCATGAAACCCACGATGATTCCGCCAACCACAGGGATCAGGATCACCCACGGACCCATCTGGTTGTGGCGCGCGCTGACAAAATCGGTAGCGAAGCGATGATAGAACGCGATGTTGGTGAATAAGCCGATCAGCTTGTAAAGCAGAAACGCAATTAGACCCGCCAGCAGACCAACGCCGCCTGCCAGAAACGACACTAAGACCATGCGGAACTGCGCCGGCTCTCCGAGCCTTACGTCTCCAACCTGTGCTCCAGTAGCCCCAATCGTGACGGGGCGCTTACCGTCCGGCATGCTGTTCACCCCTTCCCACTGTTCCTTGGCGCAGTTTAGTTGCGAGCGCGTTGCTACTCTTGGTCATTGTCATTGCGCGTCTTAGTGCCGCGATAAGGGCGGGCCCTTGCGTGCGAAGTTCGGCCCGGTGATAGAGTGAAAGTGTCCGTAGGACCTTCTCTCCCCTTGGGGTTAAGGTGAGCAACACCTCTCTGCGGTCCGCGCCGCCCCGATGCCGGCGGATATAACCGCCCGCCGACATCGATTGATCAGTTCGACTGCGCTATGGTGCTTTATCTGTAGGCGCTCCGCTAGTTCTGCGACCCGCGGCCGTGTGCCCTTGGGTAGCCCCTTTAAGGTCAACATCAACTGATGCTGCTGCGGCTGCAGACTGGTGGTGCGGGCCACTTTTTCGCTGAAATGCACAAAGCGGCAGATCTGGTAACGCAATTCCGCCCGTGACTCATAATCGGTCAAAGCGACAAGGCGCTCTCTCTTATGCGAAGTATATCGCATCGCGACTCATTTATCGATATATATCGTATTACGATATCACATGTACTTGGAGAAGCCGTTGCACTGACATTTCGATTCCGGGCGGTGCGGCTCTAGACTAGACTAGAACTCTTCCGACCGGACTCTCTTCCCTGCGATGGTCATAGCGCTCGGTTTGATCGTTCGCGGATAGTGATCGACAAGCCATTCTGCAATCTTGAAGCGGCTCCCATCCTGATAATCGGAAGTGGCAGGCCGATCAACCCACCGACTGGATTCGACGCGAACCGCAGCGGGTGCAGGAGGAAGCGGCGTAGGAACTCTTCGACCTAGGGGCGAAGACCGGCTGTCCAGTTGATGACCAGAGTGATCGGTGCGGGGTTTTGTTCTGCGGGCGGAATTGTATTGACAAGGAACCGCGAGCCGTCGATGGAAACATCGTAGGGGTTACCCACAGACATCCTAACCACCCTCTGGAAGAGCGATCGGACTGCCCGCACTTCGAAGTTCGCCCCCCTCGCATTAACCTCCGCTGCCGTCAAAGTGCTGTTATCGAGGCCCACATAGAAGAGTGCCGTTCCATCGCGGCGCCACACTGGGTATAGACCTCCAGTGGCTGAGACCTGCCAGGTCGCTCCTGGGCCTGGAAATGGAGCTACATAAATTTCGTATCGGCCCGACTCATCAGAGGCGTAAGCAATCCATCGACCGTCGGGAGAGAATTGTGCACCGCCCGCCTCAAAGTTGGTTTGGAGGAATGGAAATGGCTTTCTAGCTCCGAAAAGCGGCAAGATCCATGTATCTCCCCGTTTTCTTCGCTTCAGGTTGCGCGAAGAGGAAGAATAAGAGTAATAGGCAATGAACCGCCCGTCGGGAGACCACGACATGGGATATTTATCATCGTTCGACTGGAGGAGAACTTCTTCAGTGGCGGCACCACTCGAAGCCTTTTGGTACAGGTCAAAATGTCCGGTTCGGTTTGAGGCAAAGACGATACGGCGACCGTCGGGCGACCAGACTGGGTTAGCATCAATGAAGGAGTTAAAGGTAAACCGGGTTCTGGTACCTCGCGACAACTCGTAGAGCCAGATGCTCGCGTTTTGGCTCTGCCGATTGCTGATTTGTACTGCTAACTTTCGCCCGTTAGGCGACAAGCGAGGGGTAAAGTAGAGCGCCAACTCACTTACCGCACCGATTGGCTTGCCGGCCTGGTCGAGCCAGAGAAGTTGGGTTCCGACCTGCCCAATTCCTCCCCCCTGAAAGGCCAGGATTCCATTCTGCGAGGCCGAGAAGACACCCCTCCACATGAGGCTATCGTATTGAACGTACTCCGCCACAGGGAAGGCGTCGCCGGTGAGTTGCAAGCGCTTGGCATCTAAAGGCTGGGCCATGAGCGTGTTGTCGCGCGAGAAAAGCAAATAGCCCAGCGCATAGGCGGCGTTCGAGCTGGCGCGGAGCAAGAGCCTGTTCACTCTAAAGTCAAGGGTGGCGACATAAATGCCGTCCCTTTCGGTGTCACCACCGGGATGAAGTGCGAGGTAAAGAAAGTGACGACCGTCAGGGAGGAAGTAGGGCCAGCGGTGAGTAGTTTCGGGAGGATCAGCCTCGAATTCAGTGACGGGAGTGGCTGGACCGCCAGCCGCGGAAACGCGATAAATGGGAGAACGGAAATTGGGCGTGAAAAGAATCACTTCGCCCGCGCTCATTGTGCAACCGCGACCAAATGGGGCCTCCGCGAGAGTTTGAGCGGGCCCACCCGAAGCTTCGATTTTTTTGAGCTTTCCGTCAGCGAAGAAGCCGATGAAGCGGCCGTCGGGTGACCAGCACGGAAACGAAGCCCCATCGGTGCCACGAAGGGGCAGGGCGTCCAGCGCATCCAAGGAGCGAACCCAGAGGAGGCTTTTCCCGTCAGCAAGCGTGGCGACGAAGACCAGACGGCGACCGTCAGGTGAGACAGCCACAGGACCGCCGCCATAGCCCATGAAGTAGAAGAGGGATTTTTCGGGTGGAAGGATGGAGGAGCGAATGCAACGCACGTCAACGGAAGCAGCGCGGAAATAACCGACGACACCTGCGATAGCCACAAAGAGGGTCACTGCTGTTATTCCCCAGGTGAAGGCGTCGCGCCACTTGCGGTGGGCAACGACCGGTTCCGGAACGTCCGCTTGGCGGCCAGTCTCGGCAATCAGCTTAAGCTCGAGCATCAGATCGTACGCGGTTTGCCACCGCTCATCGGGGTCTTTTGCGAGGCAGGTCTTAACGACGCGATCGAGTGCCAGCGGGACCGTCGGCTGGAGAGTTGAAATCAGCGGTGGGTCTTTAGAGAGGATGGCGGCAACAACGCTGGCTTGGCTTTTGGCTTCGAAGGCCTTGCGGCCAGTAGCCATTTCGTAGAGCACGGCACCGAAGGCAAAGATGTCGGTGCGGGCGTCTTCTTCTTTGCCCTCAAGTTGTTCGGGCGCCATGTATTGCACAGTGCCGACGATAATTCCTTTGGGTCGGCTCTCGGTTAGCACCTCCGAAAGATTACGCACTCCAACGGCATACCTTGCACTGGGCTTGGCGAGGCCGAAGTCGAGCAGCTTGACGCCAGTCTTGGTCAGCATGATGTTCCCAGGCTTGAGGTCGCGGTGAACGATGCCGCGTCGGTGGGCGTTGTCGAGGGCACCGGCAATTTGAGTGGCGAAACCGAGAAGTTGTTCGGTGCCAAGCGGTGCTTTCTCCAAGCGCTCGGCCAAAGTTTGGCCTTCGAGATACTCCATCACCAGAAAGTCAGCGCCTTCGTGATGGCCGATGTCAAACACGGAACAGATATGAGGATGCGAGAGACTTGAGATGGCGCGCGCCTCGCGCTCGAATCGCTGACAGCGTTCGGGGCTGGCAGCTAGGTGGGCAGGAAGGACCTTGATGGCGACCGTGCGGTCGAGCCGGGTGTCGCGGGCAAGATACACTTCTCCCATCCCGCCTGCGCCCAGAGAGGAAAGAATCTCGTACGGGCCGAGACGCGTACTGGGAGGAAGTGGCATTGCTTTTGGGCATCATAGTCCACTCCCTTGCGCGAAACCAAGCAAACTGGAACAGGCAAAAACTCGCTGAAGGCCACTGAATTGGGGCTGTCAAATCTACGCCCTTTCGTCCTGCGGTCGAACTGACGCCAGAATTAACACCCGGCCGTAGCCCGTCGCTACTAGCCCGGTTTTCAATTCACCAACTCCGGTCGAACACCCACCGTATCGAGCTTTATGCCCTGAGCCGTGCACTGCTGGACTTCATTCACAGTCTCCACGCCGTGCACAAAGTTGAGAGAGGGGAACGGCCAAATTGCGGCGCTGCCAGCGAACCAGCACGAGCATGTCGCTGGTACACGCATCTTCAGATGCCATGCCGCGGACTTCGACGGTTTCTCCCTTCCGGAGAGGTGACACCAGCTTGGACGCGATGCACCCCACCGTAGACGAGCCAACGGCGGAATGACTCTAAGCTCCTAATCAGCGCGGCCAGCCAAGCACAAAAGGCAGTCGATCACAAGACAGGGCGCCGCGTTTGCCTGTCCTTTCGAGTTGCCGCCAACCCCCCGGCTTTCATTGACTTGCCTGCGCTTCCGCCATAGCATGCTTGCGCCATGATCGGGCAGACCATTTCGCATTACGCGTCATCGAAAGGATCGGCGGTGGCGGCATAGGTGTTGTTTACAAGGCGGAGGACCTTAAGCTGGGCCGCCACGTCGCCCTGAAGTTTCTTCCCGACGAGGTTGCCCATGACGCGCAGGCTCTTAGCCGTTTCCAGCGGGAGGCCAAAGCCGCGTCGTCTCTGAACCACCCGAACATCTGCAGAAGTGAAGGTCTCCTCAGCGGTCACTCAAAACCGGCCACCGAGAATGAGGCCTGGGACGTTGATTCCGGCGTGAGGCGCTGTAGCCTTTGTCGGCATGAGCAACGTCTTGAGCGAAGAAAAACGACAACAAGTGATCGCCCTGGGACGGCTGGGATGGCCTTTGCGGCGCATCGAGCAAGAGACCGGGGTGCGTCGGGAGACAGCCGGAGCCTACCTGAAGGCGGCAGGGATCGGATTGCGGCCGCCGGGTGCGTGGGGCCGGCGACCGCCGGCAAAACCGGCCAACGAGGTGACCACCGGGTCGGACGTGCCATGTCGGCGATCCCCGACCCAAACGCAACCCCGAAACTCCTTCCCATCAGGAACAAGCAAAAACCGAAAGCTCAAAACCGGCCAATGGGGTGACCACCGGGTTTGGCGTGGACTTGAGAGGCTCGGGAGCGAGAAATCTCAAGCCCGTTGTGTGCGCCAGTGCCTGCGAACCGTTCCGTGAGGGGATTGAGCTGGGTCTGCGCCAGGGCCGCAATGCGACGGCGATCTGGCAGGACCTGGTGTCTGAGAGTGGGTTCGCTGGGGGCTATCAGACCGTCAAGCGCTTCGTTCGCAAGGGGTCTGCGGAAACCCAGCAACCGCAGCCACGGGCGGTGATTCTCACCGCGCCCACAAGGCCGCCCGTTTGCCGCTGGGAGAGCTCGACTGAGTTTCGTTCCCGACTACACTACCGCCTATCGCTTCATGCGACGCCTCCAGCACTGGACCTTTCTTGCAGCGGGAGTCCCTCTCTCCGAACACCGAGAGCTGCGGCGAGCACGCGGTGCGTGACTTCTTGCAGAGCATGCGTGTTCTATTCGAGTTTGACCTACTATCACGTCTCATCACAGCACTTCCTCGGTGGCAGGGGTCCCGATTTAACGGCACCCTTCAACCCCTGGATACGGGTCGCTAGCTGTCCCGGTCGCGGAGAAATTGCTGCAGGAGTGCTTCCCTTTCTTCAGAATCGAGGCAGCGCTTCAGTTCTTTCAGCGCTAACGCGACGATGTGATAGTGGTGGAGGCCGGCGTAGCGCGGGTCGGCGGTGATTTCCAGCCAGATCTTATGCAGCAGTTCTACGTCGCTGGGACGGAGGCGGGGTTCATGGGGGCCGAGGGGATATTCGTGACGGTGGCGGTCGGCACCCATGATTTCCATGGTCAGCCGGGGCTTGGGTTCCGGGAGCCTTTCCCAGGCATTCCCGGTCAATTTGGCCTGTTCGTCGGCGGTCAGTTTTGTGGACAAGCCGGACACGACGCGGGAGGATTCCAGCCGCTGAGCGGTCAATAGAATGGCGTCGAAGACGTCGGTGCCGGGCACTACTAATAAGGAGACGCGTTTGCCTTGTTTCTCGGCCAAGGCGACTACCTTGGAGAACAGCTCTTGCTCGTAGATGTCGAAAACGTCGCGCGCCTCGTAGCTGGTGTTTCCGCTGAACGAATGACGGCCGGGAGAGAGTCGGGCGCTGAGGACGACAACATCTTGATGGGCCGTATTGGTCCGGCTCAGGACGTCGCGGAGGTGATGCAGACGGTTCGGGTCGCGCACGGTTACGAGAATGTTTCCGGGACGGATACCGACCAGTGCGTAGTCAAGCTCCGGGTTGTCGAAGACGCGAAACTGTTCGAGCGATTCGGCTTCGCCGGATGGTTCGCGCTTGGCGTAACGCTCCGACACGGTGAGGATGCAATAGAAGACCCCACTGAAAACCACACCGGCGATGGTCGCCTCCTTCTTGGTCACCAGATTGGCGATGGCGATAAGGAACAACAGACCGGTGATCAGGGCGAGTCCGATGGGTATTTCACGATTTCCAAGCTTCAGGTTGCCAGGCACTTTCCATTCGCGGTGTTCCGGGTATTTGTAGCGCAGGATGAGAACCGCGAGGCCATTGAACGAGAAACTCCAGACGACGCCAAACGCGTACAGGGCGGCCAGCACGTAGAAGTTGCCGCGGCTGAGAACAATCGTCAGCACCTGCAGCAGGGTGATGAGATTGATGGTCCGGTAAGTTGTGCCATACCTTCGGTGAGGGCGCTGAAACCAAGAAGTGAGGACGCGCGTTTCGCAGAGGCGGTTGAGCACGCCGTTGGCGCCCAAGATGGCCGTATTGGCAGCACCAGAGAGAATCAGAACACCTACGAGCACGACGAAGGCATGGAAGAGCAGCTTCGCCAGGGTCGGCCCAACCAGATACATGGATAGTCCGCCGATGAGGTTCGCGAAGAAGGTCGGCCGAACCGCATCCGGGATGATCATCACGGCCAGGAATGAAACAAAAGAAGTGAACACGAGGCTGTAAACAAAAATTACCAGGCCGGCGCGCTGGAGATTCAGCAGCTTCGGACTTTCAATCTCCCGGTTGACCTGGGCGAGAGTTTCTTCGCCGCTCATGGCTAGCACGGAATGGCCCATGCCGACCAGGGCTACGATCCACATGATGTGGCTGAGGCGAGTGCCGGTAAGCCAGCCGAGAAACTCGTGATCGAGCTTCATGTTTTCGAGCCTGGGCAAGGGCGGCAGTTGGGCATGGGTCTTGAGGACCGTGATCGCACACCAGGCGATCAGGATGATGACCATGACGGTCGTGACTTTCATGATCCAGAGAGCTTTGTCGCTGGACTCGTGAATGCCCTCGATGTTCTTCCACCAGAAGTAGCAGATGGCAATAATGCCGAACGCGGCCGCGAAATAGTTCTCGTTGAAGTGGAGAGGATGTTTCAGGTAGCGCGCTACTTCTTCAATGAAGCCGGCGAGGTACTGACCGGCAGTGACTGCGCTGATGGGTCCCGTGAGAATGTAGTCGAACAACAGGGCTGAGACGGACAGTTTCGCCAGGGTGTCGCCCATCGCCTGCCGGACCACGCGGTATACGCCCCCGCGCACGAACATGCTACTGGCCTCGATATAGACGGCGCGGACGGCGTAGCTGAACAGCATGACCGCGAGAATGAACCAGGGGGCACTCTTGCCGATAACCTTCTCAGCGTCTCCACCAGCGTAGTAGGCGGAGGAAGCGAGATCGGAAAGGACAATGGCAGCGGCGCGCCAGAAGGAGATGAAGCTAAGCATCACCGTCGTGGCGATGAACACCGGGACGGGAG
>Ga0137415_10002999_pt1 | contig 16713 bp, 17 predicted proteins | sample CZODoug3_1_1_16f_FD_183082 | JGI IMG/M metagenome (GOLD analysis project Ga0137415, IMG submission 183082) | Vadose zone soil fungal communities from Angelo Coast Range Reserve, California, USA - CZODoug3_1_1_16fungal (Hybrid Assembly) | ecosystem: Environmental > Terrestrial > Soil > Vadose...
ACGATCTTCGCCGACGTGGACAACAACCACACCATCGCCCAGGAGGAGATCTTCGGGCCGGTGCTGTCGCTGATCCCCTACACCGACGTCGACGACGCGGTGCGCATTGCCAACGACTCCGACTTCGGCCTGGGCGGCTCGGTGTGGACCCGGGACAAGGAGCGTGGGCTGGGCGTGGCGCGGCGGGTGCAGACCGGCACCATCGGCGTCAACACCTACCTGCCCGATCCCACCGCCCCCTTCGGCGGCGTGAAGGCCAGCGGCCTGGGTCGCGAACTCGGCCCCGAGTCGATCGGTCACTACCAGCAGATCCAGTCCATCTACACCTGACCGCCGTTGGGCCCCGTCGGTGGTCACTCCGGCGGGGCCCCGTCGCGACCGCCGCCACGGCCGAGGGGCGGTGGCTGGAGCGGCGTTCACTAGGCTGCCGGCTGTGGTCGGGACGGCGGGGGGTGCGGGTCGGCGTCGGTTGGGGCCGCGCGACCCGGCGGTGACCAGCCGGATGATGGCCAGGGTGCGCCACAAGGACTCCAAGGCTGAGCTGGCGCTGCGCCGCGCGCTGCACGCCGCCGGGGTGCGCTACCGGCTGCATGCCCCGGATGTGACCGGCCGTCCGGACCTGGTGATCCGGTCACGGCGGCTGGCGGTGTTCGTGGACGGCGACCTGTGGCACGGCAACCAGGAGGAGGTCCGACGGCGGGGCCGGGAGTCGCTGGCCGACCTGTTCCCCACGCGCACCGACTGGTGGGTGGCCAAGATCGAGCGCACCGTGGCAAGGGACCGGGAGGTCACCGAAGCGCTGCGCGCCGGAGGATGGACCGTGGTTCGGCTGTGGGAACACGACGTGCTGCATGACCCCGCCGGCTGCGCCCAGAGCGTCCGCAACGCACTCCACAACGACGCTGGTCAGGACTCGTGAGTGGGAACTGGTCCCTCCGCCAGGCAGAGCCGGAACGTCACCCGCTCCACAGCGGGGACGCGCGGCCCGCTCCGCCGTGCGGCGCTGTACCCGGATCTGCCCGTGACGCTCCCGGCTGAAGATCACCCGGACAGCCTCAACGGTCGCCCACCGAGGCCACCCCTCAGCGGAATTGAACTGCGGCGTGTTCTATGGTCAAGCCATGCGCGCGCTGCAGTCGACGACCACGCCGGTTCCTCTCCGGCGCTAGCGTGCAGCACTGAAGCACCCACCCAGCCCCGGAGCGCCGCTCCGGGGCTGTCTTGTCCGCCGGCGGCACTCCGAGGCGAAACCGCTCAAGGAGCCCCCATCGTGAGCAACCGTTCGGAGCGTGAGAGTCAGCCGCTCGACCACCGCGATCTCAATCTGGACATGGCAGTGTTCGCCACCGATCTGCTCATCGGCGCCGGCCTGCCGCTGTGGCTGCCGGCCGGCGCGGCGATCAGGCAAGAGTTGGAACTGCTCGCCCGCGACATCGCGCGCCGCGACGGATGCGTGTCGGTCTACTCGCCGGTGCTGGCCAAACGGGCACTGTTCGAGCGGTCGGGACACTGGGCAAAGTTCAGCGACGACATGTTCCCGCCCATGCCAGTCGGCGGCGACGAGCTGGTCCTACGGCCGGCGAACTGTCCGCACCACGCGATGATCTACGCAAGCCGGCCGCGCTCCTACCGCGAGCTGCCCATTCGGCTCACCGAGCTGGCGGCGATGTTCCGGGCCGAGCGCTCCGGCGTCCTGTCCGGTCTCAGCCGCGTGCGTCAGATCAACCTCGACGACACCCACGTGTTCTGCTGCCCGGATCAGACCGCCGCCGAAGTGGCGCGCGCGCTGCGCTCGGCGTTGAGAGCCCAGCAGGTGCTGGGGCTCCCGGTCGACTATGTGCGGCTGTCCCGCCGCGACGCAGCCGACAGCTATCTCGGCAGCCTCGTGCAATGGGAGCAAGCCGAACAGGCGTTGCGCGCCGCCGCCCACGAGGTGCTGCGTGAGCGCGAGCTGCCCCTGCTCGAGGCCGAGGGCGAGGCGGCCTTCTACGGGCCAAAGCTGGACCTGCAAGTCCGCGACGGGCGCGGCCACGAGGAGACCATCGCCACCGTCCAACTCGACTTCAACCAGCCCGAGCGCTTCGACCTGACCTACATCGCCGCCGACGGCACTCGCCAGCGGGTGGTGATGATCCACCGCGGCACCGTCGGGGCTATGGAACGCGTCGTGGCCGCGCTCCTCGAGCAGTATCAGGGCCGGCTGCCGCTGTGGCTGGCACCCGTTCAGGTTTGCGTCATGCCCGTCGGTCCCGCCGAGGACAGCCCGGCTCGGGCGCTCCTGGACGATCTGCACGAAGCCGGGCTGCGGGCACGGATCGAGACCGAGGGAACGCTGGGCGCGCGCATTCGTGCCAGCCGCCAACGCCGTGACTGCCTCATCGCAGTCATCGGGCCGGCCGAAGCAGCCGAGGGCCAAGTGGCGGTCACTGATGTCGCCGCGGGATTCAAGGGGCTCCTGCAACAACGTCGCCTCATAGGTGCGCTTCAACAGGCGTACACCGCTCGCGCTACCCGCGTTGACTGGCAAGGCGAGTCTTCCAACGCGATGCCACTCGGGTGAGCCCGTACCACGGGCCGACCGGCGCCTCGACATGCCAGTCCAGGCCTTCCAAGCAAGCCGAACCTCCGCGCCGGCGGCACTGGCTGCGATGATCTGACGGATCGGCGCCCGGCGGCGCCATGCGGGCAGTGCGCGAATGGTAGGTCTAAAGGTGGTCCGATCGGACCACTTCCCACTCACGAGGAGTGAGCTGGGATGTCGTGCGCCCAGCGGTCGTCTTGCCGCGCTAACCAGAGAGTAACCGTCAGTTACCAGCCGTAAGCGGACTTGTGGCGCGTTCACCGCCCCGTGCTGGTCGTTTGTCGCGCCAGCATGACTCGGGTGCGCGGATCTGCAACCCTTCGCGAGGACCGTGGCGAAGGTGCCTTCGGAGGGGGAGCTGCATGCATTCTGAACACGACAACCTCGATGACGACGGCACGAACCCGCTCGCTTCGGTGATCTCGGGAATGCCCGAGGTATGGCAGCGGCTGCTCGAGGCGCACGTGCCGGACAGCTACGGCAGGTGCGTGGCCTGCCGCAACTCGAGTACAGCGGGTGTGCCGTGGCCGTGCACGCTGCGGGTGATTGCCGAGGACGCCAGGGCGATCTGCCTCGATGCCGGCCCGCTCGCGGAGTCGGTGGCCGAAGGGCCCGGGGTGGCTGACGTCGCCGCCGCCAGCTGAGCCTCCGTCCACAGCCGGGCCCTCCGGGGGCGCACCCGCCCCGGTACCGGCCTCGGTACCCCCGGGCGGTGGGTCTGCTTCTGGGCGCAGCCGCGGATGCGTTGTTCGCCGACCCCGCCCGGTGGCACCCGGTGGCCGGGTTCGGGCGGCTCGCCGGGCGGCTGGAGCGGGCCTGCTATGCGGACAACCGGGCGGCCGGGGTGGGCTACGCCGCGCTGTGCACAGGGGCGGCGGTGGGGCTCGGCGCGGTGCTGACCCGGGCCGTCCGGGGGCGGCCGGTGGCCGAGACCTTGACCGTGGCGGTGGTGACCTGGACCGTGCTCGGCGGGGCGTCACTGGCCGGTGAGGCCGCCGCGCTGGCCGGTGAGCTGGGCAGCGGCGAGCTGGACGTTCAGCCGAACGCGCTGGACGCCGCGCGGGCCCGGATCCCGCACCTGTGCGGCCGCGACCCGAATGCGCTGGACGCCGCCGGGATGGTCAGGGCGGCGTGCGAGTCGGTCGCCGAGAACACCTCCGACGCCGTCGTCGGCCCGCTGCTCTTCGGCGCGGTGGCCGGCATCCCGGGCCTGCTCGGCTACCGCGCGGTGAACACGCTGGACGCCATGGTCGGGTACCGCTCCGAGCGCTACGGCCGGTTCGGCTGGGCGGCCGCGCGCGCCGACGACCTGGTCAACCTGGTGCCAGCCCGGTTGACCGCCGCGCTCACCGTGGCCGCCGCCCCCCTGCTCGGCGGTTCCCCGGCGGCCGCCGTGCGAGCCTGGCGGCGCGATGCGGGCGGCCACCCCAGCCCGAACGCCGGCCCGGTCGAGGCCGCCGCCGCCGGGGCGCTCGGCGTCCGGCTCGGCGGGTTGACCCGGTACTCGCACGGCGTGGAGCTGCGCCCGGTGCTCGGGGACGGACCGCCGCCCGGCCCGGCCGACCTGCGCCGGATGGTGCGGCTGTCCCGACTGCTCGGCTGGGCCGCCGCCGGACTGGCCGGCCTGGTCGCGGTACTGGTGCCGCACCCCCCGGGCTGACGACGCACACCGTCAGGTCGCCGCAAGCCCCGGGGCTGACGACACACACCGCCAGGTCGCCGCACACAGGTTGGGCGATGTGTGCCGCAACCTGGCGGTCTGTGCGGTCCGGGAGGTGGCGAGGTTCAGAAGCGGGCTTTGCCGTACCGGTCGACCAAGTGGTCCCGGGCCGGCGCGGGCGACTCCGGCCGCTCCGGGGCGGTGTGGGCGGGTGGCTCCGGCCGCTCGGTGGGGGTGTCGAGGTCGGTGTGGGCGGGTGGCTGCGGCCAATCGGCGGGGGTGTCCGGCCGGTCGCCGTCCCGCAGCGCCTGCCGGATCGACGCCCGCTCCGCCCGCACCGAGGCGAACGCACCCCGTACCACGCCTCCGGACCTCGGCCGAGGTCCCGGGTCGGCGACCGGCGCCTCCTCCAGCTCCTCCTCGCCGTCCGCCGGGGCGCGGCGTTGCAGGATCTCCAGCCGGATGAAGTAGCCCAGCCCGAACAGCGCCATCGCGCCGAAGGTCAGCCACTGCCAGGCGTAGGAAAGGAACGGCCCGCTGTCGGTGTCCGGCAGCGGCAGCACGCCCAGCCCGCCTGGCTGGTTGTCCACCAGCTGCAGGTAGCCGGGCGCGACCGGTTGCCCGATTTCCTGGCCGAGCAGCTGGCTGCTCGCCGCGTAGAGCTGCCGGTGCCCGCCGGACGTGAAGGAGGCGCGGTGCTGCGGGTCGGACTCGTCGAGCTGGATCCGGCCGGTCAGCGTCATGGTGCCGGTGGGGGCGGGCGGGAAGATCGCGACTTGACGGCCCTCGCCGGGGCGGACGTAGCCCCGGTCGATGGCCACGACGCGCCCGTCGTCGGTGCGGAACGCGGTGAGTACCTCGAACGCCGGGCTGGCCAGCACGGTGCGCAGCCGCACCACCGCCTCGTCGGCGGGCAGGTACTCACCGCGGAGCACGGCCTGGCGCCAGCGGACCGACTCCACCGGCGCGCCGCCCGGCGGGACCAGCTCACCCAGCGGCTGGGGCGGGTGGGCGAAGGAGGCGGTGATCTCTTGGTTCTGCGCGGCCTGCTCGGCGTTGCGGCGGAACTGCCACGGGGCCAGCAGCGTGTAGCAGGCCACCGCGAAGGCGATGACGACCAGTACGAATGCCACCCAACCGGGCTTGAACAGGAACCGCACGCCCCTACGGTATGCGGTCGGCCAGCGCCACGGTGGTGCGGGCGGCGGCCACTGCCTGACCGGCGTACCCCCGGCCGAACAGCACCACGTGCACCAGCAGCGGGAACAGTTGGTGCAATCCGACCCGGTCCGCCCAGCCCGGCGCCAGCGGGCTGACCTCCCGGTATCCGGCCAGCACCGCGCCCAGGTGCGGGCAGCCGAACAGCGCGAGCATGGCCAGGTCGGTCTCCGGGTGGCCGCCGTGCGCCGCCGGGTCGATCAGCCAGCCCCGGACTCCGCCCGCGCCGCCGGAGCTCCAGCACACGTTGCCGGACCACAGGTCGCCGTGCAGCCGGGCCGGCGGGACCGGCGGGCCGGCGACCTCGGGCAGCACCCGGCAGGCCGCCTCGACCATCTCGGCCTCCGCGCCGGTCAGGTCGCCCGAAGAGGTGGCCAGCCGCAGGTACGGCCGCACCCGGTGCTCGACGTACCAGGCCGGCCAGTCCGTGCCGGTCGCGTTGGTCATCGGCGCCAGCCCGATCCACGCCTCGGTCGGACCGCCGGGTGGCGCCGAGCCGAACGCGGGGGCGCCGGCGGCGTGCAATCGGGCCAGGTCGCCGCCGAATCGGCTGGCCGCCGCCCGGTCCGGCCGGCCCGGGGGCAGGTACTCCAGCAGCAGCCAATCGTCGTCGTGGCCGAGCACCTCGGGTACCGGTACCCACCCGGCGCAGGCCAGCCAGCGCAGCCCGGCGACCTCGGCCGCCACCTGCCGAGGCTGCCGGTGCGCCGACTTGAGCACGGCCGGCCGCCCGTCCGCGAGCTCGACCCGGGTGGGTGCCCCGCCGTGCACCGCCCTCGGCGGCTCACCGGTCAGCCGGCGCACCACCGCCCGGACGTCGGCGGGTCGGGACGAGCTCATGCCAGCCAGGCGCGGGTCCACTCGAGCAGGCCGGGCATGGTGGCCTCGACCATCGCCAGCACGTCGTCGAACCCGTTGTTGCCACCGTAGTAGGGGTCCGGTACCTCGGCTCCCTCCGGCGCGGCCGGGTCGAACGAGCGGAGCAGCCGGACCCGCTCGGCGGCTTCGCGGGTGCCGAGCACCCTGGTCAGCGCGGCAACGTGGTCGGCGCCGGCGGCCAGCAGCAGGTCGGCCTCCAGGTGGTTGGGATTGACCTGCCGGGCCACGTGGTCGGCCGGGTAGCCGTGCCGGCGCAGCACCTCGGCGGCCCGCTCGTCGGCCGGCTCACCGGCATGCCACGGCCCGGTGCCCGCACTGCTCACCACCACCCGGTCGGCCAGCCCGGCCTTCTCCAGCTCGGTGGCGAAGACCTTCTCGGCCATCGGCGAGCGGCAGATGTTGCCCGAGCAGATGAAGCACACGTGGAGCACCTTTGGCTCTCCAGTCTGAGTTGCCTATTGGACGCCCCCGGCGCGGCGACTTCACCCGCTGGCTGGGGACTTGATCAGCACCAGGAGCTGATCCGTGGGAAGTATCCCTGGCACGACCCGCTGTCCTGCGGAGACACCCGACAGCGAGGATCGGATGTTGCTCGCCGACCGAATTTTCCAGGACGAGCCGAACGGAGTGCGCCGAATCCTCGACGAGGTGAGCCGGTGAACGCCGACGAGCTCCGGATCTTGGGCGACCGCATGGATGTGGTTGACCTCGAGCTGTTCGAGGCAGTGCGCGTCGGCAACCGGTCCGCCCGGATCGTCGCGCTAGAGGAGAGCGCCCAGCTGTGGCGCGCGTACGGCCGGCTGCTCGAGCCTGAAGTGCGACGGCGCCGGCAAGTTCCGTTCACCCAGCAAGAAGTACTGGCGACCCCGCGCCCGGTGCTCGGGGAGCGGCCGGCGGATTCGAACCGGCCGGCTCCTGTGCGAGTGGCTCCGGTGGGGCGGCCGCTCCAGTAGGTAGCGGCTCAAGGGGCGTCTGGCCCTACGTCTGGCGGCTGGACCGAGAGAACACGATCGGGACCAGCAATCCAACGACGAACAGGATTACGCCCACCACGATGGCGGTCACAGACCCGTGGGTGATGAGCAGGACTAGCCCCACCACGACGGCAACGATACCGAGCAGCGTCCATCGGGGCGCCTCACGGCCACCGCGCAGCTGAATGGTCTTGGTCAGCGCACCGCTCATGCCAGCCCCCCACAGTCGTCCATCGAGGTCACAGGCAGCCTAAACTGCCTCACTTGGAACTTCCAGCAAAACCTGTAACGAGCGCCTAGAGGGCGAGGGGACGGGTTGCCTTGCGCGCCGCTCCTCGAACTCGACGTGACACCCATGCGCGGCGCCATCCCTCTCACATCCAGCCAATCGAGCAGAAGTAGTCGGTTCCGAGGAACGAGACGATTCCGGTCACGGTGATACCGGGGACGTCGATCGGTGAAGTGATCGTCGCGGCCACAGCGCCCGCCACGCCGCCCGCCGCTAGGCCCATCTTGACGCACTTGCTAACCGCGGCCGGGTTGGAGTCCTTCGGCACCGGAGGGCAGTTGTTCCTGATGAAACAGCCACCTTCGCTAGGTGTTGTACGACCCCGGCGGGCGGGTGACAGGCTCATGTCCGCGCTGCCATCGCCCGTATGGTGGTCGTGGTCGATCGAGTGGACGTCCGCCACCTCGAACGGTTGGCCGACGTGAGCCGACCTGTGAGACGCGGGTTGTGGTGTCGTGGTCCCCCACGCCAACAGCCCGGCCGCACCGACCGCGACCAGCGTCACCACCAGTGCCCGAGCCGATCTTGTCCCCCTGCACATACTTCCTCCTCACTCTCGCCTGCGCCGATCTGGCGTGACGAGAGTGACGGAGAGTCGATCTTCGGCGTGGGCGCTTCGTATGGCACGTTCGCGATCGCGAACGCGGCATACACGATCGGCTGGTCGTCGCCGAAACGGCACCCGAGTCATATCCTGTGCCGACCAGTTCAGGGTTCATCACGGCGTCGCAGCCGAGGTCGTCCTCGGCGCTGAGGTCGAGGATGTACACCTGGCCGTGGTCGATCGCGATCTCGAGTTCGATCCGCGGCTGGGGTCACTCATCAGCAGACGGTGCCTTCCGCTCTCGCAATATCCGTGCCCTTAGTACGGGCCTTGGGGATTACTTTCAGGCCCGTGACGATCACCGCGAACTCGGTGCCCTCGGTGATCTGCTGGGCAGGCGTACTGCCGCGACAATGTGTGGCCCTGGCACTGCTGCTCTCTGGCCGGTACCTCCTCGGTGGCCGCGCCCGCACCGCCCTCATGACTGGACGCGAAGGGATACTCATCGCACCAACCGCCGTAATTCGACGGGAACCCACCGCAGGACGACTTGCGGTTCGATGCATGGACCACGCTGTTGCCCGAGCAGATGAAGCACACGGACAGCGGCTCAGGTTCGGTCACCCGCACAGTCTGACCGACCTGCTCCTCACCCCGGGTGCGGACCGGGGCGTTCAGGGGGAACGCAGCACCAGCACGGTGATCTCGCTGGGGGCGAAGACCCGCAGCTGCGGACCCCAGAAGCCGGTGCCCCGGCTGGTGTAGAGCTGGGTGTGCTCGCCGTGCCGGCTGAGCCCGGCGACCACGGGCTGGTCGAGCCGGACCAGGTAGTGGAACGGCCAGATCTGGCCGCCGTGGGTGTGCCCGGAGATCTGCAGCGCGACGCCCGCCTCGACGGCCTGGGCGACCTGTTTGGGCTGGTGGGCGAGCAGCACCACGGGCAGCTCAGGGTCGGTCCCACGCAGCGCGGCGGGCAGGTCGGGGCCGTGCCCGAGCAGTCGGCCGGCGCCGGTGGGGTCGTCGATGCCGGCCATCACCAGCCGGTCGCCGCCCTGGCACAGCACCTCGTGCTGGTTGTGCAGCGGCTGCCAGCCGATCGAGGCCATGTGGTCGATCCAGCCCTGCGGGTCGCCGAAGTACTCGTGGTTGCCGGTGATGTAGAACCTGCCCAGCTCGGCGTGCACCTTGGCGAGCGGGTCCACCTGGTGCCGGCGTTTCGCCACCGAGCCGTCCGCGAGGTCACCGGCGTGGCAGGCCACGTCGGGCCGCTGCGCGTTCACCACGTCGGCGACCTTTTCCGACCACCGCACCCGGTTCAGCGGCCCGAAGTGGGTGTCGGTGACCACCACCAGGCGCAGCCCGTCCAACCCGGGCCCGAGCCGGGGGATGGTCACCTCGAGCGTGCGCACCCGGGGCACCCGGCGCGCCTCGACCACGCCCCAGGCGAGCAGCGCCAGCGACACGACCAGCACGGCGACCGCGACGATCCGGGCGCGCAGCGGGTCGGGCACCCCGGCCACGGCCAGCCCCAGCCGGCCCAGGTTGCCGATCACCGACCAGCTGAACAGCACCCACACCGCGCCGAGCAGGGTGTCCCCGACCGCGCCGGCCGGGTCCGACTGGGCCGGCCCGTGCCCGAGGAACATCAGCGCGGGCAGCCCGGCGAACCCGAGCAGGAACAGCGCCGACCCGGCCGCGGTCACCGGGGTCGGCCAGTCGGCGGCGCCGAGCAGCGTCCACCAGGGCAGCCCGAACAGCAGGGCCAGGATCACCAGCACCTGGAGCAGGCGGGGTCCGAATCGCAACAGCCGCATCGGCGAGCGCCGTCCTTTGCGCAGTGGGTGCAGCGCGCGACCTCGGAAGGCCCGGCGCCGTGGGCCCCACCGAGCATAACAAACCATCGTTCTGTTATAGCTGGCCCTGTCGCCGAGCTCACCCCGCTGCGGCGGAGCACTCCCGAGGGCAGGGCCGCGCGGGCGGTGTGGTCGGCCGCCGGCCCGCTCGGCGGATCCCGGTGCGCACCGCGTAGACCAGCAGGGACGTCGCGAACATGCTCGCACAGAGCAACAGCCAGCGCGCCAGGTAGGGCTGCTGGGTCAGCCCGGTGGCGACCAGGTAGCTAACCGCGCCCTGGCGGATGATGCCGGGGAAGAACAGCAGGAACGTCAGGCCGGTGCCGAGCAGCGGCACCCGCAGGTAGTTGACCCCGGGGCCGGGCCGCAGCAAGCACAGCGCCCGGTCGGCGGCGGCGTAGAGCGGGAACGCCACCACGTCGTGCGCCACGATCGCGGCGGCGAACCAGAGCAGCATCCTCGGCCACACCGGGTTGACCAGCACCCCGAGCGCGGCGTATCCGGCCAGCGCGCCGCAGCAGAGCAGCGCCACCAGGTGCAGCGGGTGGTCGCCGTAGAACGCCCGCCAGCGAGTGACCGTGGCGCGCCGAGTGACCGTGCCGTGCCGAAGGGTCATGCCGCGCTCCGGAATTCGATGGCGCCGACCCACTTGGTGCAGTGCACGCCGGGCACCGCGGGGATGATCACGCGCGCCGGGAAGCCGTGGTCGCGGCTCAGCGGCGCGCCGTTCACGTGCGTGGCGAGCAGCGCGTCCGGGTGCAGCACCTGGGCCCCGGTGAGCGCGGCGGCGTTGAACGCACCCGCCGGCTCCACCGAGCGCACCCGGGCCGACGCCGGGGCCGGCACCCCGGCCAGTGCGGCCAGGTCGCGCAGTCGCACCCCGGTCCAGCGCTGCGTCACCGACCAGCCCTCCACGCAGGCCAGCGGTAGTTCGGCGGTGTGGGTGGGCAGCGCGGCCAGTGCCGCCGCGTCCAGCGAGACGGGCGCCGTGCCGCCGGTCAGGTTCAGTCGCCAGGCCGGCCCGACCAGTGCGTCGGTGATCGCGGCGGCCGCCGAGGTGCGGTTGACCTGGAAGTCGCTCGGGCCGCCACCGTAGGAGCGCCCGCGTGGCAGCAGGATGGCGATCGAGCGCAGCGGCCCGCCGACGGTCTGCCCGGCGGTGAGCAGCCCGACGAACAGGGCACCGCCGCCGACCAGGCCGAGCAGCCCGCGCCGGGACATCGAAGGGGGCGCCGGGTGCACGGCGACCAGGCTGTCCGGGTCGTCCGGGTGGGACGGCTCGGGGTGGGTGTCCGCGAGCGGGGTGCGCAGCTCGGCGCGCAGCGAGCGGGACCGCAGGCCAGCCACCAGGTGCGGAAACTTGACCACGACGTGCACCGTGATGCCGCCGATGAACACCCAGGCGCCGAAGTAGTGCGCGGTGTAGAAGTCGAAGCCGAACACGTAGTCGTACTGGATGTTCAGCACGCCGGTGGCCAGCTCGAACAGGATCCCGCCGACCACCGCGAGCAGCGACAGCCGCTCCAGCACCTGGGCCAGCGAGCGCGCCGGCGGCCAGGCGAACAGCCGGGGCACCACCGACCACAGCTTGGCCAGCACCAATGGGATCAACACCAGCCCCAGCCCGACGTGTAGGCCCTGGGTGAGCTGGAACAGCCAGGACGGCCGGGTCGGCCAGTCGAAGAACGGCAGGCGCAGCCAGCCCACGTGGGCGGGGAACGCCTGGCCGAACTGGGGTCCGTAGGCGATGTAGTCCAGCAGCCCGGTGACGATCACGATCGGCAGGGTGGCCAGCAGCACCGCACCGAAGATGGAGGTCAGCCACGGGCCGCGCAGCGGGCTGCGCCAGAGCCGGGTGCGACCGAGGCCGGGTGGGCGGAGCCGCTCGACGGTGCGCCAGAGCACGGCGGGGAACCCGTAGCGCGGCGGCTCCGGTGCCGCTGCCGGGACAGGTGCCGCCGCCGGGCCCGGTGCCGCTGCCGGGACAGGTGCCGCCGCCGGGCCCGGTGCCCGGCGGCCCGGGGCTCGCCTCGACGCGCTTCGTGGCATGTCCGAGACGGTAGCCACGGAGCGTGTGGTTGATCTCGCTTCGCGGGGTTCCGTAAGCACCTGGTAAGCGCTGGGGCCCGCCGTAGCTGGACGCCGCCGCTAGCCTCATCGGGGTGCGCATCATGATCACAGGTGGGGCCGGGTTCATCGGGTCCCACATCGCCGACCTGCTCGCTGACCAGGGACACCAGGTTCTGCTGCTGGACGCGCTGCTGCCCCAGGCGCACGGGACGGCGGGGGCGCCGGCGTGGGTCGACCGGCACGAGCTGGTGGTCGGCGACGTCCGGGACGGCGAGCTGCTGCGCCGGCTGCTGCCCGGGGTGGACACGGTGTGTCACCAGGCCGCGATGGTGGGGCACGGGGTGGACCCGTCGGACGCGCCGGACTACGCCAGCCATAACGACTACGGCACCGCGGTGCTGCTGGCCGCCATGCACGCCACCGGGGTGCGCCGGCTGGTGCTGGCCGGCTCGATGGTCGTCTACGGCGAGGGCCGGTACGACTGCGCTGTGCACGGCACCGTGCGCCCCGGCCCGCGCCGGCCGGCGGACCTGGCCGCCGGGCGGTTCGAGCCGCCATGCCCGGAGTGCGGCGAACCGCTGGCCGGCGGGCTGGTGGGGGAGGACGCCCCGCTCGACCCGCGCTCCACCTACGCGGCCAGCAAGCTCGCCCAGGAGCACCTGGCCTCGGCGTGGGCCCGGCAGACCGGGGGCACCGTGTGGTCGCTGCGCTACCACAACGTCTACGGGCCGAGGATGCCCCGCGACACCCCGTACGCCGGCGTGGCGTCGATCTTCCGCTCCGCACTGGCCAGCGGGCGGGCGCCGACCGTGCTGGAGGACGGCCGGCAGCGCCGCGACTTCGTGCACGTCACCGACGTGGCGCGGGCCAACGCGCTGGCCCTGGAGGCGGCCGGCACGGGCACCGGGGCGGGGCGGTTGACGGCGGTGAACGTCTGCTCCGGTGAGCCGCACACGGTAGGTGAGCTGGCCGGCACGCTGGCGGCGGCGATGGGTGGGCCGGAGCCGGTGGTGGTCGGCGGGGCGCGCGCCGGCGACGTGCGGCACGTGGTGGCGTCCCCGGCCAGGGCGCGCGAGCTGCTCGGCTTTACCGCCAAGGTGCGCTTCGCCGACGGGGTGGCCGCATTCGCCACCGACCCGCTGCGCGAACCCGCCGCCGTCTAGCGGCCGCCGCCCCGCCGAGCCGCGGGCCGACCTCGACCGCTTCACCTTTGCTGGTGCGGGTCGGCACCGGCGGTCCCGGCCAGGTACTCCTGCGGCCGCTTTGCTCTGCGCACCTATACGCAACGCGCGGGGCGTTGCGTATGAGTGCTCAGAGCATTATCCGAACTGGCCGGGCTGGTAGTCGCCGGCGGGCGTCTGGACGATGACGTTCAGGCGGTTGAAGGCGTTGATGACGGCGATGGCCACCACCAAGGCGGCGAGCTGGTCCTCGTCATAGTGCTTGGCGGCGTTCGCCCAGACCTCGTCGGAGACCCCACCGGCCGCGTCGGCGATGCGGGTGCCCTGCTCCGCCAACTCCAAGGCAGCGCGCTCGGCATCGGTGAACACCGTGGCCTCCCGCCAGGCCGCGACCAGGTTGAGGCGCGTCGAGGTCTCCCCGGCGTGCGCGGCGTCTTTGGTGTGCATGTCGGTGCAGAAACCGCAGCCGTTGATCTGGCTGGCGCGCAGCGTCACCAGTTGCTGCGTCGCGGCCGGCAGCGTCGAGTCCCCGACCACCTTGCCCGCCGAGACGATGTGTTTCAGGGACTTGGCCAGGACCGGGTTGTCGAGGAGGTTCAAGCGAGCTTCCATGGTGAACTCCTGTGCCGTCGTTGGTAGTTACGCCTCCCTGACGGAACAGCTCGGCAAGATGTGACACGAACGAAACCCCCAGGCCCGGCGAACAGCGCGACCCCTAACCGCGTGGGCCCCACGCCGGCCGGCCACGCCATGGACTCGGGTAGCGCAACCACGTCTCCACTCTGTAATCGTCGGGAGCGCGTCCGCGGTGCTGCCCGGGGCCTAGGGTTCGCGGTGTGACTGCTGGTGCGTACGTGGCCGACGTGGTGCTGCCCTGCCTGAACGAGGCCGAGGCGCTGCCCGGGGTGCTGGCCCGGCTGCCCACCGGCTACCGGGCGATCGTGGTGGACAACGGCAGCACCGACGACACCGCCGCGGTGGCGTCGGCGGCCGGCGCGACCGTGGTGCGCGAACCCCGCCGCGGCTACGGCGCCGCCGTGCACGCCGGGTTGGAGGCGGCCACCGCCGACTACGTCTGCGTGCTGGACGCCGATGGCTCGCTGCCGCCGGAGGTGTTGCCCACAATGGTCGCCGAGGTGGCCAGCGGGCGGGCCGAGCTGGCGGTGGGTCGGCGGCGGCCGGTGGGGCGGGGCGCGATGCCGTGGCACGCGAGGCTGGGCAACGCGCTGATCGCCGGGCTGCTGCGCCGGCGTGGGGTGCCGGTGCACGACATCGCGCCGGTTCGGGCCGCCCGCCGGGACGCACTGCTCGCCCTGGGGGTGCAGGACCGGGCCTTCGGGTATCCGCTGGAGCTGCTGCTGCGCGCCGGCTCGGCCGGATGGCGGCTGCACGAGATCGACGTGGAGTACCACCCCAGGGCCGGCGGCCGCTCCAAGGTGTCCGGCTCGGTGCGCGGCACTGCCCGCGCGGTCCGCGACATGAGCGCCGTGCTGGCCCTGACCCGCTGTTGACGACTCAGTACGGGCAGCGGGGATACGGCGAGAAGGGGCGGTGCGGCTCGTGTCCTGGGTAAACCGGACCCGTCAGCGTGCCGTGCTGGTATGGCTAGGTGGCGCCGCGGCCGGATGGTCGGGCCAGGGGACGGCGTAGGCCGGGTCTGTGCCCGCGCTGGCCCGGACGAATCTGAGCAGCTCACGGACGATGCCGGCGTTGCCCATCGCCCATCCGGTTCGCGGTTCGAGCGTGCTGGGGTTGACGCGGTGCTCCTGATTGGACCAGCGCACGCCGTGGGCGTCGATGGTCGCCCGGACGGCGAGGTCGTCGACGAGCACGTTGGCGAAGCCGAGTGGTTCTGCCTGCTCGATGTGACGGTCGCAGGCCAACGCCAACACTCCCGCTGTTCCGCGGCATCGGCCGCTGTTGTCCCAGAATCCGGGGCGGATCCGTTGGGGCAGGCCGGAGTGGGTGACCGTGTACCAGCATTGGTCCGCGAGATTCGACCAGCCGGGGTCGTCGGTCTCTGCGCTCAGCAGCCGAAAGACCTGGGCGTCACCGGCTGGGCCGTTGCACCATCCATAGCTGTATCGCTCGATCAGCTCGGGCTTGTGGGGTGGATCGGAGTGCGGGACCAGGAACCCGTGAGGTTCTGCCTCATTGCGGGCCACGACATCGGATGCTCCGGCCAGCGCTGCTTCAAGTAGCTCCGCGCGCCTGGTGGTGGCCGCGACGGCGGCGAGGGCATAGACGATACCCAGGGTGCCGTGCGCAATATGGTGAGAGCGAGCTGGGCTGGGACGAACCGCCCAGTTGACTCCGCCTGGTGTCGGGTCCGCGGTCTGCAGGTAGGGCGTCACTGCGAGGACGGCCAGCTCGACGTCGCCGGCGTGCAATGCCCCCAGCGCAATGCCCGCGTTCCCGGCGAGCAGTTCGAACATGTCACCCCATCGCTGCCCGTCGAAATGCGCACGTACCCGATCGAGCGCGTGATCGGCCGCGGCGCCGGCGGGTGCGTCTCCGAGACGGTTGTGGACCGCGCGCAACGCGACGGCCATGCCGGTCAAGCCGGAATACAATGACCAGTACCGCTCCTGGTCGACCACGGCAGCGATCGCGCGCGCGCCGCGGAGGGCAGCGTCACCGTAGCGGTCGTCATGAAAGTGATACTGGGCCTCCAACAGCGGCCCTCGGCACGCTCAACTCCCCAGGTGTTGTCGTCTTTCACACGCCCATGTCGCACATGGATCAACCGGGTCCGCATGTCGTGCCTGGGCGCGGGTGCTCACAGACCCGCTGCTGTGGTGCGGTCGTCGTCGCCAGATCGCTTGCCATTGTGGCCACTGACCCTGCCCGGGCGAGACTTCTCTGTGATCGGTATCAAGCGGAAGCTTGTCTCGAGCGCCTCGGCGGCGTGCCAAGCGAGGTGGCAGGGGTAGCGGATTCGCTAGACCGGGCGTGGCGCGGATGAACTCGGTCAACGCCGCTGTCTCCGTGTTGATCACAGCGTGAAACCGTAGAAACCGCCAGGCCAGAAGTGTTGCCTCAGCGCAACGTCCGCCGAGCGGGCTATACCGGCAGGCCGGCGCGGTAGGCCATCCCGCGCAGTTCCCGCCCGACGGCATCTCGCTTCGCGTGGGCGGTCAGCTCGGCCAGCACGTCCCTGACGAACGGGTTGCGCAGGACCCGCATGGGGAACAGCACCTCGCCCCGACGCAGCGCCCGTACCGCGTCGTCACGGCGCCGTACCCGGGCCAGCGCGCGGCCGTAATCCATCCAGTAGGCGGCCTGTCGTTCCCGGCTGTGATGTTCGGACGGGCGCAGCCCTTCAGCCACCCGGATCGCGATGTCCGGTTCGTCGGCCTCCAACAACGCCGACATGCGCCAGATACCCACGTTCACCGGTCCGAACCCCATCCGGAACGCGTTGCGCTGGCCGGTGCGTTCGGCCAACTCGGCGGCATGCTCCA
>Ga0137415_10003000_pt1 | contig 16712 bp, 15 predicted proteins | sample CZODoug3_1_1_16f_FD_183082 | JGI IMG/M metagenome (GOLD analysis project Ga0137415, IMG submission 183082) | Vadose zone soil fungal communities from Angelo Coast Range Reserve, California, USA - CZODoug3_1_1_16fungal (Hybrid Assembly) | ecosystem: Environmental > Terrestrial > Soil > Vadose...
CGGGGCGCCCGGCGTCGGTTGGCTCACCGGGGTTTCGGAGTACGGAGCCGGTTCCGGGCCGGGCGGTGGCGCCGGGTTGGCATCGGCCGACGGGACCGGCGAACCGGACGGGCGCGGCGGTGCCGAGGCATCGGTGAAGTGCGACGGTGCCGAGGAGCCGGACGGCCGCGCGGCTCGCGACGCGGCAGGGGAACGGGGGGTGTCGCCCGACCCGGAGCCCGGGGTGGGCGACGGCGTAGGGGTGGGGCTGCTCACTCCAACACCGCCCGATAGGCGGCGCAACAGGCGGCGATCGAGGCGACCAGCGCGGCCCGCTGCCGGGGCAGGGTGAGCACCAGCCGACCGGCCTGATGCACTGAGTCGTCCAGCGCGGTGCGCACCCGGGGCAGCACGTCGTCCGGACTGGGCCGGGAGCTGACGCCGGAGCCGCTGTCCGGCCCGGAGGACGGCTGGGTGGACTGGTCCGGCGGGGGATCGGGGGGTGGCGGCGTCGGCGCCGGACTGGTCTCGCCCAACTCCACCCCCAACGCCACCGCGTGTTGCCGACGGGCGTCGGCCACCGGCCCGAGCCGCCCGGACAGCGCCGCACCGAGGGTCGGCTGGGCGAGGATCGAATCGATCAACGCCGCATCCGAGCGGGCCCTGGCGGCCACCGCCTCCAACGGATCCGGCTCGCCCCGGCCGCAGCCGGCCAGCAAGCTACCCGCCGGAACGGCCACCGCGACGGCGGTGAGCCCGAGTAGAACCGGCCGGCGTGGAATCCGCCGGATTACCCGATTCGACGCTGGGCGGGCACACTCGGGACTGACCACGCCGGATGATCCTGCCAGGCCGGCCCCGCTGGCTCGGCACGATACCCTGAGCGACCCGTGCGGAACCATCGATGCCCAGGCAGCGACCGTTGCGGGCGACCGCGGTGAGGCCGGCCCTGAGATCGTGACCGAGATCGAGACCAAGGAGTGAATCGGATGCCCCGTCCCCAGCAGGACCAGCTGAGCGCCGAGCTGCGTCCGATGGTGGAGCGCGCGGTGACCTCGATTGGCTTCGATCTTGAAGAGATCGATATTCGGCCGGCCGGCCGGCGCAAGCTGGTGCGCGTGGTGGTCGACGCCGACGACGGCGTCGGGCTGGACGACATCGCCGCGCTCAGCCGCCGGGTCGCCGCCGAGCTGGACGAGCACGACGCGATCCTCGGTGGGCCGTACACCCTCGAGGTCACCTCGCCCGGAGTGGATCGGCCGCTCACCGCGCCCCGGCACTGGCGGCGCGCGCGGCTGCGCCTGGTCGAGGTCGAGTTAACGGACTCGGGGAAGATCACCGGTCGGGTCGGCGACGCCGGTGAGGACGCGGTTGCGCTGCTGGTGGAGGGTGTACTGCGCGAGCTGCGGTACGCCGACATGGGGCGAGCCACCGTGGTGGTGGAGTTCCGGCATCCGCCGGCCGACGAGCTGAAGGCGCTGGGCTCCGGTCCGAGCGCGGTCTCGGGCCCGGCTCCGGGTGACCGAGATGACGTAGGGGAAGTAGCGGAGGAACCCAAGTGAACGTCGACATCGCCGCCTTGCGAGCGATCGAGCGCGACAAAGACATCCCCTTCGAAACGGTGATCGAGGCCATCGAGACCGCGTTGCTGACCGCCTACAAACACACCGAGGGCCACCAATCCGCGGCGCGCATCGACATCGACCGCAAGTCCGGCATGGTCCGGGTGCTGGCCCAGGAGCTGGCCGACGACGGGCAGCTGGTGCGAGAGTGGGACGACACCCCGGAGGGGTTCGGCCGGATCGCCGCCACCACCGCCCGCCAGGTCATCCTGCAGCGGCTGCGCGATGCCGAGCATGAGCGCACCTACGGCGAGTTCTCCGCCAAGGAGGGCGAGATCATCGCCGGTGTGGTGCAGCGGGACGTGCGGGCCAACGCGCGGGGTGTGGTCGTGGTGGCGCTGGGCGGCACCGAGGGGGTGATCCCGGCGGCCGAGCAGGTGCCGGGCGAGCGCTACGAGCACGGGGAGCGGATCCGCTGCTATGTGGTGGGCGTGTCCCGGGGCGGCCGCGGCACCCAGATCACCCTGTCCCGCACCCACCCGAACCTGGTGCGCCGGCTGTTCGCGCTCGAGGTACCGGAGCTGGTGGACGGCTCGGTGGAGATCTGCGCGGTGGCCAGGGAGGCCGGGCATCGGTCCAAGATCGCGGTTCGGGCCATGGTGCCGTCGGTGAACGCGAAGGGCGCCTGCATCGGCCCGATGGGCCAGCGGGTGCGCAACGTGATGAGCGAGCTGGCCGGCGAGAAGATCGACATCATCGACTGGTCCGAGGACCCGGCCGAGTTCGTCGGCCACGCGCTGTCGCCGGCGAAGGTCATGTCGGTGACGGTGCTGGACCCCCGGACGAAGACCGCTCGGGTCGTGGTGCCGGACTTCCAGCTCTCGCTGGCGATCGGCAAGGAGGGGCAGAACGCCCGCCTGGCCGCCCGGCTCACCGGCTGGCGGATCGACATCCGCAGCGACGCCGACCCGCGCCCGGTGCTGGACGAGCCGGCCGCTGTGGATTCCTCGGCCGGCAAGTCGGGCGACTCGGCCGGGTGAGCTCAGCGGAATGCGTCGAGGTCAGCGCGCTGCGGCGGGTCGGAGCGGCCCTCCCGGCCGAGCCGCCCGCCGCCGGGCCCGGCGGGCAACGCATGGCCCTCGACATGGCGGCTGAGCGTGGACGCGCTACACTCGTCATGGCCTCCAGCCGCGATCAAGCTCCCGTGCGTACGTGTTCGGACCGCTCGTCTCGAACGGCTCCGGAACGAACGTGTGTCGGGTGCAGGTCACGGACAGTGGCCACTGGGTTGTTGCGTGTCGTCGCGGGCCCCGGGGTGGTCATCCCGGATCCGGGGCGGCGGCTTCCCGGTCGAGGTGCGTGGTTGCATCCCGATCTGGAGTGCCTGCGCCGCGCGGAGCGGCGGGGGGCGTTTCCGAGGGCGTTTCGCGTCCACGGTCCGCTCGCTGTCGAGGCGGTGCGGTATTACCTTCAACCCGAACCGAAGTGCGAGACCGTCTCGCACCTGGATCACGAGAGTCAGGTCGACCCGTCATGAGCCAGCTGTGAAGATCGCACCATGAACGTGCTGCGACAGTAGGACGAGGTCGAGCGGGCAAGGTGCCGCCGGCCTCCGAGCAAGAGGAGAGCAGTGGCAGGCAAGGCCCGCGTGCACGAGCTCGCGAAGGAGCTCGGCGTCACCAGCAAGCAAGTCCTGAGCAAGTTGCAAGATCTCGGCGAGTACGTGAAGTCGCCGTCCTCCACCGTGGAAGCGCCGGTGGCCCGCAAGCTGCGTGAGTCCATGGCCGGTGGTGCCGGTGACGGTCGTGGCCAGGGTCGCGGCCGCCGTCCCGGTGGTTCGCCCCGTCCGGGGCCCGGCGCGGGTGCCGCGCCGGCCGGTGGTGGCGCGCCGAGTGGCTCGGTGCCGCGTCCCCCGCAGCCGTCCGGTCCCTCCGGTCCGCAGGGCCCCCGGCCCGGTCAAGGCTCTGGTCAGGGACCGCGCCCCGGCGCGCCCCGGCCCGGTCCGGCGCCGGTTCGCCCGGCCGCACCGGCTCCGGTGGCGGCCCAGTCGGCCCCGCCGGCAGCGCCCAGCGCGCCGGCCGAGCCGGCCCGCCCGGCGGCCCAGGCTCCGGCCCCTTCGGTGAACCTCTCGTCCCCGCCGTCGCCGACCCCGTCGGTCGAGTTGAGGACGCCCGCGCCGTCGCAGGACACGCGGCCGCCCCGACAGCCGGCACCGGCCCCCGGCCGCCCGCCGGCCCAGGAGCAGCCGGCCGCCGCGAGCGCCGGGGACACCGCGGTGGTGCCTCCGCGCCGGCAGGCGCCGAAGCCAGGCCCGAGGACTCCCCGGATCGGCAACAACCCGTTCGGCGTCGGTTCCGGCGCCCCCGCGCAGCGCCCGCCGGCCGCCCGTCCCGGGCCGCCGAGCCAGGGTGGTGGCGGTGGTCAGCAGTCGCCGCCGCGCCCAGGTGGCTCGAGCGGTGGCGGTAACCGTCCGGCCAGCGCGCCGAGGCCTGGGCCGGCTGGTCCCGGTGGCCCCAGGCCGAACCCGGGCATGATGCCGCCTCGGCCCAACCCGGGCATGATGCCCGGCCGTCCGGCCGGTCCCGGTCGCGGCGGTCCCGGTGGCGGTCGTCCGGGTGGTCCCGGTGGCGCCGGTGGCGGTTTCCGCGGCGGTCCCGGTGGTGGTGGCGGCGGCGGTGCCGGCGCGCCCGCCGGTGGTGGCGGTTTCCGCGGCGGTCCCGGTGGTGGTGGCGGCGGTGGCCGTCCCGGTGGCGGCGGTGGCCGTGGTCGCGGTGGCGCGGCCGGCGCATTCGGCCGTCCCGGCGGACCGGCTCGCAAGGGCCGCAAGTCGAAGCGGCAGAAGCGCCAGGAGTACGACGCCATGCAGGCGCCGTCCGTCGGTGGCGTGCGGCTGCCGAAGGGCAAGGGCGAGACGATCCGGCTGCCCCGCGGCGCGTCGCTGACCGACTTCGCGGACAAGATCGGCGCGAACCCGGCGTCGCTGGTCCAGGTGCTGTTCCACCTCGGTGAGATGGTCACGTCGACCCAGTCGGTGTCCGACGAGATCCTCGAGCTGCTCGGCGGCGAGATGAACTACCAGGTTCAGGTCGTCAGCCCGGAGGAGGAGGACCGCGAGCTGCTGGACAGCTTCTCCATCTCCTACGGCGAGGACGCCGGCGGCGAGGAGGACCTGGTCATCCGGCCGCCGGTCGTCACCGTCATGGGTCACGTCGACCACGGCAAGACGCGCCTGCTGGACTCGATCCGCAAGGCGAACGTGATGGAGGGCGAGGCCGGCGGCATCACCCAGCACATCGGTGCTTACCAGGTGATCACCGAGCTGGACGGCCACGAGCGCCCGATCACCTTCATCGACACCCCGGGCCACGAGGCGTTCACCGCCATGCGTGCCCGTGGTGCCCAGGTCACCGACATCGCGGTCATCGTGGTGGCGGCCGACGACGGCGTGATGCCGCAGACGGTGGAGGCGATCAACCACGCCCAGGCGGCGTCGGTGCCGATCGTGGTCGCGGTCAACAAGATCGACAAGGAGGGGGCCAACCCCGCCAAGATCCGTCAGCAGCTCACCGAGTACGGGCTGGTCGCCGAGGAGTACGGCGGCGACACGATGTTCGTGGACGTCTCCGCCAAGCAGGGCACGAACATCGAGGCCGTGCTGGAGGCGATCCTGCTCACCGCCGATGCCGCGTTGGACCTGCGGGCCAACCCGGACATGGAGGCCCAGGGCGTGGCGATCGAGGCTCACCTCGACCGCGGTCGCGGCCCGGTGGCCACCGTGCTGGTGCAGCGCGGCACGCTGCACGTCGGCGACTCGATCGTGGCCGGCGATGCGTCCGGCCGCGTCCGGCGGATGCTCGACGAGCACGGCGGTGACGTCATCGAGGCGCTGCCGTCGCAGCCGGTGCAGGTCATCGGTTTCACCTCGGTACCTGGCGCCGGCGACACGTTCCTCGTCGTCGACGAGGACCGGGTGGCTCGCCAGATCGCCGACCGGCGGCGGGCTCGGGAGCGCAACGCCGAACTGGCGTCGCGTCGCAAGCGCGTCAGCCTGGAGGACCTGGACGCCGCGCTGAAGGAGACCGACAGCCTCAACCTGATCATCAAGGGTGACAACTCGGGTACCGTCGAGGCCCTCGAGGACGCCCTGATGAAGATCGACGTCGGTGAGGACGTCGAGCTGCGGGTGACGCACCGGGGCGTCGGTGGCATCACCGAGAGCGACATCAACCTCGCCATCGCGGACAACACCATCGTCCTGGGCTTCAACGTCCGGGCCGAGGGCAAGGCCACTGAGCTGGCCAACCGCGAGGGCGTCGAGATCCGCTACTACTCGGTGATCTACCAGGCGATCGACGAGATCGAAGCGGCCCTGAAGGGCATGCTCAAGCCGGAGTACGAAGAGGTCGAGCTGGGCCGCGCGGAGGTCCGCGACGTGTTCCGCTCGTCCAAGGTCGGCGTCATCGCGGGTTGCATGGTGCTCGGCGGGGAGATTCGCCGCAACGCTCGCGCCCGGTTGCTCCGCGACAACGTGGTTGTCGTGGAGAACCAGCCGATCAGCTCGCTGCGTCGGTTCAAGGACGATGCGGTCGAGGTCCGTGAGGGCTTCGAGTGTGGTCTCACCCTCGGGTCGTTCAACGACCTGAAGGTCGGCGACATCATCGAGACCTTCGAGATGCGGGAGAAGCCGAGGGGCTAGTCCGGCGGCCGGCCGCGGCGCTGTCCTCAGGACGGTGCCGCGGCCGGCTCCGCTGGTCCCCTCGCTCTGGTCATGTATGTAGGTGCGTTGGAGCTGGACGTGTTGCTCGGCGACGTCAGCTCGTTGAAGGCCAAGAGGTCACTGGTGCGTCCGGTGCTCGCCGAGCTGCGCCGTAAGTTCGAGGTCGCGGTCGCCGAGGCCGGTCATCAGGAACTGCACCGCAGAGCCCTGATCGGGGTGAGTTGCGTGGCCGCCGATGCCGCTCAGGTGACCGAGGTATTGGATCGGTGCGAACGGCTGGTGGCCGCCCGCCCGGAGCTGGAGTTGCTCTCCGCCCGGCGGCGGTTCCTCGGCCCGCACGACGAATAGGCAAACCGGGGGACGGGAGAGACATCGTGGTGGATCAGGCGAGGGCCAACCGGCTGGCCAAGCGGATCGCCCAGATCGTGGCGTCCGCGATCGAGCACGAGATCAAGGACCCTCGGCTGGCGATGGTGACGGTCACCGAGGCCCGGGTCACCGGCGACCTGCACGACGCGACCGTGTTCTACACGGTGCTCGGGCCGACCGTGGACGCCGAGCCGGATGCCGAGGGCGCCGCCGCCGCGCTGGCCAGCGCCACGGGCGTGCTGCGCTCGATGGTCGGCCAGCGCACCGGGGTGCGGTTCACCCCGACGCTGAGCTTCATCCGGGACGCCATCCCGGAGGGCGTGCGCAAGTTCGACGAGCTGTTGGCGCAGGCCAGGGACTCCGACGCCGAGGTGGCCAGGCTGGCCGCCGGAGCCACCCCGGCCGGCGACCCCGACCCGTACCGCGTGCCGCGTGAGGACACCGAGGAGTAGTCCGTCAGCGGTGTACGACGGCGTCCAGCACGCCGGGGAAGCGGCTGTCCAGGTCGGCGCGGCACCTGACACCCCCGCCGCCGCGCAGCGAGCTGACCGCCGCCCGGCGGTGACCTTTGCCACTCGGGTGCCGCCCTGGGCGCTCGCGCATACGCAATGATTTCGTTCCGCCGGGTCCGGCGAGGCAGGCTGGGCCGGTGGGTGAACGGGAACAGCGGGACGCGGCGGCGTCGGGCGCGGCTTCGGGCTCGGACGCGGTGTCCGGCCCGGAATCGGCGGCGGCGTCGGGCGCGGCCGAGGCGGACGCGGGGGCTCGGGAGCTGCTGCGGCTCGCGCTGCCGGCGCTGCTCGTGCTGGCCGCCGAGCCGCTCTACCTGCTGGTCGACACGGCCGTGGTGGGCCACTTGGGCGCGGTGCCGCTGGCCGGGTTGGCGATCGGGGCGGTGTTGCTGGCGCTGGTGTCGTCCCAGCTGAACTTTCTCTCCTACGGCACCACCGCGCGGGCCGCCCGGCTGCACGGCGCCGGCCGCCGCGCCGACGCGGTCGTCGAGGGTGTGCAGTCCACCTGGCTGGCGTTGGCCGTCGGCGCGGTGCTCGTGCTGGTCGGCGAGCTGGTGGCCGGGCCGGTGGCCAGGGCGCTGGCCGGTGGGCCCGGGCCGGTGGCCGATGCCGCGCTGAGCTGGCTGCGGGTCGCGCTGCCCGGCGCGCCGCTGGTGTTGATCACGCTGGCCGGCAACGGCTGGCTGCGGGGCCTGCAGGACACCGCCCGGCCGATGCGCATCGTGCTGCTCGGCAACGGGCTATCCGCGCTGGCCTGTCCGGTGCTGGTGTACGGGCTGGGTGGGGCTCCCGATCTCGGGCTGGTCGGCTCGGCGGTGGCGAACGTATCGGGCCAGCTCGTCGCGGCCGCGCTGTTCCTACGGGCGCTGCTCAGTGAGCGGGTGTCGCTGGCCCCGGTGCCAGCGCTGCTGCGCGCCCAGCTCGCCATGGGACGGGACCTGCTGCTGCGCGGCCTCGGCTTCCAGGCTTGCTTCCTGTCGGCCGCCGCGGTCGCGGCCCGGTTCGGCGCGCCCTCGGTGGCTGCGCACCAGGTCGTGCTGCAGCTGTGGAACTTCCAGGCCATGGTGCTGGACTCGCTGGCGATTGCGGCGCAGGCGCTCGTGGGTGCGGCCCTCGGCAGCGGTGGCGCGGACCGGGCCCGCGCCGTGGCGCGCCGGGTGTCCGGCTACGGCCTGGTGCTGGGCTGCGGGTTCGGCGTGCTGTTCGCCGCGCTGGCCGGCGTGCTGCCCCGGCTGTTCACCAATGATCTGGCGGTGCTCGCCGCGATCCCGGTGGCCTGGTGGTTCTTCGTGGCGCTTCAGCCGGTGGCCGGCCTGGTGTTCGCCCTGGACGGCGTGCTGCTCGGCGCGGGCGATGCCAGCTTCCTGCGTACCTGGACGCTGCTGGGGGCCTTCTGTGGCTTCCTACCGTTGATCTGGCTGTCGTTGGTGTTCCGCTGGGGGCTGGCCGGCATCTGGACGGGTTTGGCGATGTTCATGCTGGTCAGGCTGGTGAGCGTGGTGCTGCGGACCAGGTCCGGAGCGTGGGCGGTGCCCGGCGCGGTACGGCACTGACGCGGGCCCGTGGCCGCCGGTGAGGCAGCGCGAGGGTCGAGTGGGGGATGAGGGGGACATGTCGCTGGGCGGGTACCTGCGCCGGCTCGTGGTGGGCGAGCAGCGGTGCAAGGTGATCATCGAGGTGCCCGACCTCGGCGTGGACGGCTGGCGGCGGCTCTCCGCCGACCCGCGGCTGCGTTGGCGGCGGCTGAACCCGGGCCGCCCGCTCGCCGGCCCGGCCACGTTACGGCGGCGCCGGGGCAAGGTCGAGCCGTCCGCAAGGCCGGACAGCGCGGCCCCCGCCCCGGCGCTGCTCGAGGCGTCCGGCCCGGCGACCGGTACCACGGTCACCGCTCGGCAGCGGCTGGCGGCAGCTGGACCGGCGGTTCGCGCTGGTCACCGGCGCCTGGTCGGTACCGGAGGGTGCCGCGGCGGCCCCGTCGGTGGTCGAGCCGGCGCAGCGTCGGCGGCGGGCCAGGGTGGATCTGCTGGCCGGGCTGTGCGTGCTGCCGCTGCTGTTGATGGCGGTGCCCACCCTCGGGCCGTGGCTGGACCAGCGGACCTGGGCGTTGCTGCTGGCCGCCGCGCTGGTGTGCGTGGCGCTGCCGCTGCTGCTCGTGCAGGCGCTGGTGCACGGGCGGCCGGCGCTGGTCGCGGTGCGCGCCCGGGCACTGGGCCTGGCCGCCGCGCTGGTGGTGTTGCTGGTGGCGGCCCGGCTGGTGATCCGGCTGCCGGTGCCGCCGCTGGCGGTGCTGGTGCTCGCGGCGCTACTGGTCGCTGGGCTCACGCCGGTGGCGCTGCGACTGCTGCCCTCGTCCCGCCAGGTACGGGCGGTGGCCGTCGGCGCCCCGGTGGCCCTGGCCCTTGTCGCCGCGCCGGTTGGCGACCTGCTGGACGGCGTCTACCTGGACCGGCTGGACCTGCGGCCGACCGATGTGGCGGTCAGCTTCGCGCAGCGCTGGTGGTCCGGCGCGTTCTTCGGGGTGACCGCGCTGGCCGGGCTGGTGCTCGCCGCGGTGGCCTGGGGCTGGTGGCGCCAGCTCGACGCGGTCGGCCGGCGGCGTACCCCGGCGGCGGCACTGCTCGCCCTGCTCGGCACGGTGTACGCGGCCGCGTTGCTGGCCCTGGCCGTCGGCGTGGCGTGGAACCAGGCGGGTGCGGCGTCCGATCGGCTGCCCGGCCGGTGGGGCGGCATCGCACCGGCCTGGGTGTGCTGGGCCCCGGCCGGGGGCGGCCCGGTGGCTGGCGCGACCGCGGGTGCGGCAGTCGTGCCCTTCGCCGGGCGGGGGCTGCCGCCGACCGAGTACGCGGTGGTCTGGCTGGGCGGCGCGGACGGGCAGTACGCGCTGTGGTCGCCGGACCTCGGCGGGGTGCGGATCTCGGACCAGGTGCAGCTGCGCCGCCGGGACGCCCCCGGCCGCTGCCCCTGACCCGCGCGGTCCCGCTCACCGCCCGGTCCGACTTGTCGTGCCCAATAGCCGTGACAAGTCCGACTGGTCGTGCCCAATAGCCGTGACAAGTCGGACAGGGCGGTGCCGAAGCGAGCCTCGGTGCCGGCACGAGCGCCGGTTAGTGGGCCTTCATCAGTTCGTTCATGGCGTCGTCCACCAGGGTGGGGTCGTTCAGGACCGCCTGGAACCGCGCCTCGTCCCGCTCGCCCTGCAGCCGGGCGATGACCATCGTGGCGACGCCGTTGCCGATGCAGTTGGTCAGCGCGCGGCCCTCGCTCATCACCCGGTCGATGCCGACCACCAGCGCGATGCCGACGGCCACCGCCTCCGGGCTGAAGAACTCGCCGCCGAAGGCCTGCAGCGAGGCGGCCAGGGTGACCAGCCCGGCCCCGGTGATCCCGGCGGCGCCCTTCGAGGTGAGCACCATGAGCAGCAGCAGGCCGATCTGGGCGCCGATGGGGAGCTGCTCCCCGCCGGCCTGCAGGATGAACAGCGCGCCCAGGGTCAGGTAGATGCAGGTGCCGTCGAGGTTGAACGAGTAGCCGGTGGGGATCACTACGCCGACGGTCTGCCGGGAGGCGCCGGCCGACTCCAGCTTGGCCAACAGCCGGGGCAGCACGGTCTCCGAGGAGGACGTGCCCACGATGATCAGCAGCTCGTCCTTGATCAGCCGGACGAACTTGAAGATGCTGAACTTGCTCCACGCCGCCACCGCGCCGAGCACGCCGAACACGAACACCGCGCAGGTGCCCCAGAACGTCAGCATCAGCAGCCCGAGGTTGCCCAGCGCCCCGCCGCCGAACACCGCGACCGTGTAGGCCATGCCGCCGAACGCGCCGAGCGGGGCCACCCACATGATCAGCTTGATAATGCCGAAGATCACCTTGCTGATCAGCTCCACGGCGACGACCACCCGCTCGCGCAGCGGCGGGGCCAGCATCGACGTGGCGCACGCGGTCAGGATCGCCAGCACCAGCACCTGGAGCACCTGGTTGGTGACGAACGGCTGCAGGAAGCTGGTCGGCAGCAGGTCCTTGGTCAGGAAGTCGACCACGCCGGCGTCGTGCGCGGCCGGGGCGAGCTGCGCCTGGGCCTGCTTCAGGTCGGCCGCGCTGGGGGCTGCGGCGAACCCGGCGCCGGGCTGCACCAGGTTGGCCGCGATCAGCCCGAGGGCCAGGGACGCGATGGTGGCCAGCACGAAGTAGCCCAGTGCGCGCAGCGCCAGGCCGCCGGCCCTGGCCAGGTTGCCCAGCGAGGCGATGCCGACGACCACGGTGCAGAAGATCACCGGTCCGGTGATGACCTTGATCAGCTGCAGGAAGGTGTCGGCCAGCCACTTGGTGTTGCGGGCCACCCCAGGCGCGAGCAGGCCGAGCAGGATGCCGGCGACGATGGCGACCAGGATCCAGAACCAGAGCTTCGAGTAGTACCGCCCGCCGTGCCCCTCGCGGTTCACCTGCTCGGGCGGGGTGGTGGGTGTGTCGGTGGTGGCCTGGTCGGACATGCCGCCTCCCCGCATTGGAAGTTTGGCTCACCTTAGGCAGCGCATGCTGATCTGACCACCAGTTCGGTCGCGACATCCCGGCCGCGGCAGGATCGGGGTCCATGAGCCCCCCATCCGGCCTGGTGGTCGTGGACAAACCAGGCGGCCTGACCTCGCACGACGTGGTGGGGCGGCTGCGCAGGCTGCTGGGCACCCGCAAGATCGGCCACGCCGGCACGCTGGACCCGATGGCCACCGGCGTGCTGGTGCTCGGCGTCGAGCGGGCCACCCGGCTGCTCGGCCACCTGGCGCTGGACACCAAGGCGTACGCCGCGACGATCCGGCTCGGGGTCGCCACCAGCACCGACGACGCCGAGGGCGAGGTCACCGCGACCCGGGACGCCGGCGCCGTCGACGAGGCCGAGGTGCGCGCCGGGATGGCCGCGCTGACTGGCGCGATCGAGCAGGTGCCGAGCTCGGTGAGCGCGATCAAGGTGGACGGCAAGCGGGCCTACCGGCGGGTCCGCGACGGCGAGCAGGTCGAGTTGGCCGCGCGCCCGGTAACGGTCGCCGAGTTCGCCCTGGACGCGGTGCACCGGGGCGACGGGCACACCGACCTGGACGTGCGGGTGGAGTGCTCGTCCGGAACCTACGTCCGGGCGCTGGCCAGGGACCTCGGCGCCGGCCTCGGCGTCGGCGGCCACCTCACCGCGCTGCGCCGCACCCGGGTCGGCCCGTTCGGCCTGGACACCGCCCGCACCCTGGACGAGCTGGCCGAGCGCGCCGAGCTGACGCATACCCTGGAGGCCGCGGTCACCGCCGCGTTCCAGGTGCGCATGGCCGACCCGGCCGAGGCCGCCGACCTGTCCCACGGCCGCGCACTCGCCGCCGCCGGCATCGCCGGGGTCTACGCGGTGACCGCGCCGGACGGCCGGGCGTTGGCGCTGGTCAGCGAGGCGGACGGGCGGGCAAGGCCGGTACTCGTACTGGCGCCCGCGAATGCCCCGTAGGCTCGCGCCCGTGCTGCGCTGGCGAGGGCTGGACGACGTGCCCACCGGCTGGGGGCGGAGCGTGGTGACCGTCGGGGTGTTCGACGGGGTGCACCGGGGCCACCAGAAGCTGATCGGGCGCGCGGTGTCGGTGGCCGCTGCCCGGGGACTGCCCCCGGTGCTCGTCACGTTCGACCCGCACCCGACCGAGGTCGTCCGCCCCGGCCAGCACCCGGCCCAGCTCACCACGCTGTCCCGGCGCGCCGAGCTGGTCGGCGAGCTGGGCATCTCGGCGCTGCTGGTGCTGCCGTTCAGCACCGAGATGGCCCGCCAGCCGGCCGACGAGTTCGCCCACGAGGTGCTCGTGGAGCGGCTGCACGCCGCCGTGGTGCTGGTCGGGGACAACTTCACGTTCGGCCATGGGGCGAGGGGGGACGTGCCGTTGCTGCGCCAGCTCGGCCGCCGCTTCGGCTTCGCCGTCGAGGGCCTCGAGCTAATCACCGACACCACCGAGCCGGGCAACGGCGTGACCTTCTCCTCGACGTACATCCGGGCCTGCATCGATGGCGGCGACGTGGCGCTGGCCGCCCAGGCGCTCGGCCGCCCGCACCGGCTGGAGGGCGTGGTGGTGCGCGGCGACCGGCGCGGCCACGAGCTGGGCTTCCCGACGGCGAACCTGGCGCCGACCCCGTTCGCGGCAGTCCCGGCCGACGGGGTGTACGCGTGCTGGTTCGTGCACGGCAAGCGCACGCTGCCGGCGGCGGTCTCGGTCGGCACCAACCCGACGTTCTCCGGCCGCCAGCGCACCGTCGAGGCCTACGTGCTGGACGTCGACGAGGACTTCTACGGCCACCACGTGGCGCTCGACTTCGTCGCCCGGCTGCGCGGCATGGAGCGGTTCGACAGCGTCGATGCGCTGGTCGAGCAGATGGGCCGGGACGTCGAGCTGACCCGCGAGCTGCTGGCCGACCCGGCCACCGACTGACCGACCGACCCGGCTCCGCCCCACTCGGCGAATTCGCCGGGAGAATTCCCCATTCCGCCCCGGCGGGCCCCGCCGGACTGCGAGCATTCGGGCTGTCGGCGGAGGGATGGGGTCAGCGTGGCAGTCCAGGAGCGGGTAGAGCTCGGCGATCGGCCCCCGGCCGAGGTCGGCGGGCCCACCGAGCCGGCCGACGCAGCGGCCCACCCAGCACCCGACCCAGCGGCCGACCCTGGGGGCGGCCCGACCGCCGATGCCGAGGCCGGCGCGCGGTCCACCTTCGCCAGGAACGTGGCCCGCCAGCGCGAGCTCTACGGCGAGCCGCTGGGGGACCGGATCCGCCGACTGCAGGCCGCGCTGGGGGTGTCCCAGGCCCGCCTCGCCGACGGCCTTGGGCTGTCCACCGCGATGCTCAGCCAGCTGGTCAGCGCGCGCCGGGTGAAGATCGGCGACCCCGGGGTGCTGGCCAGGTTGGCCCTGTTGGACCGGTACGTGCGTCGGATGCCGGCCGGCGAGCTGGTGCGCGCCGACGAGCTGTTGGCGCAGCTCCGGGCCACCCGCCCGCACCTCGGGGTGCCCGGCGGTGGCCCGCAGGACCCGTCGGAGGCGTTGCGCGCGGTGGCCGCGCCAGCGCAGCTGGCCGCCGCCGCGAGCGTGCTGGGGCCTCGGTTCCCGGCGATCGCCGAGCTGCTGCGGCGTGCCGCGGCCGAGCGGCGGTGACCGGCGTGACCCGGTTGTTCACCGCGTTGTGGCCGGTCCGTCCGGTGCTGGCCGCGCTGGGCCGCGAGCTCGAGGCTGACGCCGGCTGGCCGCCGGGAGGCTGGCGGGCCACCCCGGTCGTGCGCTGGCACGTGACGCTCGCCTTCCACGGGGAGGCCGAGCCGGGCATCATGGCGCGGCGGCTGGAGGCGCGGGCCGCCGCGCTGCCGGCGCCCTGGCTGCGGCTGGCCGGCGCGGTGTCGTTCCCCCAGGGGGTGGCGGCGGTCGGGGTGGTGCCGGCCGGCGAGGCGGACGCGGCGGCACTGGCCGAGCTGGTGGTCGCCGCCGGCGGTGACCCGGCCAGCTACCGGGCCCACCTGACGGTGGCGCGCACCTCCCGGCGCGGCGACGCACCGCCGGCCACCGGCCCGCTGGGGCGCCACGTCGGCCCCTGGTGGTGCCCGGGCGAGGTGTGCCTGGTGCGGTCCGAGCTGACCACAGCGGGGCCGAGGTACACGGTGCTGCACCGGGTGCCGCTGCACGCCCGGCCGCGCCCGGCGCCCGGGCCGGGCCGGGCCGGCGGTGGGGCACCCGCCCGGGGGTCCGACTCGCCGCCGCCCGGCCGGCGTCACCGGGTTAATAACGCCTGGTAATCTATGTCACTGGGTGCGGCTGCGGTCCGTGGCGGCCGGCACCGGTTCATCATCCGCGCCGGAGTCGAGCGCGGTACCGCACGGCACAGCACAGAATCGAGGAGTACTCCACCCGTGTCACTTACGGCCGCAGAAAAGAAGACCATTCTCACCGACTACGGCGTCCACGAGTCGGACACCGGCTCGCCGGAGGCCCAGGTCGCGCTGCTCACCAAGCGCATCGTCGACCTCACCGAGCACCTCAAGCAGCACAAGCACGACCACCACTCGCGTCGTGGTCTGCTGCTGATGGTCGGCCGTCGGCGTCGGCTGCTGAAGTACCTCAGGCAGGTCGACGTGGCGCGCTACCGCGCCCTGATCGAGCGGCTCGGCCTCCGTCGTTGAGAGCTGGCTAGGGGGAGCGCCGAGGCGTTCCCCCTAGCCGGCAGTCCCGGCCGCCGGCCCACGGGGCCCGCCGCCGGCGCAGTACCGCAGGAAATACACCGCAGGAAATACGACGTGCACCGCAAGAGGTGCACCGGAGAAGCGAAGAAGCGCAGCGACACGCGCTGCGACGGACCACAGAACTACACATCGAACGGCCACCGCGGTTCCGGACCGGGAGACAACCGACTCGCCGGTCCTCGGTAGTGGCCCCCGGGCACGGCAGTTGCGCCGTGCCGAGGGCTTCGATCGAAGACCGGCCTCGATCCGGACCACGCGGTCGCCCTCACCGTGAACCAAAGAGGAGCGTTTTCTTACATGTCAGATGACACCCGAGACGGGGTGCACGAGACCACCGCGGTTCTCGACAACGGGAGCTACGGCACCCGCACCGTGCGATTCGAGACCGGCCGGTTGGCCAGGCAGGCGGCCGGTTCGGTCGTCGCCTACCTCGACGACGAAACCATGCTGCTGTCCGCCACCACGGCGTCCAAGCACCCGAAGGACAACCTCGACTTCTTCCCGCTCACCATTGACGTGGAGGAGCGGATGTACGCCGCCGGGCGGATCCCCGGCTCGTTCTTCCGCCGCGAAGGCCGGCCGTCCACGGACGCCATCCTGGCCTGCCGGCTGATCGACCGACCGCTGCGCCCGACCTTCGGCGACGGGCTGCGCAACGAGATCCAGGTCGTCGTGACCGTGCTCTCGCTGCACCCGCAGGACCCGTACGACGTGCTGGCCATCAACGCCGCGTCGGCGTCCACCCAGATCTCCGGGCTGCCCTTCACCGGGCCGGTCGGCGGGACCCGGGTCGCGCTGATCGCCGATGAGGAAGGCAAGTCCCAGTGGGTCGCGTTCCCGACCTACGAGCAGCTCGAGCGCGCCCTGTTCGACATGGTCGTGGCCGGCCGGATCGCCGGTGACGACGTGGCGATCATGATGGTCGAGGCCGAGGCCACCACCCGGACGATCGAGCTGGTCGCCGGTGGCGCCGCCGCGCCGACCGAGGAGGTCGTCGCCGCGGGCCTCGAGGCCGCCAAGCCGTTCATCCGCGCGCTGTGTGTCGCGCAGCAGCAGCTGGCCGACGTGGCCGGCAAGCCGACCGGCGAGTACCCGACCTACCCGGCGTACCAGCCGGACGCCCTGGAAGCGGTGTCCGACGTGGTCTCCGCCGAGCTGGCCAAGGCGCTCACCGTCGCCGACAAGCAGGCCCGTGAGTCCCGCCTGGACGAGATCAAGGCCGAGGTGCTCGAGCAGCTCGCCCCGAAGTTCGAGGGCCGCGAGAAGGAGCTGGGTGGCGCGTACCGCGCGGTCACCAAGAAGCTGGTCCGCCAGCGCATCCTGCGCGACCAGGTGCG
>Ga0137415_10003002_pt1 | contig 16710 bp, 14 predicted proteins | sample CZODoug3_1_1_16f_FD_183082 | JGI IMG/M metagenome (GOLD analysis project Ga0137415, IMG submission 183082) | Vadose zone soil fungal communities from Angelo Coast Range Reserve, California, USA - CZODoug3_1_1_16fungal (Hybrid Assembly) | ecosystem: Environmental > Terrestrial > Soil > Vadose...
AGGAGTACAGCTGGGACCGCGTCGAGGTGGACGGGCGCGAGCACGACCACACCTGGGTGCGGCGCGGCTCCGAGGTGCGCACCACCGTGGTCACCGTGCAGGACGACCGGGCCTGGGTGGTGTCCGGGCTGCGTGACCTAGTGCTGCTCAAGTCGACCGGGTCGGAGTTCGCCGGCTTCCTGACCGACGAGTACACCACGCTCGCCGAGACCCACGACCGGATCATGTCCACCTCGCTGGTGGCCAGGTGGCGGTACGTGGACACCGAGGCGGACTGGGACAAGACGTGGGCCGACGTGCGGCGGATCCTGCTGGAGCGGTTCGCGGGAGTGCACTCGCTGGCGCTGCAGCAGACGCTGTGGGAGATGGGCAGCGCGGTGCTCGAGGCGCACCCGGAGATCGCCGAGATCAAGCTGTCCGCGCCGAACCGGCACCACTTCGTGGTCGACCTGGCGCCGTTCGGGCTGGAGAACCCCAACGAGGTGTTCTACGCGGCCGACCGCCCGTATGGGCTGATCGAGTGCGCCGTGACCAGGCAGGACGCCCCGGACCCCGGCATGGCGTGGGCCACCGTGCCCGGCTTCGCATGAGCGCCCGGGTGACCGGCGCCGCGAACGACTCCGCTAACGACGCGGCGAACGACGCGGCGACCGACGCGCTGTGGCTGGCGGAGGCGGTCGAGCTGGCCGAGCACAACGTGGCCGAGGGCGGCGGGCCGTTCGGCGCGCTGCTGGTGGTGGACGACCGCCTGGTCAGCCGGGGCGTGAACCGGGTGACCAGGGACAACGACCCGACCGCGCACGCCGAGGTGGTGGCGATCCGGTCGGCCTGCCGGCGGCTGGCCGACTTCCGGCTGACCGGGGCGACGCTGTACAGCTCGTGTGAGCCGTGCCCGCTGTGCCTGTCCGCCGCGCTCTGGGCCAGGGTGGACCGGGTGGTATATGCCGCCGACCGGCACGACGCGGCCCGGGGCGGTTTCGACGACCGCGCCTTCTACGAGCTGTTCGAGACCGACCGGGCGGGCTGGCCGACGCCGGTGGTCGCGGTCCAGCTGCCGGGCCGGGCCGCGCCGTTCGACGCCTGGCTGGCCACGGAGGGACGAGTGGCGTACTGAGCGAAGCCCACGGCCGCCGGCCGGTGGGGCCTCAGGTACGCGGCTCGAGCACTCGTTCGATCAGGGCGGTGTCGCCGTATTCGATGATCTCCTGGATGAGGCCTCCGGAGATCCGGTAGAGGAAGCAGTACTCGTTGTCGTAGCGCTCACCGGCCCTGGTCATCACGTGGCCCTGGCAGCGCGCGACGACCCAGTCGTCCTCCGCGACCAGCTGCAGGGTGGTGCGCCGGTACGGCTCGGCGTACTGCGCGACGAGCGGGGCGAGCAGTTCGGCTCGGACCGCCGCCTTGCCCACATAGGTGCGTGACCAGCTGGTGCGGCCCATGACGGTCCAGCGGACGTCGTCGGCGAGCAGGTCCAGCCATCCGGCGCGGTCGCCCTCGGCAATCCGGGCCTCGGCGTCGAGCACTCGCTGCTTGTTCTGTGCGGCTACTCCCATGTCCGCGAGGCTAGGGTCGTCGTGGCTGTGCGCGCTGCGCCGGTCCCGCACCGTGGCTATGAGGTATCCGCATGACAGAGTTCACCGTCGTCGGGCTGAGGGTGTTGCGCGAGGTCGCGGCGATGGGGTCGTTCTCGGCGGCCGCGCAGGCCCTCGGGTACACCCAGTCGGCGATATCCCGACAGGTCGCGGCGCTGGAGGCGACCGCCGGCGGCGCGCTGTTCACCAGGACCAACCGCGGCGTGCGGCTGACCGAGGCCGGCGCCGTGCTGGTCCGCCACGGCGCCGCCGTGCTCGACCAACTGGCCGCCGCCGAGCACGAGCTGGCCAGCCGGGCCGGCCGCGGTGCCCGCCGGGTCCGGCTCGGCGGGTTCCCGTCCGCGATGGCCACGCTGGTGCCGAGGGCGATCACTCGGCTGCGGGGCATCGCGCCGGAGTTGACCGTCACCTTGCGAGAGGGGACCACGCCGGCACTGCTGCGCCGGCTCGCCGCCGGCTCGGTCGACGTGGCGGTGGTCGGCGCCGAGCTGGACCGGGTGACGCGGGAGCACCCGGAGCTCGCCGCCGAGTGGCTGCTCGATGACCCGCTGCTGCTCGCGGTGGGCCGGGCGCACCCGCTGGCCACGGCGGCCAGCGTCACACCGGGGGAGCTGGCGCGCGAACGGTGGATCATCGGCAGCACCGACTCCTCGGAGCCCCTGCTCGGCGCGTGGGTCGCAGCGGACTGGACGCCGGAGGTCGCCTTCACCGCCCGCGACTGGGCCGCCAAGCTCGGCCTGGTCGCCGCGGGGCTCGGCGTCACCATCGTGCCCGGCCTGAGCGCCGCGGCGGTGCCCGACGGGGTGCTGTGCGTGCGCATCGCCGACCCCCGGGCCAGCCGCCCGGTACTGCTCGCCCGCCCCGCCAGCGCCACCACCGGAGAACCGTCCCAAGCGGTGGTAGTCGCCCTGCGCGCCTCGGCGGCCGAATGACGATGATCGAGAGCGGACCCCTACCGAGAGCGCAGCGCCAGGAAGATGTCGACGCGGTCCTCAAACCGGCTGAGGTCGCGGCCGGTGAGCTCCTCGACGCGGCCGATCCGGTAGCGCACGGTGTTGATGTGCAGGTGCAGCTGCGCGGCGGCCCGGCTCCACGACCCGGAGCAGCTCAGGAACGCCTCCAGGGTCCGGTACAGGCCGGCGTCGTTGCGCGCGTCGTACTCCAGGATCGGGTCCAGTACCCGGGCGGCGAACGCGTGCCGCACGTCGTCCGGCACCGCCGCCAGCAGCGCGACGTGCGAGGTGACCTCGGCGTCCGCGACCACCGCGAGCGCGCCCGGCCTCGGCTTGGCCAGCTCGCGGGCGTGCCGGGCCTCGCGCAGCGCCCCGGACAGGGCATCGGCGCCGGACGGCCGGCTCAGGCCCACCGTCAGCCGGGCCGGCCCCAGCCCCGGCTCCAACCGGCCCAGCGCCGTACGCAGCGGCTCGAGCGGCTCCACCCCACCGGCGTCCGATCCGGCCTCACCGCCGGCCCCGCCGAGGACGGGCAGTAGCGCGACCGCGAGCCCGTCCGGGGTGGTGCCGACGACCGGCGGACCGAGGTGCGCGGCGGCGTCGTCGAGCACGGACCGGGCGACCTCGGTCAGGTCGGGGCGGTCCACGAAGCCGGCGACCGCGACGGCCACCGGCCGATCCGGGTCGAGCCCGGCCTGGCGTAACCGCGCCACGGTCTCCGGCCGGCCGCCGGCACCGGCCGCGATCAGGCCGACCGCGTCGTCGGCGATGTCGCGGGCCACCCGCCAGCCCTCGGTGCGGCGGGCGCGGTCCAGGGCGGCGATGGCGACGAGCTCACCGACCGCGTCGGCGACGTCCGGCTCCCACTCCGGCCAGGCGCCCTCGACGACCGCGAACCAGTAGGTCAGCCGCTGTTCCAGGGCGGGGCCGACGGGGAACACCGAGTACGCCGGCCGGCCGGGCACGATGGCGGGCAGCCGGTCGGCGGTCAGGAAGGCGCGCACGATCCGGTCCACCAGCGGGCCGCCGAGCGGGGCCGGCCCCGCCACGATGGCGCGCCCGGTCGGCGTGAGCACCCGGCAGACCAGCCCGGTCGCCTCCGACACCTGGGCGGTCAGCTCGTCCAGCCCCATGCCGCCGGCCACCGCGGTGAGCAGCTGGCGTTGGCGCCCCAACCGAGCGGCCAGTCGGTCGCCGCGGGCCGCCGTCACGGACCGGATCACGTGTTCGGTGACGGCGGTGAACGACACGTCCTCGGGCACCGCTATGAGCACGACCCGGTGCCGTTCGCAGGCCTGCACCACGTCGTCCGGGATGCCGTGGAAGAACGCCTCACCGGCGGCCAGCGCGGCCGCGCCGGCCGAGGCGATCTCGGCCACGAACCGTTCGCTGTCCGCCGCCTCGTGCCGCCAGACGAGGCCACTGATGACCAGCTCGCCGCCCGACAGGTAGCGGCCGGGGCTGCCCAGGTCGGTGCTGTACACCCAGCGCACCGGGCGCTCCAGCGCACCGCCCTGCCCGGCCAGCAACCGCAGCCGCAGCTCGGGCACCTCGAGCAGCTCCCGAACCAGCATTGGAGGAACGTACAACCTCGGCGGCGTCCTGCACCCGGCCTTTCGTGTTGCCGGCGGCTACTGCGCGGGCCCGCGCGGCGCTGTACTCAATGCTGCACCCGGGCCGTGATGTGCGAGGCAGACCCGGACGCCGATCGGCACACGGATCCGGACCGCGGCGAGGAGAACCCGATGGACTTCCTGCAACCCAACAGCTGGGCGGCGGCGCTGGCGGCCCGCGCCGAGCACCCCGGCGCGGTGCCGATCTGCGGCGGTACCGACGTGATGGTGGAGCTGAACTTCGACCACCGTCGGCCGGCCGCGCTGCTGGACCTGACGCGGGTGGCGCGGCTGCGGGACTGGGGCACCGAGGACGGCCGGGTCCGGCTGGGCGCCGGGGTGACCTACGCGCGGGTGATCACCGAGCTCGGCGCGCTGCTGCCCGGCTTGGCGATGGCCGCGCGGACCGTCGGCTCGCCGCAGATCCGCAACCGGGGCACCGTGGGCGGCAACCTCGGCGCGGCGTCCCCGGCCGGCGACTCGCACCCGGCGCTGCTGGCCGCCGACGCGGTGGTCGAGGTGGAGTCGGCGGCGCGGGGCGTGCGCCGGCTGCCGATCACCGAGTTCTTCACCGGGGTGAAGCGCAACGCGCTGGCCGCTGACGAGCTGATCGCCGCCGTGCTGGTCGCCCCGCCGACCGGGCCGCAGCAGTTCTGCAAGATCGGTACCCGCAACGCCATGGTGATCGCGGTGGCCGCGTTCGGGCTGGCCCTGCACCCGGACCGGCGCGCGGTGGGTACCGGGATCGGCTCCGCCGCGCCGACCCCGAGGCGGGCGCCGGATGCGGAGGCGTTCCTGGCCGGCGAGCTGGCCTCGGCGGGGCTGTGGGAGTCCCGCGCGGCGTTGCCGGACACGCTGGCCAGGGAGTTCGGCGCGCGGGTGAGCGCGGCGTCCGCGCCGATCGACGACGTGCGGGGCAGCGCGGCCTACCGGCGCCACTCCCTCGGCGTGCTGGCCCGCCGCGCCGCGACCTGGGCCTGGAACGACTACCGGAAGGCGGCCTGAGCCATGCGCGTGACCACGACCGTGAACGGCACCGAGCGTGTCGTCGACGACGTCTGGGAGGGCGAGAGCCTGCTGTACGTGCTGCGCGAACGGGCCGGGTTGCCCGGTTCCAAGAACGCGTGTGAACAGGGTGAGTGTGGTTCGTGCACGGTGTACCTGGACGACGTGCCGGTGTGCGCCTGCCTGGTCGCGGCCGGCCAGGCGAACGGCCGTCGGGTGACCACCGTGGAGGGCCTCGCCGCCGGTTCGGGGCCGGATGCCGAGCTGCACCCGGTGCAGCGGGCGTTCGTCGAGTGCGGCGCGGTGCAGTGCGGCTTCTGCACCCCGGGCCTGATCGTGACCAGCCACGACCTGCTGCGCCGCTGCCCCAGGCCGTCCGACCCGGAGATCCGGGAGGCGCTGGCCGGAAACCTGTGTCGCTGCACGGGCTACGAGAAGATCCTGGACGCGGTTCGTTGGGCGGCTGAGGAGCAGGGGGATCCGCGATGAGCTCGTACGTGATCGAGAACGCGCACGTGGTGACGATGGACGGCGGGCGGGCCGAGTACGCCGGCGGCCACGTGGTCGTCGAGGAGGACCGGGTCACGGCGGTCGGCGCGGGTCCGGCGCAGGCCGTACCGGTCGGCGCGCGGCGGGTCGATGCGGGTGGTTGCCTGGTCACCCCGGGGTTCGTGAACACCCACCAGCACCTCTACCAGTGGGCCACCCGGGGCCTCGCGGTGGACGAGACGCTGTTCGGCTGGCTCACCGAGCTGTATCCGGTGTGGGCCGGGATCGACGAGCACGCGGTGCACACGGCGGCCAGCGGGGCGCTGTCCTGGCTGGCCCGCACCGGCTGCACGACCAGCACCGACCACCACTACGTGTTCCCCCGTGGCGGCGGCGACCTGCTGGCGGCGGAGATCGAGGCGGCCCGCGCGGTCGGCGTCCGGTTTCACCCGTGCCGGGGCTCGATGGACCTCGGCCGCTCCGCCGGAGGCCTGCCGCCGGACGAGGTGGTGGAGGACCGGGACGCGGTGCTGGCCGCCTGCGCCGACGCGGCGGACCGCTGGCACGACCCGTCGCCGGGCTCGATGCTGCGGATCGCGCTGGCCCCGTGCTCGCCGTTCTCGGTGACCGCCGAGCTGATGCGCGACGCCGCCGAGCTGGCCCGCCTGCGGGGTCTGCGGCTGCACACGCACCTGGCGGAGACGCTGGACGAGGAGGAGTTCTGCCGGGAGCGGTACGCCTGCACCCCGCTGGAGTACGCCGAGAACCTGGGCTGGACCGGGCCGGACGTCTGGTTCGCGCACGCCATCCACCTGGACGACGCCTCGGTGAAGCGGATCGGCGAGAGCGGTACGAGCGTGGCGCACTGCCCGTCGTCGAACGCCCGGATCGGGGCCGGCATCGCCCGCTCGGCGGACCTGCGCGCGGCGGGCGTGCCGGTCGGCCTCGGGGTGGACGGGGCGGCCAGCAACGAGGCCGGCAGCCTGCTGGAGGAGGTCCGGCACGCGCTGCTGTTCGCCCGTGCGAAGGGCGGCCCGCAGGCGCTGACCGTGCGGGACGCGCTGGAGATGGCGACGCTGGACGGCGCGGCCGTGCTGGGTCGCTCGGCGGAGATCGGGTCGCTGGAGCCGGGCAAGCTGGCCGACCTGGCGGTGTGGCGGCTCGACGGTATGGCGCACGCGGACATCGCCGACCCGGTGGCCGCGCTGGTGCTCGGCTCGCCTCCGCCGCTGGAGCTGCTGCTGGTCGGCGGCGCCCCGGTGGTCGAGCGCGACCACGTGCTCGGCGTCGACGAGGACACCCTCGCCCGCGAGACCACCGCCGTCCACCGAGCCCTCCTGAAGAAAGCCGGCAGGTGAATATGACCAGCACGCCGATAGGGACCACCACAGAGAACCCGCGAGTCGGGGAATTTGTCAGGGCGAGTCGGGATATTCGTCAGGCCGGCGGTCGCATCGGGGACAGCCCACTGCGCCCGGACGGCACGCTCAAGGTGACCGGCGAGTTCGCCTACGCCAGCGACCTGTGGCACGACGACATGTGCTGGGGCGTCACGCTGCGCAGCCCGCACCCGCACGCCCGGATCGCCGGCATCGACCTCACCGAGGCGCTCAAGGTGCCCGGCGTCTACGCGGTGCTCACCGCCGACGACGTGCCGGGGGAGAACTCCGTCGGGCTGGAGCACTTGGACACGCCGGTGCTGGCCGACGGTGTGGTCCGCTACCAGGGCGAACCGGTCGCGCTGGTCGCCGCCGATCACCCGGAGACGGCGCGCCGGGCGGCCAAGCGGATCGCGGTGGACTACGAGGTGCTGCCGGCGGTGACCGACCCGAGGCACGCGTTGGACGAGGACGCGCCGAAGGTGCACGAGGGCGGCAACCTGGTCCGGCACCTGGTGTTGCGTAGAGGTGCGCAGAGCAAAGGCGCCCCGGTCGTGGTGGCGCTCGACTTCGAGGTCGGCATGCAGGACCAGGCCTTTCTCGGGCCGGAGTCCGGGCTGGCGGTGCCCGCCGAGGACGGTGGCATCGACCTGTTCGTGGCCACCCAGTGGCTGCACGTGGACCAGCAGCAGATCTGCCGGGCGCTGGGCAAGCCTCCGGAGCAGGTGCGGCTCACCCTCGCCGGGGTGGGCGGCGCGTTCGGCGGCCGCGAGGACCTTTCCATGCACGTGCACGCCTGCCTGCTCGCGCTGCACACGGGCAAGCCGGTGAAGATGTCGTACAACCGGGAGGAGTCGTTCTTCGGCCACGTGCACCGGCACCCGGCCTGGATGCGCTACGAGTTCGGCGCCGAGCGGGACGGCTCGCTGGTCTACGCGAAGGCGGACATCCTGTTCGACGGCGGCGCGTACGCCTCGTCTACCGGCGCGGTCGTCGGCAACGGCGGCACCATGGGCCTGGGCCCGTACCGCATCCCGAGCGTGGCCGTGGACTGCTACGGCGTGTACACGAACAACCCGCCGTGCGGCGCGATGCGCGGTTTCGGCTGCGTGCAGACCGCGTTCGCGCACGAGGCGCTGATGGACGAGCTGGCGGACACCGTCGGCGTGGACCGGGTGGCGATCCGGCAGCTCAACGGCATGCGGGAGGGCGACCGGAACATCACCGGCCAGCTGATCGACTCCGCCGCGCCGGTCGCCGAGCTGCTGGACATCGTCCGGGACATGCCGCTGCCGCCCGCCCGCCCCGACGTGGCCGACATCAGGGAACTGCCCGGCGGCGTCTCCAACACCACCCACGGCGAGGGCGTCCGGCGCGGCATCGGCTACGCGGTGACGTACAAGAACGTGGGCTTCTCCGAGGGCTTCGACGACTACTCCACCGCCCGGGTGCGCCTGGAGCTGGTCGGCGGCGAGCCGGTGGCCACCGTGCACACGGCGGCCGCCGAGGTCGGTCAGGGGCTGATCACCGTGGAGCAGCAGATCTGCCGCACCGAGCTGCGGGTCGAGCGGGTCGTGGTGTACCCGAAGGACACGACGGTCGGCTCCGGCGGATCCACCTCGGCGTCCCGGCAGACCTACGTCACCGGGGGCGCGGTCAAGGCGGCCTGCGAGGCGGTCCGGGCCGAGGTGCTGGCCAGGGCCGCGACGCTGGTGCACCGGCCGGCCGCCGAGCTGCGGCTGGACGGGGAGAAAATCGTCGCGGCGGGCGGCGAGGTGCTGGTGAGCTTGGCCGAGGTGCTCGGCGACGGCGCCGTGGACGAGACGGTGCAGTGGCGGCACCGGCCGACCCACCCGATCGACCCAGAGACCGGGCAGGGCGACGCGCACGTCCAGTTCGCCTTCTCCGCGCACCGGGCGGTGGTCGACGTGGATGTCGAGCTGGGCCTGGTCAAGGTCGTCGCGCTGGACACCGCGCAGGACGTGGGCAAGGCGATCAACCCGGACGCGGTCCTCGGCCAGATCCAGGGCGGCAGCGCGCAGGGCATGGGCCTCGCCCTGATGGAGGAAATCGTGGTCACCGACGGACATGTGAGAAACCCGTCCTTCACCGACTACCTGATTCCGACCATCCTGGACATGCCGCCGATGAAGATCGCGGTGCTCGAGTACGCCGATCCACACGCCCCGTACGGCGTGCGCGGCGTCGGCGAGCCACCGACGATCTCGTCCGGGCCCGCGGTTGCCGCCGCGATCCGGGCGGCCACCGGCCAGGCGCTGCACCGCGTGCCGATCCGACCCGAGCACATCACTGGAGTGTGAGATGCCCCGAATGTTCCTCAACGGGACCGCCATGTCCGGCGGCGCCGACCACCACCTGGTCGGCGGCGCCGAGCTGGTGGCCCGGACCACCACCGCGAAGCGCTACCGGTTCCACGCGGTGGACGGGCGCTACCCGGGGCTGGAGGACGTCGGGGAGGGCGGCGCGGCGGTCGAGGGCGAGGTGTACGAGCTGAGCTACGAGCAGCTGCGCGAGGTGTTGCTGCCCGGCGAGCCGGCCGGGCTGGAGCTGGGCGTGATCGAGCTGGCCGACGGTTCCGGTTCGCTGGCCATGGTGCTGCGCCGGGAGTACCCGAAGCTGCCGCCGACCGAGGACATCTCCGACCTGGCCAGCTGGCGCACCTACCGCGAAGCCGACAGCGAGGGAGCATCGCAGCTCGCGCCAGCGAGCGAGGAGCGGACGGAGCGCGGAGGCGAGCCATCAGCTCGGGCCGGCCGATGAACCCGCCGATCGACACCCCACCGAATCTTCCGCGAGTCGGGGATTTTGTCAGGGTGAGTCGCGGATTTTGTCAGGGCGCCGAGCGCAGAGCAGGTGGGCGATGAGGACGGTGCTGCGGGCCGACCGTGCCGTGCTGAGCACGCCGGACGGACTGGTCGAGCGGCCGGCCGCCGTGCTGGTGGCCGACGAGCGGATCGAGGCGGTACTGCCCCGCGACGCCGCCGCGGCCGCCGACCGGGAGATCGTGCTGGCCGCCGACGAGGTGCTGCTGCCCGGCCTGGTGGACACCCACGTGCACGTGAACGAACCCGGCCGCACCGAGTGGGAGGGCTTCGCCTCGGCGACCAGGGCGGCCGCCGCCGGCGGGGTGACGACGCTGGTCGACATGCCGCTGAACTCGCTGCCGCCGACCACCGACGCCGACGCGTTGGCCGTCAAGCGCAAGGCCGCCGACGGGCAGTGCCGCGTGGACGTCGGTTTCTGGGGCGGCGCGGTGCCGGGCAACCTGGCCGAGTTGGCGCCGCTGCACCGGGCCGGGGTGTTCGGGTTCAAGTGCTTCCTGCTGCCCAGCGGGGTCGACGAGTTCCCGCCGCTGGACCGGGCCGGGCTGGCCGCCGCGCTGCGCGAGGTCGCCGCACTGGGCGCACTGATGATCGTGCACGCCGAGGACCCCGGGCTGGTCACCGCCGCCGCCGGCCGCCGCTACGCCGACTTCCTGGCGTCCAGGCCCCGGGCCGCCGAGGACACCGCGATCGCCGGGCTGCTGGAGCTGGCGGAGCAGACCGGGGCCAGGGTGCACGTGCTGCACCTGTCCTCCGCCGATGCGCTGCCCATGATCGCCCGCGCCAAGGCGGCCGGCCTACCAGTCAGCGCCGAGACCTGCCCGCACTACCTCACCCTGACCGCCGAGGAGGTGCCGGACGGGGACACCCGGTTCAAGTGCTGCCCGCCGGTGCGCGAGGCCGGCAACCGGGACGCGCTGTGGGCCGGGCTCGCCGACGGCGTGATCGACGCCGTGGTCAGCGACCACTCGCCGTCCACCGAGGACCTCAAACGGCTGGACACCGGCGACTTCGGCGCGGCCTGGGGCGGCATCGCGTCGCTGCAGCTCGGGCTGCCGGTGGTGTGGACCGAGGCGCGCCGCAGGGGGCACGGCCTTACCGACGTGCTGACCTGGATGTCCGCCCGCCCCGCCGCGCTGGCCGGCCTCACCGGCAAGGGCCGGATCGCCGCCGGCGCGGACGCCGACCTGGTGGTGTTCGCCCCGGACGAGCCGTTCACCGTCGACGTGGGTCGGCTGCACCACCGCAACCCGGTCACCCCGTATGCCGGCCGCGCGCTGACCGGCGCGGTGCGCGCCAGCTGGCTACGCGGCAAGCTGATCGAGACCGATATCGAGGCCGGCGCCGAGCCGCGCGGCCGGCTGCTGAGCAGAGGAGAGGCCTGATGGACTGCCCTGCCTTCCATGAACTACCCGATCTCGCCGTGCGGTCGCTCGGGGGCAGCGTGGTGTACGCCAACGACGAGGCGTTCGCCCAGCGGGAGAACCTGATCACGCCGGGGCCGGCCCGCCACGACCGCGAGCTGTTCGGACCGAAGGGCAAGGTCTACGACGGCTGGGAGACCCGCCGGCGCCGCGAGCCCGGCCACGACGAGGTGATCGTCGCGCTCGGCGCGCCCGGCATCGTGGCCGGCGTGGTGGTCGACACCGCGTGGTTCACCGGCAACTACCCGCCGGAGGCGTCCGTCGAGGGGATCGACGTGGACGGGCATCCCTCGGTCGAGGAGCTGCTCGCCGCTGACGGTTGGCGGCCGCTGCTGGCGCGCAGTGCGCTCAAGGGGGACGCGGCGAACGAGTTCGCGGTCAGTGCGACGCGGCGCTGCACGCACGTCCGGCTGCGGATCTACCCCGACGGCGGGGTGGCCCGGCTGCGGGTGCACGGTTCGGCGCTGCCCGACCCGCGCCAGCTGGACGCGCTCGGCGTGTTCGACCTGGCCGCGCTCGAGCACGGCGGTGTGGTGCTGGACTGCTCGAACCGCTTCTACAGCGCGCCGAACAACCTGCTGCTGCCCGGGCCGACCCGCTCCATGGCGGAGGGCTGGGAGACCGCCCGGCGCCGCGACGACGGCAACGACTGGGTCCAGGTCAAGCTCGCCGGCGAGGGGCGGATCCGGATCGCCGAGCTGGACACCTCGTACAACCTGCACAACGCGCCTGGCTGGGCGTCGCTGCGCGGGCGCTCTGGCGGGGGCGAGTGGTTCGAGCTGCTCGGGCGGACCCCGCTGCGGCCGGACACCCGGCACCGGTTCCTGCTGCCCGGCGGTGACTCGACCGCGCCGGCCGACGAGGTCCGGCTGGACGTCTACCCGGACGGCGGCATGGCCAGGCTCCGGCTGTTCGGCGCGCTCACCGAAGCGGGGCGCGCCGAGCTGGGCCGCCGCTGGACCGAGGCCCGACCGTCGAGCTAGTACCAGCGCCACCACCGGTACGACCCGAGACCTGAAGGGCTGGGCTGACCTCCGATGACCCGCTACACCCCCAACTGTTCGATCCTGTTCCCCGACGTGCCGCTGCTGCAGCGGCCGGCCGCCGCGGCGGCGGCCGGCTTCGACGCGGTGGAGTTCTGGTGGCCGTTCCCGGCTTCGGTGCCCGGTGACGCGGAGGTCGACGCCTTCGTGGCCGCCATCCGCAACGCCGGGGTCCAGCTGACCGGGCTGAACTTCGCCGCCGGGGACATGGCGGCGGGGGACCGCGGCCTGGCGTCCTGGCCGGGGCGCGGGCTGGAGTTCCGGGACGCGGTGGGGGTCGCGGTCGGCATCGCCGGCCAGCTCGGCACCCGCGTGTTCAACGGGCTCTACGGCAACCGGCAGGATGGCGCGCGCCCCGAGGACCAGGACGAGCTGGCCACCCAGAACCTGTCGTTCGCCGCCTCGGCTGCCGCCGAGATCGGGGCGACCGTGGTGCTCGAGCCGCTCTCCGGCGCGAGCCGCTACCCGCTGTTGACGGCCGCCGACGCACTGGCGGTGGCCGACCGGGTGGGCGCGCCGAACATCGCGCTGCTGGCCGACCTGTACCACCTCGCGGTCAACGGGGACGACCTCGCCGCCGTGATCGACCGGCACACCGCCCGGATCGGCCACGTCCAGATCGCCGACGCCCCGGGCCGCCACGAACCCGGCACCGGCGACATCAAGTTCGCGGAGCACCTCGGCGCGCTCGACACCGCCGGCTACCCAGGCTGGGTCGGGCTGGAGTACGTCCCCACGACCGCCGCGACCGCGTTCGACTGGCTCCCCCGCGAGCACCGGGCCAGCCGAACCACCGAATGACGGAGCAAAACCGCACGTCAGAGGCCGTGAGTGGCGATGGTCGCTATAGCGACCATCGCCACTCACGGGGCCTGAGCAGGGCAAACAGACTTGGAGGGACACGATGAGCACGGACGAGGGCAGTGCCCAGAAGACCACCGTGGCGTTCATCGGGCTGGGCATCATGGGCGCGCCGATGGCCGGGCACCTGATCGACGCCGGCTACCGGGTGGTCGGGCACAACCGGTCGCGCGCGGCTGTGGACCGGCTGGTGGCCCGGGGCGGGGTAGCGGCGGGCAGCCCGGCCGAGGCGGTGGCCGACGCCGACGTGGTGATCACGATGGTGCCGGACAGCCCGGACGTGGAGGCGATCACCGTCGGCGAGCAGGGGTTCTACGCCGCCGCGAAGCCCGGCCTGTTGCACATCGACTGCTCCACGATCCGCCCCGACGTGGCCCGGCAGGTCGCCGAGGCCGGCGCCCAGCGCGGGATCCGGGTGGTGGACGCCCCGGTCAGCGGTGGTGAGGCGGGCGCCGTCGAGGGGGTGCTGTCGATCATGGTCGGCGGCGCGGAGGCAGACGTGTCCGCCGCACTGCCGTACCTGAGCGAGATGGGCAAGACGATCGTGCACGTCGGGCCGGCCGGGTCGGGGCAGACCGTCAAGGCGGCCAACCAGCTCATCGTCGCCGGCAACATCGCACTGCTCGCCGAGGCGCTGGTGTTCCTCGAGGCGCACGGGGTGGACACCGAGGCGGCCACCGAAGTACTCGGCGGCGGCCTGGCCGGCAGCACGGTGCTCAACCGCAAGGCCGCCGGCATGCGGGCGCGCAGCTTCGCACCGGGTTTCCGGGTCGAGCTGCACCACAAGGACCTCGGCATCGTCACCGCCGCCGCCCGCGAGGCCGGTGTGGCCATCCCGCTCGGCGCGACCGTCGCCCAGCTGATGGGGGCGCTGCGCGCGCAGGGGCACGGTGGCCTGGACCACAGCGCCCTGCTGCTGCTCGTGGAGCAACTGTCCGGCCGCGCCAACCACGACCCCGACACCGAAAAGGGAGGCTGAGCCATGGCTCGGATGCGCGCCATCGACGCCGCCGTCGCGATCCTGCGCAGGGAGGGGGCCAGCACCATCTTCGGGCTGCCCGGCGCCGCGATCAACCCGTTCTACGCGGCCATGCGAGCGGTGGCCGCCGACCCAGACCGCCGACTGCGGCACGTGCTGGCCCGCCACGTCGAGGGCGCCTCGCACATGGCAGAGGGCTTCACGCGGGCCGCCGCCGGCAACATCGGCGTCTGCGTCGGCACCTCCGGCCCGGCCGGCACCGACATGATCACCGGGCTCTACTCGGCGTGGGCCGACTCCATCCCGATCCTGGCCATCACCGGCCAGGCCCCGGTGGCCCGGCTGCACAAGGAGGACTTCCAGGCCGTTGACATCGCGGCCATCGCCGCGCCCGTGACCAAGTGGGCGGTGACGGTGCTCGAACCCGGCCAGGTGCCCGGGGCGTTCGCGCAGGCGTTCCACCTGATGCGCTCCGGGCGGCCCGGACCGGTGCTGCTGGACCTGCCGATCGACGTGCAGCTGGCCGAGATCGAGTTCGACATCGACACCTACGAGCCGCTGCCGGTGCACCGCCCGACCGCGACCCGCGCGCAGGCGGAGAAGGTGCTGGACCTGCTGGCGAGCGCCGAGCGGCCGATCATCGTGGCCGGCGGCGGGATCTACAACGCGGACGCGTGCGCCGAGCTGGTCGAGGTCGCCGAGCTGCTGGACATCCCGGTGATCCCGACGCTGATGGGCTGGGGCGCCATCCCGGACGACCACCCGCTGATGGCCGGGATGGCCGGGCTGCAGACCGCGCACCGCTATGGCAACGCTACCCTGCTGGCCTCCGACCTGGTGCTGGGCATCGGCAACCGCTGGGCGAACCGGCACACCGGCGGCCTGGACGTCTACCGCGCCGGCCGCCGGTTCGTGCACGTGGACATCGAGCCGACCCAGATCGGCCGGGTGTTCGCCCCGGACTACGGCGTGGTGTCCGACGCCGGCGCGTTCCTGCGCGAGCTGCTTGCGGCGGCCCGCACCCGGGCCACGCAGCCGCCCCGCACTCAGTGGGTGCGGGAGTGCGCGCAGCGCAAAGGCAGCCTGCAGCGGCGCACCCACTTCGACGAGATCCCGGTCAAGCCGCAGCGGGTGTACGAGGAGATGAACCGCGCGTTCGGCCAGGAGACCCGGTACGTGTCAACGATCGGGCTGTCCCAGATCGCCGGCGCGCAGTTCCTGCACGTCTACCGGCCGAGGCACTGGGTGAACTGCGGGCAGGCCGGTCCGCTGGGCTGGACGATCCCGGCCGCGCTGGGCGCCTGTGTCGCCGAGCCGGACGTCCCGGTGGTGGCACTGTCCGGCGACTACGACTTCCAGTTCATGATCGAGGAGCTTGCGGTCGGCGCGCAGTTCAACATCCCCTACGTGCACGTGGTGGTGAACAACGCCTACCTCGGGTTGATCCGGCAGGCGCAGCGCGCGTTCGACATGGACTTCTGCGTGCAGCTGGGCTTCGACAACGTCAACTCCCCGGAGCTCGGCAAGTACGGGGTGGACCACGTCAAGGTGGCCGAGGGGCTGGGCTGCAAGGCGCTGCGGGTGCGCGACCCGCGCGACCTCGCCGAGGCGTTCCGCGCGGCTCGGGAGCTGGCGGCGGCGTTCAAGGTGCCGGTGGTGGTCGAGGTGGTGCTGGAACCGGTCACCAACATCTCGATGGGCGCCGAGCTGGACGCGGTCAACGAGTTCGAGGAGCTGGCCACGCTCGCCGAACACGCCCCCACCGCGATCACTCCACTGGGCTGACCAGCGACGGGACACTAGATCTCGGCGGCCTCCAGGGACGTGACCAGGGTGTCGGTGAACTCCTCGACGGCGGTCGGCAGGTGGCGGCCGGCCTGGGTCTGGACCTGCAGGGTGCGCTGGCGCAGCTCCTTGTCGCGCAGCGGGATCGCGACCACGACGCCGGCGGCGAGCTCGGCGGCGATGGAGATCATGCTGATCACGCCGACCGCGTCGCCTTGGCCGATGAACCGGACGATCGCGCCGGGGTGCTCACAGACGAAGACGGGCTCGATGGGCGTGCCGTTGGCGGCGCCGACCACGTCCACGAGCTGCCGGTTCGTGGTGCCGGGCCGGTTCAGGGCGAGCTGGTACGGCAGTAGGTCGGCGAGGCTGACGCTGGCGCGCTCGGCCAGCTCGTGACCGGCGCGCACCACGGCACGCAGCGGCGCGGGGGTGGAGTACACGATCCGCACGCCGCGTTCGATGGTGATGTTGAACGTCACGGCGATGTCGGCCGCGCCGTCCCGCACCAGGTGGGTGGCCGCCACCGGCTGGGTGACATGCAGCTCGAACCGCACGCCCCGGTGCACCGTGCGGTACTCGGCGGCGACCCGGGGCAGGAACTCGTGGCCGACACCGTGGGACGCGGCCAGCGAGATCAGCGTGTCCGCGCTGCGCCGCTGGTGGATCTCGTCGACGAGCTGCCCGGCGTCGGAGATGGCGCGGCGGGCGAAGCCGGCGAACGCGTGCCCGGCCTCGGTCGGC
>Ga0137415_10003003_pt1 | contig 16703 bp, 12 predicted proteins | sample CZODoug3_1_1_16f_FD_183082 | JGI IMG/M metagenome (GOLD analysis project Ga0137415, IMG submission 183082) | Vadose zone soil fungal communities from Angelo Coast Range Reserve, California, USA - CZODoug3_1_1_16fungal (Hybrid Assembly) | ecosystem: Environmental > Terrestrial > Soil > Vadose...
CTGGCCGAGATGACCGACGACGTCGCCGCGCGGGTGCTCGAGCACAACGACGCCCAGACCCGCGCGCTCTACACCGCGGTCGCGCAGTCGGGCTCCATGCGCGACGTCCACCTGCGCTACCTGGACGCGTTGGAACGGTCGGGCCGGCTGGATCGCGCTCTGGAGCTCCTGCCGACCGGCGAGCAACTCGACGAGCGAGGCGAGTCCAGCGGGCTCACCATGCCCGAGCTGGCGGTGCTCCTCGCCTACACCAAGATCGAGCTGTTCGAGCAGCTGCTCGCCTCCGACGTGCCGGAGGACCCGTACCTCGGCCACGAGCTCGAGCGGTACTTCCCGGACGCCCTGCGCGACCGCTTCGCCGGGCAGATCGCCGACCACCCGCTGCGGCGCCAGATCGTCGCCACCTGCGTGACGAACAGCGTCGTCGACCACGCCGGCACCAGTTTCGTCTTCCGGCTGGCCGAGGAGACCGGTCGGAGCGCACCGGAGATCGCGCGGGCGCACACCGCCGCACGGGAGATCTTCGCGCTGCCCACGTTCTGGACGCAGATCCAGGACCTCGACGGGAAGGTCCCGACCACCGTGCAGGTCGGGCTCTTCCTCCAGGTGCGGCAGGTGGTCGAGCGAGCGACCCGCTGGCTGCTGCGCAACCGGCGAGAGCCACTGGACATCGCGGAGACAGTGGCATTCTTCTCGCCCGGCGTGCCAGAGCTGAGCGAGCGGCTGCCGGAACTGCTCACCGAAGCCGCCGCCGAGGCGCTGGCCGAGAAGGTTGCCCGCTACGCCGACGCCGGTGTGCCCGACCCGCTCGCCCGGCGGATCGCGGCGTTGCCGGCCCTGTTCTCGGTGCTCGACATCAGCGAGGTCGCCCGGTCCACCGGTCATGTACTGGCTGACGCCGCCGCGGTGCGTTTCCAGCTCGGCGAGCAACTGCAGCTGGACTGGCTGCGCCAACGGATCCTGGACCTGCCCCGCGAGGACCACTGGCAGGCGCTCGCCCGGGGTGCGCTGCGGGACACGCTGTACGAGGTGCACGCCACGCTCACCGCCGAGGTGCTCCGCCGAGGTGAACCGGGGGCGAGCGCTCGGGACCAGGTCAGTGGCTGGCTGGGTCGGGCAGCGGCCGCCACGAACCGCTGTGTGCGGGTTCTCGACGAGATCGCCGGCAGCGGCCGGGCCGATCTCGCCACCCTGACGGTCGCGCTCCGCGAGGTCGGTGCCCTCGCCCCGGCGAGCCAGCCCGAAGTCGGCGGGCGGCGGTCCGACCCCAGCGGCGGTAGTTCGCCGGGCTGACCAGCGCGTATCGTGAGCTCGCTCCGATAGTCGACGCGTAACAAGTGGTGATCGTGATGCGCAAGTACCTTGTCGTCGCAAACCAGACCCTGCAGGGCGCGGGGCTTCGAGATGAAATCAGCAAGCGGATCGGGGCTGGACCGAGCTACTTCTACGTGCTCGTCCCGAACACCAGGGCGACGCACTATCTCACCGTGCCGGTGGCCGGCGGGATGCTGCCGATGCCGAGCGTCGTTGACTATGACGCACCGGCCTCGGACGTGGAAGCCGGCGCGCAGGCCCGCCGACGGCTGGAGCGGATGGTGGCCGAGATCGCCGCCTTGGGCGTCGAGGTCGAGGGGGGCCTGGGGGACCCGAATCCGATCGAGGCGATCAGCGCACTCCTCGAGGAACAGAAGTTTGATGAGATCATCGTGGCCACGTTGCCGCGAAGAGTTTCGCGATGGCTCCGGGCCGACGTGCCTTCCAAGGCCGAGCGCCGGTTCGGGTTGCCGGTGACCACCATTATCACCGAACGCTGATCGGCCCATATCGCCCTCTGTCCAGGGGACCGGCTTCGAGCGTGCCGGCCTCGGACATCACATGCCACCCAGCGCAGACGGGGACGTGCGTGGTCGGAGATCCCCGAACCCTGGGGGTCTCGTCATGCTTCGACCGTCGAAAGCGGTCCTCGCGACCTGCGGGCACCGATGCTGGGCACAGTACAATTTCGCCAAGCAGAATGTGAATCTCGCTGGACGGAGGCCTGTTCGTGGCCAAGACTCCCGGATCTGGGGGCGTGACGTCGGTGGAGCGAGCGGTCGACGTGCTCGAGCTCATGGGCAATGCGCAGCGCGACGTCGGGCTCACCGAGCTGGCCGCGCTCTCGGGGCTGCCGATGCCCACGATCCACCGGCTGGTCCGCACGCTGGTCGGCCGGGGCTACATCCGGCAGCTGCCGTCCCGGCGCTACGCGTTGGGTGCTCCGCTGATCCGTCTCGGCGAGAGTGCGCGCCGGTCGATGGCGCCGTGGGCCAGGCCCCAGCTCGCGGCGCTGGTGGAGAGCATCGGTGAGACCGCGAACATGGCCATCCTGGACGGCGACATGGTGGTCTACGTGGCACAGGTGCCCTCCCGGCACTCCATGCGGATGTTCACCGAGGTCGGGCGCCGGGTACCCGCGCACTGCTCGGGGGTGGGCAAGGCGGTGCTGTCCCAGCTGCCCGAGGCGGAGGTCCGGGAGCTGGTGACGCGCGCCGGGATGCCGGCCCGCACCCCGCACACGATCACCGACCCGGACGTGCTGGCCGCCGAGCTCAGGTTGGTGCGCGCCCGGGGATGGGCCGAGGACGACAGCGAGGCCGAGCTGGGCGTCCGGTGCATCGCGGTGCCGGTGCCCGGGACCCCGGTGGTCACCGCGATCTCGGTGTCCGGTCCACAGGGCCGAGTCACCCCCGAGGCCGCCGAGCGCATCGTTCCGTTGTTGCAGCGCGCCGCCGAGGAGCTCTCCGACGACCCCAGCGAGGACGCCAGCACGGCCTGACCCCGTGAGTGGTATTGGTCGCTATAGCCATCACCCATTTGGTGACCCATTTTGACCTGCCACTTTGTGGCGCAGCCTACCGGCGCGGGGCGTGGCCGGCTGGGGCCGAGGCGCGTCGGGCATGACGGCAGCGACCGCAGGGGGCGTCTTGGACACGCTGTCGGTCCATCGCTCGACATCCAGAATTGGTCCAGGGGGGCAGGGGCCATGCCCGAAGGTATCCAGACCGTGCCCCCGGCAGACGGCAAATCCCTCGGCTGGTTCACGTCGCCCCGGATGATCTAGCTATGCCCGCTCCAGCCACAGACGCTGAACGTCTGGTCGTGGCTGAGGAAGGCGTTAATGCCGATGGCGGGGTAGTCGATAATCTTGGTCGGCAGCTGATCGAGGGGGAACCAGCGCACGGCGGAGCATTTGTCGGGTTCGCGGTTGGTGGGCTCGCCGATCCAGCGTCGAGCGGCAAAGAACAGCCCGAGGCGTGGTTCCGGGCCGGAGCCGTTGACGTGAATGGTGTGGACGTGGTCGAGGTCAGTGGTGTTCACGAGCACACCGACTTCTTCTTCTACCTCGCGGGCCGCCGCGTCGAGCACGGATTCACCGGCGTCAAGTTTGCCGGAGGGAAGGTGCCAATGGCCGTCAAACTCGGGGTTGCTGTCGCGGCGTTGAGTGAGCAGCAGCCGGCGGCCGTCAACGAGTAGCACATGTACGTCGATCAAGTGTCGGTCGGCCACGCTGGGAGACTACGCCGTGTCGCGTTCTGGCGGTGGAAGGCCCGCCAATCCTGCGATCTGGCCGGCAATCATGCCTGTGACCTGCGTCGATGACGTTAGAGTTGTGTTCACGGTGAGTAGCGGACGGCCTGTTGTGGCTGGCCAGAGGGGTTGGGGCCAGCGTAGGGCCGATCGGCGTTAGCGCCGGAGAAGGCGCCGCAGGAAAGTCCGGTGGCGCAGGCTGGGGCCGAACGATGACGAGTCCGGGCTCCCTCGCCCTCGCCTGCTCTCGGTGATGACGTGTTCGCCTGGCTGGAGCTTCGGGTGACCCTGACCCGCCTCCCGCAGACGGCGGGCAACGGTAGCGAGCCGATCAGTCAAGTGATCGAAAATCACAACGCTCCGTTCCTCAGGGCTGCGCAGAGTATCGCGGCGATGGTACATCCACATTTGGGGGGCGGTCTAGTTTGTGTGTGTAAGCGGCAAGAAATCTACCGTGGCGGGCCACAGTTGATTGTGGCCTGGCTCGATGTGTAGGCCGAGCTGGAATAAAGCCCGTTTCCAGCCATTCCTTCTACGCGCCCCCGGAATGTGTTGGTTCCGGTTCCCTTGCAATCGTAGAACGCGGTCCGTTCGACCGATTCTTCGTTGATGTCCCCTGAGTCCGTCGTGCCCATGGTCTCCCATCGTCCGATCCATGCCGGCCACAGTTGTTTCTCGATGGTCACGATGACACGCTGCAATCTCCATCCCGGGTCGCCGCTGCACACTTGAAGTCCGTTGACCGACATGGCGGTGCCCTGCACCTGGGTTGGCTGTACGTGGTTGGTACACGTCCACGGCGGCGCTGGAGTGGCTCGATAGGCGGCGCTCATCACCGAGCCCCGTGCGATGTTGGCCGGCGCGATGTTCGCTGGTGTAGCGGCCAAGGAGAGTGCCGAGCACAGCAGCACGGCAGCCAGCGAGCGCGTCTCCACGGGGCCTGACGTTAGGGTGGCCAGCCGCGTCACCGGGGCCGCTTCGGGCACATCGGGTGCGATCGCGAACGTGACCCGGGGACCGTCGGAGAGCAGACGGCAACGCCAGCCTCCCTCCGCCACCGGCGGCCTATAGCCAGCAAGCAAGGGTAGGCCACGGACTGGGACGAACTACCTCACCTGGCGGCATTCATGGTCGGGCACACGGTACGCTACGCCGTGTCGTCCTTCGCTGGTGGCTGGCCCGCCAATGCTGCGATGTGGTCCGCGATCGTGGCGGTGACCTGCGTCGATGACGTGTTGGTGGTGTTGACGGTGAGTAGTGGGTAGTGCCGTTGGGCGAGTCGTCGCAGGGTGTCGCGGTAGAGCTGCGCTTCGGTGTGGCTGCTGGCCGCGCCGTCCTCGAACCTGCTGTGCGCTCCGCGTGTGTGGATGCGTTGAGCGGAGACGTCGGGGTCGGCGGTAAGGATGACCGCGAGGTCGGGGATCTCGGCCGCGGTGTTGATTGCCTCGATGAACGACAGCGGGACGCCGTCCATGCGTTGCAGCACGTAGGAGGAGGCGACGTAGCGGTCGCAGAGGACGATCGTGCCTTCGGCGAGGCGGGGCCGGATCTCGGTGTCGAGGTGGTGGTAGCGGTCCGCGGCGACCAGACACGCGAGGGCGTGGCCCCGGTAGGTGTCGCTGTGCTGGCGGGCGATGCGCCCGAGCAGATTCGGTGAGGGTTGGGTGGTCGCGTGCACCGGGTAGCCGCGGGCGGTCAGGCAGCGGGTCAGGTTCGCGGTGGTGGTGGTTTTCCCGGCTCCGCCGGGTCCGTCGAGGGTGACGAACAAGCCTCGATGTCGCCCGGTCACAGGTGTTCCGCAGCGGTGGTGGTGGTGTGGACGGTGTGGGTTCGGGCGTATTGCTCGCGGGCGACCGCGACCAGCTGCGCCCGGATGTGGTCGACCGGCGCGTCGGCCAGGGGCAGGTTCACGGAGAAGTTGAACTCGTCGCGCTCGCGCATGGATTCCTCGACTCCGGCGGCGGTGAGGTCGACCGCGGTGTAGTTGGTCAGCTCGGCGGCGCTGTAGCGGCCGGTGGCCATCAGCCGGTGCCAGTCCGGTGTGCCGGGGTAGGGCCGGTACTCGAACGCGGACGCTCGGAACTGGCCGGGTAGCGGGTCGGTCAGCTGCCACAGCTGCCGGATCAGCCCCACGGTGGCGTCGATCTCGGCGGCGGTTTCGGTGGGAAACCCGAGGATGAAGTAGCCCTTGATGTTGATCCCGCGCTCGGCCAACCGCGCGACCACGCGGCGGGTCATGTCGGGGTTGATCCGCTTATCGATCAAAGCCAGCATGCGCGGGCTGGCGGATTCGATACCGAGGGCCACCTCACGCAGCCCGTTCGCGGCCAGCAGATCCAGGGTGTCGTCGGTGGCGCGGTCCAGGACGTTGATGCGTCCGGTGGCGTCCCAGAATGCCCAGTCTCCGACCCCCTCGGCGCGGAACGCGCGCATCATGGTGTCGATCACCCGGCGTGCGCCGAGGAACAGGTCATCGACGAACCGGAACGCGGTCACCCCAGTGTCTTTGAGCTGATACATCTCCCCGAGGATGTTGTGGGGATCGCGGGTGCGGATGGTGATGTCGGGGTTTGCCGAGACCGCCGCGCCGCAGAACGAGCAGTTATATGGGCAGCCTCGGGCTCCGACTAGATTTGCCTCCCATCGCCCGGATTCGAAATGCGGGTCCTGGGCGAGGTAGCGCCGGTCCACAAACGGCAACGCGTTGATGTCAGGCGCGAGGTGACCAGACGTTCCGGGTCGGCCCCCGGTGACCGGTGTTTTCATGATCGGGTCCAGCCACATGACCCCAGGTAACTCGGCTCGTGAGCCGTGGTCGGCGAGTAGCTCGGCCACACGGGTCTCTCCCTCACCCAGCACCAAAGCCCGACACCCGGCCATCCTGGGATCGGTGAGGATCTCAGTGGGCATGGCCTTGGCCTGATGCCCACCAACCATAATCTTGATCGCTGGGTCCAACGCGGCGGCGATACGAGCGCTGATCTCGTAGGTCGGCGCAAGCAAGTTGAACCCCGCCCACCGCGGACCCAGCTGGTTGACCAGCTCGATAGTCGCCGGAATCCCGATGCCGTGGGCTTCGGCATCAAGTACTCCGACATTGAACCCTCGCGACGCTGCATAGGTGGCCAGGTAGGCCATCCCGAGCACCGGCAACGTGAAGTCGTTGACCCGTGGCCGCTGGCTGTAATCACGTAGCGGCGCATTCACAAACAGCGCGTCGATCTCACGGGTTAGGTTCGCGCCCGCGACCAAATCAGAGTGCGACTCCATGTGCATGTCGATTCCCCCACGCAAGTGTGAGCAGTGTCCACGCTCCGAGCTGGTCCCCGGCCATCTCGGCCCAGTAGTGAGCAAACTCGGGCTCAGATTCGGGCCATGCCTGCCGCGGCGCCAGTCGATGCGCCCACGTGCGCACGGCAAGATCAGCGAACGGGTACCGGGAAAAGTCGTTGGTGAAATCAGCAACCGCCGCGCCCGAAGTCCACGGCCCAACTCGCGGTATCGACCGCAACTCACTGATCAGCCCGGCCGGCGGCAAGGGTGACCATTTCGCGTCGAACTCCAGACAGGCATGCGCGGCCGCACGCAATGCCTGCCGCTTGAATGTCAGACCCAACCGCGCGAACTCAGCATCCGGTAACGCGGCTACGGTTTCCGATGTCGGGAACAGCCACGCCTCACCGAACCGCGTGTTCACCCGGTCACCGTGCGCACGACACAACCGCTGATAGAGCGCGCGTGCCTGACCAGCACGAATCACTTGCCGCAACACGGCCGTAGCGAGAGCGTCCCACAGATCCGGATTACGCCAGCGAGCCACCACGCCGAGCCGTCGCAGCCCGGCCACCGCCGGCTCTGATCCGACCAACATCGCCGGATCGAACACATCCGAAGCCGGGGCATCTCCGGCACCCGAGAGCCGATCGGCGCCCGTGACAAGAGGAGTACCGCCGTCTCCCGCAGACGCGCAGCGCAATACCCAGATCGAGCGCCCCGAGCGGACCACTCGCAAAGACGTCCCCGACCCCGTCAACCACCCCGGATGATCAGTCATTACCCAACCAACCCGCGATGCGCCCCTCATCAGCCGCAACCACCTTCCAACCCAGCGACATCAGCCGTACCCCCTCATCGTGAGGTTCACCCTGGGAACTGCTGCGCGCGGGTGGCTCAGCACCACGGAGGGGCACCTCCGGCGGCTGGCCGACCTCGGATTCGCTGATCTCCCGAGCGCGCATCGCCGTACGTGCGGGCATGCAGGGGTACGGCGTGCGCTGCCCATCGCCGCTACAACGGGTACAGCACCCATCGCGGCGGCGGTAATGAATAGCCAGAATGCGGGGAATTACGTCCGGCTCTTCGGTCATGAGTTGGGCAAGCAACTCAAGTGTGGGCAAGCGACGGGGCAGCATGCCTGCGCCCGGACTGGCCGAGGTCATGAGTCTGGAATCGGTGTCTCGGGTGTCGTGTCTCCAGCTCAGCATTTTGCTTGTTTCCATCCTACGAAGCGTCCGTGATTGACTGCATTGGCGGGCAGAGCGTCGATCGAGCGCAATCCAGCCTTTACCGCGTCTGCCGCCGTCTTGACCGGCTGGTCGCCGGGCCCTCGCCAGGTACCGAGGCGGCTCATCGCCACCCCGGACCCTGCCGCAGCCGCAGGGCGCGCTGAGCGCGCACGCTCGCCGTGCACGGCCACGGCCGGCCACAGGCCGAGTCACCGCACCGCTCACCCTTACCCACACGGTGAGTGCGCAGCACCTCCGAGGCGCGCCCAGACCGGGCCAACACGAGCACAATCGCGTCTTCGGACAGCGCTCGACCGCGAGCGCGTACACAGCCGAGCCGGGGCGGTGGCTCATCGCGGAATGGCGAGGTCACGAGGTTCTGAGCGAGGCTCAAGCGGCGGGTCGAACCCGGACCGCGCGGTGAGGCAGTCTAGGCAACGCACGCCACTGCGGCCAGCGAGATCGGTCTCTGGAGTGATCCACACCGCACACAACGCCACGAACCCGGTCACCCCGGACTCCGCCCCGAACGCGTGGCGGATCTTCTCGTCCAACACCTCATGATCAAGACCATCGCCAGCGTGGGTGATCACCGAGTAGGTCCGGCCCATCACGCGTCACCCGGTGCAGGGACGGCAACCGACCCGAGTCCCCTTGGTGGTGACTCCCGACTGGCGGCCGGGTCCGTTGCACACCGGCCGCCAGCCGGAAACTCTGACAGCCCCCACACCGAGCGACGGCCACGGCGACGCGCTCGCCGCGCCCCCGGCCCCCCAGTGGCCACCTGCCCGCCCAACGTAGCCACGCACACCGGGCAACGCGCCCCACACGGAGCGGCGAGGGCCCGAGGCATCACCAGATGGCTACACGCCGATCTGTACAGCCCGTCAGCCACCCCCGCGGCGAACTCCGGCTCCAACACCGCATGCTCAAGCCCATCACGCACACACGTCATCCAGGCCGCCAAACCCGCCATCCCACCCCAACTGGTCACCGACTCCACCGCGGTCACGCCCCGTCCCCCGACGACTCCTCGGTTACCGCAGTGGCCACGGCAAAAGGCCCGTGGCTAGCCGCAGCGGACCCGGCCATACCGGATGCCGCGGCCGCGGCCAACGTGGGCAACGTGGTGGCCAGCGCCACCGTCCCGCTAGGGCAGGCACTCATCGACCAGACGGTCACGTCCACCACCGGGTGCTCCCGCCCCGCCCAACACAGACCAACCTGCGCCCACGGCTCCGGTCCGGTCCGATCCGGATGCGGTGCCGCCACACCGCGGCCATGCCACCCACCCGCAACCCGCACCATGCGCATGACCGCCGGGTCGTCCTCCGCGAACGCCACAATCCGCACCTCGGCCCCGGGCTCCCGATCCCGCATCGGCCGCCAATGCGGCACCTCGGGCACAGAGAACGCGCGGTGACACTGGCAGTTCATCGGCTCGCCAACCGAGGAGAACTCGATGCCGCGGCGGTAGCCGCCAACACACAAACACCCACACCGCAGGTCACCGGACGTCTTTCCCGTCTTGGAGTCAGTCTTGAATCGGTGGCCGCGGGGACTGGCCGGATTCCGGCGAACCGCGCCGGTAGTGGTTCCCCGGGCCGGCCGACCAGGCGGTGACAAGGGCAGGGCCGCATCTAGGTCGTCACTCCTCAATGTTCATCCCGCCGACTCGTCTGTCGCGGCGCGAGCCGAAGGAGCGGCTCGGGTGACAGCACAGTCCCAGAGGCATCAATGACCTCAGAAGGTCTCGATCGCTGACTTCTTCCGCCTTCTCGTGACGTCTTGGCGGAACGACTCGCCTCACTGGTCACAAGAGCCGTAGCGTGGGTGCCCACACCGATCCGATCCAGGGAGTGAGGCCATGTACGAGCACGACTCACCGCGAACGCGGCTAGAGCAAGTGCTCGCACAGCGTCACATGACGGTGGACGACTTCAGACTCAGCTACGAGCGGGTCTGTGGAGAGTCGTTGTCGGAGCGCCAGGCGTACCGCTGGGTGGCCGGCGTCCTGCGGAGTCTGCCGTACCCGAAAGCCCAGGCGGGGTTAGAGCAGTTGTTTGGTGAACCGGCGCCGCGCCTGCTAGGCCCCCCGCACGGCGTCGTTTCCCCCTTGGCGCGGTCATCTGATCGTCGTCCGGGCGCCGTGCGCTCTGGGCTCAGTCGAGAGGATTGGCAAAGTCTGCTCCTCGCGCGCAGCGCGGAGCGGGCACGAGCCTTTCTGAGTATCGCGGAGGAACGAAACGTGGGCACCGAATCTGTGGAACAGTTGTCAGATGATGTCAGGAGATTGGCTCGCGCCTACCCGACCGAGCCGCTAGAGACGCTGCTGCAAGACATTGTCGAGGTTCAGTCGCGCGCGTTCGGATTTTTGGAGGGCCGTCAGAAGCCGGGATTGACACGAGATCTCTACTTGATGGCTGGCGTCGCTTCCGGGCTCATGGCCAAAGCATCTCACGACTTGGGTGCTCCGCACGAGGCACTCACTCACGCGCGCGCCGCCTACACATGCGCGGACAATGCAGGTCATGACGGACTAAGAGCCTGGACACGCGGGCTTCAGTCGCTAATCACCTATTGGTCGGGGCGGCTAGAAGAATCTCTGCGCTACGCGCAGCGAGCGTCAGACGCCGCGAGCCGCTCCAATGGTACAAGCGCGGTGTGGCTGATATCAAATGAGGCTCGTGTTCTTGCGGCTCTAGGGAGGGTAAGCGAGGCTCACCACGCCATCGACCGAGCGACCGCCGCGCGCGACGGCGTCCACTCCGACGAGCTTGATGAACTGGGTGGGCTATGCACGTTCAATAGACCTCGTCAGCTCTATTACGCCGCCGACGCTATGCGCTGGTGCGGTCAAATTGAAGCTGAGACTACCCAGCGGCTCGCACTTGAGGCGCTCGACGCGTACGAATCCGCGCCCGCTGACGATCATGCCTTCGGGGACGAAGCTGGCACACGTTGCGCGCTGGCCGCGGCGCGCGTGGAGCAAGGAGAACTTGACGGAGCCGCGGAGGCACTGACTCAAGTGCTAACCCTGCCCGTCAGCAAACGTATTCAGGGGATTGTCAGTTCTGCGGAATTTGTTCACCAGTCGTTGAGGCGCATCGACGATACATCTCAGGTCGCGGCAGAGCTCACAGAGGCGCTGCACGACTTTGGTTCAACAAGGCTGGCACTTCCCTCGTGACCGAAGTGGGATTCTTGCTCTCCGGACGGTCCATTTTGTTGCGGGATTTCTGCGTTGGTGACGTTGATGACGCCCTGACCATCGTCGGGGACGACAGAGTGACGAGGTTTCTGTCTTTCGATTCGCGCACCCGCGACCAAGCCGCATCCATGATATCCGCCGCCATAGAAAAAGCGGGCGACGAGCCGAGATCCGAGTATTACCTGGCCATATCCACGCATGACTCTGATCGGCTCGTTGGTTTCATTCGGCTCGCTTTAAGTGGCGTTCAGGCCGCGAAACTTGGCTACGCCGTTTCCGCCGAAAATTGGGGCCGAGGCTACGCTACAGACGCCGTTGAGGTCATGCTGAATTTCGCGTTCGAGAATCTCAAACTACATCGAGTCACCGCGGCAGTCGGACCAGAAAATGATGCTTCCCTCGCGGTAGTTAGAAAGCTCGGGTTCGTTCTTGAGGGGCGCCTCCGCGATCACGTCTTCACTAACGGATCATGGCGCGACTCCCTCCTCTACTCCATTCTGGTGTCCGAATGGAAACCTTACGGATCTTGATCCGCGGCCGCCCAAATAGAGCCCATGGGAATCGGTCCGCTCGACCCGTCTGATCTGCTCGTCGAGGGTGACCAGCTTGCCGAGCCACCCCCACGAGCAACCCCTCTCGGACAAGCGCCGGTCGCCAGATACTCGATCGGAGGAGTGGGGCGGCGCGGCCGGTTCGGCAAGCCCGTCCTCCGTCCCGGCAGGGCGCCGAGGACCCGCTCCGCGACGACTTACGCGACGCGCTGGCGTCCATCAACTCGCCCGATGGTGCGCACTACTTTGATAAGAGTCGGGGCCGCCCAGGATGGTGGCTGGATACAGGCGGTCGACCATTCACCGACAATTCATTGTCGGCTTTTCGCTTCACCTCTACGCAGACATAGTAGGCAACAACAAAGATCGGCGCAGTGTTCCCGAGGATTAGACAAATTACAACCCATGTCGTCCCCCAGACTGCATCGAATCCCGTCCCGTCGCCCATCTGGAACGGCAAAGTCGCGTAATTCGAACAAAGAAGCAATCAACCCCACGGGAAGCCTATTCTTCTCCAGCTCACCCGTCTCCGGCACCTTCGACAACCTCGCGTACGAGTCATACACCGGAACCTCACGCCGGGTCTGACCTTCGACTACGTTCTTCCTTCGGACCATGACAACCAGAATAGGTAGTCAAATGAGGGTTGGCTATAGCGACCAATACCACTCACGGGCCAGAGTCGAGAGCTTCCTGGTTCAGGTTCCGGTCAGATGCTCGGGACGGACCGGGACGCGGGTCAGCGGGAGCCCGGTCGCGGCGCGGATCGCCGCCACCACGGACGGTCCCGACGAGATCGTGGGCGGCTCGCCCACCCCGCGCAGCCCGTACGGCGCGTGCGGGTCGGCGTACTCGAGCACCTCGACCCGCATCGGGGGCATGTCGAGCACCGTCGGGATCAGGTAGTCGGTGAACGAGGGGTTCCGGATCTTCCCGTCGACGACCTGGATCTCCTCCATCACCGCCAGACCCATGCCCTGCGCCGTACCGCCGTGGATCTGCCCGATCACCGCCTCCGGGTTGAGCGCCTTGCCGACATCCTGCACGCAGGCCAGCTCCACGACCTTGACCAGGCCGAGCTCGGTGTCGACGTCGACGACAGCCCGGTGCGCGCTGAACGCCCACTGCACGTGGGCGGTGCCCTGGCCGGTCTCCGGGTCGACCGGATGGGTCGGACGGTGGCGCCACTCGACGGTCTCGTCGATCACGTCCTCGCCGAGCAGGTCGGCCAGCGTGCCGACCACGCCGGCCCGGTCGGAGATCACCTTCCCGCCCTCCAGCCGCGGGTCCTCGAGCCGCCGCCCGAGTTTGCGGGCGACCAGTTCGAAGGTGGCCCGCCGCACCGCCTCGCAGGCCGCCTTGACCGCGCCGCCGGTGACGTAGGTTTGGCGCGAGGCCGAGGACGACCCGCCACTGCCGACCCGGGTGTCCGTGGGTGCGATGACCACGTGGTCGACCCCGAGCTCGGTGCGGGCGATCTGCTGCTGGATGGTGACCAGGCCCTGGCCGACCTCGGCGGCCGCGGTGTGCACGGTCGCGGTCACCTCGCCGGCCACGGCACGCAGCCGGACGCGGGCGGTGGAGTAGTCGTCGAAGCCCTCGGAGAAGCCGACGTTCTTGTAGGCGACCGCGTAGCCGACGCCGCGCACCACGCTCTCACCGTGAGTCGTGTTCGACACCCCGCCGGGCAGCTCCCGCAGGTCCGGCTCGGTGTCGGTGGCCCGCCCGGGCGGCAGTGGCATGGCCTGCAGCCGGCGCAGCAGTTCCTCGACCGGTGCGGGACTGTCCACCACCTGACCGGTCGGCGCCTTGGAACCCTCGTGCATCGCGTTGCGGCAGCGCAGCTCGACCGGGTCCATCCCGAGCTCGGCGGCCAGCCGGTCCATCTGCGCCTCGTGCGCGAACGCGGCCTGTACCGATCCGAAACCGCGCATCGCCCCGCACGGTGGGTTGTTCGTGTAGACACCCCAGGCGTCGATCTGGATGTTCTCCACGTCGTAGGGGCCGATCCCCATCGTGCCGGCGTTGCCGACGACCGCCGGGGTGCTCGAGGCGTAGGCACCGCCGTCGAGGTAGATCTCCGCCTTGACGTAGACGAGCTTGCCGTCGGCGTTCGCGCCGTGCTCGAACCGCATGGTGGCCGGGTGGCGGTGCACGTGGCCGAAGAACGACTCCTCGCGGTTGTAGACCATCTTCACCGGCTTGCCGGTGCGCAGCGCGAGCAGGCTGGCGTGCACGTGCATGGAGAGGTCCTCGCGGCCGCCGAAGGCGCCACCGACCCCGGCGAGGGTCAACCGCACCTGCTCCGGCGCCAGCCCGAGCGCCGAGCACATCTGACGCTGGTCGGCGTGCAGCCACTGGGTGGCGACGTAGAGTTCCACCCCGCCGTCCTCGGCGGGCACCGCGAGACCCGATTCCGGGCCGAGGAAGGCCTGGTCCTGCATGCCGACCTCGTACTCCCCCACCACGACGACGTCGGCGGTCGGCGCCTGCTGCCCGGTCCGCAGCCGCAGGTGGCGCACCAGGTTGCCCTCGGGGTGCAGGTGCGCGCTCTCCCGGCTGATCCCGGTGGCCGGCGCCGACCGGTCGTGCAGCATGTTCCAGTTCGGGTGGCCCAGCGCGGCACGGGCGTCGGTGACCGGCTCCCACACGTCGTAGTCCACCCGGATCCGTTTGGCCGCCTGGCGGGCGATCTCCGGGTGGTCGGCGGCGATCAGTGCCACCGGCTCGCCCTGGAAGCGGACCGCGTCCGAGGCCAGCACCGGCTGGTCGGCGAGCTCGAGCCCGTACCGGTTCTCCCCCGGTACGTCCTCGGCGGTGAGCACGGCGTGCACCCCGGGGGTGGCCAGCGCCTCGGTGATGTCCACCGAGCGGATCCGGGCGAACGGGTGCGGGCTGCGCAGCGTGGCACCCCAGATCATCCCGTCCATCCACAGGTCGCTGGAGTAGGCGAACTCGCCGCGCACCTTGAGCACCCCGTCGGGGCGGGTCGGGTTGCCCCCGATACCGCCGCCCTGCTGAACCGGGCTCTGCGTGGTCAGGCCTTGCGGTGCCCCGACTGGGGTGGACGGTGTGCTCATCGGTTCACTCCGGCTCGGGATAGCAGCTTGGTGCTGGCGGTGGCCACCCGCCGGGCCACCTCGGCTTCGTCGACGGTGGTAACCCGGTCTCGCTCGACGACGGCCCGGCCGTTCACCAGAAGCAGCTCCAGCGGCGGCTGGGCGCCCAGGGCCAGCGCGGCGACCGGGTCGACGATGTCCACGTGGCCCAGCCCGTCGAGGCGCCAGAGCGCCACGTCGGCCAGCTTGCCCGGTTCCAGGGAGCCGATCTCGCCCGCGCGACCGAGCACCTCGGCGCCGCCGATGGTGGCCATCTCGAGCGCGTCGCGGACGCTGAGCGCACCGGGACCGCCACGGGCACGGGCGAACAGCACCGCGTGGTGGATCTCCTCCCACAGCGAGTTGGACTCGTTGGAGGCGGCCCCGTCCACACCCAGTCCGACCCGCGCCCCGGCGTCGCGCAGGTCCCTGGACCGGCAGATCCCGGCGCCCAGCCTGGCGTTGGACGTGGGGCAGTGCGCCACGCCGGTCCGGGTGTCGCCGAGGCGGCGGACCGCGCCGTCGTCGAGATGGACCCCGTGGGCCAGCCACACATCGTCGCCCAGCCAGCCGAGCCGGTCGACGTACTCCACCGGCGAGCAGCCGAAGTGCTCGCGGCAGAAGGCGTCCTCGTCGGTCGTCTCGGCGAGGTGGGTGTGCATCAGCACCCCGTTGTGTCGGGCCAGGTCGGCGGCCTCGACCAGCAGGTCGCTGGTGACCGAGAACGGTGAGCAGGGCGCCACCGCGACCCGCAGCATCGAATCCGGTGCGGGGTCGTGGTGGCGGTCGATCGCCGCCTGGGTCGCGGTGAGTACCGCGTCCCGATCCTCCACGATGTTGTCCGGCGGTAGCCCGCCCTGGCTGTGGCCGAGGTCCATCGAGCCCCGGCAGGGGTGGAACCGCAGCCCGACCCGGGCGGCCGCGGCCACCTCGGCCGCGAAAACATCCCCACCGGTCCGAGGGAACACGTAGTGGTGATCGGTCGTCGTGGTGCACCCGGTCCTCGCCAGCCAGGTCAGCGAGCCGGTCGCCGCGGCCTCCACGATGTCGGCGTCGATACCCGCCCACACCGGGTACAGCGTGGTCAGCCAGCCGAACAGGGTGTCGTCGGCCGCCATGCCCCTGGTCACCCACTGGTACAGGTGGTGGTGGGTGTTGATCAGGCCGGGGGTCGCCAGGCAGCCGGACGCGTCGACGTACCGGGCATCGGGCAGGCCCCCGGGTGCCCGGCCGGGGCCGACCTGGGTGATCCGGTTCCCGGTGATGACGACGTGGCCGGTGGTGTGTTCGCGACGCCGCCCGTCCATGGTGACCACGGCGCAGCCGTCGAGCACGGTGGTCGTCTCCGGGGCAGTCACCGTGATCACCCGGCAAGCCGGTCCGCCGCCAAACGGACCGCGTCGAGGATCTTCTCGTATCCGGTGCAGCGGCACAGGTTGCCGGCCAGCGCCTCGCGGATCTCTCCGTCGCTGGGTCGCTCGGTTCTGCCGAGCAGGTCGTGGGTGGCCACCAGCAGCCCCGGGGTGCAGAAGCCGCACTGCACGGCGCCGGTGTCCAGGAACGCCTGCTGCACCGGGTGGAGTTGGTCGCCGTCGCGCAGGCCCTCGACGGTCCGTACCTCCCGACCCTGGCACTGGCCGGCGGCGACCAGACACGCACACGCCGGCACACCGTCCAGGTAGACCGTGCAGGACCCGCATTCGCCCTGCTCACAGGCGTTCTTCGAGCCGGGCAGGGCCATCCGCTCGCGGAGTACGAACAGCAGGCTCTC